>Ga0182744_1000552_pt1 | contig 34787 bp, 31 predicted proteins | sample eDN3rd30CKraftMG_FD_128525 | JGI IMG/M metagenome (GOLD analysis project Ga0182744, IMG submission 128525) | Enriched Miracle-Growth compost microbial communities from Emeryville, California, USA - eDNA 3rd pass 30_C Kraft MG (version 2) (version 2) ... | reverse complement strand
GAAGATGGTGCATTGGAGGCCGAAGCGCGCCGCCACGGTCGCGGTCGCCACGCCATGCTGGCCCGCGCCGGTTTCCGCGATCACGCGGGGCTTGCCCATGCGGCGGGCGAGCAGCACCTGGCCGACGCAGTTGTTGATCTTGTGCGCGCCGGTGTGATTGAGTTCCTCGCGCTTCAGGTAGATTTTCGCGCCCTTGCCCTGCGGGGCTTGCGCGCGCAGCGCCTCGGTCAGGCGTTCGGCATAGTAAAGCGGGCTGGGGCGGCCGACATAATGTTTGAGGAGGTCGGCAAATTCCGCCTCGAAAGCCGGGTCCTGCCGTGCGTCCTTGTAGACCTTTTCCAGTTCAAGGATCAGCGGCATCAGCGTTTCGGCGACATAACGGCCGCCGAACGATCCGAAATGGCCGCTCGCGTCGGGCTGGGAGCGGAGGGAGTTCTGAATGGTCATGATAGCTCAGCCGCTTTGCAGAAGGCGACGATCTTGTCCACATCCTTGATGCCCGGCGCGCTTTCCAAGCCGGAAGAAACGTCGACCAGAGGCGCGCGGGTGATGGCGACGGCCTGCGCGACATTGCCGATGGAGAGGCCGCCCGAAAGCCCCCATGGCGCGCCGATGGACGCGCCGCGCAACAGCGTCCAGTCGAAGCGGAGGCCCATGCCGCCGGGCAGGGCGGCGCCTTCGGGCGTCTTCGCGTCGAAAAGGAGGAGGTCTACCGCGCCCGCATAGGCTTCGGCGGCGTCGATATCCGCGCCGGTCTTCACCGAAATGGCCTTCCAGACTGGAATGCCGAAGCGCGCATGGACGGCGGCGGCGCGTTCGGGCGTTTCCTTGCCGTGGAGTTGCAGCGCGGTGAGGGCGTTGGTGGCGACCAGCGCCGCGATGGTTTCGTCCGCTGGGTCGGCCACCACGGCCACGCGCCCGACATGCGGTGGCACGAGAGCCGCGAGCGCGCGAATCTGCTCCGCCTCGACATGGCGGGGGCTTTTCGGGAAGTGGACGAAGCCCAGGTGCGATGCGCCCGCCCGCACGGCGGCGCCTACCGTGTCAGGCGTTGAAAGGCCGCAGATCTTGATTGCGAGTCGGGACATGGGAGCGGCTTTAGACCCGATGCACGCGCAAGTCACATGGCCCGCGCGACAGGTTGGGTCAGGTCCATGTCATGCAGGGCGAGCCATTGGTCGGCATGGTCGATGCACGCCTGCCCCAGGAAGCCGTCGATGCTGTCGAGCAGGGCCGCGTCATCCATTTCGGCCGGATCGAGCGGGGGGTGCCAGTGCAGGCGGAACTGCACGCCCTTCTCCCGCGCAAGATAGAAGGGCAGGAACCGCGCATTGCTGCGGCGGGCAAGGCGCAGGGCAATGGAGAGATTGCCGGATGCCCCGACGTCCCGGCCAAGGCGCGGGAAGGCGACCTGCATGTCGCGCCGTTCGTCGATCAGCATGTAGAGCATCGCGCGGTCGCTGTCCGACAGGTGCCGCACGATGGCGCGGGCCGCCCCGCCGCCGGTGATGGCCTCCCCCATATAGCTTTGGCGGGCGCGCTGGAGCATTTTCGCCTGCACCGGATCGGCGGGCGGGTCATAGACGCCCAGCGGGGCGCGGTCGCAGGATGCCTTGAGATGCGCGGCCAGCAGATCCCAATTGCCGATATGGACCGTCAGGAAGATCATCGGGCGCGGGGAATCCAGCGCCTCCCGATAGGCGGCTTCGTCCTGGATGGCGACCCGGCGGGGGTTGACCAGCCGGTCGACATTGGTGAGTTCCGCCATGGTGCGGCCAAGGTTGAACCAGCGGCGCGTCAGGATTTCCTCCCGCGCGGCGTCGCTGAGATCGGGACGCAACAGCGCAAGGTTGGTCCGGGCGCGCCGGTCGCGCAGCTTCATGCCCCTGCGCGCGACGGAGGCCGACAGCCAGCCGCCGATCCATGACGCCATGGCGGCGGGCAGCAAACGCAACAGGATGAAGAGAAAAGGGTTGGAGAGCATCGTCCTTTGCTCAATACAGCAGCCGTCGAAGCGGTAAAGGGCGGGAAGCGCGATGAGTTGGGCCTTGGGGCTTTGGCTGTTGTTGCAGGGGGCGACGGTGCTGGGCGTCGTCAATTATCTGCGGCATTTGCCCATGGACCGGCAGGAGGAAGCCCCCGGTGGCGTGGCGGTGCTGCTTTGCGTCAGGGACGATTGGGACGGCGGGCCGGACCTGATGGGGCGGCTGGCGGCGCAAAGCGTGCCTTTTCGGTTGATCGTGGCGACGTCGGGGGCTTGCCCCGCGGCGGAGTCGCTGGATTTCCCCAATGTGGAGATCGTGCGCGCAGGGGTCGCGCAGGATGAAGGGCAGAAGGTGCACAAGCTTCGGGCCGCGCTCCGCGCGTTGGGTCCGGACGACCGCTATCTGGTTTTCATTGACGCGGATATCGAGCCGCCTTCGCGGTTGCTGGGACGGCTGCTGTTTCCGTTGGTGCGGGACAAGGCGGATATCGTGACCGGCTATCGCCTGCTGCTGCCGGACGCGAAGCCCGCGCTGGCGCTGGTGGGCGCGGTGGAGATGCAATTGGCGACATTGCCCCGTGCGGCCGGTTCGACCATGCCCTGGGGCGGGGCGATGGCCATGACGCGGGCCGTGGCGGATCGGCTGGAACTGGACCGGGTGCTGGCGGGCCGGTTGTCCGACGATATGAGCATCGGCCTTGCGGGCTGGCGCGCGAAATTGCGCCTCCGCCCGGTGCGCGATCTGCTGGTGGGCAGTCCGTTGCAGGGAAGCGGCGAGGCGGCTTTGCGGTTCGCGACGCGCCAATATCGGCATGTCGTCACCAACAGCCCCGGCATGTGGCAGGCCGCTGCGCTGGTCGTTGCGGTTCAGGCGCTGGGGTGGCTGTGGGCGATCGGTTGGGGCGGCTGGGGCGCGGTCGCCATCGGCTATGGCGCGGCGTGGAGCCGGGCGCTTGTTCGCAGGCGGATCATCGCCGGGACGGTCGAGCCGGAGCAGGCCCGCAAGGCCCGCCGTTCGCTCGTCTGGGATGCCGTCGCGCCCTTTGCGGTGACATGGGCGCATCTGGCGGTGCAGATCGTTGGCGCGCTGTCCAGCCGGATATGCTGGGGCGGCTATGAATATTGGATGAAACGCGGGGAAGTCGTGCGGATGAAGAGGGCGGGATAGGCATCGGCCGCTTGCGGACGTGGGGAAGCCGACGCTCCGCTTCCCACCCATAACCGCCGGGGCTAAAACCCCGCCGGGAACTGATGCCGCCCCTGATCGTCCAGCCGCAGGATCACCTTCCCCGCGACCGCGCTCATCGGCAGGGGCGCATAGAGGTGCGGGAACAGCGCGCCGCCGCGCGACGGCTCCCATTTCAACGCGTCGTCGAAGGGTGCGAGGTCGATCATCACCATGACCAGATGGTCCTGCCCCGCGAAATGCCTGGCCGCCGTTTCGGCCGCCTGCTCGCGGGTGGACAGGTGGATATAACCATCCTCAAGGTCGACGGGCGCGCCATGGAAGACGCCCTCGGCCTTGAGCTGGTCGAATTGCGGCCGGGTCAGGATCTTGTAAGCGAAAAGCTCGCTCACGCCTCGGTGGCTTCCTGCGCCTCGCCGTCGCTTGCAAGGGCGCCATCCTCCTCGCTCTCCTCGATCCGCGCGGCGCTGACGACATGTTCGTCATCCGCCACGTTGAAGAGGCGCACGCCCGCCGAGTTGCGGCCGATGACGCGCAAGGAGTCGAGGCCCATGCGGATCAGCTTCGCCTGATCGGTGACAAGCATGAGTTGATCCTGCCGCGTCGCGGGGAAGCTGGCGACGACCGGCCCATTGCGGCCGATATTGTCGATATTGGTGATCCCCTGGCCGCCGCGGCCCGTCCGGCGATATTCATAGGCCGACGACAGCTTGCCATAGCCATTGGCGCAGACCGTCAGGATGAACTGTTCCCGCGCCTGCAATTCCTCGAAGCGTTCGGCGGTCATCTGGCGCGCGCCTTCCTTCTCCGCCTTCCACGGGGCGAAGCGGAGATAATCGTCGCGCTCCTCCTGATCCGTGATCCCGGCGCGATGGAGGATGGATAGCGACATGACCTCATCCCCTTCGCCAAGGCGGATGCCTCGCACGCCGGTGGAGTTGCGGCTCTGGAATTCGCGCACGTCGTCGCCGGGGAAGCGGATCGCCTTGCCCTGACGGGTCGCGAGCAGCACGTCGTCGCTTTCGTCCAGCAGGGCGACGCCGATCAGGCGGTCGTCGGTATCCTCGCCTTCGAATTTCATGGCGATCTTGCCGTTCGATGGGATGTTGGTGAAGGCGTCCATGCTGTTGCGGCGGACCGATCCCCTGGCCGTCGCGAACATGACGTGGAGCTTGCTCCATTCCGCCTCATCCTCGGGCAGCGGGAGGACGGTGGAGATCGTCTCGCCGGGACCAAGGGGCAGGAGGTTCACCATCGGGCGCCCACGGGTCGCCGGCCCGCCTTCGGGCAGGCGCCAGACCTTGAGGCGATAGACCTTGCCGATGGTGGAGAAGAACAGGACCGGCGTATGCGTCGACGTCACGAACAGTTCGGTGACGGCGTCCTCATCCTTGGTCGCCATGCCGGACCGGCCCTTGCCGCCGCGCGCCTGCGCCCGGAAAGTGTCGAGCGGGGTGCGCTTGATATAGCCCTGCATGGTCACGGTGACGACCATGTCCTCGCGCTCGATCAGGTCTTCGTCCTCGATGCCGTCGGCGGCGGCGGTGATTTCCGAGATGCGCGGCGTGGCGAAATCGCGTTCGATGGCTTCGAACTCTTCGCGCATCACGCCATAGAGCTTCACACGATTGCCCAGGATTTCGAGATATTCGGTGATGGCGGCGGCCAGTTCCGCCAGCTCGTTGCCGATCTCGTCGCGGCCAAGCGCCGTCAGACGGTGAAGCCGCAGGTCCAGGATGGCGCGGACCTGGATGTCGGACAGGCGGTATGTGTCGCCGGTCGCTTCGGTTTCGATGGCTTCGACGAGGCGCAGATAGGGCGCGATCTGCTCCACCGCCCATTCGCGGGACAGCAGGGATTCGCGCGCTTCGGCGGGGCTGGCGGAACCGCGGATGATGCGGACCACTTCATCGAGGTTCGTGACCGCGATGACGAGGCCCAGCAAGATATGCGCGCGGTCGCGGGCCTTGTTGAGTTCGTACTTGGTACGGCGGGTGATGACCTCTTCACGGAAGCGGACGAACGCTTCGATGATGTCGCGCAGGTTCAGGATTTCCGGGCGGCCGCCGCGAATGGCGAGCATGTTCGCCGGGAAGCTCGACTGGGCGGGCGTGTTGCGCCAGAGCTGGTTGAGCACGACTTCGGGCGTGGCGTCGCGCTTCAGGTCCATGACGATGCGCACGCCTTCGCGGTTCGATTCGTCGCGAATGTCGCTGATGCCCTCGATCCGCTTGTCCTTGGCGGCTTCGGCGATCTTTTCGACCAGGCCGTTCTTGCCCACCTGATAGGGGATGGCGGTGAGGACGATGGAGCGACGGTCGCCGCGCCCTTCCTCGATCTCGTGACGCGAGCGCATCATGATCGACCCGCGCCCCGTATGATAGGCCGAGCGCGCGCCCGACTGGCCCAGGATCAGCGGCGCGGTCGGGAAATCGGGACCGGGGACGATCTGGATCAGTTCGTCCACCGTGATGCCGGGATTGTCGATATAGGCGAGGCAGGCGCGGATCACTTCGCCCAGGTTGTGCGGCGGGATGTTGGTCGCCATGCCGACCGCGATGCCGCCCGCACCGTTGACCAGCAGGTTGGGGAAGCGGGCGGGCAGGACCTGCGGCTCGCTTTCGGAGGCGTCGTAGTTCGGCTGGAAATCGACGGTGTCCTTGTCGAGATCATCGAGCAGCGCGGTCGTCACCTTGGCGAGGCGCGCTTCGGTGTAACGCATGGCCGCCGGCGGATCGGGGTCCATGGAGCCGAAGTTCCCCTGACCGTCGATCAGCGGCACGCGCATCGACCAGTCCTGCGTCATGCGCGCCAATGCATCGTAGATCGCGCTATCGCCATGCGGGTGATATTTACCGATCACGTCACCGACGATGCGGGCCGATTTGCGATAGGGCTTGTTATGGTAGAATCCGCTCTCATGCGCTGAAAAGAGGATGCGGCGATGCACCGGCTTCAGGCCGTCGCGCACATCCGGCAGGGCGCGGGCGACGATGACCGACATGGCATAGTCGAGATAGCTCGCCTTCATCTCGTCGACGATGCTGACTGGGCTGATATCCGAAGGGTCGGCGAGGATTGTCTCGTCGGTCAAGGCGACTCTCTTTTTTGCGGGTGGATGTAGTCGCGTCTGCACTAGCGGAGCGAAACGAATCTGTCACCCCTTGGACGGATTCACGCGCAATCCGCATGGCGCGGAATTTTCGGCGATTATTGAAATATGGAACGAAGCCCGACGCATGACGGTTGCAAAATCCGCCGATATAGGCTTGTTCAATGCGCGTTCACGCGTTGACCCCTAATCGACGCACAACATGGAAGGTCGCCTGGCCCCCTTCAGGCGAAAAGGAGATGAGGATCATGCGTTTTGTAACCCCGGTGGCGCTTGCGCTCGCCCTGGCGTTGACCGGCGGCGCCGTTTCGGTTCCCGCCCTGGCGAAGGACAAGAAGGCGAGCGCGCCCAAGCTCAACGTGTCGCCTGACGTCATCAAGGCTCTCCAGACCGCGCAGGAAGCCACGGGCAAGCAGGATTTCGCCGCCGCCAAGGCCGCGCTGGCCGATGCGGACAGTAAGGCCAAGTCGAACGACGACAAATATCAGATCGGCGCGCTCAAGCTGAACACCTCCATCGCCGCGAAGGACGCGGCCTTGCAGAGCGAAGCCCTCACCCAGATGCTCGACAGCGGCAAGACCCCGGCGGATCAGGTCGGCCAGTTCAATGCCGTGGCGGGCGAGCAGGCGCTGGAGGCCAAGAATTACGATCTGGCGATCCAGCGCGCGCAGGCAGCCGCGCAGGCGGGCTATAAGCCCGAAGCGGCGAATGTGACGCTGGCGCAGGCCTATTTCGGCAAGGCCGGCACGGCCAATCCGTCGGCCGAGCCGGCCCGCGGCCTCAACCAGCAGGGGCTGGCCGCGCTCAAGGCGGCGATCGACGCGAGCAAGGCAGCCGGGCAGCAGCCGCCCGCGCAATGGTATCAGATCGGCGTCAGCCGCGCGGCTGCGGCGAAGCTTCCCGAAGTCACGGATTGGGCCAGGCAGGCTTATGAAGCCGCGCCGAACGGGGAAAATCTCCGCACGCTGGTCCGTCTGTTCCAGCAGGCGAATCCCAGCATCACCAACCGCGAAAATCTGGACGTGCTGCGCCTGATGGCGGCGTCCGGCGGACTGGTCGTCGCGGGCGACTTCACCGAATATGCGGAAATGGCATCGAAGACCGGCATTTACGGCGAAGTGAAGTCCGCCATCGACGCGGGCCGCGCCAAGGGCGTGCTGAACGCGTCGCAAGGCGGCGACCTGTATCAGGGAGCGGTTTCGAGGATCGCCGGGGACAAGAGTTCGCTGGGCGCGGCTGAAGCCGATGCGCGCAAGGCGGCCAACGGCAAGATCGCGGCGGCGACTGCGGACGCCTATCTGGGCTATGGCGACTATGCCAAGGCGGCGGCCATGTTCGAACTCGCCAAGCAGAAGGGCGGCGTCGACGCGGACGAGGTCAACACGCGTCTGGGCATCGCCAAGACGCTGGCGGGCGACACGGCTTCGGCCAAGGCGGCCTTCCAGGCCGTGCAGGGCGGCGCGCGCAAATCGATCGCAGGACTGTGGCTGTCCTATCTGGCAAGTAAAGGCGCCTGAATTCAAAGCGGGCGGAGGCTTATTATTCAGCCCCCGCCCGTTGCAAGGCTGACTGTTTTTTTTGGGGGAGGCCGATCGGCCATGCGGAAAAATTCGAAATTGGGATATATGTTGGCCGCTGCGATGGGCGTGGCCGTGCTGGCGGCGCCTGCCATGGCCAAGAAGAAGCCAGGCGGTCCGGCAATCCAGATGTCGGACGACTTCCGCGCCAATGTGCAAGCTGCTCAGGCGGCGTTGAAGACAGGGGATACGGCCACGGCCAGCGCTCGGATTGCCGCCTTGAATCCCGCCACGGATTTTGAGGCATATGCCGCGGCGGGGCTGCGATTTGAGCTGGCCGTCAAACGTCAGAATATACAGGCCGAGCGGCTCGCGCTGACGGATATGTTCAAGACGAATTCCGTCCCCAAAAAGGATGCCCCGCGATTGCGCTATGTCGCTGGCTATCTTTCCTATACCGTCGGCAATTATGACGATGCCGTCGCGCAGCTCGATTATGCGCGCACCCTTGGCTATGACAATATCGATGCCAGCCTGTTGAGGGCGGACATCTATCTGCGCAAGAACAAGCCGAAAGAAGCCTGGCCGTTCGTGCAGGACGCGATGGCCCGCAAGCGGGCGGCGGGAGAAAAGATACCTGCTCCCTGGTTCGATCGCGCCATTTCCCTGGCCTATCAGGCGGGAAGCTGGGCGGACATGGGCGCGCTCTATCGCGAAAGGCTGAGTCTCTATCGCACCACGCGCGACTGGCGTTCCGCGCTGAGCAATTATCTGCCTGCGGCGGCGCTTGATCCGCAAATCCAGTTGGACTTGTATCGCTTGCAGGCGGCCAGCGGGGCCATGGCAAGCGAACGGGACTATCAATCCTATGCTCAACTGGCCGACAAGACGGGTTATCATGCCGAAACCAAGACGATTATCGAGGCAGGGCGGTCGGCAGGCAAGCTGATGCCGGCCCAGGCCGCCACCGCGCAATTGCTGAAGGCCGCGACGCCGAAAGCGACGAAGGAAATGGCGGCGCTCCCCGCCGCCGCGAAGAAGGCGGCATCGGAGCAAAATGGCACACAGGCCCTTGCCGCTGCCGATACCTATTTCTCGCTCGCGCAATATCCCAAGGCGGCTGAACTCTATCGGCTGGCGCTGACGAAGGGCGGAATCAACGATGATCAGGCCAATGCGCGATTGGGCATTTCGCTGGCCCGGTCAGGCGACCTTGTCGGCGGCAAGGCGGCCCTTGCCAATGTGAAGGGCAATTGGGGCGATGTAGCGGGATTCTGGTCGATCTGGATCGAGGAGCAAAGCCAGAAGACGGCGCAGGGCGCGCCGTCCATGCCCCACACCAACAGCTAGGGTGGGACAGGTCGCGCTGTAATTCTTTGGGTATCGGGAACGGCGGATTTGGGGGAATGTCGCTCCTTGCTCGAAAACAACCATTGTAAGTTCAAACGGGCAGTGGAACACCCGGCAGATTTTTGGCGGTTCGGATGGTGAGCGAGGTTTTTACGCTCACCACATTAGGCGCGGGCGTCAGTTTCGATGTCAGGAATTGCTGAAAGCTCTGAAGGTCCTTTGCCACGACTTTCAGGATGAAGTCGATTTCGCCGTTCAGCATATGACATTCGCGCACCTCGGGCAGGGTGGCGATATGATCTTCGAAGGCTTTCAGATCCGCCTCCGCCTGACTGCGAAGGCTTACCATGGCGAAAACCGTAATCATGTAGCCCAGCATCGCGGGGGCCACCACCGCATGATAGGATGTGATCGCCCCGGCCTCTTCCAGCGCGCGCACGCGCCGCAGGCACGGCGGCGCCGTCAGTCCCACCTTCCGGGCGAGTTCCACATTGGTCATCCTGCCATCCTTCTGCAACTCCCCCAGAATTTGCAGATCGATGTCGTCGATATTCGGGCTCGCCATTATCCTGATTATTTCCTTACGTGGTTGTTGCGCGCTATCATAATAATGTTTCAGAACAATGCAATTGTCCCACAATGCTACGACGGTCCGGGAAAGCGCCGCACCCCCTTTCGTTTGGCGTGGGGAAGGCTTATCCATAGGACGAACATATGGTCGCGGAACGTGACGCCGACCGTGCAGACAAGGATTTGGGGTGCGCTTCAACGATCTCATGCAGACGGTGCTGTCCGCTGAAAGCAGAAGCGGTCCGGGGGCGGTAACTCTTTGGCGCCAATGCGTGGACCTTCTGGCCCAACATGACCGGATGGAACGCCCGATGCCGTCGGATGATCGGGACGCGCTGCTGGGACGTTTGATCGATCTGCGGCCCCAGCTATCCGAAGCCCAGCGGATCGCGACGGTCGTGGAACTGGGACCGCGGCTGTCCTCGCCGACGCTGGTGGAGTTTTTCGCCGGCGACCGGCCTTCGATTGCAGCCGCCGCCATCGCCCGTGCCAGATTGGCCGACCGCGGCTGGGCTTCATTGATGCCGCGCCTTACCCCGACCGCGCGCGGCGTACTTCGTGGACGGCGTGACATTGGGCCGGAAACCCGGCGAGCGCTGGAATCCTTTGGCCCTGCCGATCTGGTGCTCACGACGGAGCGCGCTGACGCATTTCCGGGCCAGGCGATGCTGCTGACACCCGAAATGGCGGTCGGCGGAAATATGGAGGAGGGCGCGGCCGTTCCGGAAGGAAAAAGCCAGATCCGCAATCTGGTGGACCGGATTCAGCGCTTCACGAAGACGAAACGGCAATCCGTCCCTTCGGAAACCTTGCAGCACGATGGCTCCGAAATGGCGGCGGCACGCGCCTTCGCCTTTGAAACGGATGCCTATGGCACCATTGTCTGGGTGGATCAAAAGCCGCGCGCCGCCCTCATTGGCCTTTCCCTCAATGAAATAGCGCTGGATGGCGGCAGCGGGCCCGACGGGCATGTGGCGGGCGCTTTCGCGCGGCGGAGTGGATTTCGCCATGGCCGATATCAAATTGCCGGCGGCCTCCTCTCCGGTGAGTGGCGATTGTCGGCTATGCCTTTCTTCGATCCTAGATCGGGGCGATTCCAGGGCTATCGCGGGCAGGCGCGCCGTCCCTATATTCATGAGGTGGCGATCCCGTCGGATGCGGCGTCGGCTTCGATTGCGGGATTCCCGGCCGATTCCCTGCATCAGCTGGTTCACGAACTCAGGACGCCGCTCAACGCGATCCTTGGCTTTGCCGAAATCATCGAACAGGAGCTGTTCGGCGCGGCGGGCGCGAACTATCGGGAAATGGCCGGCAAGATCGCTGTCGATGCACGCCGTCTGCTCGCCGCGTTCGATGAACTGGATCTGGCCGCGAAAGCCCATCGAAGCGATGCGCCCGTCACGTCCCATGTCATCGATCCGGCGCTGTTGATAACGCAGGTCGTTGCGCGTTTTTGCGACCAATCGCATGAATCGGGTTCCCGGGTGAACATTCGGATGTCGGCTGATCTTCCTTCCGTACGGATCGATCCGGTTCAGGGCGAACGAATGGTGCAGCATCTGCTGCGGACTTTGATTTCGGTCGCTCCTCCGGAAGAGGGTTTGAAAGGAACCTGCTGGTTCCAACCCGATGGAGGAGCGGGCCAGGTGCTGTTGGCCCTTGACCGGCCATCCTCGCTCAAGGGGATGGAGGAGAAGGAATTGTTGGACCCCGGTTATACGGCGGGGGGGGACTGGGCGGACGGTCCATTGCTTGGGCTTGGCTTCTCGCTCCGATTGATACGCAGTCTTGCAGCAGGCTGCGGCGCTACGTTGGAAATCGATGCCGACCGATTTCTTTTGTCGGTGCCCGCGCTGGCCGAAGCGGAAGATCAGGCGGGGCGGGGGTAGGGCCGCGAAACCCTATCGCAACCATTGCGCGATAGACCGGCAGGCATGACCATGGCTTCCCACGATGGCAATCTGCTGCTTCCGCCCCGGCCGGAAGACATGATTTCGCTCGATCCGGATTTCGGCACGCGTTTCATGCTGTTCGTCGATACCGAAGAGGAATTCGACTGGACGGCGCCTTTCAGCCGAACCGGGCACAGTGTTTCGGCGTTGGGCGGGTTGGCGCGCGGACAGGCTTATTTTGCGGCGGCCGGGATCAGGCCGATCTATGTCACGGATTATCCAGTGCTCGACAATGATCGCGCTGCCGCGATGATGGGGCAGTGGGTCCATGATAAGGTAGCCGATATCGGCGCGCATTTGCATCCCTGGGTAAATCCGCCCCATGTGGAAGTGGTATCGGAAGCAAACAGCTATGCCGGCTTCCTGCCCGCGGCGGTAGAGCAGGCGAAACTGGAAGCGCTATCCCAGAGAATCGCTGACCGTTTCGGACAAAGGCCGATCGCATACCGGGCGGGGCGTTACGGTCTGGGGCCTAATAGTGCCCGCCTGCTGGAAGAGATCGGCTTCATCGTCGATAGCTCCGTCCGGAGCCGATTCGATTACAGTGCCCAGCATGGCCCTGACTTCCGTGGATTGCCGCAGCATCCCTATTGGGCCGGTCCGGGCAGGACATTGATCGAATTGCCGTTGTCGACTGCCTTTGTCGGTTTGCTGAGAAGTGGAGGCGAACGTCTATACAGGGCGTCGCAAGCCGTGGCGCCCCTCGCCGGCGCGCTGGCACGGGGAGGGTTGTTGAGCCGGGTTCCATTGACGCCGGAAGGCGTGCCTTCCGCCGCGGCTGTCACGGCGATCGATGCCCTGCTCGACGAAGGGGTGCCGGTGCTGAATTTCAGCTTTCATTCTCCCACGCTGGAACCCGGCCACACGCCGTATGTCCGGGATGCGGAAGATATGGACGGCTTTTACAGATGGTGGGACATCGTCCTCGATCATCTGGCGCGACGCGGGGTTCGTCCAGCCCATCTGGCGGAGTTTGTCCAAAGCGTGTCCCAAAATGGACGGGCTTGCAAAGCGGCCTGATGCCCCTTATCGCCCGCATCGGGTGGGGCCTGTAGCTCAATGGTTAGAGCTGGCCGCTCATAACGGCTAGGTTGCGGGTTCGAGTCCTGCCGGGCCCACCATTGTTCACTATGAAATCCGGCGCGGAACGGTGAAACCTTCCGCTCCATCCCGTTCGCCATCGACCCGCCGGAACATCGTAAGTACCGCCTGTTCCTCACCCCATTCTTTTCGCCCGCGCGCCTCAACAAGATGCAGGGCAACATCCGGGCCGTGGTGACCGGGATGATCGATGACATCGCCGTCACTTCACCTTTGTCGGTGGCGTCCACATTTGTCTGGGCGCGGCGCTCGCGCGGCGGGAATTGCGCATCCTGCTTGAAGAATGGTTCCGGCGCATCCCGCAATTCGACCTTGTGCCCGGATCGGACACCAGTTGCTATCCGGGATTGATGTCGGCCCGCCATTTACGGATTAGATGGGGAGGGCGGAGATAGGGATTTGCGGCGGGGCACGTCTCGCAATTGAAGAACTGTCGGCCGGAATATCGGACGTCAGGCCGCGCGACTCTGCGATCCGGGAGGCTGTTCTGCCGATCGTGATGCGGTGTTTCGGAAAGCCTGAGCCATGCAGGCAAGGCCCCTCGCGCCGATCAAAAACGGACCGACCCTAATCCTTCGGAACGTCGCCTGTTCCTGCCCGGCGATCCCGATACAGCGCTGCGCGCGCAAGAAGCATGAGCGTGACTGGCGTCGTCAGTGTCACGAATATAGCGATCAGTATCTCGTGCACGACGGGCCGGGATTGAAGCACTGAAAAGCAGGTTATCGACGCGACCAGGATGCAAAGCGTGCCCAGCGTCGGACCCAATGTCGGGGGATGGACACGTTCGTAGAAGCTGCCCAGCCTGATCAGACCAATGGTTCCGATAAGGGTGATCAGCGCGCCCAGCAGCACGAAGACGCCGACGATGAGAGTGGCCCAGAGCGGAAGATCGGGCGCCTGGATCATTCGATCACCTCTCCGCGCATGAGGAACTTGGCGAGAGCCACCGTTCCCGCGAAGCCCAGCAGCGCGATGACGAGAGCCGCTTCGAAGAACAGCGTGCGACCAGTCTGTATCCCGTAGGTCAGGAGCAAGAGCATCCCCGCCAAGTAGAGCGCGTCCAGTCCCAGCACCCGGTCCTGCGCGCGGGGGCCTCGCAACACCCGAAAGGCGGCGCAGCCCATGGCGAGGCCCAGGATGATCTGAGCCATGGTGATGGCGAGCGCCAGGATAAGCATGCTCATTCGAAGATTTCCATCAACAGCTTCTCATAACGGTTCTTGATAAGATCAATCCACTCCGCCTCGTCGACCAGATCCAACACATGGATGAGTATGATCTTGTTATGTGCGTCGTGCTGCAGCCACAAGGTGCCCGGCGTGGCGGTGATGATGATCGCAAGCATGGCGAGCGCGTAGGGACTGTCGAGCTCGATCGGGAGCCGCACGAATCCCGATTTTCGCTCGGGTGGTCGAAAGAGGATGATCCTGGCGACCGCGATATTCGATCGTACGATGTCCGCGAACACGGTGACGGGCAGCTTCAACATGGCGGTGCCGAAGCGGATGCGGGGTTGTTCAGGCGCAAGCGGCAGCATGACGCGTGAGAGCAGGACCGCTATCACGGTGCCCAGCAGCACATGACCAGGCGAGAAGCCCGTCAACAATACCCACATACCGAAAAGCGCGACGGCAAGCAGCGGAAAGGGGACAATGCGCTTCATGGCACGGTCTCTCCGGCGCTGGGAGCGCGACGGACGATATCGATATAGCCCGATCGATCGGCGAGGGCGGCGGCCGTCGCTTCCATGTAGCGGAACAGGGGTCCGGCGCCTATCATCAGCGCAAGGCAGGCGGCAAGCAGGACGCCGATCGGCGCGACTTCGATCACGCTCAGCCGGGCTGGCGAATCCTCGGCGGGAGTCCACAAGAGGTCGATGCCCGCGCGCGTGAGCGAGATGAGCGTGGCAAGACCGGAGAGGATGATGAGGGCAATCAGGATCCAGGCGGTCGGCGAGATGACGGCATCATTGAACAGAGCGTCGATGATGGCCAACTTGGCGATGAAGCCTGACAGCGGCGGGAGTCCGGCCAGGAGCAGTGTGCAGAAGATGAACCCACCGCCAAGAATCGCAATCGTACCGGGAATGACGACACCGATTTCGCTTTCCTCCCCGACCACCGCACCGGTATATTCATCATCGAACACAGGCTCGGCGATGCCGGCGATGATATCCTCCTCATCCGTGTTGCGTTCGACCGGTTCGATGATCAGGTAGAGTGCGCCGACCGCCAGCGTCGAACTGACGAGATAGAAAAGCAGCGCTGCCGTGAGCGCCTGACCGCCGATACCGATCGCCGCGAGCAGCGTTCCCGACGAGACCAGCACATAATGGCCTGCGACGCGTGTGAGCGTGCGGGTCGCAAGGATACCCAGCGTTCCGAACAGCATCGTCGCGAAGCCTGCCCAGATAAGCCATTCGTCGGCGAACCCTGCCGCACCGCCGGCGGCATCGCCGAAAAGCAGCGAAGACAGGCGCAGGACGATGTATATGCCGACTTTGGTCATGATGGCGAATATCGCCGCGACCGGAGGCGCCGCGGCCGCATAAGTGCGGGGCAGCCAGAAGCTCAATGGCCAAATACCGGACTTTACCAGAAAGGCGACACCCAGAATCGCGGCGCCTGCTTCCAGGAGCATCAGATCACCGGCTGGAACTGTCGGGATGCGCGTCGCAAGGTCGGCCATGTTGAGCGTGCCGGTCACCGCATAGATCAACGCCACGCCGATCAGGAACAGCAATGAGGTCGCAATGTTGATGGTGATATAATGTAGGCTGGCCTTGGTTCTCTCCGCCCCGGAACCATGGAGGATCAGGCCATAGGAAGCCGCCAGCAGCACTTCGAAGAAGACGAAAAGGTTGAAGATGTCACCCGTCAGAAATGCACCGTTGACGCCCGCGAGCAGCAGCAGGAACAATACGTGGAACCGGGGTCCCGAGCGGTCCCAGCGCGCCAACGCATAGAACAGCGCAGTGAAGCCGAGCACGCTGGTGACGAGGAGCATCAGTGCTGCAAGTCGATCCGCAACGAGCACGATACCGAAAGGGGCCGGCCAGTTGCCAAGCGGATAGGTCCGGGAAGGATCGGCGGCACCCATGTCGAAGCGCCCGTCAGCCTGCCACAGGAGCAGCACGGCAATGACGATCAGGGCGGCCGTAGTTGCCAGGCTGAGCACCCGTTTCAGCGATCGGCGCCGCTCATTGAAGGACAGCATCAGGGCGCTGACGATCATTGGCAGGACTATCGGCGCAACGATCAAATGCTGCATCCAGCCGTTCATTGATCCTCCTCCTCGCCGTCGACGTGGTCGGTGCCGGTGAGACCGCGCGAGGCGAGCAGCACGACCAGGAGGAGCGCCGTGGTCGCGAAGGAGATGACGATGGCGGTCAGAACGAGGGCCTGGGGGACAGGGTCGGCGTAGAGGGCGGGATCGACGGCCTCCTTGCCTATGATCGGCGGTGCGTCGGTGCGCATCCGTCCCGCCGCGACAATGAACAGATTGACGGCGTAGGACAGGAGCGAAAGACCCAGGACGACCTGGAAGGTACGGGGGCGGAACAGCAACCAGAGGCCGGACGTCGTTAGAATGCCGATGGCGAGCGAGAGCACGGCCTCCATCAGTCGATCCTCTCCTGGCCGTCTCCGTCCGCCGGATCGCTCTTTGCCAATCGTCGTGTCGCTGGCGTGCGGATCGACTGGTGGGCGAGGGCGATCAGAATGAGAACGGTCGTGCCCACCACCACGGCGAAGACCCCGATGTCGAACAGCAGGGCGCTGGCTATGGGCACCTGGCCGATAATCGGCAGATCCAGATAGCGGAAATGGCTCGAGAGAAAAGGATAGCCGAAGAACCAGGCAGCAGCCCCGGTCGCGGCGGCGCAAAGCAGCCCGGCGCTGATCCAGCGGACCGGCTGGATATGGAGCCGCGCCTCCACTGAACGGGTGCCGCCCGCCATATAAAGCAGGATGATCGCGATCGAGGCGGTAATACCGCCGGCGAAACCACCCCCGGGAAGATCGTGGCCGCGCACGAGAAGATAGAGCGCGCACGTCAGGATCACGGGAAACAGCCATTCCATGATAATCCGCGGGATGAGCAGGTAATGTCTGGCGGTGTCGCCGAAGGCGTTGCCCTCGCGGTCGTCATCAAAGGCATTCTGCACTTTCTGCTGGTCGGGTATCTCTATGCTCTCGGCGGCCGGGCGGAAGCGCCTGAGCAGCGTGAACACTGTCAATGCGACGATCGACAGCACGGTGATCTCGCCTAGCGTATCGAAACCGCGGAAATCGACGAGAATGACATTCACGACATTGGTGCCGCCGCCGCCGCGATAGGCTTGCTCCATGAAAAAACGTGAGATGCCGTTCGGTGGGGGACGGGTCATGACCGCATAAGCGATTGCCGCCGCGCCGGCGCCGCCCAGAACAGCCAGCAACAGGTCGCCGCCGCGCCGAAAGCCGACCTGGAAAGGAATATGCCCGTCGCGCCAGATATCCGGCAGACGCTGCGGCAGCCAGCGAAGTCCAAGCAGCAGCAGGACGAGGGTAACGATTTCCACGAGCAATTGTGTGAGGCCAAGATCGGGGGCCGACAGCCAGACGAAGCTGATGCAGGTCGCAAGACCGGCAACGCCCACCATGGCGAGCGCGGCAAGGCGGTGGAACTTCGCCTGCGTGGCCGCACCGATCGCCGCGGCGGCGCCGAGCAGCCACAGCACGGCGAAGACCGGGTCGAGAAGGGTCTGGTCAAGCGCGCCAAGGCTGTAGCCGAGCGAGAGAAAGGGCAGGCTCCCGGCGGCGAGCGCAGTGACGATCAGGAGGCGCAGCTGAACCTGCTGCCGGGTCGTGCTCACGAGCCGATAGGCGGCGCGCGCTCCATCGATGAGTGCGGCCAGCACCGCCTCGAACGTCCGCCTGCCCTTCAACCGGCCGATAATGGGCGAGTGGGCCACCGCATTGAGACGACCGCCAAAAAGCCGGTACAGGATTACGCCGCCCACAAGCGCGATGGTGCTCATCAGCAGGGGCAGGGTGAAGCCGTGCCAGACCGCGAGGCTGTAGGCGGGAGTCCTGTCGCCAAGCACGGATCGCACGGCCATGTCGAGCAAGGGGCCGATGGTGAGCGCCGGGATGGTGCCGACCAGGACGCAGAGGAGAACGAGGATCTCAATCGGCAAGCGCATCCAGTGCGGCGCCTCGCGAGGAGTATGGGGCAGGCCCGTCGGCGGCGGTCCGAAGAAAGTCTGATGAATGAAGCGCAGCGAATAGAACACGCTGAACATGCTCGCCAGCGTCGCGAACACAGGCAGCCCGCGGTCGAGTAGCGTGCCGCTATGTGCCTCCAACGCTTCGGCGAGGAACATCTCCTTCGATAAGAAGCCATTGAGCAGCGGAACGCCGGCCATCGCCGCGGCGGCGACCATCGCCAGCGTTGCCGTGATCGGCATGAAATGGGCAAGTCCGCTCAGCTTGCGAAGATCGCGGGTCCCGGTCTCGTGATCGATGATGCCCGCGGCCATGAACAGCGAGGCCTTGAAGGTCGCATGGTTCACGGTGTGAAAGATCGCGGCCACCGCCGCCAGTGGGCTGCCCAATCCCAACAGCAGGGTGATAAGCCCCAGATGACTGATCGTCGAGTAAGCCAGAAGGCCTTTCAGATCGTGCTGGAAGATCGCCGCCCACGCCCCCAGCAGCAGGGTGGCGAGACCGGTAGTCGCGACGATCAGATACCAGCTTTCGGTTCCGGCAAGGACCGGCCAAAGCAGGATCAGCACGTAGATACCGGCTTTTACCATCGTCGCCGAATGGAGATAGGCGGACACTGGCGTGGGCGCCGACATGGCGTGGGGTAGCCAGAAGTGGAAGGGGAACTGCGCGCTTTTGGTGAAGGCGCCGATCAGGATCAGGATCAGGGTTGGCAGATAGAGATCATGGTCGCGGATCAGCTCACCCTTCGACAGGACTGTGTCCACGTCGTAGCTGCCGACTATCCGACCGAGCAGCAGGAAGCCGACCAGCAGGCATACGCCGCCTGTCGCGGTCATGATCAGCGCCATGCGCGCGCCGTCGCGCGCGCTCTGATTGTGGTGCCAGTAGCCGATCAGCAGGAAGGAAAAGAGACTGGTCATCTCCCAGAAAAAGACGATTTGGAGGAGATTACCCGACAATACGATGCCCAGCATCGATCCCATAAACGCCAGGAGGAACGAAAAGAAGCGCGGGACCGGATCTTCGGGCGACATGTAATAACGCGCGTAAAGCACGACGAGCGCGCCGATCCCGAGGATCAGGAGAGCGAAGAGCCACGAGAAGCCGTCGATCCGCAAGGTAAGGTCCAGACCAAGCGATGGCAGCCAGGGCACGGCATGAAGAACGGTGTTTCCGCTCGACACGACGGAATAAAAGCTGATCAGCAATACCAATGCGATCAGCGCCACCAAACCGGCAAGGGCAGAGGCCCAGTTTCGCGCGCGGGCCGGCAGGAATGCAGCGACCAGACTACCCAGGAAGGGGAGCGCGAGAATGAAGAATGCTAATCTCGCATCGGTCATGCAGCGTAAAATGTCCTTAATGGGCGCGCGGCGGCCTCATGAGCAGTTTCAGCCTTTATGGTTGGAATATGGCCCCCGAGGCAAGGCTTTGTGCATGTTTGTTTGCCTCGTGACGGCAGGTGTTCAGGCAAAAATTGCACCCTATGCACGGCCGCCTGCCGTCGCGACCATGCGACGTGCATCAAGCGGGTAAAGCGATGAGCAGGGAGGGAGTGCCGGTGAGTCTCAGATGGGAATCCGGTCTACTTGTCAGATTCCACATGGGGATGATGAGAAGGCCGCCTTCCAGCGTCCCGACAGCCGTTTCGCCGTGCTGCCGATCAACCCATCGAATACCGCGCCGCCCTCAAGAAGAGCGGAGCGCGGGACGGTCGTCAAGCGATCTTGGCCAACGTCTGATTGTGGATCGGGCGATCGGCGCATATGAAGGCTTGTGGCCGGGGCGTTACTCCGGCCACGCGCGATCAGAACGGATAATTGACGCCATAATATCCATAGACTTCGCGGCCATAGTCGCGATCGAACGCCGGTTCGGCGTCGCTCGCATAGCGAGGCGCCTTTTCGAGCACGGTCTTGTCGAGGTTGACGACATAGCCGCCCTGTTCGGTCTCATATGTGAGGACGTCCCATGGGAGCGGATAATAATCGCTGCCAAGTCCGAACAGGCCGCCGAATTGAAGGACGGCATACTCGACCTTGCCTGAGCGCTTGTCGACCATGAAGTTGTAGATGGAGCCGAGCTTTTCGCCCTGGGCGTTATAGACGGTGGTTCCTTCGACCTTATTGGAGGCGATCAGACGATTGGTTTCGTCTGTGGCGATGTCGGTCTGAGCCATGAAATGCTCCTTTTGCACGAGGGTGTTCCAGGAGAACGATGTCAGGCTCCGATCTATCCGTCAGCCGAAGACATGATGGCCAATGATCGCCGGATTGCACCGCATACGTGCTGGGCTGAGCCCAGGTTCCGATCCATGGGCGCGGAGCCGCGTCATCCTTGTCGAGGGGAAGCGCCGGCTTAAGGGTCGCATCATTCTCGGCAATTGGGCCGATCCGCGCTGCTGCCCCGCGAGCGCCACCGACATGGCAGCGGAACTCCAGAACGCCGCGACCTTCCCCTTGCGATCATGCCCGCTCAGCCTCAAGGGCCCGAACGAAATCATGGAGAAGTGTGCGATAGAGATTCTTTCGTTCCTGCACGGCAGCGGAGCGGTTGGACAGGCTCACCACTAGCGGCAGACCGCAATGTGGCGCCGGCATTGGCATCGCAATGGTGGCTACTGCATTGGCTTCGGTAAAACTCCCCAGGAGATAGCCGGTGGCGCGGATTTGCTGCAATTCACTGAGCAAGGCGGTGCGCCGCCCCGCGTCCAGTCCGATTTCGCGACAAAGTTCAAGGACCTCAAGTTCGGTCGCGGTGACCAACAGCGCCTTGCCCAGCGTGCTTTCCACCAGCAGCAGTTTGGTGCCGCTTTCGACGGGATGACTCCATCCGGCCGGCGCGAGCGATTGCACGATCTGGACGAATGAACCGGTCCTGGTCGAGATCATGACCAGCGCGCCTGACGCCCGGAAGAGCCTTTCCAGCTCGCGCTGAAGAACGTCCTGGCCGTAATAAATGCCGTCGAGCCACGACGCGAGACGGGAAAGCCGCGGCGACGGATAATATACCTTCAACCGTGGGTCGAACACGATATAGCCTGAATCGGCCATGCTTTTCAGGAGTTGGTTCAGGCTCGACGGGCTTAAATTCAGGCCGTTGGCGATCTCGATCGCGCGCAAGGCACGGCTATGAGAGGCCATGAAGTCGAGCACGTCGAGCGCGCGCGTGGCCGTGCGGGACAAATTACGTCGAACGCCGGGCCATTCTATATGTCCATAAGCCGGATCGGTTGCGAGCAAGCGCTCTTGTTCCACCAACAAATTCCTCTCGCTGGCATAGTCCATCGAAGGATTGGCCCAGTCAAGCGAACATGGCGTTTCTCCGTATTTGCGGAGAAACGCCATGTTTGCAGAGTTAAGCCGTAGGCCCGCCATGTGATGCTTCTGGTGCAAGCTTGCCAAAGCCACTCCGGACGATCTAGCCCCATTAGGCCAGCCAGAGCTTTGAGGAGAGAATTGCGGTGGAGGATATGTTCGGATTGATCGACAAGGTTGCAATCGTCTGGGGTGGGGGCTCCGGCATGGGCGAGGCAACCGCTTTGCGGCTCGCTCGTGCTGGATGCGACGTGGCGGTCGTCGATCTCGACATCGCCCTCGCCGAAGCGGTGGCCGCGAAGATCAGCGCACTCGGTCGCCGCGCAATCGCGCTTGCCGCCAATGTGACGGATGAGCAGCAGGTCGATCGCGCCGTCGCTGAAACCGAAAGCGGGTTGGGCCCGATTGGCGTTATGGTGACTGTGGTCGGCATGGCGGGCTTCGGTCCCGTGCTGGACATCACCAGCGAGCAATGGGATCGCGAGCAGTCGATTAACCTGAAATCGGTGTTTCTGACCGCGAAATCGGTCGCCCGTACGATGGTGCGCAATGGCGGCGGCGCGATCACGGCGATCTGTTCGGTCAGTGGGCTAACCTCGGCTCCGCGCCATGCCAGTTATGGCGCGGCGAAAGCGGGTGTCGCGCATCTGGTGCGATCGATGGGAGCTGAGTTAGCCCCGCGAATCCGCGTCAATGCAGTCGCGCCCGGCACCATCGAAACACAGCGTGTGAAGGCGACCGAAGAGCGCATCGCGGCGATTGAGCGTCGCGTACCGATGGCGCGCATGGGCAGCGTCGACGAAATCGCGAAGGCCGTGCTGTTCCTTTCTTCTGACCTGGCCAGCTTCGTGACCGGGCAGACTCTTGCCGTCGACGGAGGATGGACCAGCCAGTTCCTGATGGATGCGCATGATTCGAGTTCGACCGACAAGGACATCGACTGGGAAAAGGTTTCAAACACCTGAATCAACGCCGGTTCAGTCCGGAGAGGAGGCTTGGATGCTCACCGAAGAACAGAATAAATTGCTGACCGAAGTCGAGGGCGAGGCACTGATGGGGCGCTACATGCGTGAGCGCTTCTGGATTCCATGCGCGCGCGTCGATAGCCTGGTCGCAGACGGCGCGCCGAAACTCGTGCGGCTTTTGGGAAAGAATTACGTCGCGTTCCGGGCGACCGATGGCCGCGTGGGAATGTTCGACGAGGCCTGCCCGCATCGCGGGGTCTCGCTGACGCTTGCGCGAAACGAGGACTGCGCGCTGCGCTGCATCTTCCACAGCTGGAAATTCGATGTGTCCGGGCGAGCGGTCGAGGTGCCTTCCGAGGGTGAGCGATCAGCTTCGTTCGCCCAAAAGGTCAAGCTGAATCACTATCCGACGTTCGAAGGGGGCGGATTGCTATGGGTCTGGTTGGGCGATGGCGCGCCGCCGCCGCGCCCGCCATTGCCGTTCCTCGATCTCGCCCCCGAGCAGGTGTGGATCAGCCGGACGCTGTCCGCATGCAACTGGCTCCAGGGGGTCGAAGGAACGCTTGATTCGGTCCATGTCGGCACGTTGCATCAGAGCTGGATAGCCAAAGTGCGTGACAGCAAGCGCAACGAGACGATCGGGCATACCCTCAACGTGCCGCCGCGCTACGAAGTGGCCGAGACTCCATATGGTCTGCGCGCGGCTGCCCTGCGCCGATTGAATGAAGACCAACAATATGTTCGCGTGACCGAATATGTCATGCCGTTCATCTCGCTGGTCCCGGGAAGCATGAGCGACCGGGAGGGCAGCATGTTCATTTCAGTACCGATGGATAATCAAAACCACATGCTGTTCTGGGGTTTTTGGAAAGAAGATGCGCTTCACGAACCATTGAACGAGCGCGGGTTGCGGACCGATGAGCGCGACCTTGATCACTATGCGAGCTTCAAAGGCGATCGCGAGAATGCATGGGGGCAGGACCGCGCAGCAATGGCGGACGGGCACTTCACCGGTTTCCTCGATTGCCTGTTGCAGGAGGACGTCGTGGTGCAGGCGAGCATGGGCCGGATTGTCGATCGGACGCGCGAACAATTGTGCGCGAGTGACGTTGCCGTGGTCCGTGCGAGAAGGCGCTTGCTAAATGAACTCGCTATGTTCGAGCGAGATGAGCAGGGCATAGCCCCACGAGATCCTGAGCTGGCGGTTGTTCGCCCGATAGACATGGTGTCGGGCGCGGGCACTGGCTGGCGGGAATTGCTCGCGCACTAGCGAACTTGACGAAAAACTAAGGGATTCGGGCACGTCGGACCGTTCGGGTCGGCGCCGATGCCGCGCGCCCAATCACACACAAGAATAAAAAAGGGAGAGGAAAAATGAGGACACTGTCAATCGGCGTGTATCGAAACCGGTTACTGGCGAGTGCAGCTTTTGCTGCTACAATCCTCTGGGGCCAGGTTGTGTCGGCACAGGATGCTCAATCAGTGGCCGATCCCGTACAGGATGTTGAGCAAACCACCGACAGCGGCCGGGAAATCATCGTCACGGCGCGGCGTCGCGAAGAAAAGTTGCAGGACGTCCCGATTGCTATCACCGCGCTGTCGGCCGACAGCCTGGCTGCCGCCAACGTCACGCGCGTGCAGGACATCCAGCAGAAGGTGCCCGGCCTGACGATCCAACCCACCGCATCGGGCCCGAACACGCTGGCCCCCGCCATCCGCGGCCAACGCCAGTTCGACGCCTATATCACCAAGGATCCGGCGGTGGCGGTCTATTTCGCCGACGTGGTGCAGAATCGCCCGCAAGGACTCAACTCCGCCCTGTTCGATCTGCAATCGGTGCAGGTGTTGAAAGGGCCGCAGGGTACGCTGTTCGGCCGCAACACTACTGGCGGCGCGCTCATCATAACGCCGGCCGAACCGACCAACGCGTTCGGGGGCTATGTCACCGCCGCCATCGGCAACTACGAGATGCGCCGGCTGGAAGGCGCGATCAACATTCCGATTTCGGACACGCTGCAACTGCGCCTCGCCGGATCGCTGACCCGTCGCGAAGGGTACACGCGAAACTACACGACTGGGCAACTGCTTGATGACGATCACAAGAACAGCTGGCGCGCGTCGCTGAAATGGGAGCCTGCCGACTGGTTTAGCAATCGGCTCGTACTGAATGGATTCGAAGCCGACGAGAATGGCGTCGGCTACCGGGCAATCGGTATCAAGCTGGGAACCCCCGCAGCGAACTTGTATCCGCAATTGCCCGCGATCTTCGCCGCGCAGAACGCGCTGCCGTTTCACAGCACGACGTCGAACCTCGTCAACTTCACTGATATCAAGACCTTTGGTCTGTCCAACGTCACCCAGGTCGATCTTGGCGGCATCACGTTCAAGAACATCTTCGGCTATCGCTACGTCTACTCCTACGTGAATTTCGATTATGACGGCCTGCCGATCGAGGCGTTCCGCTCGGACGAGTTGTCGCGGTCGCGCCAGATCAGCGACGAGGCGCAATTCCTGGGTGAGGCATTCGGCGGCGATCTCAACTATATCTTTGGCGGATTTTATTTCCGCGAAAAGGGTTTCAATTCGATGTCGTCGCTCTCGCTCGGCAGTCCACGCCCGAACATCGGCGATCCGATCGTCAACCGGTCTTATTCGTTCTTCGGGCAGGTGAACTACAGATTGCCATTCTTGCCCGGCGTCTCGGTCACCGCGGGCGCCCGCCAGACCTACGACGAACGATTCCTGCGGACCAAGAGCACGACCAATGGCGTGTGCAGGCTGCGTGATGCAAACGGTATGCCGCTCAATCCATGCCAGACCGATCTCAGTACCGATTTCGACAAGCTCACCTACACGCTGAGCGTCGATTGGAAAATCAACCCGGACGTACTGATCTATCTCGCCCATCGCCGTGGTTATCGTACCGGCGGCTATAATTTCGGCGGCAACACGCTTGCAGAACTGGCGCCGTTCCGGCCCGAGGTGGTCGAGGATTTCGAGCTTGGCGTGAAGACTGAGTGGCGGCTGGGCGATGTACGCGGTCGCTTCAACATTGCGGCCTATACGCAGGATTACACCGACATTCAGCGCAACGTTGGCTTCTTTGTCAACGGGGCTTTTGCTACCACGATCATCAACGCCGCATCGGCAAAGATCAACGGTGTCGAAATGGAATTGAGCGTCACGCCCGTGCGCAATCTGGATTTCAGCTTCGCATTCTCGCACGTCGATTTCAAATATAACAAATTTATTGATCCGCGCACCGGTGGCGACCTGAGAGGCTGACTCATAAAGAAGCGGCCTGATTACCGGCATTTGCGATGCGGCGGGTGATCTGGTTGACAGAGGCGATGAAGAGCCACGTGGTGGCGCTTTCCACGGTTCTCTCGAAGTCCTTGGCAAGACGGCGGTTTCGGTTCAGCCATGCGATGGTTCGCTCAACAACCCACCTGCGCGGCAGGAGCTTGAAGCCCTTGGCCGCGTCCGACCGCTTGATGATTTCCAGCGTCCAGGTGCCGATTTTGGCGAGCGCGGCGCGAAGTTTGTCGCCGGCATAACCGCCATCGGCGAACACGTGGCGCAACCAGGGGAAGTTGTGGCGGATGCTGGCGAAGACATCCGGCGCGCCGTCACGGTCCTGGATATCGGCGGTGTGAACGACCGCTCCGACCAGCAGGCCCTGCGTGTCGGTGACGATGTGACGCTTCCGGCCCTTGATCTTCTTGCCGGCGTCAAAGCCCCGTGGCCCGCCGCTTTCCGTGGTTTTCACGCTCTGACTATCGATCACGCCAGCGCTGGGCGAAGCCTCTCGGCCCGCCGCCTCACGGGCCATCAGCAGCAAGGCATGATTGATTGACTTCCACACGCCCATCGCGCTCCAGCGATAGAAGTAGTGCTGCACCGTCGTCATGGGCGGGAACAGCCCGGGCGGCAACATTCGCCACGGCAGTCCGCCACGCAGCAGGTACAGGATCGCCTCTACAATCTGCCGGTAATCCCAAACTGGCGGGCGACCGCGCTTCCCTCGCGGAGGTAGCAACGGCTCCAGGATTTCCCATTCCGCGTCTGTCAAATCACTGGGCAAAAGCAGGTCGGCTCTGGCATACCGCCGCCGGGCAATATCGGTCCACATGTGTCGTTCCGTCGTTGTCTCGCAAACGCGGCTGAATCACATGTCGCTGATATTGCCCACCTTCTTTTTCGGTCAGCCTCTGAGCAACTCCGAAGTCGCGGGCATCCCCCGCTATTCGCTCAACGCCGACGTGACCTGGACGCTGCCGCTCGCGGGCGATGCGGGCGACGTGGTCGCGCGCGCCGACATCTATCATCAGACTCACACGAACCTGTCGGATACGAATGTCGACGCAACCACCGGCATCATCTCGCCGACATCGATCATTCCGGGTTACACGCTTGTCAATGCGCGGCTCGAATGGCGCAACGTCATGGGCAGCGGTGCATCCCTCGCCTTGTTCGGCCGTAACCTGCTCGATGAGCAATATTACTATGGCGGCGTTGACCTGGCGCCACAGATCGGCGTGTCGGGCGCGTTCACGGCACTGCCGAGAACCTATGGCCTCGAAGCGACCTTCCGGTTCTAGGCGCACACGCTATGGATCTGGGACTGAGCGGAAAACAGGCGCTGGTGACCGGCAGCAGCGCCGGTATCGGGTTGGCGATCGCGCGTACACTGGCTGCCGAAGGCGTGCGGGTATGCATCCATGGCCGCGACGCTGCACGCTGCACGGCAATCGTCGAAGATGTCGTGGCGAATGGCGGATCGGCCACGATGGTCGTTGCTGACGTCGATGCCGACGGTGCGCCGGCGAGGATCGCCGACGCGGCGCTCGGCCAGCTAGGCGCGGTCGATATTCTGGTCAACAATGTCGGTGGGCGCGTTCGATCGGGCATGTCGGTGGACTGGTTCGCCATTCCGCCAGCATTGTGGACTGAGACCTATGCCCGCAACGTCACCTTTGCAGTCGAGCTCATTCATCGGCTGGCCGGGCCGATGCGCACCCGGCGCTGGGGGCGGATCATCAACGTCGCAAGCGTCGTTGCGACGCATCCATCAGGTGGCGTCGGCGAATATTCGGCGGCGAAGAACGGACTGGTGAATCTGTCGCTGGGTCTCTCCAAGGCGCTTGCGGGTAGCGGAGTAACCGTGAACAGCGTTTCCCCCGGACTGATCCAAACGGGCGCCGCCGACAAATGGTTGGCGGCGACCGCGCGCGATCGCGGGTTCGGCGACGACCTGAAAGCTGCCGAACAATGGGTGTTGTCGAATTCGCTGCGGCAGACGGTCCACCGCTGGGGGATGCCGCAGGACATCGCCTATGCGGTTTGCATGCTGGCCAGCCCAAGCGCTGATTTTCTCAACGGAATCAACTTGCATGTGGACGGCGGAGCGACACAAGCGGTTCATTGATACGGGGACGAACATGGACCAGGACGAAATCGTGGCGCGGTTGTCCATTATGGACACGCTCGCCACCTATAATTTGAGCGGCGATGCGGGGTTGGCGGATCGGATCGCCGCCACGTTCGCGGACGATGGCGTGCTCGATATCGGAACACGCATGTTTCAGGGCAAGGAAGCGATCCTCGCTTTTTACCGCGAGCGGCAGGCGGTGCGACTGGAGGACATCCGCCTGGCGCGACCGGCCCGTCATTTCCTATCGACCAGCCGGATCATCGTCGTGGCGTCCGACGATGCGACCGCCTTTTCATACTTCCTTCTTGTCCGCTGCGGCGTGAACGAGCAGGTGGGCAGCTATGATGATCGTTTCCGACGGCGGCCCGACGGACGTTGGCTAATCGCGCACCGCAAGGTCGACCTGAACTGGAGCAGTGAATGAATAAGGCGGCCGCAACCGAACGTGTGCCCGGCAAGGCTTGGCTGACGCTGGCAATCCTGCTGCTGATGTACGTGGTGTCGTTCATCGACCGTAATATCCTTGCGCTGATGGTCGAACCGATCAAGACGGACCTTGCCATCAACGATTTCCAGATCAGCCTGTTGCAGGGGCTGAGCTTCGCCTTCTTCTTCGTGTTGTTCGGACTGCCGATGGGATGGCTGGTGGACCGGTCCTCGCGTCGTAAGATCATCTGGCTGGGCATGACATTCTGGTCGATATCCGCCGCTGCCGCAGGGCTTGCGCGCAGCTTCGGCCAGTTGGCGGTCGCGCGGTTCGGTGTCGGTGCAGGGGAAGCTTCGCTCTCGCCATCGGCATATTCGATGTTGAGCGATCTGTTCCCGCGCAATCGATTGTCGTTGGCGATCAACATTTTCGCGGCGGGTTCTTCGATCGGCTCGGCTTTCGCCTACGCGCTCGGGGCGGTTGCGGTCTCCTATGCGGTAAGCGGTGGAACCCACAATGTGCCGCTGCTGGGCGAAGTGAGGTCGTGGCAATTTGTCTTCCTGATCACCGGCCTACCCGGTATATTCATCGCCCCACTGATTTTCCTGACTCCCGAACCCAAGCGGCGGCACCGGAACGTAGACCGTCCCAATCTGCGCATGCTGCGCAGCTATTTATCCAAGCGACGGGCATATCTTTCATTCACTTTTCTGAGCGTCGGCATGTGCACGCTGCTTGCCTATGGTACGGCAGCGTGGTTCCCAACCTATCTTCTCCGGACGCATGGACTAGCAATTCGCGACGTCGGAATATTGGTCGGCTCCATTGGGGCAACCACGGGCATCGCAGGCTTCGTGTTCAGCGGATGGATGTCTGACCGCTTGCTCGCACGCGGACGCGGAGACGCACATATGCGGCCGATTCTCGTCGGTGCCATTGTGATGACTGTAATGGCGGTGATCGGATTCGGCCTGACGCACAACCTCGTCATCAGCCTGTTTGCCTATGCCACAATCCATTTCGTGCTGCCATTTTCGCAGGCAATGACGGCGCATGTCCAGCTGACTACGCCGAACGAATTTCGTGGCCAGGTATCCGCGCTCTACCTTTTCGTTCATAATCTGATCGGCCAAGCACTCGGACCAAGCGTGATCGCGGCCTTCACGCAGTTCGTTTTCCTCGACCCGGGCAAGGTCGGCCTGTCCATCGCGTTCACCTTTGCAATCTTCGGCACGCTGGCGATAGTGCTGCTGTTAATAGATCTCCCGCTTGCGCGCGAAGCGATTCGGCAGGCGGACGAATATGTGCTCTCGGAGAAGAACCCAACATGACAGATTTCAGCGAATGTTTGCGTGCGGCTATCCACGCGACGCCGGAACGGCCGGTGATGGAGTTCAAGGGGCGCGTGTTTACGGCTGGCGAACTCGCCACCTACGGCGATGCGCTGATCGCGATGATCGAGGCGGCGGGCGTGCCAGAAGACGCCGCGATCGGCATCATCCTGCGCAACCGCCCAATTCATGCTGCGGTCGTCCAAGGCCTGGTCGCCATGCGGCGGCCGATTACGACCATCTATTCAATGCAATCGGCTCAAGCCATCGCCGCTGATCTCGATGCATCCCGTTTCGCGGTTGTGGTCGCCGACCAAGAGGACTGGAGTGAGCCAGTGGCCGCAGCCGCCCGCCGTAACAATACGGTTGCGATCACGCTCGACCTGGGCGCCGAGTCTGCGGTCGAGCTGGTCGGAGAACCTGTCGGGACAATATCGGCCGACTATCGTCGGATCGTGCCTGAACCGGGCATCGAAATTCTGTCCAGCGGGACGACAGGGACACCTAAGCGTATTCTATTTCCATATCGCATGCTGATCCGGGCGGTCGAGAGTATCACTTATGGACGCGGCAGCGAGACCTTATCCGCGGACATCGTGACCCTGCCGTTCACGGGTATTGGCGGAATGTGCGGCGTTGTTGCCCAGCCCTTGGTGGCACGATATTCGGCACTGCTCGAGAAATTCAATGTGCCGGAGTTCGTCGATGCCGCGCGACGGTTGCGTCCGACGCTGCTTTCGGGGCCGCCGACGATTCCGCGAATGCTAATGGACGCAAATGTGGCACCTGAAGACCTTAGCAGTGTGCGCTACTGGTATGGCGGTGGCTCGCCGTTTCCGCCCGAACTTCAGGATGAGTTCGAAGAGCGCTATGGGATACGAACGATATGGGCCTATGGCGCTACCGAATTCTGCGGCACGGTAATTAGCTGGACGATCGATCTCGACCGCGAATATCGGCAAGCCAAGCGCGGAGCGGTGGGGAAAGCTTTGCCCGGCGTCGAGCTTCGTGTCGTGGATGTCCAGACGCACACGGTGCTGACGCCGGGTAAGGCGGGATATCTCGAAGCGCTGATCCCGGCTATCCGCCCCGATTGGATACGCACCACGGATATCGTGGAAATCGATGTAGATGGATTTGTATGGCATCATGGTCGCGGGGATGGTGCAATCCTGCGTGGCGGATTTAAGATATTGCCGGAGAAGGTTGCCGAAGCGCTGCTGGTCCATCCGGCTGTACTGGACGCGTGCGTGGTCGGGCTCGCGGATCGAAGGCTTGGGGAAGTCCCTGCGGCGGCGGTAATGTTGCGCGACAATGCCTTATCGGTAACTGAGCCCATGTTGATCGAACATGTTCGCACTCTTTTACCTGCCAATCATGTCCCGGCGCGAATTTGCATCCTGCCGGAGCTTCCTCGGACAACCTCCTTAAAGATCGATCTTTCAGCCGTTCGATATCGCATTGAGTTAGAAATGGGCGCTGAGAACGATGCTCCTGCCGTCAATTCGGCCTAGCTCCACAGGGGCCGCAGGAAGTCAGCATGGAATTCGGCCGAGTAAAGATTTGAGTTCATCCGCAGGCATACGCCCGTTCGATGACATGGCTTGTTCCTTGCTACTTTTGTTCTGGACCTAGTGCGCCCGCCGCAGGCTCAGGCCGAGTCCGATCCATCCCGCGCCGGCGAAGATGAGATCGATGGCGAGCAGCGTGCCGAGGATGAACAGGCTCGAGACAGGCCACTGCGCCAGGATCAGCACGCCGAGGAGCAGCGTAATGCAGCCGGAGAGCAGCACCCAGCCCCAGGGTGTTTGCGATTTCATGCTCAGTGCGAGGGTGATCCGCATGATGCCCGAGACGATGAGCGCCGCGCCGAGAATGAGGGTGAACACGGATGCCGCCAGCAGCGGATTCTGGAATGTGGCGAAGCCCGCGACGATGTAGAGCATGCCGAGCAGCGCCCAGAGCAGGAACTTGCCCCATGACTTGATCTGGAATGCGTTGACGACTTCGGCGACGCCGGCGATCAGCATCATGACCCCGACGACGAAAACGCTTGCCACGGTCGCCATCACCACGCTGCCCAGGGCGATGATTCCCGTGACGAGGTAGACGACGCCCAGGGCGACGATCCATCCCCATTTGCCGCGTAACGGTGCGATGGCGCCGCGAAGATCGGATGCGTTCAGCGTCCCGGATGTGCCGTTCATGATAGCCTCCTTACTTTTCGGTTCACCAATTATGCGATTTCGACCATCCCTCGACCGTGGCCATGTTCGCAGACCGTGCGAGATTTTGCCTCAGCCGTTCGAGATGATCGCGTGCACCATCGGCGTCGCGACACGCACGGCGAACGGCTCGATCAGCGAACGGATCTGATAGGCATCGCGCAATGCCAACGTCCCGTGGAAGGCCTAGTTCTCGGGACTTTCCGAACTGGATTGTTCGTTGTGCGCGCGAACGAACACGCCCCGGCCATGCTCGACCTGCACCAGTCCGGCCGCCGACAGCGCCGAGATCGCTTCGCGGCCCGAGGCCCGGCTCGCGCCCAACCTGGCCGCGATCTCGCATTGGGAGGGGAAGGGCTGACCTGGGTCGATTTTCTCTTCGACGATCATCCTTTGCGGTTCGATCGACACCTGGTCCGCGACGGTTCTCCGCGCGCCGATTGTGGGCTTCGTCACGCGTCCCGCCGCCGACCCTGTTTTGCGATGCACACAAGCTTAGGCTACCTCCAGCGGAAATGCTCCACAAAATCTCGACAACTGGTTTTACCCGCAGGAGTCGTCCGAAGGCTGTATTTCATAGCCTGTCGTACCTGAGACGCAAAGATTTGAATCGCTTACCGCCATGAAGAGCACAAATATCGCTTTGTGGATGAATCGGCTCCGCGAGCCGCTGCACCGCCTCGTCAGGGCGATGGTTTATGTCGAGCGGCCGCTTGCGAAGCGTTTTATGGCCAAGGCCCAGGCGACGGTGTTTGCAAGGCCTGGGGCTTCGCGATGATCGTCGCGGTCTCGGAGGAACGGGCCATCGCCGAACGCCTGTTGGCCGATGAGGCTGCCGCCACGTCGAGGCGGAGCAACCCCGCATCACTGCGAATCCGTAGCGCAAAACCCTAAATGAAGAAAACCGCCTTTTGATGGATTTCTACTAACCAATTGAATTATCTAAGTTTTATGGTGAGCCCTGCTGGGTTCGAACCAGCGACCTACTGATTAAAAGTAAGGCCAGCATGGTATTGTGCTAGATTGCGACAGATTATTCTAGCACACATAATGTTGTAAAATCATGGCTTTATCTCCTTGCAAGTAAGTGGTGCGTTGTCCTAAGTTGTCCTTCGTTGCTAGAAATACGCTAAATTCTAGCTTAGGAGGAACCTTATGGCGAAGCTGACAAAGACATATATCGACAAGGTGCAGGCGCCTCGCTCCGCCTACGCGATGCACTGGGATGACTCGGTCAAGGGTTATGCGTTGCGCGTATCACCCCAAGGTAAGCGCGTTTTCGTGGTGATGGGTCGCGTTCACGGAAAGAACGTCCAGTTCACCCTCGGTCCATACGGCGTGCTGACCGAGGAGCAGGCACGCAAGAAGGCGCAGCGCGTCTTGCAGGACATGCGCGAAGGGATCGACCCGCGCGAAGCTAAGAAACAGGACGAGGCCGCTGCGGTGACTTTGCGCGCTGTGGCTGACGCCTATTTTGCACGCCCCGGCAAGCTAAAGGAGGCCACTCGCAATGAGATGGACCGGCAGATTAAAACGGTCCTGGCAGCTTGGGAAAACAAGCCCATAGCTGCGATCACCGAGGATGATGTTCGGAAGCGTTACCGCGAGATGACGACCAAGGGGATGCGTGGGAAGCCCGCTATCGGCAGCGCCAACCTCTCAATGACCACGCTGCGCACGCTCATCAACTATGCCAGTCGTCAGCATCGCCGCTCGGACGGTTCGCCCCTGATTGCGCATAACCCCGTGCTGGCGCTCAAGGACGACTGGATCGAGCTAAAGCCGCGCACCCGCGACATTGATACGCAGAAGGTTGGCGAGGTTTGGCACGCACTGTCTGATATGCACGTCAATGCGCGGGACAACGATGCGCGTGCCGGTGTGGACCTTGTGCGCTTCCTGTTGCTGACTGGCGCACGCCGGAACGAGGGCGCAATGCTCACATGGGATCGCGTCAATCTGGAGGAAGGGTGGTTCCACCTGCCCGATCCCAAAAATGCGAATCCGGTCTGGATACCCTTGTCAACGCAAGCTGTGGCATTGCTCGAAGCACGCAAGCCAGCTGACGACGATAAGGACGCCAGCCCCTTCGTGTTCCCGTCGCGCAGCAAAGCGGGCCATGTGCAGGACACACGCGCACCGCTGGATCGGGTGAGTAAGGTTGCCGGTCTGCATCTGTCGGCCCACGACCTGCGGCGCACGTTCGTCTCGGTAGGTGTGGCTACCCTTGATATTGACCTGCACAAAATCGAACTGCTGACGAACCATGTGCCAAAGGGCGTCACCGCAAAGCATTATCTTCGCACGTCGCGCCTCCAATATCTTCAACGCGAAGTGCAGGCGATTGGTGACTGGATTGAGCAGCAGGCCGCGATTGCTGCCAGCAAGAACGTAGTGCAGCTACAGCGCACCGCGTGACGCACGCAATTTCGCAGCGCAGCCGGGGCTACAGCAGCGGCACCAGCGCGCCGCAGGGTTAGGGGCGACAGCGCGGCGATCGCGCCCTACGCGGCCCCACAGCGAAAGTCTCTTTTCAGCCAGCGTGCAATCAGCTATCAGAGTTGCGAAGCCAACCCCTCGGGGTCCGACTGGCATCGCGGCAGCGGTGTCACGAATTGCTCAACAGAGCGGCGATCACGGTGCAAAACACGCCCTGATCCGCCGCTATTTTTATGTCTGGCGCACAGGGCTTCGAAGGAGAAGTCCGATGACCGAATTGAATTTCAGCAAGCCCCGCGAGATGCGTTGTTCATGGCTGTTCGCTGAAGGCTTGATGTATAGCGATGATGCAGTTGTTCTCCTTGCCCTGCCAACGGAGGATGAGGAAGTTTGCGAAATTACTTACTTTCATAAAGAACTTGATGTGCTGCCGCCGTGGATTATTGAATAAAAGACGGCATAATTTTGTCAAATACAGGCGTAGTTATTTAATGTATAGCTACGTTACCGGCCCACTTTATCAAGTATAGGGTGGGTCGGTCCCGTTGCTAAGCTGGGTTTCGCTCGCACCATAATGCGCGGGAGCCCCCTGCAATGAGTGAAATGTCCTTTGACCAGCTCTGCGAGCTGTTCGCCTATACCCCGAAGCGCCGTCCCCTGTCGG
>Ga0182744_1000549_pt1 | contig 35022 bp, 42 predicted proteins | sample eDN3rd30CKraftMG_FD_128525 | JGI IMG/M metagenome (GOLD analysis project Ga0182744, IMG submission 128525) | Enriched Miracle-Growth compost microbial communities from Emeryville, California, USA - eDNA 3rd pass 30_C Kraft MG (version 2) (version 2) ... | reverse complement strand
CGGGCCTGCTGGCCGGATGTCCTCAATATCTCAAATCCAAGCCGTGCCCGATAACAGCCCGCAAGTCGTCGCGTTCGATGAAGGCAGCCGGGATGGACCGCGAGATCGTCGCCTATTGCGACCAGCTTGCATCGACCTATGACGCAGACCGTTTCGCCAATTCTTATGGGCAATTCATCGATCGTCGCGAGCGGCAAATTCTCAAGGCGAATCGCATCCTAGACATCGGATGCTGCACCGGCCGGCTTACGAATTGTGCGACGCATGGGTGTGAGCCAGCGGGCAAAGCCTGGGTCTGGCCGCTGACCGACATCCCTCGAAGGCATTCGCGCAGACGGACGTTGCCAGCGGCTGATCCTCTCATTCGAACTCACGGACGAGATTATTGAGGGACGTGTTCATGCCGACATGGCGATACCGTCAGTTGAATGAACGGTCCGATCAAGCCGGTCGGTTTCGCCAAGTGCGCGTGCCGCGAATGCGTGTGGATGGGCGATGCGAATTGATCAGTAGCGACAAATACGCTTGTGCCGCGCAGCCTCCGATCAATGACAACCTTATTCATGCGTGACAGCGTCGGTAGTGGTGGCTGTTACTGAATAACGTTCTAGGATTCCCGCCGCAGATCTCCGTCAGGATGAGAGAACTTGTATTCAATGCCTCTGCCGCAGTCGCGAAATGAATAGAGGTCCGCTCTAAAGGCTTCCCTTGAAGCGATTTCGAGTACCGGCGTCGGCTGTTCCAAATGATTTTTCTGCATGGCAGCTTGTGCGCGGCGTGTCTAACAGGTGTCGTAACGGATACTTACTTCGCCACGGGCAGCAACGCCGCCTCCCAGGCCAACCCGATCTCAAATCCAAATCATTTCAAGGAATACCCGCAATGGTCATCAAAGCCTATGGCGCGACTGCTGGCGACAAGCCGCTGCAGCCGATGGATATCAAGCGCCGCAAACCGGGCGCACATGATGTCGAAATCCGCATTGCTTTTTGTGGCGTCTGCCATTCCGATCTGCATCAGGTGCGCAGCGAATGGGGCGGCACGCTTTATCCTTGCGTGCCCGGCCATGAGATCGTCGGCCACGTGACAGCCGTCGGGGCCGAGGTCAGCAAGTTCAAAGTCGGCGATACGGTAGGTGTCGGCTGCCTGGTCGACAGTTGCCAGAGCTGTTCGGCCTGTGACGAAGGCCTTGAGCAATATTGCGAGCATGGCTTTACCCTGACTTATAACAGTCCGAGCCAGGATGCGCCGGGCCATACGCTTGGCGGATATTCTCAGCAGATCGTTGTCAGCGACAAGTTCGTACTGAAAGTCTCCCATCCTGCCGAGCAACTGGCCGCCGTTGCGCCGCTGTTGTGCGCAGGCATCACCACCTATTCGCCATTGCGCCACTGGAAGGCCGGTCCCGGCAAAAAGGTCGGCGTCGTCGGCATCGGCGGGCTGGGCCATATGGGCATCAAGCTGGCGCATGCCATGGGCGCGCATGTGGTTGCATTTACCACATCAGACAGCAAGCGTGCCGATGCCAAGGCGCTGGGCGCCGATGAGGTGGTAGTGTCGAAGAATGCCGATGAGATGGCGGCGCATGCCAACAGCTTCGACTTCATCCTCAACACAGTCGCGGCGTCTCACGATCTCGACGCCTTCACGAACCTGCTGAAACGCGACGGAACGCTGACTTTGGTCGGCGTGCCCGAGCATCCGCACCCATCGCCCAATATCTTCCCGCTGATCTTCAGACGCCGAGCGATTGCGGGGTCCTTGATTGGGGGCATTGCCGAAACGCAGGAAATGCTCGACTTCTGCGCCAAGCATAACATCGTCGCCGACATCGAGATGATCGCGATGAAGCAGATCGACGAAGCCTACGATCGCATGCAGCGCAGCGACGTGAAGTATCGTTTCGTCATCGACAATGCGACCCTGGCGGGCTGAGCAAAGGCTACGGTAGAAGCTACTCTCGGCGCCGAACAAGCCCCATGACAAGAAAGCCGGCGACGCCGAGACTGCCGCTCAGGCAGATGGCGGCTCCGGCCGGATGATCGTCCATGAGAATCCAGGCGCCGCAGAGCAGGGCGGCTGCCTTCAACAGAACGATGCCGGTTGTAAACCGAGCGTCGCCCTGGTCGGCAGGATGGTCAATAATTTCTGGTGGCAGGACGTCTGCTTGTTCTGCGTCCGCGATGGTCGAGCGTTGAAGCTCGATGAAATTTGTCACGGGCCATCCTCGACACAGCCTAAAGCCGTGTCAGTAAGCCGGACCGCAGACATGTGCTGAAGCCGGCAGAACCCCCCAGCTTCTGATTCCCATTCAATGATGGAGCGAATAAGGCGAGATCATGCCGCGAGAAAGACGGGCCTGGCGGCCCGTTCTCGAGGCTGTCAGGTGACGCCTCATGCGTCCTGCGACTGCAGTTCTCGTCCGGCATTCGGCAGCAGCGACAGGTCAGGCCCAAACCCCATGGCGCGGAGATAATCCTGGCGGATGGTCGCGGGCTGGCCGGCACAATGGCGGTGGTCGATGAGCTTGCGGCTGAGGCCGGGGTGCTTCTTCCACTGTTCGCGCGTGAGGTCGCCCGGCAGCGGCGGCAGCAGCACCCGGTCGAGCGGCACGCAGCGCGCCAGTTCCGGATCGCGGATGACTCCCTTGGGGTCAAGGCCTTGCTCGACCCTCTTCATGTCCTCGAAATAGCGCCGCCGCATCATGACGATGCCGCGGTCGCTTGCCGCCAGGAATTCCTGGCTGCGGTCGGCGATGCGACCCTGGCCGACCCAGGCGACGATGTCCTGGTTGATGACATGGGTGGTGACCCAGCGGCCGGCGTCATCGACGATGGGGCTGATCCAGACCGGCACCTTGTCCTGAACGACAGGAGCGACGTCTTTCGGTGATTGCTCGAAGAACCAGGCGAGGCTGAGCGTGTTCTCGTCGTCGATCGGCACGCGCCATTCGAAGTGTTCGCCCAGATAAAAGCCGATCGGCCAGAGGGCCAGCCGGCCGACCGTCCACAAGGTGCTGTTCTCCTCCTGGCCTTCGCGGACTCGGCGATAGGCATGGCCGAACTCCGTCTCGACGAAATCGAGCTGGAGATGTTTGGCGGAATTGTCGTCGCGGCCTTCGAGCCGGGCGCCCCAGTTGTCGTGCATCCATTCGAAATGCACCGGATCGCAGGAGTTTTCCTGGCACTGGAACCAGTTGCACGGGATGTCGGACTTGACGATCTGGCGGAAGCCGCCGGTCCAGGTGAACGGCGCCCAGACCGGCAGTTCCGGTGCCGGCGCAGGGCCCATATAGGTGAACAGCAGGCCCGCCACTTCCTTCACCGGATAAGCCTTGGTGGAGGCTTTCGCCTTCAGGTTCTGGGCTGGGTTGGCGGTGTCGTCATAGGGCATTTCGATGACGTGGCCGGCCTCGTCCATCAGCCAGCCGTGATAGTTGCAGCGCAGGCCGCAGGCTTCGACGAAGCCGTAGGAGAGATCGGCGCGGCGGTGCGGACAGTGGCGATTGAGAAGGCCGAACGCGCCATTGCCATCGCGATAGGCGACGAGATCCTCACCGAGCAAACGCACGGCGCGCACGGGTTTGTCGTCGAACTCGCTCGCGCCGGCGAAAGGAATCCAGTAGCGGCGCAGCAACTCTCCCATCGGCGTGCCGGCGCCGACCTGGGTGATCATCTTGTTCTGTTCTTTCGTCAGCACGATCTGTCTCCATCGGCTTGTGCGGCCGTGCCCATGTTCTTGCAGGTGGGCAGCGCCGGATTTAGGCGGTTTTGAAAAGCTAAAACCCGCTGGCCGCGCAAGGTCAAACGAATAATGATGCGCAAACAGGCTTGCCGCTTGCGGTTGTTGCGGTGCATCATTCAAGCCTGCCGCGCTTCAGGGAGAACCGTTGCGATGATTCAGCTCAAAGGCCTGGCGCATTTCAGCATTCCCGTCAGCGACGTGGAGCGCAGTGTGCGTTTCTATACGGAGGTGCTGGGCTGCAAATATCTCGCCGCCATGCCTGACAGGAGCATCACATTTCTGGATGCCGGCGGCGATTGCGTGTTGCTTATCCATCGCCCCGCCTATGTGCCGCCCGCCGTGCTCGAGGGCTCAGGCGGCGTGCACCACGCCTTCATGATCGACGAAGAGCAGTATGAGCCCGCCAAGGCTTTCCTCCGCTCCAAGGGCATCGACATCTTCTTCGAGGAAGACCGGCGCAACGGCACGATCAATGGTCCGCGCTTCTACTTCCGCGATCCCGACGGCACCCCGTTGGAACTGATCTACCGAACGTCCTACAATACCGAGGGAAGGGCCTCTCCTACATCCACAGAAAGAACTGTTTGATCGCCGTCCACTCCAGCATCTGCGGTGTGACGCCGTCGGGGATATTGCTGTAGGCCGGCAGCGGCAGGCAGGTTGTGTAAGAGCTGCCTGGCTCGATGATCTTGTCGCTGGAGAGATTGCGGGCCGAGGCGACGACGGAGCTGAAGCCACGGCGATGACCTTCCAGGTTGAAGGTGAGGGACTTCAATGTTTTGCTCGGCGAACTGTTCTTGATGGTAACGGCGATGGGGCTGGCGCCGTCGGGGCAGGCCGCGGTGTCGCTGCTGGCGGTGATTTCGATCTGCGCAAACTCTCGGGCACGCTCTTCGGCGACCTGCTTTTCGGCTTCGGCGGCCCGGCGGCTGTCCTGGACGAAATAAACGATCAACGCCGCTGCCACGATCGCCAGCGCAGCGAGAATCCACACGGCCTGTTTCGGGAATGCCAGGAGGCAGATTGCCACGATGATTGCGCCGCCGACGATCCAGACCATGTGTGTCCCTGAAGCTACGTGAGGCGAAGATGTAACGGATGGCGGGAAATTTCCATAGGGGTCTTTTCGGCATCCGTTCAGGGCTTCCTAATGGGTCGTCGGGCGGGGTATAGGTCTGGATCGGTCGCATCGCCGGCTGCGGCAATGTAGCGTCTTTCGGATTTTCGCATGGCTGACGACAGCTCTTCGGGCAACGGCCCTTCCGGCAACGGCTCTTCTGGCAGCGATCTGGCCCGGCATATCCTGCCGACGTCGGGCACGATGATCGGCGTGTGCATCACGCTCATCGGCCTGGTGAAACTCTTCGAAGACAAGAACCGTCCGACGCAGACCGACGAGTTCGGCGCCATCATCGCCGTGGTGTTTCTGGGCAGCGCATTTCTCTCCTATCTTTCGATGCGGACCGGCGACGGGGGCTCCAGCCATCGCTATGAGCGCTATGCCGATATGCTGTTTCTCGTCGGCCTTGCCAGCATCGTCTTGCTGGCGGGTCTGTTTGCGTTTGAGTGGATTTGACCTCGCATGCTCATCTCGATTTTCATTATCGTTGCGGGATGGTTCCGCCAGAGGCTGGCGGCGCTCGGCATTTTTGTTCTTGCCCTGGCTGTCCATATGATCTTCATCGAGCCTGGCCTGCAGGAAGGCCTGCCGCAGCAGGACATTCGCGCCAGCCTCGTCTACAGTGTCCTGATCCTGGCGGTGGTGAGCCTGATCTTCTACGGCATCGGCGCGGGGCTGCGGGCCGGCTTCGAGGCATTGAGAGCCCGGTTCGGCAGCAAGCCGGAATAGGCCTGGCCGAACCGGTCATTACGAACGATTCCAACCTGTAAAACTTGCGTTTTGCCCGCGGTTGAAGTGGTGTAAGCACGTGCACATCATGTAGAGACCCAGGTGAAATGGCGAAGACGGCGAAGCCCGCAAAAGTGAATGGAGCCAGAACCGATGCCGCCGGCGTCGATCGTACGGCATCCTATCTCGATAGCGGCCGCGTCAGCCAGAAGCTGCGCACGAGAGACGCCCTGGTCAGTGGCGCCGCCGATCTTATCCGCCGAGGGCAGCCTGTGTCGGTGACGGAGGTGGCCGATGCGGCGCGGGTCAGCCGCACCACGGCCTATCGCTATTTCCCCACTTCCGAAATGCTGAGCGCCCAGGCCTCGCTGTTCGTCGCCGGCAGCATCGAGACACAGCATCTCGACGATATTATTCACGGCACCGGCACGCCGGAAGAAAAGCTCGACGCGGTGATCGCCGGCAGCGACGCGATGACGGCAGCCTATGAGCAGGCCTTTCGCACGCTGCTGCGTTTTTCGCTTGAAGCCGGCGCCAGCAAAGGTTTGCCGCGACGTCCTCCGTTCCGCCGTCAATGGATCGAGACCGCGCTGGCCGATGTGAAGAAGGATCTTGGCGCCAAGCGGTTCAACCGTCTGTCTGGGGCGCTGAGCCTGCTCTGCGGTGTTGAGTCTTTTGTTGTTCTTAAGGACATCTGCGCGATGGCGCCAGATGAGGCGCGCGAGGCGAAGCGTTGGGCGGCGCAGCTTCTGTTGCGCGCCGCGCTGGCGGAGAGCGAAGATGCGCGGGTGAGTGGCTTGAAGGGGAAGAAGGGACAACTAGGCAGTAGGCAGTAGGCAGTAGGCAGTAGGCAGTAGGCAGTAGGCAGTAGCTGCTCCCTCCGCGACGTCATGCCCGCGCTTGTCGCGGGCACCCACGCCGTAGTGCGCCGTTGCGATGAAGGAAAAGAACCACCTCGACATTATGCTGCAAAGATGAAGCGTTTGCACCGCGTGGGTGCCCGGAACAAGTCCGGGCATGACGCTGAAGCGACTGCCCCTCTACGCCTTATCCTCCGCCAGCTTCGTGTAATAGCGCCACAGGTTCGCTGCCCGTCCGGACGGCACGCCGACGATGGGGTCTCCATAGCCGGTGTCGATCTTCATCTTGTGAAACGCATCCTGCTCCTCTTGCGGAATCGTGGTGATGCCGCCGAGCGAATAGGCGCGGTAGTTCATGGTGGCGATGTCGTTGAGGTGGATGGCGTAGAGGGTCGCTTCTTCGACGCTGTTGGCTGCCGTGGTGATGCCGTGGCCCTGCATGAGGCAGACGTTCTTGTTGCCCATAACGCCAACAAGCTCGCGGCCGAGTTCTGGCTTCTCGATGAGGATGCTGCGTTTGTAAGTCGGCACGCCGTCGAGCACGAGACGCAGGCTTTGCGGATCGTAAGCGCCGTAGATCGGCAGCAGCGGCTTGTTGCAGATGGTCAGCAGAACGACGATGGACGGGTGGATATGCGTGACGGCATTCACCTCCGGCCGGCTCTTGTAGATCTCGGTATGGATGTGCACCTCGATCGGCGCGCTGTAGCCATCGTTCTTGCCGTCGACCCTTTTGCCGTCGAGGCCGATCTCGAGGATGTCGTCTTCCGCGGTGTAACGCACGCCGCTTTCGGCCGGGCCGCGGGCGCGGATGAAAATGCGGTCGGTGCCGGGGAGGCGGGCGCTGACGTGACCCAGTGTGCCCGGCGTCAGGTCGAGCAGGCCGATGACGCGGCAGGCCTGAGCAACCCTTTTGCGTATGTCTGCGATCTCGTTCACTTAGATGCTCCTGATGCCGGGATATTGACGATGAGTTCTTTCAACTGCTGCGGCGTGAGGGGGGCGCTCATGAATTTGGCCTCCACCGCGTCGGCCATAATGCCGTCGAGGCCGGTGATGCGATCGAAATCGAGGCTTTCCTTGGTGTAGATCGCGAGCGTCTGCCGCACGATCTTCTCATCCTGGTTCATGAAGGCGGCTATGGCCGTGATCGCCTTGGGATCGCCGGAATACATCCAGGCCATGGTCTCGCGGTAGGCGGCGACATAGCGCCTGATGGCATCGCCTTTGGTCGCCAGTGAGTTGGCGTTGGCGGCGATGACGCGCACTGTCTGATCGACATATTCCTTGGCATCGGCGCCGGTGGCGATGATCCTGATTTTCCCGGCATTGAGCGGCTCGAACACAAGCGGTGGCGATGTCCAGCCGACATCGATCTGACCGGACATGGTGGCCGTCATCGTGGCGGCGAAATTGCCGGTGGCGACCATCTGTGCGCTGACGTTGAACTGCTTCAGCAGCGCCCGCGCGACGATCTGGGTGGATGATCCGGTTGAGCCGTAAGCAAAGGTGTGGCCCTTCACATCTGCCATTGTCTTGATCGGGCTGTCAGCCTTGACGAACCACATCAGGTCCATGGCGCCGGTCGTGTTGCCGCCGATGATGCGCACCGGCGCGCCTTTGGTGAAGGCGCCCATCACCGCCGATGTGCCGACGCCGATGCCGAGATCGACAGCGCCACCGATAACCGGCTGCAAGGTCTCGCCTCCGCCGGCCGTGTAGGTGAGTTCGAGGTTGAGATTATGCTTCTTGAAGATGCCGGCCTTGACGCCGATTTCGGAGACCGATGTCGGTAGCGCGCCCTGCTGGCCGACGGCAAGTTTGAGCGTGTCCTGCGCCGCAGCGAACTGGGTTGTGGCAAGGAGAGTGGCGAGGGCGAGGAGTGCTGCTGATGCATTTTTCATGAGGGTTCCCTTCTGTCGAGCGTGTCATCACGCCTCATTTTCTGAAAATCACTTTGGCTTTGGCGACGATCGGCTCCGGTAAGGCGAACATCTGATCCACGGCCGCCTGCAGTTTCACGCCTGGCGTGGGGTCGATATCGATCTGCTGTTGCTGCGCGTCGGCGAGCAGTTGTGGATTCTGCATCGCCTGGTCGAAGGCATTGCGCAGCTCCGCTACGCGCGCGGCCGGTACATCAGGCGGCGCGATGAGCGGCGTGGCGATCTGCGTATCGCTGATGAGCAGGCGCATGATGTCGCGCTCCTCGCTGTTCCTGGCCAGATCGAGCGCCAGCGGCACGTCAGGCAAATCGGGCGCTTTCTCGACGCCCGTCTGGACGAGCAGGTTGAGTTTCTTGTCGCGCAGCCAATCGGGCACGCGACGCTTGATGGTGGTCCAGGACCAGCCGCACATGCCCTCGACTTCACCGCGCTCCAGCGCGAGCACGATTTCCGACGAGCCGGGATAGCCGGTGACGATCTTGAATTTTGTACCAAGCAGGGCATTGGCCAGGCGCGAGGAATTATCGGTCCGCGTGCCGCCGATGGCGCCGACGACGACTTCATGCTGCTGGGCATCCTTGATGGCGGCAGCGCTTTTGCCTGGCACTTTGCTGGCCATGGCGACGCAGAGCGGCGTCTCCCTGGCGCGACTGCCGATCCAGTTCAGCTTGCGCGCGTCGAACCGTGCCGCAGGATTGCCGAAAAGTGCCTCGAACAGGACCGCGCCATCGGAGATGGTCATCACGGACCCGTCGCGCGGGGCGGTGTTGGCAAGCTGGTTGAAGGCCACAAGTCCGCCGCCGCCAGGCAGATTCTGGATGATGAACTGGGGATTGCCCGGCAGGTACTGGCCCATGTGGCGCGCCAGCAGACGGGCCGAGGCATCGTATGTGCCGCCGGCCGAGGTGCCGACCGTGATGGTGATGGTCGACAGCGGTTGAGATGCTGCGGGCGCCGCGGCGCAAAGCGCCAGCGCCAGGCTCGCGAGCCGGATTCTCCCTCCCATAAGCTCCTCCCTGATATTCGTCCGCCAGTTCTGGTCTAGACGCGGTATTGGCTATCCAAAGCACGCCGAGTGTAGCGCGATTGGTCTCGAACGCCATAGGGCCGTCATCTCCTTTTCGTCTGCGCTAACCGGGAACCTTGATGCCGCGTTCCGCCACGAGGCGTTTCCATTTTTCGATCTCGGCCCTGTAGAATTTGGCGAAGGCCGGTGCGTCCAGGGTCGCCGGTTCAAGGCCAAGCGTGCGCAGATTCTTCTGCGTCTCGGGATTCTTCGCCACTTCGACAATGGCGTTGCCAAGCGCCTGCTGAATGTCCTGAGGCGTGCCGGCAGGGGCGAGGACACCGAGCCAGCTTGTGACGATGAAGCCGGGGAAGCCTGCTTCTTCCATGGTGGGAACGTCGGGCATGGTGGGCTCGCGATCCTTGCCGGTGACCGCAAGGATGCGCAGTTGCGCATTGCCGATCTGTGGAATGACGCCGCTCATGCTCTGCAGGCTGGCTGTGATCTCGCCGATCATCAGATCGTAGAGCGCGGGTGCGGTGCCACGATAGGGCACGTGCAGCATCTGCGTGCCGGTCTTCTCCATGAAATATTCCATCGCCACATGGCCGACCGAGCCATAGCCGGGGGTGCCGAAGGACAGGCTGTCGCCCTTCGACTTCGCGTAGGCAACGAATTCCTTCACGGTCTTCGCCGGCACCTTTGAATTGATCATGAAGGCATGGGAGTATTCAGCCGGCATGGCGATGGGGACGAAATCGCGCAGCGGATCGAATTTCACATTGGGATCGACAAAAGGATAGATGGCATGGCTGCCATCGTTCGCCATCAGCAAGGTGTAGCCATCAGGCGCGGCGCGCATGGCCTCGCCAATGCCGATCATGCCGCCGCCGCCAACCTTGTTCAGCACCACGACCGGCTGATTGAACTTACTGCGCAAGCCTTCTGCGACGATGTGGGCCACCACATCGAGGATGCCTGCCGGCGCGTAGGGGACGATGATGGTGATCTGGCGGTTGGGGTAGGGTTGGGCTGAGGCGATGGAGAATGTGGCGAACATCGCGCACAAGGCGGCGATGAGTTTTGCTGCTGTGCGAAGCATTAGTGCCCTCCCTTTTTGTTTTGTAACACCCTCATCCGACCCTTACTGCGCAAGGGCCACCTTCTCCCGCGGAGCGGGAGAAGGGCACGCGTTGAATCCTTCTCCCGTTTACGGGAGAAGGTGGCCTCTGCGTAGCAGAGGTCGGATGAGGGTACGTCTGCGCTCTCTGTCCGAAATCCTCATTTCGCCGGTTCGTGTTCTTTTTCTTGCTTCAGATCAGGCGCGATATAAGTCGCGGATGCCTGCACGCCGTCGAAGCCGAAGGAGATTTCCTCCTCGATCGGCAAGGTGATCCACGGTGTGTTCTTCGCCTCGTCGCGGATGACGCCCATCGGGTCTTCGCCGCGCTCGACCTTCTCGATTTCCTGCAGCAGGGTGCGGCGATACAGCACCACTCCCTTGTCGCTTTCGAGCAGGTTTTCCTGGCTGTGATCGGTGATCTCGCCTTGCGACAGCATCACCATCATATCCTGGGCGTTGAGCTGCTCGGGAATATAGCGGCCTTCCTCATTGGCCCAGGGGTTGTCCCAGATCGGCACTTCGGTCTGCGGCGGATCGCCGGCCTTATGCGGGCGGCAGTTGTACCAGTAGAGATTGGTGTTGGTGTCATCGACCGGGACGCGGATCTGAAACTGTACCCAGCCGTGATTGTAGGAGACCTGGGCCGTGCCGGGGAATATCTGCGGATGGCCGATGGTCCATTCCGGGGAATCCTCGCTGTCGCCTTCCCACAGGCGCTTCTTGATGATGCCGTATTCAAACAGTTCGAACGCCAGCTTCTTGTGCTTGCGCACAGGAATGGTGGAGAGACCTTTGCGCTTGCGCACGTAGTTTGTGTACATCATGTGCAGGTATTCGATGTGGACCGGGTCCATCGTATTTTCGGCCACCTGCAGCCAGTTGCACGGCATGCGGCTGATGCCGATGTCCTGCACATAATCTTCGCGCACGGCATATTCCCAGCGCGGCAGCAGCGGGGCGGGCGAGGGGCCGAGATAGGCCCAGATGAAGCCGCCCATTTCCTGCACCGGATAGGCGGCGATCTTGATGCGATCCTTGCTGGTGCTGCCTTCCGGCTCCGACGGCTGGTCGACGCACTGGCCCTTCTTGTTGAACTTCCAGGCATGGTAGGGGCAGCGGATGCCGTCGTCCTCGACCATGCCGTAAGACAGGGCGGCGCCGCGGTGCGGGCAACGCTCGGCGACGAGACCGAGGCTGCCGTCTTCCGAGCGGAACAGCGCGAGGCGTTCGCCAAGCAGCTTTACCGGAATGGCGGGGATATCCGCATTCTTCTTCAATTCGGCGGACGTCGCGACCGGGTGCCAGAAGCAGCGGAGGTATTTTCCCATGGGCGTGCCGGGGCCGACGCGCGTAAGCCGCTCGTTGCGTTCGCGCATCGCGTCGCTCCTGGCATCCGTTCTGCCAGTCTGGGGTGCAGTGGTGGTGTCCATCTGTGTCCTCCGCTTTTTCCCATTCGATACGTTGATCTCATTATGGGACTGATGTAACATAAGATGGAATTGTTCCAATCGTCAAGACGGGATCTGCGCCGCGTTGAACACAATTGCGAAGCATGCGTAAAAGCAATGCTGAGTGCGGTGCAAAAAGGGAGATCGAGATGAGTTCTATGGCGATTGTGGGAGCGGGGTTCGTCGGTCGCGCCTGGGCATTGGTGTTCGCGCGGGCGGGCTGGCATGTGCAGGTGAGCGAGCCTGGGGATCAGGTGCGCCAGCAACTGCCGGCACTGCTCAAGACGATGGCGGAAGAGCTCGTTGCGGCAGGTCTGGCGCTTGATGCCGAGACGATTACCGCGAGAATCAGAATATTCGATCGGCTCGAGGATGCGTTGCAGGGCGTCAGCTTCGTGCAGGAGAGCGGGCCGGAGCTGGTCGAAATCAAGCAGGCGATCTTCGCCGAGCTCGACAGGCTTGCACCGCCCGACGCCATACTTGCATCATCGAGTTCCGCCATTGTTGCATCGCGCTTCTCGGAAGCGCTGCCAGGCCGTGCTCGCTGTCTCATCGGTCATCCGGTCAACCCGCCGCATCTCGTGCCCGTGGTTGAACTCTGCGGTGCGCCGTGGACATCATCGAAAGCCGTGGCGCGCGCGCGAGACATCTATCATAGCGTCGGCCAGGTGCCGGTAACGGTCAACCGCGAGATTGAAGGCTTCGTGCTCAACCGTCTGCAGGCCGTTGTGCTGACGGAAGCGCTGCGGCTGGTGGCGGACGGCGTTGTCTCGCCGCAGGATCTCGACCACACGATGAAGGACGGACTTGGCCTGCGCTGGTCGTTCATGGGGCCGTTCGAGACGATCGAACTGAACGCGCCGGGCGGCATTGCCGATTATGCCGGGCGCTATGGTCCAACGTTCGCCCGCATCGCCGCCGATGTGCCGGACGCAGACGTCTGGACGCCGGCGAAGATCGAACGTCTTGTCGCCGCCTGGGGCAAGCCCGATGCAGCGTCGTTGAAAGCGAAGATCGACTGGCGCGACAAGACGCTGGCCGCGCTGATGGCGCACAAGCAGAGCAATGAGAAACCACCGGGCTGAATGGGTCAGCCCAATCAGGAGTTGCCATGTCAAAAGTTGTTTTCGCGGCGGGAACGTCGCACACGCCGCTTCTCACTTTCGGGGCAGCGTTGTGGCAGGAGTATTCCCAGCGCGATACGCGCAATGAACGGCTCAATCTCTCCGATGGCTCATTCATCTCCTATGGCGATCTTCTGGCGCGGGTGCAGGCGCGCTATGGCGTTGAGGCGACGGAGGCGGTCTTTCTGGCGCGAGAGAAGAACTGCCAGAACGCACTGAGCCGCATTGCGACGGAACTGCAGGAGGCGGAGCCTGATGTGGTGCTGATCCTCACCGACGACGAATCCGAATTGTTCAGTCGCGCCAATACGCCGGCGGTGTCGATCTACTATGGCGACACGATCATCACGCGGCCGTTCTCATCCAAGATGCTCGATCTCGACGATCCGCCGCCGTATTTCGCCGAGATGGCGAAGCATTATGCCATGGATGAACCTCGCAGCTTTCCGGCGATGAGCGGTTTCGGCCGGGAGCTGATCGAAAAGCTGATCGAACATCACATCGATATCGGTGCGGCAGGGCAGGTGGAAGAACCTTTGCGGTCGGGCTTCGGCCATGGCATTGGCTTCGTCATTCAGCGGTTGTTCGGCGGTCGCGATATTCCGGTCATTCCGGTCTTGTTCAACACCTATTATCCGCCGAATGCGCCGGTGCCGGCGCGCTGTTTCGATATCGGCCGCGCGTTACGCGCATCGATCGACGAGAGCAGGCAGAACTTGCGAGTCGCGCTCATCGCCTCGGGTGGATTAAGTCATTTTATTGTCGAAGAGGAGCTCGACAGAAAAATACTGCAGGCGTTGCGTGATGGCGACAGCAAGTCATTGCGTCGCATTCCGGTCGGTGCACTCAACTCCGGCTCGTCGGAAATCCGCAACTGGATCGCGATGGCGGGCGCTCTCGATGGCTTGCAGATGAAGTGGTTGGAATATCAGCCGATCTACCGCACGCCAGCGGGAACAGGCATCGGCACAGCCTTCGGCGTATGGCGCGACGCGCCTTGAACTCACTGCATAATTTCAAATAGCCCTGGGAGAGAACAGGAATATCGTGTGACGAGTTTGTTTTGCGATATTCGAAAACGTTCCCCCCAATGCTTCACTATCTTGTGAGAAGCTGAAGTTTTTCTGGAACAATAGCTACACTCAAGTCTTCTTCAATTGTGCCGGCTCTTCATGCCGCGCTTAAAACTGGAGAAAGACTCATGAAGCTAGTGACCCTTTGCGCCATCGCCGCGACAATGGCGGGTTCTGCGCTGCTCAGCACAGGCGCCATGGCGCAAGCGACCAGCCCGGACACGAGCGTTTCGCAACCTGCCGCTGAGGCTGCGGCGCCAGTGAAGGCGAAAGCGAAGAAAAAGCAGCATGTGGCGGCAGTCCACAAGAAGAAAAAGAGAGCAGCCAAGAAGCCTGCGAGCGATACCCAGATGGACAGCTCACCGATGAGTTCGCCGTCCGCGGCTCCTGCCGGTGGTGCAGCACAGTAAAATTCGGGGCGTTAAGATCTTGCAGGCGCGCGCGCCTGCAAGTTTGTGGCTACCGGCTTCCTGTCGCGGCGGAGTTCGCCAGGCCTTTCATCTGAATTCTGGTGTGTTCCACCGTCGCACGAGCACTTTCAATTGCGGCGCGGCCGTAAAGGCAGATCTGACCGTCGGTATACATGGCGGCGCGCAGCCAGTCGTCGAGCAGGTTTTCGTCGTCGAGATCGAGGCCAGCTTCCTCATGGCCTCGTAGCAGGGCGGCGGTCATTTCCTGTGTGCGCAACAGGTTGCGGTCGATCATGAGTGTGCGCCTACCGTAGAGCCCTGCATCGCGCGGCGGTCACGTTCGCGATCCCAGCCAAGCTGCATCAACTCGGCCTGATCGTCGCAGGCCTCTTCTTCATCGAGATCGAAGCGCATCAGGAGTGCGCGGGCGCAGGCGCGTATGCGCCAGCCGTCACGGCGGGCGTCGTTGCAGATGGCAGGGATCAGCCGCGCCACATCTTCGGTGACGTCGCGAGCCCAGCCTTCGGACGGATTGCATTCGACAATGCGAATGACCGAGCAATCGGGCAAGTCGTTGTCACAGAGCGCGCGTGCGATGTCCGCCTGGCTCGCATGAGCGTTCCATTCCGTCGCTGTGGCAAAGCCCCGGTGGTCGCGCTGCACGACGAAGGCGTGGCGTTCATGATCGATGGACGAGGGAAGGCTTGATTGCATATCTCACTCCGGTTAGGAGTGAAATATAGCAATACTAAAATATCTCGTCAACCGAATATTTCGTAACCCTAAAATTTTTGTGTCGGTCAGCATGCGCGGCTCCGAGGGCTGCCGTCGCGGCCGCGGCGTCGAGACGTCAGCGGCCGGCGATGGCGGCAATCAGAAGCTGTCGAAATTGTACGGGCAGGTCACGTTCGGCACCCAGACGAGCCGTCCGCCCCGACGCACTTGTTCGCGGCCGCCATAGCAGCCGTTGGAGCTCTGGAATGCATCCGGCCGCCCGCGCGGTACATTGCCGTAATAGGCGGGATCGCCGCCGTAGGAGCGGGGAGCGGCTGCATAGGTGCCAGGACCAAAACCTCCGCCAACGCGCATGCGGTTGTGTCGATAGACGTAACGCGGCTGGCTCTGTTCATAATAGGAATAGTGATGCCGCTTGGATTTCGCCTGCGCGGGCGCTGCACCGAGCAGGACGAGCGAGGCGAGGAGCGAGGCTCCGACAATCGTGGTCCGTAGCATGTGCTGTCCTCCTTTGAAAAGTTGGAACTTCAAGCTTTCTATAAGGTTCCGCAAATACTTGCGATGGGTTTCAGGCGAGTAGGTTATCATCCCATTACAGGTGGCGTCGGCCTGCCTTGGACAGGCTACGGAACGTGATCGACCAGCGTGTGGACGCCATTGCGGGGATGCTGTGCTCCCATTCATGCCGGGCTTCACGGCTCAGATGATAGATCGAGCGCGGCATCAGAAGTACTGAGCGGCGGTCGAAGCCGGCCGCAGCGTTTCCTGCGGCGCTGCGGCGGCGGCGAAACCGCATGGTCGCCGGCGCGCCCAGGGAAATACCCACGACATGTTCGAAAGCCGGGCGGTCGCGGTGCCAGCCGATGCCTGCGCCGAAGTCGTAGCGGATCAACAAAGCCTGCACGAAGTCAGCCGGCTGCAGGCCTGCGAAGCGGGCGGCGCGCTCGCGTATTGGCGCAAGCCAGTCGGGAATCGGATCGGCAGGGTCGAAACGGGCATGATCGAAATCATAGCGCCAGCCGAAAGACGCAGTCAGCCGCTTGCCGGTCCATCCTTGAAAACGGAACGGTGCCAGATCGACAGACCCGATGGCGGCGATGAGGGCTTGTTCTTCATCGGGCGTGACAATGTCGACGGCCTGGGCCAGGCCGTCGAGCAACGGGCGATCGAAGAGGTCGGGTTGAGCGGAGGCCATTCGATTTCAGCCTATGGGACTTTCATTTATATGGGTTTCCATATTGGCAACTGCAAATGCTGAGACGCCGCGATCGTGTGCTGGGATGGATCGAATCTGCCGGTCGTGCGTTATCGGCACAGGTTCCGGGGAAAGACGATGGTCTCAGCGCACTTAACATCGTCCATTATTATCCGATTTTGCATCGTGGGCTTGGTGCTCTGCTGTCTTGTAGCTTTGATCGTATTGGCGACAACGGAAGCCAGCCTTCGCGATGCATCCTCCAACCGGCAGCTTGAGAACACGGTTACTGCCGACGAGGGCTTGAGCGTGGCGCCCGTCCGCAAAGTGAGAACTGTTCCTATTGATTCCAACGGTCAGCCAATCGCTGAACAACCGGAAAGGTAATGCATCTGCGCCGGCTGGTTGACCGGTAGCGAATGAAGCGATCGCGCGCGGTTCAACTGCAGGCTCGCATCATCGGCAGATCGCTTTCCAATGGAATCTGGAGAAGGCTCGTCATGTCCGGAAACAGACAGTTCGCCCGCGTCAGTACGGCAATCGCGCTATCGTCCATTGCGACATGCCTCGTGCTGACGCCTGTAAATGCCCAGCTCGGCGATAAGCTCCAGGCGCCAGCCGCCACGCCTCCAGCAGCCGTACCGCCCGCTGCCGAACCTCCTGCTACGGTTCCGCCCGCCGCCCCACGACCCACCGCACCACCAGCGGCGCCTCCGCCGTCTGCAGCCCCGCCTACCGCTGAGCCGCGCCCGGCCGCTCCACCGGCCTCTGGCCTCGTTCCACCTTGGTCGACGCCTCGCGCCGCCGCGCCCCCATCCCCATCTGTTTCCGTCGGATAATAAGACCGTTCGCCGGACAAGCTTGCGCTGGGATTAGAGCTTACTTTGGGTTTGGCTCCGGCCGTCTCTTCGGCGCGACGAACGAACCGGCTCTCTGTGTGAGCACGGCGTCAGCCATTGCTTCGGCAGCGTTGATGGCTTCCTGGCTGAAGCCTTCGTCCTCATCGAGCGCCTCGTGGCTCGTAGCGTAAGGTTCATAATACCCGATGTAGCCGTCCAATTCAGCATCGGCACCCGCGGCTATCAAATGCATATCCGACGCCCAATCCATGAGGATACGCCGCAGCGATTCCGCGCCGACGGTATCGCCATGAACGATGGTCCCGAAAAGCCTTCCCGCCAGATGCCGAGGATAGGACCAGCCGGCCAGCTCAAGCGCCTTGGCTTCCGCAGGCGTTTTGCCGTGCGTTGATGACGGATCTGGATTGCCGCCGTCAGCGCATACAAGCCGGTCCATCATGAGTTTCAACGGCCCTGGAGCCTGATACCAATTGACAGGCGCTACGATCAGAATGCCATGAGCCTCAACCCATTTTGGATATATCTCGCTCATCCAGTCCTGAGTCTGCCCCAGCGAATGATTCGGATAGCAACTGCAGGGCCAATGACACAACGGCATGGCCGTCGACACGCAAGATTTGCACGGATGAATATTGCGCCCATACTCCGATGCCAGTCGGCTTAGATCCAGAACGTCGAGTTGAATGCCCCTGGCCGAAATGGCTGTGTGAGCCAGTTCCACGAGCCGCCAACTTTTCGACATCTCACCGGGGCACGTATGCTCGCTGCGGGCAGATCCGTTGATAAGCAAAATGCGCGGTTTGGCGTTCTTGTCATCATGACGTGCCTGTGCGGCTTTGATGTCTGCCCTGGTCTTCAACCAGTCGGTGGATATTTCATAGGCCGGATCGGCAAAGTCCGGCCCGGCAACGCGGGTATAGGGAGATTTGCGGCCGGCGGAATAGGCCTCCCATGCTACTTCCCCGACGGCGGAAATTTCTTTCTCGAGGGCAACAAATGCCGGATCGACAAACATTTCCCGATAGCGCGAGATAAATGTGTCCCGGTCCAATTTCGGCGAGGGCATTCCCTTGTAAATCTCAGTCACGTGAACCTCGTGCGAAGCAAGATGATCCCGCTTAACGGGCGCTGCGCTCAAAGGTTTCGCCGAAGAGCAGCACGATTTGGTGTGATGCGCGGGCGGAACGAACCGGCCAGCGCCGACGTTCATTGAAATCATGGCAAAAACACCTACAGACAGAAACTCCCCCGCCGCTCTGGCGAAGCAGTTGAACCTTCGGATTGTCAGCCCGGCGGATTTGACGCTGTCACGACGCCGCAGCGGCAAGGGGTTCCGGTATTTCGACGCATTTGGGAAGAGCATTGTTGACAAAGCGCTGGTTCGCAGGCTGGCCTCGCTTGCGGTGCCGCCGGCCTATCGAGATGTGCGCTACGCCCAAGATGAGCGGGCACATTTGCAAGCTGTCGGCTATGACGCAGCCGGTCGTCTGCAGTACCGCTATCATGAGGATTGGAATCTTGTCCGCGAGGCGCTGAAGGGGCGAAGGCTTGCAGGTTTTGCGCTGGCTCTGCCGAGGATCAGGCGTCACGTCAATCAGCAATTGAGCAGCAATGACCTGAGCAAGACTTTCGCCATGGCTGCCGTGATTCAGTTCGTGTCTCTGACCGTCATTCGAGCCGGCAACGAGGAATATGTCAGAGAACGAGGCACGCGTGGCGCGACCACGTTACTGAAGTCGAACGTCGTGGTTGGCAAAGGCAACCTGCAATTGCGCTTCAAAGCCAAGGGCGCTGTTGCTGTTCATCGGGACATTTCGCACGCGCGTCTTGTAAGAGTCGTCTCGCGGTTGCTGGCGTTGCCGGGGCGTAGGCTATTTCAATACAGGGATGCTGCTGGAATTGTCCGGCAGATTCGAGCGGCTGACGTGAATGCCTATCTGAAGGAGATCGTCGGCGCGCCGGCCTCTTTGAAGGACTTCCGCACGCTCGTTGCCTCTGCGAACGTTCTGCAGAACTTGTCTCAGCTTGCGCCTGCTCAAAGTCAGCGTCAGCGGCGCAGCCAGATATTGACTGCTGTGAGAGAAGCAGCAGAAGAATTATCGAATACACCGGCAGTGTGCCAGAAAAGTTATGTTCATCGGGCTGTGATCTCTGCTTTTGAAAGCGGCTCCCTGCAGAAATATGCAGATGCGCTCAAAAGCGGGCGATCGAAATCCAGGCCCATGGAAATTCTGGCGGAGATCGTATCAGCGGAGGCGATTGCCAAAAAGCGATCGGCGTTACCACAGGCATAATTGCCTTACGATCTGCTACGCCCGGCAAATTCGACGGCTTCGGGACCCGTCACGCGTATCGTCGCAATCTCGCTACCGTCATGACGCAGCAGGCGCGCATGACTTGGGCGCAAGTGCCAATGCGAATTTGCATTGAACTGCTGAAGCAGGATGCGCTTTGCTCGTTCGTAGCAAGGCTCGTGGAGCGGCAGCGGCATATCCGGAAGACCGGAATCGCCTGGCTTATGTCTGAAGAGTTGTAGACGATTAAATTTGACGGGTTTCATACCAAGCGCCCCATCGGATAAACTTGAATCTTGCTGAGCATGACGCGATAGGGATGCTGTGTCATCACTATATGTCGGTCTACGATCAGGTTATCCCCGCTAAGCTGCGGCGTTAAGCATGGTGTCGGCATTAACCATACCAGTCGCTGCTGTCTCGGCTCGCTCTGATACAGGAGAATGCCATGCCCAATGAAAAGCACGCGCCTGTGCAGGTCTATAGTTTCAGAGGGGCGAGCCGAATTTTCGGTTTCACTGGGGATAGCTCCGGCGGCAATTTGCCTCCGCGGTTTGGGCCTTGGGCGCCGTTCAAAACGTTGGAGATGGTCCGCGGCACGCCGGTGCCGGGCGTGAACGTGGATGAGTGCCTCGATGACATCGAAGCGCATGGATTTCACATCACCGATGCCCATGTGCGCATCACCCAGAAGACGCTGGGCTGATAACAAGGCCTTCACATCTTCTGCTTGGCTGCCGTCTTGCGTTTTTCTTTCGGTGGCAGGGTTGCAATGAAGGCGAGGGCCTGCTGCAGCCAATTCGACAGCGCCTTGTCGGTCGTGCAACCCTTGGCACCAACGAAGATGAAGCCCTTGGGACTGCGACCATTGAATTCCATGCGGCGTGTGTGCGGCTTTGCCAGTGCGCTGTCGCGCATGGCTTCTCCCACGCGCACCAACACCGACGTGCCGGTGACGCCGCAGCACATATTGCCGTCGACCATGAAGACGAGGCCGCCCATCAGCTTCGTTTCGACAAAAGCCGTGCGCGCGCCCAGGAGATTGCGCACGCGCTGACAAAGGATCTCGTCATAGGCCACGCGTTCGCTCCTCTCAGGCGGTTTCAGTCGACAGCAGTTCAATAAGGGCCTCGAAGCTCGTCTGCCATCCGACGGAAGTGTTCTCGAACATGGGGGACGGTGCGATGCCGCTGTGACGCAGGGTGAGGCGCGTACCGCCTTCAATTTTTTCAAGCGTATAGGAGACGATCGACGGCGGCATCGGCCGGCCGACAGGGAGCCAGGTGTGAACGAGTTTGCGCGGTGGATCGATCTCCGTGAATTCGCCTTCCAACCCATAGGGATTGCCGTTGCCGATGCCCGAAGCGCGCCATTTGCCGCCGACGCGGACGTCGCCCGACCATTCGCGCGTGTCGAACACGCCGGGGCGCACCCACCATTTGGTGATTTCTTCCGACGTCAACGCCCGGAAAACGCGTTCGGGCGAAACACCAATGTCGACAGTGGCGACGATGACGCCTTCCGTGACGTCGGCGACGGCGCGTGCTGTGCTCATGTCTCTTGCTCCAGGTTGCGTTTCAATTGATCGAGGCTCGACTGCCAGAAGGCCCTGTAGTCGCCGAGCCAGCCGAACACGTCGCCCAACGGCGCGGCGCTGAGGTGATAGACGCGCTCACGCCCAGAGGGCTGGTCGATGACAAGACCGGCCTCGCGCAGGATGCGCAGATGTTTCGAAATCGCCGGCCGGCTGGTGAGGAAATTGCCCGCCAGCGCATTCGCATTGGCCGGCCCCTGGCGCAGCCGGTCGAGGATCTCGCGGCGCGTCGGGTCTGCAATGGCCCGGTAGACGCGTTCGCGGCGGTCTTGTTGAAGATGTGCATTTGATTTGCTCACGGCCATTTCAGCGCGCTTTTCCGAGCATCCGGACGAAACGCGACGGGCCCGTACCGGAAGATTGCGCTCACGGATGCATTGCGCGCAGGGATCGCTTCGACACGGGCAGGCGGATTCTTGCTCAATGGCGCCTCATCATAATATGTAACCATATGGTTACGCGTTCTGGCGGGATTGTCAACGGTCATCCTGCGTTCATGGATGGTCTCTCATCTTGCTCGTCTCTCGCCGCGGTGTGCCGAGGGGTGTTCGGTGATGAACCTGGAGATTTTCGACAATGAAGAAGATCGTTTTCGCCGCCATGGCCGTGTCGGCGTTGTGCTGCATGGGCGCGCCCGTTCAGGCGACTGCGCAAGAAATGGGACAGAACGGCGAACCCAAATTCACCCTGCCGCATATCACGGTCAGGGGCTCGACCTTCGTCGAGGTAAAGCCCGACACGGCGACACTGCATCTTGGCGTCGTCAATGAAAAGAATACGGCCGCCGCCGCGGCTGCCGAGAACGCCAGGGGCGCCGCCGCCGCCATCACCATGCTGAAAGACCTCGGTATCGATCCGAAGGATATCAAAACCACGAACCTGACGATTTCACCGGTCGTCGTCGAGGACCGCGATCCGAAAACATCCGCCGTCAAGCGCACGCTGACGGGTTATCGTGCCACAAATTCGCTTCAGGTTCTCATCCGCGACATCGACAACGCGGGTGTCGTCGCTACGCGCGTCGTCGAGGCGGGCGCCAACAATTTCCAAGGCATCGATTTCTCGGTGTCGGACCGAGAGGCGCGGGAGGACAATCTGCGCGCCAAGGCAGTGGGTGAGGCGATGCGCCGCGCCGGACTTTATGCGGGGGGCGCTTCCATGAAACTCGGCCGTCTTCTGGCCATCGATCCCGATCCGACTTACGGCGATGCGGCTGATCTTCCGCGGCGGATCCAGGCTGGCCCGTTCGTTATGCCGGTCGAGCCGGGGGTGATGCGGATCAATGTGCAAGTCTCCGCGACATGGGAACTGGTGCCGCAATGAGGGAAGGGCCGGCAGTCGCTCGCCGCTAAACCTCCGTCCGGTCCTTCGACCTTGCATCCGTTACCAGTTCGCCGCTGTGCAGAATCCCGTCCATCGCACGCTGCCGCCAGGCTACGGTCGAGTCATAGAAGCTGACATCCGTATCCACCTGGGAGATCAGCACGCCGGTTTCGTGGGGAGCGAGGCGGCCGGTGATGACACCGTCGGGGCGCAGGAAAAAACTCGGCCAGCACGCGCGGCCGGCAGAGGAATTGGGGCAGGAGATCCACATATGGTTGGAGCCGGCCGCCGCATGCATCATCGCCGGCTGGGTGATGCCGGGAAAGGTCGTGGCCGGATTGAGCGCAAGGTTTTCGCCGCCGATCTCGGCTTCCATGGCGCGCCATCTTGCCGGCTCGATATGGGCGGCATGGAAGGAATGGAACATCAGCTCCACGCCGAGCCGCTTGTAGCCGCGATAGAGTTCGGGATAACGACAATCGACGCAGATCAGCGCGCCGCAGCGCACGCCCTTGATGTCGACAATGGTGAAATGATCGCCGGGTGAGTAATGGGCGAGATCGCCGGTCGTTCCGGTGGTGTCGCCGGAGAGGAAGCGCTTGTCGTAGCGCTCGATGAGGCGGCCGCCGTCGTCGATGATGTAGAGACTGTTATGGGGTTTGTGCGGGGAGGTCAGCCGATGCGCCGAACCAAGCACAACCCAGAGACGTAACGCGCCCGCCAGCGCCATGACCGCACGCACTGCCTCCGCGAGCTGCGGCCAGCCGATGTGCGCATTGCTCTCGATGTCGCTGCCGGCATAGCCCGAGAGGCAGGCCTCGGGGAAATGCGCGACGTCGCCGCCTTGCGCCTTCGCCTCGCGCATCAGGTGCAGGACAAAGCCCAGATTGGCAGCGATGTCACCGCTGGTGGGGAACTGGCAGGTGGCAATGGCGAGTTTCATGACGGGTCTCCCGATGGAGGGCGGGTTGTTCAATACTGCAGGTCGCGCCATTCCTTCGCGGTGATTTCCCATATCTCGGCCGGCAGCCGGCCGCAGACATAATCGCGCTCAACCGTCGCGATGACGCGCATGCCGCCGACCTCGGAAATCCGCCGTGAGGCTTGGTTCTCCACGGCTTTGGACACGCGCAGCACAGGCCGTTCAAGCGTCTTGAACCAGAATTTGGTCACTGCTCGGCTGGCCTCCGACATCAGCCCCCGGCGCTGCCACGGCTCGGCGATCCAGAAGCCGCGATGGTCGTCGGCTTTATCCTTCAGGCTGATCAGGCCGATCAACTGGCCGGGTTCTTTCTTCAATCGAAGCGACCAGTGCCACTGCGTCCCGGCCGCCATGGCGGGCAGTGCGACGTCGCGAATGAACGTCAACGCGCCGTCAGCCGGGTAGGGCCAGGGGACCTCATTGGAAAGATATTTGACGATTTCCCAGCGCGGGAAATACCGCTGCACGGCAGCGCTGTCGGCAAGCCGGAGCGGGCGCAGGATGAGGCGGTCTGTCTGCAGGGCGGGAACGCGCGGGGTCATGCGGCTGTTCATGGCGAGGGTTTGGGGCTTTTGAGAGATTGGGTGAGGGTCTTCGCAGATTGAGTCCGCAAACGGCGGTAAGGGTGTGAGAACGAATCATATTTCGAGGCCGGGGATTATGTTCGCTGGTCGGCGCTCCGGCGTCATGGCCAGCGTCATGGCGTGGCGCTCGACGAGACCCGGCGTCCCGAGGGGTGCGAAGACAGCGGCAGTGCGATTGCCGCCAGCCTGCTGATATACTGCAGACGAACTGTCCGGTCCGCTACCGGTGTGGCCGATGTAATCCGCGAACATTTCTCGACCAGCTTCGATTTCACATTGCCCGATCATCAGGCCAAGGCCGTAGCCGGTGGAGCGCCACGGCCGGTCCGCCAGCGGACCGCCGATGGGGTGGGGCATCGTCATGGCAGTGAGCAACGGTGCGGGCAGCAGAGCGCCAGTTAACAGGCGATGCAGCAACAAGGCGGCGCTGGCGGCGGGGCCGATGAGGAGGCCGTGATAAACCCAGCCGGGATGGTAGTGCGCTGCGTTGCCCCAGGCGATAACCGAGAGATCGGCGGGCGTCTGCGCCACGATGACCTCCGAAATGCCAAGCGGGCGGAGCACCAGATCGTCGAGTGCCGCGCCGAGCGGGCCGCCGGTGGTCGCTTCGATCAATTGGCGGACGAAGAGGTAGCCGATGTTGGAATAGGCCCAGCCTTCGCCGGGTTGAAACAGCAATGTGTCGGCGTCTGCGCGATGCAGGAGCTGGTCGACCGTCCAGGGCGCATCGCCCGCCGTCACCGCCGCGTGATAGGCGGGCAGGCCGCCATAATCGGGCAGGCCGGCGGTATGCTGCAAAAGCTGGCGCAAGTTGAGGGGGTGTGTGTCGAGAGGTTCGTCGAGTGCGAACCGTCCGCGGGCTACCAGGACGAGCGCCGCCGCAGCGAGAACTGTCTTGGTGAAACTCCACCAGGGCACTGGCGCGGGATCATCTGCTTCGACGATATGTTCGTCGGCGATGGCTGCAATGAGGTTGGGCGGCATGGTGGAGGTTCCGGTGGCGCAGGTTGTTGTGCAACATCCGGGGCCGGGAACCAAGGCGGTAAGTCTTTACAGATTGAGTCCGCAAACATCCGTAGATGTTTGATGGAGATTCATTTTTAGACGAGGCGCTGTGCGATTCCGGCTCACGCGCGGCACTCTTCCTCTGCCTTGTCCATTACGCAGTCTCGCCTGGGCCGCAGGCCAATCGCGGAGGCGAGGCAGCCGACAACCAGAGCCATGCCGGCCAGCACGGCGACCGTATGAATACTGTCGGCGAGATCATTTTGCCCGGCCACAAGCGATCCGAAGACGCCGACCCCGATGACGCCGCCGGTCTGGCGGGCAGCGTTGAGCGCGCCCGAGACGATGCCGACTTGTTGCTCGTCGGCATAGGCAAGAACCGCCGTCGTCATCGCCGGTACGGCCAGCGCCGATCCGATGCCGGTGGCCAACAGAGGGCCAACGATGAGCATGTAGGGGGTCGCGGCATCGATGCCGGCGAGGGCGAAATAGCCGAGAGCGGCCAGCGCCTGTCCTACTACCAGCGGTAGTCTGGGCCCGAATCTGGCCGTGAGCCAGCCTGCTGCCAGATTGGTGATCGTCACCAGAGCCGTCATCGGCAGGAAAGCCAGCCCCGTCTGCAGAGGGGAATATCCCTTCGCGCTCTGGAAGAAGAGGCTGAACACGAACATCAGCCCGTAAAAAGCGAAGTTCATCAGCAGGCCGGCGAGACAAGCGGTGCTGATCGTGGATGACCGGAACAGGGACAAGGGCAGCATCGGCGCGGTGCTTCGCGCCTCGATCATCAGGAAAGCGAGCGTTGCGATGGTACTGCAGGCAAAGCCCGCCAGCACGAGTGGATGGGTCCAGCCGAGCGCGCCGCTTTCGATGAAACCCAGGGTCAACCCACCCAGCGCCAGGATCGCCAGGGCCTGGCCTGGGAGATCAAGGCTGCGTGCGCCTTGGCGTTCACTGGACGGTGCATAGACCAGTGTCAGCCAGATGCCAGCAAGGCCGAGCGGTAGGTTGAGTAGGAAAATACTCGGCCAGCCGAGGCCATCCACCATGAGCCCGCCGACGACGGGACCGGCGGCAATCGCGAGGCCGCCGACGCCAGCCCATATGCTGACCGCTCGCGCCCGGTCTCCTGCATCCGGGAAGCTGGCGTTGACCAGCGCCAGGGAAGCCGGGACGCACAATGCCGCGCCGACGCCCTGCATGGTGCGGCTGGCGATCAGCATCGAGATATTGCCTGCCATGGCGCAGGCCAGTGAAGCAGCCGTGAAGAGAGCAAAGCCGCTGATGAACACTAGCCTGGCGCCGAGCCGGTCGCAAAGCGCGCCGGCGCTCAGCAACAGGCTGGCGAACGCCAGCGTATAAGCGTTGAGCACCCATTGCAGGCCGGTGACGCTGGTGGCGAGCGAGGTCTGAATCTGCTCGATCGCGACGTTCACCACCGTGACGTCAAGGATGACGATGGCGAAACCCAGGCTGGCGGCAACCAGGGTCAGGCGCGGGGATGAGCGATAAGGCATGGAGAAGATCCCGCTTCGGAGGAGGATCTGATTTAATTCGCCAGCATAATTTGATAAACTAGCGATTTATTGAATAACTGCTTAGGAAAATTTGGTAATGGACGTTCTCAAAGCCATGCGGATTTTCGTCGCCGTGGTCGACACCGGCAGCCTGACGGCGGCGGCAGCGCAATCTGACCTGTCGCCGACCATGGTCGGCAATTACCTGCAGGCGCTGGAGGAGCGGCTCGGCGCGCGGCTGATCAACCGCACCACGCGGCGGCAGAATCTCACTGTTTTCGGCAAGACTTATTATGAGCGCTGTGTCGAGATTCTGGGGCTAGTGGAGGATGTCGAGGCAATGGCGCTGGAGGCCCAGAGCGTGCCCAGAGGTCGCTTGCGGATCACCGCGTCAGCCATCTTCGGCAGCGAGCGGCTGATCCCGGCGCTCGCCGATTACGCGGCGCTCTATCCCAAAGTGGATCTTGACGTGGTCGTCACCGACACGACGATCGATCTGGCGGAAGATGGCTTCGAGGCGGCCATTCGCGTGGGCTCTCTGGACGATCTGCGCAGCGCCGACATCGTCGCTCGTCCGCTCGCGCCTTATAAATTGGCGATCTGCGCCGCGCCCGCCTATCTCGCCAAATATGGTGCGCCGCTGCGGCCGGATGACCTCACGACGCATGAATGCCTGACCTACATCTATTCTTCGCCATCGGACGGGAACGCCGTGCAGTCTGTCTGGTATCTCACAGGACCCGATGGCGGGATCAGCGTTCCCATCACCGGGCGCCTGCGCGTCGACAGCGCGCAAGGCCTGCGCCGTGCCGCATTGGCCGGTATGGGGATCGGCATGCTGCCGGAGATATTACTGAGCGACGATCTGAAAGCAGGCCGGCTTGTCCGCGTGCTACCGGCGCACCAACCGCCCGTGCGGCCCTTGCACCTGATCTATCTGCGCGATCGGCGGATGTCGTCGAAGCTCAAGAGCTTCGTCGATTTCATTCTTGTTCGCTTTGGTCCCGGCGCTGCACTTCATGCATCGAGTCCGCAAACGAGCGCAGAGGTTTGATGGGGAATCGTTTTCCGGGTAATCCGCAGGCTGGCTTTGCATGCTGTGCCGGTTTAGATGGCGGGTGCGGCGTGGCGCCGTTGTGAGGTACAGATGGAACACCGGTTTCTGTTTCTGACATTGGACAGTGCGGATTCTCCAGGCGCCAAGCTTTATCTGGTGCTCAACGACCTCGGGCAGCTTCTGGTCGAGCGGGAGGACTGGACGCGGGATGGCAAGCGCAGTTCGCTCGTGCCGGTCGAACGGGTGTTGCGGCAACCGGATGAGGATGCCTTACGCCGGCAGGTGGAAGCCGGTTTGCGCAAACGGCTGGACTATGTGCGTCACGACGATGGTGGGGATGCCCCGTTCTACGATCTGGTGTTCGAAGGCAAGGCCGTCGTCACGAAAGTGCCGAAAGCCGAAGTTGCCCGCGCTGTTACTGCCCTCGTGGAGGGCAAGCAGATTGCGGAGGCGGAGCGGGATTACTTCGACAGACGGTTGGCGGATCAAGCGTCATGAGCGACATCCACGTCCGGCGGGCCAGGCTCGACGATCTGCCGGTTCTCGTCGGGCTTCTTGCCGATGACAGGCTCGGCGCCGGCCGCGAGGCGCCGGCTGGCGAACTTGCCCCATCCTACGTCGAGGCATTCCATGCGGTCGCGGCAGACCCGAACCAATATCTTGCCGTGATGACCGACGGGCCGCAGATTGTCGGCATGCTGCAGTTGAGTTTCATTCCGGGCCTCTCCCGCCAGGGCGCCTGGCGCGGGCAGATTGAATCCGTTCGTGTGGCCGCCGGCCGGCGAGGCGAGAGGCTGGGTGAGCGGATGCTGACCTGGGCGATCGACCAATGCCGCGCGCGCGGCTGCAGGCTTGTGCAACTGACGACCGACAAAAGCCGGGCAGACGCGCATCGCTTCTACGACCGGCTGGGCTTTGTGGCGTCGCATGTGGGTTACAAGCTGGAATTATAGAAGCCCGTCAACTTTCGATTTCGTCGAGTTGGAATGGGTTGCTTCGCGCCGGGCGGCCAGGCGCTTCGTTCTACGACTTCAACGCGCTTCTTGTTCGAACGTTGCTGTGTAAAGGGCTTCGATCCGCTCAATCTCATCGGCTGTCAGCGCCGCAAATTCCTTAGCCCGCGCGCGTTGCGACAGCCTGCCATTGTTTTGAGCGAGGAACTTGTGCAAAAGCTCGACTTGGCTCGCCGGCATGTCGACTATCTCTTGGATCGCCTTGTTGAAGACGTCGAAGGACTCAAGGAACCAAACCTCGTGCGGCAGATCCTTTTCCACGGTTTGCTCGACACAGGTATATAGAAACACTGCATGCGCTGTGGCGTCGAAATACCGATAGAAAGCCGCTGTGTCGTTCAGCACCTCGACATTTCCCGAGGCCGTCGGACGCCATTCGATGTAGGGAAGAAGCGGTTTCGAATAGGATTCGAGGACCGTGCGATAGCTGTCGAGCCGTCGCAGGATCGCGGCGCTGACCGGAAAGACCAGTCCCGGCGGATTATAGGCAGCGGCGGCAAGCGCGTGGTGAATGAGCCAGCGATGCAAGCGCCCATTTCCGTCAACATACGGGTGGATGTAGACAAAGCCGAAAGCAAGGCAGGCAGCCGCCACCACCGGATCCATGCCGCCACGGATTGCCCGGTCGGAAAAGGCCACAAGGCCTTCGATCAGATTGGGAAGATCTTGATGGCGCGCGCTGATGTGATCGGGAATCGGCAGATTGCTTTCGCGATCATGGACGCCCACGAAGCCGCCGTCGTGCCGCAAACCGAGGGAGACAAAGCGATCGTCTCCGATCACGATGCGCTGAAGACGATTGAGCTCTTCGAGGCTGAGCGGGCGCGTGCCCGCCTGCGCGATCGCCTGGCCCCAGCGGGCGGTGCGCGATCCGGAGGGGCGTTCGCCCTCGATCGCGAACGACGAACGTGAATCATTGAGTAGAATGAATGCGGCTGCGCGCGCGACCAGGTCCGGTCGAACCCGTCCCATGGCTGCGCGCGCCTGCTCGCCCAGCGCCTTGCCCGCCATTTCGACAAGCGCCGGCGTCTTCGTGACCAGGGGACAGAAGGCCGGCGTCCCAGGCAGGTTGTTGATGGCCTTGTGCCGGGACGAGGGCTCGCCCTTTGTCAATGCGAACTGCTGGCCCGGATCGATAACTGGCACGAGACGGACCTTGCCTGGGTTTGTGATCTCAAGCATCGCTCCGGTCAGCCACTCGTACAGGAACCATAGGCGGCGGGCGAAGGAGCCGGTTGGTGCGCCGCGAACGATGGCTTCGATCTCGGCTGCCTCGACCACATGAAAAAGCTGAGACAGGATCTGGAGATTGATCCCTTCGTAACGGAAGGCGAAGATCAATTGGTTTTCAAGGCTGGGCTGGGGCCGATGGCGTGGCGTCAGCATCAGCCATTCGTCATTCGAGCTTGGATGATGGCGCCCGGCAATGGCTGCTAGCCGCAACGGGAGTGGCGCCGCCAAATCATAGCGCTCGGCCAAAGCGGCATATCCTGCCGGTGCGCCGGGCTCAGGTAAGGGGCGGCCGCGAAAATCGGCCACTTGTCGCGTAATCCACTCACCCATCTATGATCCTGTGAAAAATGATCACGGGGTCGTGACCGCTTTGCGCGCTTCATTCACCACCCGCGAATATTGATCACTATCATATAAATGCGCGAAAACCAATCTCCAGTTGCAGTAAGCCGGCGGCCGCGCCTTTCCGGCGCGGCCGGATCCGTTAGTCGTTCTCGATCGCCGCGCTGACTGCATCGAGCTTTTCGGCAATGTCTTTCGCCTGGGTTTCATCGAGCGGGCCACGCGAGAGGCGCAGGCGGAGCGCATGTTTGAACCGGCGCAGGGCTTCGCCAAGGAGCGGGGCCGGGGCGTCGCCCGCCGCCGCGCCCGTCTGGGCGATGCGCGCGAAAATGGCGTCGACGGTCTTGCGATTGGCGGCGAGCGCGGCCAAGCCTTCTTCCGTGATCGTATGGAGCTTGCGGCCATCGGCGCCATCACTGACGGTGAGGTGCCCAAGTTCCTGCAGAAGGGTCAGGGTCGGGTAGACCGCACCGGCGCTCGGCGTGTAGGCGCCGCCGGACTTTTCCTCGATCGCCTTGATGATCTCATAGCCGTGGCGGGGCTTTTCGGAGATCAATTGCAGGGCCACCAGGCGGAGATCGCCATGTTCGAAGAAGCGGGCGAGCCGGTGCGGGCCGCCGTGGCGGCGGTGCATGCCGCGTCCTTCGCCGCGGCCCATGGGACCGTGACCTTCGGGACCACGCCCTTCATACGCAGGCCCAAAACGGCGCCAGCCGCGATAGTGGCCTTCGGGATTACAATGTCTGTTTCTCATAGTTTTCATCCAATTTAGATACATCGATATATTCGATATAACGAAAATAAAGATATATCGAAATTAGAGAAACGCAAGAGGTACGCCTGGATAAATTTTGAGCGGCAGCCGAACCCCTTAATTATCAATGGAATTGCCGGCAGGCGCCCGATGAGGAAGGGTCCAGCCGAAATAGACCTCTGCCTCGACGATTTTACCGTCCTTGATGGTAAGGATTTCGGTGTTGCGGAAATGTATTTCCGAGGCGCCGTCGCGACGGGTTGCGTCATAGGTGACGAAGACCCGCTCACCATTCCGCACCAGATGGATGAAGCGAAAGTTTACTAGGGCTTCGCTGTTGGGCCAGCAACGCTTGAAATAGGCGGCTCTGTCGATGCGGTTGTCGAGCGGGCTGGTGAAATGAAAATCGCTCCCGATCAAGGATTCGATGGTGGGCCGATCCTTGGTGACATAGGCATCATAGCTTGCCCGCGCGATTGCGATGAGATCGTCCGGCATGACCGCTCCTTCTGTGTGCGATATGCAAGCAGTTGAGGGAAATGCCTGAATGGAAGTGATCGTTCCATCGCTGCGTCGCGGGTATGTCGCGTGGGGCTTTCACTGTTCCGTCAAGTTATTATTCCTATCAAAGACTTGACAGTGGTTGTCGCCTCTCAACCTCAAAGCCAAGGCAGTAATTTAGCAGATAAAGCCTTTTTATTCCAAAGGCTTGTTGATTCTTAACCGAGGGCTTAGGTCAAAAAGAACAAATCCGGCGCGCGCTCGGTCTGCGAGAATATTCATATTTATAAGATTAAATTCATTGACACATTCGGGTGATGTTTCTATTATGTTCTCATCATCAAGGAGGAGAGATCATGGAAGCTTTCGTGAATCGGGTTGCCGCTTTGATTTTGGCGCGGATTTGCGAGCTTCGGGTTGAGCAGGCTTTGGATTGTCCGATGTCTGGCCGTGAGGTGGCTGACGAGTTGCGGGAGCTCGAAGAGCTTGCCGGATCAGAGGCGCCACGGCGGACCCTGGAGTGCGGGACTTGTCCGGGCTGTCCGCTACAGGCGGTTTTGCCGGTCGCGGGGGAGCCAGCACGGCAGGCGCGGTTGCATTGATATCTTCGTTCTGTGTCGTGCTGGAGTCGAGAACGGCCGCAAGGACACGGGCGGCCTGGTCGCGGGTTTCCTGGGAGGCGCCGGACAGACGCAAGTACAGCTCATCGAGCTGATCGAATTTGGTCGGATCGGTGCTGAGAATATCGCCAGGCCGGCACTGCAAGGCGTCCGCCAGATCCTCCAGGGTCAATTGGGCGAACAGCGTATCGCCCGCCTCGAGCTGAGAAATGGCGCCGTTCGACAAGTCGCTCAGTTCGGCCAGCTTGTTGCGGCGCAAGCCCCGCAGCTCCCGCCATTGCCTGAGGAAGGTGGGATAGTGGGGTTTTCGTCCAGGGCGCGCTTTCGGCATGGAAGTTGAGTAGCACTGAATTGGTGTCGGGGGCATCACCGTATTGCTAAAAATTTTTATTGCGCCTAAAATTTAGCTGTGCTAAATATCTATCATGATGTCGAGGCGGAGATTCTTCTCCTGATCAGCGGCCGAGCGATCGACGCGTGACTGGCCGCGATTTCCCAACATTGCGGAGGGCAGATGACTTTCGATACAGCGCTTCATTTTTTCCGACATGTTTTCTGGATGGTCGCCGAGCGTGGACAGGGGGACGTGTCCCATGTGGAGTGAGCAGAACACGCTTCGTCTTTGCCAGCTCTGGTCGCAGGGCTACAGCGCCGCTGAAATTGCGCGTGAGATCGGTGCTGCCTCGCGCTCAGCCGTGCTGGGCCGGGTGCATCGTCTCGGCCTCAGCCAGCACGATCCGGTGCGCGTGCGGGCGGCGGCTGAAAGACACAGGCACGAGACAGAAAATCGCTCCCCGCCTTTGCCGCAGCCGACAAAACCGCCGACGCTTTATGGTGACATGGCGCCTGATCAATGCCGCTGGTTCTGCGAGCCATTCGACGTTCCATTCATGGAGCGTTTCGTCTGCGGCGAGGATGCGATGGCAGGTTCCAGCTATTGCGCCATCCATCACAAGCGCGTCTGGGAGAAGCCGCCAGAAAATCCGCGCGCCGACTGGCTGCGCGAACAACGCGAGCGCACGCGCGAGTTGCTGGCGGCGCTGCGGCAGCATGCGGCGTGAGCAATCCAATGCTGATTGTCGATACACGCGCGGAGATGCCCATGGACAGATTGGGAGCAGGGATTTGATGGCACGCCTCTCATTGTCTTTCCAAACCATACACTGCTCCGGCAAGGCCATGCGGATCATGGTCGAGCGGCGGCCGATTGAGAAAAAGGCCACCGAGGCGCCTGTCGCTGAACCGCTGCCGCTTGCGCCGGCGCGACGCCAACCTTCCATCGCGGCCGAGGTGCGCGACGCCTTGCGTCGGGGCCCGGTTTGTTTTCCTCGTTCCTGGTGGTTCGACGCATGAGCACCTCAGACTCGACATTAGAATCCGCGGTTCAAGAGTACACGTCTCGACGCTGGCCGTTGCGGCGGCTGTTACGAGCGGCGTTTCTCGCAGGGCAGGGCATGAGCCACGCCGACATTGCTGCCGATGAATTCGTCAAGTCGACTGAGCGCACGGTCCGCAATCAATTGACGCGCTTCGGCGTGCGTCTGCGCGACGCACCGCGCGGCGCGGTGCGGATCGATCTGCGTAAACCAACGCTCGAAACCTTCAATGCGGCGGGCGCCGCGCGTGGGGTGACCGCGGACATGGTCATCGGCCGCGCGGTAGAGATTCTCGGCGGAGATCCAGGTCTGCTGCGCAATGTCCTTGACGATTGATCTCATGAAGCAAAGGAAACGCCATGCGCGACTTCTCGCCGGAAATACTCGATCATCTGCGTGTCAATTCGTTGGAGCGGCCCTACGACCCGCAATCGGAGCTCCTGCCGGAGATATGGACGCCCGATCATTTATCGCGTCGTCTGGTCGATTGCTTTACGACCTTGAAGCGGTTGCCACGCGAGCATGGTCCTCGCCAGCCTGGCAACCATGGACCGTCTTATGTGCACACCGCGCTTGATATTCGCGGCTGGGACAATCCGGAAAACGTCCCGCCGGCGGTAGCGGCTCTCGGAAATCCTTTCGAGGAGCGCAAACGCGAGCTCAATGCCGATCGTTTGCCGCCCTCCAAGGTCGACATTGCCCAGATGGAAGCCTGCAACGAGTTTTTGCGCTGCTATAGGGCGAGCGATCCGGCCGGTGCCTCGGTGCTCGCCCGCTGGGCGATGGCCATTGCGTTCAACCTTTCGATCGAACGTCAAGCCGTTGCGCTGCAGATGTCGAAGCGGTCGTTCTATAGCAGGCGGATAAACGCATTGAAGGCGTGTGCCGCGATGCTGAATGAGCGAAGAGAGGCCGTATTCTAGGGAATTTGTGAAAGCGATAGAAGATCGTGCCGTCATGTCTGGTCAAATAACAAGGCCGGGCATGACGACCGTGAGGTCGAAAACGAATCAAGTGATTCGTTTCCATGCATTTTGATGTGTACGAGCGCGCGATCGATCGGCAATTCAATGTGTCGATGAAGAAAGTGAAGATGCTCAACATTACAAATCGGTCATACTGCATTATCTTGCCGGTGCGGTAATGCTTTGCGTTGCAGATTTAATTGATGAGCAATACCAGTGCTCTCATGCAACATTGACAGTTCGAACAGCGCCGATGTCCGTTGACCATGCACTCAATTGCACGCTCTGCATGCGCGTGCACTGGGCAAACTACGTTCGCTGGTCATTTTGAACAGGTGCATTCACTCCCACGTTCACAAAGGGTTCATCTGCGCAACGCTATGAGTCGGTCGCTTTAACAAGAAGGAGAATCGACCATGAAGTTTCTTGCCCAAGGTCTCACCGCTGCGTTGATGGCCACCGCCGGTTATGCTGCTGCCGCTCCTGCCATCGCTG
>Ga0182744_1000548_pt1 | contig 35026 bp, 35 predicted proteins | sample eDN3rd30CKraftMG_FD_128525 | JGI IMG/M metagenome (GOLD analysis project Ga0182744, IMG submission 128525) | Enriched Miracle-Growth compost microbial communities from Emeryville, California, USA - eDNA 3rd pass 30_C Kraft MG (version 2) (version 2) ... | reverse complement strand
CACGCCGCAGCCCGCACCAAGGCCGGCCAGCTGATTTCGGTGGCCGGCGGCGGCGACACGGTTGCGGCATTGAACCATGCTGGCATCGCCGACGATTTTACGTATGTTTCGACGGCTGGCGGGGCGTTCCTGGAATGGATGGAAGGGAAACCTTTGCCCGGCGTCGAGGTTTTAAGAACGGGCGCTGGCCGCTGATTTCACAGAACCGCCCGCTGCCTTTCGTACACTTGATGTCAAACGGATGATGCGCGCAACGCGCCATCCGACTAACGCGGAGAACAAAGTCATATGGCTCGCATCACCCTGCGGCAGTTGCTCGATCACGCGGCGGAAAACGATTACGGCGTTCCTGCCTTCAACATCAACAACATGGAGCAGGCGCTCGCCATCATGGAAGCTGCGTCGTCACTCGACGCGCCGGTCATCATCCAGGCTTCGCGCGGCGCGCGCTCCTATGCCAACGACGTCATGCTCAAGCACATGATGGACGCGGTGACCGAAATCCACCCGCAGATCCCGGTCTGCGTGCATCTCGACCACGGCAACGAACCCGCGACCTGCATGACCGCGATCCAGGCCGGCTTCACCTCGGTGATGATGGACGGCTCGCTGAAGGAGGACGGCAAGACGCCGGCCGACTGGGACTACAATGTCGGCGTGACGCGCACCGTGACCGACATGGCCCATCTCGGCGGCATCTCGGTCGAGGGCGAGCTCGGCGTGCTCGGCTCGCTCGAGACCGGCATGGGCGACCAGGAGGATGGCCACGGCGCGGAAGGCAAGCTCAGCCACGACCAGTTGCTGACCGACCCCGACGAGGCGGTGAAATTCGTCGCCGAGACCAAGGTCGACGCGCTGGCGATCGCCATGGGCACCTCGCACGGCGCCTACAAGTTCACGCGCAAGCCCGACGGCAAGGTGCTGGCCATGAACGTGATCGAGGAAATCCACCGCAAGCTGCCGAACACGCATCTGGTCATGCACGGCTCGTCGTCGGTGCCGCAGGAACTGCAGGACATCATCAACGCCTATGGCGGCAAGATGAAGCCGACCTGGGGCGTGCCGGTGGAGGAAATCCAGCGCGGCATCAAGAACGGCGTGCGCAAGATCAACATCGACACCGACAACCGCATGGCCTTGACCGGGCAGATCCGCAAGGTGCTGTCCGAGGACCCGAGCGAGTTCGACCCGCGCAAGTACCTCAAGCCGGCGATGGCGGCGATGACCAAGCTGTGCAAGCAGCGCTTCGAGGATTTCGGCACCGCCGGCCACGCCTCGTCGATCCGGCCGATCCCGGTGGCCGAGATGGCCAAGCGCTACAAGGACGGCTCGCTCGACCCGAAGTTCGGCTGAGCGCCTCGCCGATCCAGTTGAAAACGCCGGCCATCGCGCCGGCGTTTTTCTTTATGCCCTCGGAGTGATGTCGCCCCGCCCGGCGTCGATATGCGGCGCCCAGAAATCCACCGATTCGCGGATCATGGCGACGACCTGGTGGTCGGTCGGCTCACGCTCCCTGAACGACAGTTCGAGGCAGATCTCATTGTCTTTGCCGCCGCCGCGCCGGATTGTCTCGATCAGCTTTTCGGGGGTGATGCGACCGTCCTTGTTGTAGGCGGCGGTGAACGGCCAGTGGCCGCCCTTGTTCATCGACGACTGCTTGATGTGGATGATCGGCGAGCGCGGCGGAAACGCCTCGGCCCAGGCATAGGGATCGATATCGGCGGGGTTCGGCGAAGTCACGTCGCCATGGTCGATGTCGACCATCATCTCCAGCGGGATCGGCAGGCCGGCGGCGTCGATGTCGCGCTGCAGGGCCTTGCAGCTTTCGATGGTGTGGCCGAACTCGCGCCCGACCGACATCGGCTCCCAGAACAGAAAGGTCAGACCGGCCGCCTTGGCGTGCTCGGCCACCTCGCGCCAGCATTCGAGCGCCACGTCGAACAGGGCCGCCCGGCGCGCCGGATCGTCGTAATCCTTGTGGGTGAAGATGGCGAACTGCGTGCCCATGGACGAGGCGCCAAGCTCGGCCGAAATGTCGGCGAAGGTCTTGAACCAGTCGACGTAATAGCGGCGCACGTCGGCGTCCGGATGGCCGAAATGGTTGAGGCGCCCATAGGGGCCGGTCATGCCGGAGGTGACGCGCACGCCGGTGCGCTCGAGCGCCTTCCTGAACTGCCGCACGAACCTGGCGATGGTCGCCGCCGGCCAGCCGGGATTGACGAACTCATGCGTCAACTGAACGTCGCGGATGCCGATGCCGTAGGCGATGGCGTCGATCAGGTCGTCAGGCTCGGCGAAGCGGTTGACCAGCGGATTGGTATTCAGCGAAAGCGTGAAGGCCAAGGCAATTTCTCCGTTCAGTTCAGTTCTGCCGCGCCGGGGACCGAATCGCCCGCCCGGCCTTTTGCAGCAGTTCGAATGCCTCGAAACGGTGCCGATGCCAACCGCCCGTGGCGGGCGACGGGCGATGCACCGCACCCAGTTCGGCCATTTCCACCATCGCCGTCTCGAGGTCCGGAAAGGCCCCTCCCGCCACCGCGCCCAGCATGGAGGCCCCGAGCAGCACCGGCTCCTGCGAGGTCGAGGCCGCCACGGCAAGTCCGGTCGAATCGGCGAGCAACTGGCGCGACAGCGCGCTTTGCCCGGCCCCGCCGCTGACCACCATGGCCTCGATCGCAATACCGCTTTCCCGCTCGGCCTCGACGATCTGGCGCGCGCCATAGCCGAGGCCGCACATGCCGGCCAGGTAAAGGCCGACGAGGCTGTCGATATCGGCATCCATACCGATGCCGGCGATGATGCCCAGCGCATCGGGGTCGGCGAACGGGGCGCGGTTGCCGAGAAGCTCCGGCACGACATGCAGTTCGCCGACCAGGCGCGGCAGCGCTGCCGCGCCGCCACGCTTTTCGGCTTCCCCGGACAAAAACTGGCTGAGGCTCATTCCCGCCGCCTTTGCCGCGGCCTCGGCTTGCGGGGCGGCAGGGTGGCGGCGCACCAGCGTGTCGATGGCAGCGCCCGCAGCCGATTGCCCGCCTTCGTTCAGCCAAAGGCCCGGCACCATGGCCGAGAAATACGGCCCCCAGACACCCTTCACGAAGGTCGGCTTGCGGGTGGAGGTCATGGTGCAGGCCGAGGTGCCGAAAACATAGGCCATGCGCGTCAGAAGCGTGCCGGCGTCGCCGCGGGCGCCGACCGTGCCCAGCCCGCCGGCATGGGCATCGATCAGCCCGGCGGCGACCGGCGTGCCGGGTTCAAGGCCGAGTTCGGCGGCCGCCTCCACGGTCAGCCCGTTGCCCAGCGCCGTGCCGGCCGGCACGACCTCGGTGCCGATGCGGCGGAATTGCTCGTCGGCCAGCGCCCCGAGGCCGATCAGGCGGAAATAGCTTTCGTCCCAGCGCCCTTCATGGGCCAGATAGGTCCATTTGCAGGTGACGGTGCAGGCCGAGCGCGCCAAGCTCGCCGACGCCCGCCAGGTAAGGAAATCGGCGAGGTCCATGAACTGCCAGGCTTCGGCAAAGGTTTTCGGCCGGTTCTGCGCCAGCCACAAGAGCTTCGGCGTCTCCATCTCCGGCGAGATCGTGTCGCCGACATAGTTCAGCACGCGGTGACCCGTTTCGTTGATGGCCTGCGCCTGCTGGGTGGCGCGGTGGTCCATCCACACGATGATGTTGCGCTCGTCGTCGCCGGACGGTCCGACGCCGAGCGGCCGCCCGCCCTCGCCCAGCACGACCAGCGAGCAGGTCGCGTCGAAGCCGATACCCTTGACGCTCTGTGCGGTTATGCCGGCAAGCTTCACCGCCTCGCGGGCGGCGCCACAGACGGCGCGCCAGATGTCGTTGCTCGATTGCTCGACGATGTGGCCGGCCTCGTGGAAGATCGCGATGTCGCGCCTGGCCGAAGCGAGCATCGCGCCCGCCTTGTCGAAGACCCCGGCCCGGGCGCTGCCGGTGCCGACGTCTATCCCCAGGAAATGATCCGGCATGCCTGTCCGTCGCCTCGATGCTGACGCCGGCTAGGATCGTGGTTCTGCGGCGCGATGGCAAGATCGCAATTGAATGCTGCCCACCGCCTTGACGAAAGACGACTTCCGACTTATAACTAACGAAAGTTGAAATTCGTCACAAGTAACGCATCGCGAAACGCTGATGGACACGGTACAAAATCCCCTGGACTCCGCACGGCAGGAGAACATCGAGCGCATTCTGGAGGCGGCCGAACGGCTGTTCCGCCACTATGGCTACGGCAAGACCACCGTCGCCGACATCGCGCGCGATCTCGGCATGTCGCCGGCCAATGTCTATCGCTTCTTCGCCTCGAAGGAGGAAATCCACCAGGCGATCTGCGGGCGCATGCTGGCGGCCAGCCTGCACATGGCCATCGGCATCGCCAAGCTGCCGCTGCCGGCCGCCGACCGCCTGCGGCGCTGCATCCTCGACCAGCATCAGCTGACGGTGGAAACGATGCTGGACGAAAAGAAAGTGCATGAGATGGTGATCGTCGCCATCGAACGTGACTGGCACGTGATCGAAAAACACGTCGACCGTCTCCATCAGGTCTATGCCGGCATCATTCGCGAAGGGATCGAGGCCGGAGAACTGCGCCAGCAGGATGCCGACGTCGCCGCCCGCTGCTTCGGCGCATCGACGGTGACGCTCTGCCATCCGCAAATGGTGGCCCAGTGCCTGATGAAGGACAATCGGGCGAAGCCCGAGGAACTGGTCGATTTCGCGATCAGGGCATTGAAGTAGGCGGCCTTTCGGCTCGCCGCACGACCATAAAAACATTTTCAGGAGCGCGAACGATGCTTTCGTTCAAGACCTTCGAGGATTTTGTACGTCCTTTCGCCACCCTGGGGCTGGTTGGCCTCCTCGCCTTTTCCGTTTCGGCCTGCACCGAAGCCAAGACCGAACCCGTCGCCGCCGTGCGGCCGGTCAAGGTCGTGGAGATCGCCAGCGCCGATGCGACCCGCTCCCTCCAGTATTCCGGAACGGTCAAGGCGCGCACGGAAATGAACCAGGGCTTTCGCGTCGCCGGGAAGATCGTCGAGCGCGAGGTCAATATCGGCGACCGGGTGAAGCCCGGCGACGTGCTCGCCCGCATCGACGCCACCGACTATGCGCTCGCCGTCAAGACGGCCGAAGCCAACCTCGCGGCGACGCAAAAGCAGGTGGACACGGCCGAGCTGGCCCGTAACCGCGCGCAGGAGCTGTTCGGCAAGAAGTTCGCCTCGCAGGCGCAACTCGACGTGGCGCAACTCGGCTATCAGCAGGCGGTCGCCGCGCGCGATGCCGCGACTTCCTCGCTGCAGCAAGCGAAGAACCAGGTCGCCTACACCGAACTCAAGGCCGACCGCAAAGGCATCGTCACCACCATCGGCGCCGATACCGGCCAGGTGGTCGGCATCGGCACGCCGGTGGTGACGGTTGCCGTCGACGGCGAGAAGGAAATCCAGATCGCCGTTCCGGAAACCGAGATTTCCCACTTCAAGCCGGGCCAGGGCGTCGATGTCGGCTTCTGGACCGACGACAAGCTCAGCCTGCCGGGCAAGGTGCGGGAAGTCGCCGGCAGCGCCGACCCGCAGTCGCGCACCTTTTCCGTTCGCGTCAGCCTCGCCGATGATACGCGCATACTGCTCGGCATGACGGCCACGGTGGAAGCGAAGGTCGCCGCGAAACAGAATCTGGCATCGGTTCCGCTCGAAGCGCTGGCGAAGAAGGACGGCGGCACCATCGTCTGGGTCGCCGACCGCGCAACCTCCAGCGTGCATGCGCGGCCCGTCACCGTGGCCGACTTCGCGCCCGGCGGGGTGCGCATCGCCAAGGGCCTGCAAGCGGGCGACCTCGTGGTCGCCGCCGGCACCCAGTTCATGTCGGAGAACCTGAAGGTGAAGCTGCCGGACGCCACCACCGAGCAGGCCGACGCGCTTCACGCCGCCGAGGTGACCAGCGCGCTGCGCTGAGCCAACTCTCGTCCATCAACCGAACAACGCGAAGAGGCGGTCATGACGACCTCCACTGACGACAAGAAGCCGTTCAACCTGTCACGCTGGGCGATCGGCCATCCGAGCATCGCGCGTTTCCTGGTCGGGCTGATCATCGTCGCAGGCGCGTTCGGCCTGATGCGCATGGGCCAGCGCGAGGACCCGGAATTCACCTTCCGCGTCATGGTGGTGCAGGCGGTATGGCCGGGCGCTTCCCTGCAGGACATGGAAGACCAGGTCGTCAACAAGATCGAGCGCAAGCTTCAAGAAACGCCGCATCTCGACTTCGTGAAATCCTATTCGCGCGCCGGCAGCGCCGTGATCCTGGTTCAGGTCAAGGGCGACACCAGCGCCGCCCAGGTGGAAGACGCCTTCTACCAGGTGCGCAAGAAGGTGGGAGATATCCGCAGCGACCTGCCGCCCGGACTGCTCGGCCCCTATTTCAACGACGAATTCGGCGACACCTTCGTCACCCTGCATTCGATCAGCGGCGACGGCTACAGCTATCCCGAACTGAAGCAGTTCGCCATCCAGGCGCGCGACATGCTGTTGACGACGCCCGGCGTGGAGAAGGCCGTCATCATCGGCGACCAGCCGCAGGTCATCTATATCGACGTGTCGTCGCGGGCGCTGGCCGAGCGCGGCCTGACGATCCTCGACCTGCAGAACGCCATCAAGGGCCAGAACACCGTCGACCCGGCCGGCACCGTGGACACCGGCACGCGCTCGGTGCGCATTTCCGTCGAGGGCGACGTGAAGCGGGCCGAAGACATCCGCGAGTTGCGCCTGCGCAGCGGCAGCCAGGTCATCCGCCTCGGCGACATCGCCACTGTGACCTCCGGCCTGCAGGACCCCGAGCAGCGCAAATACCGCTTCGACGGCCACGACAGCGTGCAGATCGGCGTGGTCATGGCCAAGGGCTTCAAGGTCACCGATGTCGGCGCCGCGATCGAGGATACCTACAAGCGCTTCGAGGCGTCCCTGCCCTACGGCGTTTCGGTCGACCAGATCGCCAACCAGCCGCATGTGGTGACCGACGCCATCGGCGAGTTCATGCGCGCGCTCGCCGAGGCGCTGGTGATCGTGCTCGCCGTTTCGTTCCTGTCGATCGGCTGGCGCTCCGGGCTGGTGATCGCCATCGCCATTCCGCTGGTGCTGTCGGCCACCTTCGCCGTCATGTACGAGCTCGGCATCGACCTGCAGCGCATCTCGCTCGGTGCGCTCATCATCGCGCTCGGCCTGCTGGTCGACGACGCCATGATCGTGGTCGAGCTGATGGAGCGCAAGCTGGAGGAAGGGCTGGACAAGCTCGACGCCGCCAGCTTCGCCTACAGCTCCACCGCCTTCCCGATGCTGACCGGCACGCTGATCACCACCGCCGGCTTCATCCCCGTCGGCTTCGCCGCTTCCGCGGCCGGCGAATATGTGCGCACGCTGTTCTACGTGGTCGGCATCGCGCTGGTGGTGTCGTGGTTCGTCGCCGTCTATTTCACGCCGTGGCTCGGCCACATGCTGCTGCGGCAGCGCCAGCACGCCGGCGAGCATCACAACGTGTTCGACACGCGCTTCTATCGCCGCCTCACCGGCACGATTGGTTGGGCGGTGCGCCACCGCATCCTGGTGCTGGCGCTGACGCTCGCGACCTTCGCCGCCAGCCTGTGGTCGTTCCAGTTCATTCCGCAGAATTTCTTCCCGCAATCGGAGCGGCCGGAAATCCTCGTCGACCTGTGGCTGCCCGAGGGCACCTCGATCAAGGAGGTCGAGAAAGAGGCGAAGGCGCTCGAAGCCAGGATGATGGACGACCCCGACAAGAAGTTCATCGCCACCTATATCGGCGAAGGCGCGCCGCGCTTCTTCCTGCCGCTCGACCAGCAGCTTGCCAATCCGAATTTCGCCCAGCTTCTCGTGATGGCCAAGGACGAGCCGGCGCGCGAGCGGCTGATCGTCAAGCTGCGCTCGGTCCTCGCCGAAGATTTTCCGGCGATCCGCGCCAAGGTCGACCGCCTGTTCCTCGGCCCTCCGACCGGCTGGCCGGTGCAGATGCGCGTGATGGGACCGGACCGGCAGGAGGTGCGCCGCATCGCCGACGAGGTGAAGGCCCGCTTTGCCGCCGACCCGCTGCTGTCGGCCGTGCATGACGACTGGCTGGAACCGGTGCCGGGAATGAAGCTGGTGATCGACCAGGACCGGGCGCGCGCGCTCGGCGTCACCTCGCAGCGCGTGCGCCAGATGCTGCAGGCCGCCATGTCGGGTGTGCCGCTGGACAGCTTCCGCGACGGCGAGGAGACGGTGTCGATCGTGGCGCGCGAGCCCGATGGCAACCGCTCGCTGTTGTCGGCGGTCGACTCCGTCTATGTGCCGACCGATTTCGGCGGCTTCGTTCCCGTCTCGCAGATCGCCAAGGTCGAGCCCGTCCTCGAGCAGGGCATCGAATGGCGGCGCAACCGGCTGCCGACCATTTCGGTGCGCGCGACGCTGCCGGACGGCGTGCAGTCGAACGATGTCGTCCAGAAGCTTTACGGCGAGATCGCGGACCTGCGCGCCGGCCTGCCGGCCGGCTACAAGATCGAGGTGCAGGGCGGGGCCGAGGATTCGGCCGAAAGCCAGGCGTCGATCGCCGCCAAGGCACCGATCATGCTGGTCATCATCGTGCTTCTGCTGATGGTGCAACTCCAGCATTTCGGCGAGGCCATGCTGGTCTTGGCGACCGGGCCGCTCGGCATCATCGGTGCCGCGGCGGCGCTGCTCATCAGCGGTGCGCCGTTCGGCTTCGTCGCCATACTGGGCGTCATCGCGCTGCTCGGCATCATCATGCGCAACTCGATCATTCTCGTCGACCAGATCGACCAGAACATCGCCGCCGGCATGGCGCGCATGGAGGCGATCGTCGGCGCGGCCGTCAGCCGCTTCCGGCCGATCATGCTGACGGCGCTGACGGCGGTGCTGGCGCTGATCCCGATCTCGCGCGGCGTGTTCTGGGGGCCGCTCGCCTATGCGATGATGGGCGGCATCCTGGTGGCGACCGTGCTGACCATCCTGGTGTTGCCGGCCGGCTACGCGCTGTTCTTCGGCCGCGAGCCGAAAAAGACCACGGCGGCTTCGCGGCCGGAAGAGGCCGAATCCGGCCTCACGCAGCCGGTCGCACTGGCGGCGGAGTAGAAGCTAGGCGGCGCTGGCGAAGGCTTCCCTCAACAAGGGCGCCGGCGCCAGCGCGCCATAGACCCCGACCGTCGCCGCGGCGACCCGGTGCGCCCGCCCGGCGGCGGCCACGGGATCGATGCCAAGCAGCCGTGCGGCAAGATAGCTGCCATTGAAGGAATCGCCGGCCCCGGTCGTGTCGAGCGGATCGGCAAGGGTAACGGCAGGCACTTCGGCCGACCGTCCGGCCGCCTTCACCAGTGCCGCCTGCGAGCCGTTCTTGACGACCACTTCCCCGATCCCGGCGTCGGAGAGCCGCCGCGCCGTTTCCTCCGGCGAGCCGTCGCCATAAAGCGCCTGCTCGTCCGGAAAGGTCGGCAAAGCGATGTCGACATGGGCAAGGGCCGCGCCGATGGCGGCCTGCGCCCGCGCTTTGTCGGCCCACAGCCGCGGCCGGAAGTTGGGGTCGAACGCGACCAGCGCGCCCTGCCCCCGCGCCATCGCGAGCGCCCGCAACAGCGTTTCCCGCCCCGCGTCGTCCAGGATCGCCAGCGTTATCCCGGAAAAATAGACGAGTTGGCGCGAGGCCAGGCTTTTTTCCAGCGCGGCCGGATCGTCGGCAAGGCGGCGCGCGGCCGCCTCGGAGCGCCAGTAGGTGAACGAGCGCTCGGCCCCGTCGAGCGTGATGGCATAGAGGCCCGGATGCCAGGCTTTCAGGCGGGGGCTGTGCGAAATGCCGACCCCGTTGTCGGCCATGAAGGCGATCTGGCCGGCCGAAAAGGGATCCGTGCCGAAGGCGGAGACGAAATCGGTGGCGGCACCTTGCGGCATCAACGCCCGCAGCACCCACAGGGTGTTGAACGTGTCACCGGCATAGCCCAGCCGCCAGCCGGAATCCCCCGCCGACAGTTCGATCATGCATTCGCCTACGCTCGCAATGGATTTCAAAGCCGGATTCCCTACCTGCCGCCGTCGTGACGCGGGCAGTTCATAAGCCATCCGGCCGAGGGTGCAAGGGCTTACCGCCTCGGGCCGAAGAGCCGGTCCACCAGTCTTTCAGCGGCGTCGAACAGGCCGATCCTGCGAAACATCCGGTAGAACTGGGGGCTGTAGGCGTTGATGATGAACGAACGCACGAAATGAAACGACGTCACCAGCGCGGTGTTGAAGTGCAGCGCCTGCGCCGTCAGTCCGGAAATCGTCAGTACCGCAAGCGCCGGCAGTTTGGCCGGCCGAAGCCAGTTCCGATCAAACGTCGTTAGGGGGCAACCGGTCCCGCACAGGCGTATTTGCGCTCTTTACAATGGCGCTCACATTGGCCGCGTTCGCCCAACGGTACGAGAGCGACCGTATGAACTTTCCCGCTTGCAGGAAATTCCCCCAAACGGACCGGATTATTATTTTCTTATGTCTCAAGTCCCATCGATCACGTTCCAGAGTGGAACCGCCGAGCCGGAAGCTTACCTCGTCAACCAGGTTCGGGGAAGTCGACCACACCCGTATGGAAAATTCCCATGGATGGGAAAAATCCTCGTCGATGGGCCTGAATAAATAACGGCGGCGAAGAAGGGACTGAACTGCTTTCCTGTCGATCAGATAGGCAACTGCGCCCGAGGCCGGATATTTGTATCCAACCAGTTGAGTTCCCCCAATTTTTACCGTCTCAACGACCTTCTTATGATTATAATCGAAGAATTTTACGACGCTCCAAACGCCTTGGTGGGAAAGAGCATCGTTTATTGCGAGAAGGAACTGTTCATCGTCACGGATCTTGAAATCGTCCTCAAAGATCAGCGCGAAATCCGTTCCCCTACGCATCACTTCCCGCCATATCTTGCGATGCCCGAGATAGACGGAAATCTCGCCTCTTGTGAGCGATCGCTTATGACGGGTCCAATTCAGAAGGCGTGAATACGCATGATCGATCTCGGCGCTGCCCTGATCGATACCCTGTATGAAATCAAAAGGAATACCGAGGCGGCCCAGTTCCTCGAAAGCGTGAGTCCTGCGGGGTCCGTTCGGTGACTCCATGGTCAGAACGAAGACGCCCAGGTCCGGAAACTCTATTGCGCGCGAAAAAGGACTACTCACCGCTTTTAGCCGACGACGCTTTCAAGGCTCTCAGCCTTTTCCTAGCGGAAGACGCATAGAGCGACCGGGGGATTTCTTGAATTTTGCCTAATACCGATCCGAATTTGTAAGCGCCCGTCGTTTCCCCGAATTTTTGATGGGCATACACTTTGCCCGACCCGGTATATTTCCTGCCAAGGAAGTGCTCGGGAATAAGGGTATGAGACGGCCAGATAACGATCTCCGGGCGAAGCTCTTCTATGAGTTCGGCAACGAACAGGTTGCCCGTCTGGCGCCAAGGCTGATCAAGCTGCTGCGGTGGTATCTTCGATAGGCGATCAATGATTTCCTTCAGGAAAGGATGATTTGGCGCCGCTGCCACGATAGGAGCAACCAATTGTCCCCGCAGGAACTCGTTCTCATATACCGTATAGAGTTCACCCCAGTCCTCGAACAGGTCATCAATCGGCTGAACACAAATACTATCCGCGCCAGCGATGTAGCCGCCGTGCTCGTAGAGTATTTCATACCTCAGTAAATCGGCAGCACCCGCATACCACCCCCGCTTCATGTACTCATCGATCTGGGGCTGCGTCTTGAATTTCCCATCTCTCAAGAAATCATTGCCGTAACGGGTGTAATTCCACTCGGGGTGCTTATCGACCCAGGTCTGCATCCAGTCTTCCGGGGCGACCTTGGGGCCGATCCATATATGTCCGAGATTCCTGGGTATATTCATGGGCGTACGCTCAGCACGGGCCTGACCTTTCCGCCAGGGCAAGCGGTCTCAGTCGTCCAGCATTCCAGCAAAAGGGATTGCAGAACCCCATGCGTCGCCAGAAGAAATGGTGGAAACAATAACCCGGTGGGCGGCGCAGAGAAGGGCATCCGAAAAACATCACCCCTTTCGGGGCGGCGAAAATTGGATCGGGCTGCGCCAAAACATGGCGATCTGCCCCCACACGCATTTGTTTTTTCCGTCCGCAGGTCTCGCTTCGGTTAGGAATATGGCCGGCCGAAGCAGCCGTCAACCGCATGATCGGAACCGTCCTTGACGTAAGTAACCAGGCCGTCGCGCTCCGAGGGAGCTGTGGCCAGCCCGACCTTTGAGTATGTCCGAGGACACTTTACGGGCTCGCATGGGTTGGCCGTGGGTGCCGCCTGCTGATTTCAGACCAGCAGGCCGACACACAGCGCTCCCATCAGCAGCGGGAACTGCATGCGCAGCCACTCCCGGGTCCTGGCCAGCGAAAAGACCACCGCCGCGAGGATCAGGAGGGCTAGGACGGCGCCCCATGTCTGCGTAGTGGTCATCAAAAGCAGGGCCGCAGCGGTAAATTCCATGACGGCGACGGCGGGGCGCAACCAGGACGGGTAGTTCCATTTCTCGAACTCTTCCCGCACGAACTCCGGACCGGCCAGGTTGAGGCCGGCCGAGCCGACGAAGATTATGGCAAGCGACCATATGACGATCTGTTCGAGAATGCTCATCGGGTTCTCCGGCTTCTCAAGAGTCCGGCCCCGCCGGAGAAAATGGTTCAGCAGGCGGTGGCGCGGAATACGGCGTTGCCGGCGCAGCCCGGGCATTGCGGCGCGAGGATGCCGCCCGCGGCCGTGCGGATGCGCATGGCCGAGCGCTTGGCCTGTTCGACCACCTCGGCGACATCGCAATCGACCAGCTTGCCGGAACGCTTCAGGATACGTCCATCCACCATCACGGTATCGACATTGGCGGCCGTCGCGCCCATCACCACCGTCGTCTCGATATTGGCCATGGGCGCCGTGTTGAGGTCGTTGGCGCGGATCAGGATGATATCGGCCTGCTTGCCCGGCGTCAGCGAACCGGTGACGTCGCCGAGGCCAAGGGCCTTCGCCCCGTTGATGGTTGCCATCTCGATGATTTCGCTGAGGCCGATGGGCGCAAGGTGGGCGGTGTCCGTACCTTGCCACGGCACGCCCATGTTCCAGGTCACGCGCATGTTCTCCAGCATATTGGGCGGCACCAGCGAGCTTGCGTCGCTCGACAGCGAAACCGATATGCCGGCCTCGCGCATCTTCAGGAGCGCCCGGCGCGCATCGCCGGTTTCGCCGAGGCGCAGTTCCGAGAGCGTCGCGAAGCTGAGCGGCGTGCCGGTGCGCGCCATCGCCTCGCGGTCGCTGTCGGTGGCGGTGATGTAGTGGCAGAACAGGAAGTTCGGGCCGAGGAAGCCACGCCGTTCGTAGTCGGCGGCGTCGTCCGAATTGGGCGCCGCCTGGCTGGCGTGGATCGCCACCGGAAGCCCGAGCTTCAGCATCGTCTCCATCTCTTCATAGAAGACCTCGACGTTGCTCTGGATCGCCCCGCGCAGGTTGACGCCGAGATGAACGAGGCCCTGCAAGCGCGAGGAATCGGCGAACCATTCTTCCCGCACGCGCGGCAGGTCCTCGTAACGGTTGACCTGATCGACCGGCATCTTGTCGATATGGCCCATGGCGTAGCGTGCTCGCAGGCCGGAGCCCTGGTGGGCCCTCAGTTCGGCATCGACATGGGCGGGCGAACGGTTGTTGTGCGACCAGTTGTGCACGGTGGTGACGCCGGAATTGGCGAGCTCGGCGAGGCCGAGGCGGACGCTGCGATAGAAGTCGTCGGCGTCATACAGCGCGGCCGTCGCCCATTTCGCCTGGAAATACTCGTAGCCGCCGTCCGAGACGAAGTTTCGGCCAAGCGTGCTCCACATGTGGTAGTGGGTATCGATCAGGCCCGGCATGACGATCATGTCGGAAGCGTCGATCACCTCCATGCCTTCGGCCTCTATGCCGTCGGCGATCTTTTCGATGCGGCCGTCGCGAACCAGAACGTCCGCTTTCGGCAGGGTTCCTATTGCGCGGTCCACGGTGATGACCGCGCCGCCGCGGATGAGATAGCTGCCTTTTGGTTGCCGGATGATGCTCGACATCGATAAATCCTCGTCAGGTGAATGCCCGCGCTCTGCTTGCGCGGGGAAAGGGCACGGCCGGGGTGCCTTGAGGGCCGTCCGGCCGTGCCAGGAGACTGGCACCGCAGGTCGGGAGCTATTTCAGGTAGTCGTTCGTGACGGCTTTGCTGACATCGACGTCAGCCGAGATCAGACCGTTCTCCAGCATGAACTTCTCCTGTTTCTCCCAAACGCCGGTATCCTGCCAGCCAATGCCGTTGGCCTCCGTCTCCGGGCTCACCGAAACCCTGGCGATTTCCTTGAGCGCGACCACGCCTTCCTCCTTGGAGATGGAGGGCACCTGCTTGATGACCCCGTCGGCCGCCTCCGCCGGATGGGCTATCATCCATTCCACGCCCTTGCGCCAGGCGCGCAGGAAGGCGCGGTAGAGGTCGGGGTTCTTCTTCAGCGCCTCTTCCCCGCCGACCAGCCCGAAGGTGTAGAAGCGCGGCACGCCGTAGTCGGTGAAGGTGAAGTAGGTGTAGGTCGAGGTGTCATCGGCCGGCTTCTTGATCTGCACGTTGTAGATCGGCGGCTCGTCCCAGCTGATGGCGTCGCCCAGCGCATCGATGCGCTTGGAAAGCAGCAGCGGCATCTGGGTGAAGCCGACGGTCACGATATTGACTTTGGAAAGGTCGGCGCCGGCCGTCTGGAGGCTGTGCTCCAGCATCACCTTGTTGAACGGAATGCCGGTGACGCCGACATTCTTGCCTTCCAGGTCCTTCAGGTTCTTGACGCCGGTTTCGGCCGGCACCAGCACGCCGGTGGTGCCCATCTGGTGATTGGTGCCGATCGATACGACCGGCAGGTCCTTGCTGCGCGCAATGATGACGTCGGTGGAATGCGCCGTCGCCAGTTCGGCTCCGCCGGATGCCACCAGCTTCAGCCCGTCGGCCGGCGAGTTGGGGGAGATCAGTTCGATTTCCAGGCCCTCGTCGGCGAAGAACTTGTGCTCCATCGCGTTGATGACGGCGGCATCCCAGATGCCGGGATTGGAGATGAGCGCATAGCGGAACTTGGTGAGTTCGGCCGACAGCGCCGAACCGGAGAGCGTCAGTGTCGAGGTCAAGGCCGCGAGGGCGGCACAGGCCAGCGGTTTCAGTTTCTGCAAGGCGATCATGGTGTCCTTCCCCTGTGATTGGACGCTTTCTGCGTCGCGTTATGGTTTTCGTCGGTTTTCTGGTACGCCGCCTGGCCAGATAGACGGGCGGTATGCGTCATAGCTGGGAGCGGAAAAGCGCTCCCGTGCCCGGCCCGTTCGCGCGGGCGGCGCGCAGCCAGGCGAGCGATGGCCGCTTGTGGAGCCACGGCATGCTCAGCCGCTCGACGAGGCCGACCAGCCCGAACAGGGCCATGCCGGAAATGCCGAGCACGGTGAGCGAGGCAAAGACCCTGGTGGTGTTGAGTTGCGCGGTATCCTGCGCGATCAGGTAGCCGATGCCCTGGCTGGCCCCGACCCACTCGGAGATGGTGGCGCCGATCACGGCCAGCGTGGCGGCGACCTTGAGCCCGCCGAAGATGCTCGGCAGCGCCACCGGCAGCCGGAGCTTGAAGAATATCTGCGCCGGCGTCGCGTTCAGCGAGCGGAAGAAGTCCACGAATTGCGGCTCCAGGCTGCGCAATCCCGTGACGATGGCGATGGTGAGCGGGAAGAAGGCGACAATGGCCGTGATGATGATGCGCGGCAGGCTGTTGTAGCCGAACCAGATGACCAGCACCGGCGCCATGGTGATGACGGGCACGGTCTGCGAGGCGACGATCAGCGGCAGGACGCCGCGCCGGAACGCCGAGGAATAAAGGATCAGCACGCTGAGCACCGCCGCCACGACGATCGCCAGCGCGTAGCCGGCCAGCGTCTCGAACAGCGTGGCCTTGAGTTGCGGCAGGATGACCTTGGTGCCGCTCGTCATCAGTTCGCCGAAGATGGCGCTCGGCGCCGGCAGCACATAGGCCTTGATACCGATGAGGTGGACGGCAGCCTCCCACACCAGAAGCAGCGAGAACATGATGCCGAGCGGCAATGCCGCATCGCCGAGGCGGGAAAGGACGGAAGGGAAGCTTGCGGTTCGAGCTGTCATGGCGGGGCTTTCTGTCGGGCTCCGGAAGCAGTTCCTGGCGGTTCAGTGCAGGGCCGTCGAGGCTGCGGCGTCTCCGCGAAGCAGGGCGAGGACCTCTCTCTTGTGGTGTGCGAATTCCGGCGTCAGGTTGACGTCGCTGGTGCGCTCGTAAGGCAGGTCGACCGGCACGATGCCGGCAAAGCGCATCGGTCGCGGCGTGGCGACATAGACGCGATCCGACAGGTAGACGGCCTCGTCCGGGTCGTGCGTAATCAGGATCATTGTCTGTCGGAACTCGCGCTGGATGCCGAGCAGCCATTCGTGCATCGTGGCCCGGGTCAGCGCATCGAGCGCGCCGAACGGCTCGTCCAGGAGCACGACGGAGCGGTCGCACAGGATGGTGCGCAGCAGCGCCGCGCGCTGGCGCATGCCGCCCGACAGCGCCGAGGGGTAGGAGTTCTCGTAGCCTTCCAGCCCGAAGCGGCGCAGCAACGCCAGCGCGCGGTTGCGCGCCTCCGGCATCGGGCGCCCTGCAAGCTCGGGGCCGAGCACGACATTGTCGAGCACGGTGCGCCAGGGCAGAAGCAGGTCGCGCTGCATCATGTAGGCGACGTGGCCGGGCTGGCCGACGATCTTCCTGCCATCGAGGGCAACCTCACCCGAATTGGGCGCAAGCAGGCCGGCGATGACGTTGAACAGAGTGGACTTGCCGCAGCCGCTAGGGCCGATGATCGACACGAACTCGTTGCTTTTCAGCGACAGGTCGATCCCGCCGACGGCCGGCACCAGTCCGCGTTCGGGCGTGACGTAACCACAGTGCAGGTCGGAAATCCGCAGTCTCTCGCTTTCCATCGGCCTTCATCCTCCCGTCCGGCAATGGGGAAAGCATGGCCGTGGCGCGCAAGCGCGTACGCTTGCCTGCCGGCGACAGACTCCTCCCATTGTAGACACCATACCGTTTTCCATTTTTTCGTTCAACGAATTTTTTTTCGCTTAACGTCGATTTCTAATTCCTCCTCCCGGCGCGGCTACTCGCCGACCGGCGGGTAATCGCGCCCTTCCCAATGGGCGAGGCGCCTGGCGAAATCGCGCTGGAAAGAGAGCGGGCCGTGTCGGGCCGTCCAGTCCTCGTCGTAGATGGCGATGAAGATGGTGAGCGACAGGAAGAAGTGCGCACCCATCTCGAACAGCGCCACGATATCGTGGTTTACCAGCGCCTCGCGCTCGGCGTCCGTGAAACCGTTGACGGTGGAGAACTCGACGCTGTTGAGCTGCGGCCCGATCGCCTGCTCCCATGTTTCGACCAGCGCACGCGGATTCTCCTTGTAGCGGCGCAGGAGTTCCGGGTCGCGGTCGACGGTGAAGAGGAACTTGTTGACGTAATACCTGCTCATTGCGCGGCTCCTTCCGGATACCAGGTGATGTAGGCTTCCATCGTGTGAAAAAGGCTGAGACTGTCGGCGTAGGCGGCCTTGATCGGACCGGCGATGCCCATCATCAGGATCAGGTCCATGAAGCCGTGCGTGGCGTTGCCGCTCTTGGCCATGCTCTCGTGGGTGACGTTGGCAAGAATGGCCTCGATATTGCCGGTAGACAGCCACTCGATCGCCTGACGGTCGAATTCCGGGTCCGGGCCCGTCTCGCGGAACTGCCGCGGGCCGCCCAGTTCCAGCGACAGATGCCCGCTGCCGATGGCGGCGATGCGCTTGTCGGAAGGATATTCGTCGATGATCTCGCGGATGGCGCGGCCGAGATCCCAGAAACGCTTCGGCGACGGCAGAGGCGGCGCGAAGATGTTGGTGTAGATCGGCACCACCGGCAGGTCGGCCTGCGGGCGCGTGGTGATGATCGGGCAGATGATGGAATGGTCGAGCTTCAGTTCGTTGGAAAAGGCGAAATCGAAGCCGCGGTCGAGCAGCCCCCGGTGCATGAAGCGCGACAGGTCCTCATGCCCTTCGAGCACATATTTCGGAATGCCGAACTCGCGCTCCTCGTTGTAGAAGGTCGCGTCGTAGCGCGGCGCCTTGCCGATCAGGAACTGCGGATAATTATCGAGGAAGAACTGGTGGAAATGGTCGGCGCCGACCATCACCAGGATTTCCGGCTCCGCCCTGGTCAACGTCTCACGATAGGCTTCCACCTTGCGCTTCCACTCGGGCGCTTCGGGAATCTGCTGGTCGGCCGGCGCGGTGGTGGCCTTGAGATAGAACGGATGGTGCGTGGTGGCGAGTACCGCTGCCAGCTTTGCCATATGGTTTCCTCCTCCCTGTCTGCGTCGCGCCGGCTAGGCCAGTTGCGCGGACGGCAGCGTTTCTGCTTGCCTTTGCGGCCAGGTGCCCGGCGCCCTGGCCAGCGCGGCGCGGATCGCCTCGCCATGCTGGTCGACGACCGGCGCCGCGACCACCGTGCCGGCGCGCACGCCGTCGAACGTATGGGCCGGCCGCACCGAGCGATGCGCCCCCTCGATGCGCCCCTCGACCGGCACGAACATGCCCATGTGCAGCGCCTGGGGATCGGAAACGGCATCGGATATGGAATTGATCGGCGCGAAGGGCACGTCGAACCGGGAGAAGCGCTCGGTCCATTCGCTGCGCTTGCGCGTGGCGAAGATGGCGTTGAGCGCGGCATTCAGCGCATCGTAGTTGTCGATGCGGTCAAGGCGGGTGGCAAAGCGCGAATCGGCCCTCAGCTCGGGTGCTTCCACTGCTTCAACCAGTGCGTCCCAGAACTTTTCGATCGACGACAGGTGGAAGGCAAACAGCTTCCCGTCGCGGCAACGCATGATATAGGCCTGTGCCAGGCGCGGCCGGTCGACGCCGCTCGGTTCCTCGCCGAGCGCGAAATAGCCCATGAACGGCTCGACCGCAAAATGCGTCATCGCCTCCAGCATGGAAATGTCGATACGCTTGCCCTTGCCGGTGCGGGCGCGTTCCAGAAGAGCGGCCGAGATGCCGAGCGCGGCGTAGATGCCGGTGATCGCGTCGGCCAGCGCCGGCCCGATGAAGCGGGGTTGTTCGGGGTCGATCGCGACGCTCAGGAACCCGCTGACCGCCTGCGCCACCGAATCGTAGACCGGCCGCTGCGCATAGGGGCCGTCCGGCCCGAAGCCGCTGATCGAGCAGTAGATCAGCTTCGGGTTGATGCCGCAGAGCGTCTCGTAGTCGGCGCCGATGCGCGCGGCCGCCCCCGGCCGGAAGTTCTGGATATAGACGTCCGACTGCGCCACCAGCGCGTAGAAGACATCACGGTCGCCCTTGTCCTTGAGATCCAGCCCGATGGCACGCTTGTTGCGGTTATAGGCCTGGAAATGTGCGCTGTAGAAGCCGTTCTTGAAGCTTCGGTAAGGATCGCCGTTGCCCTTGGACTCGACCTTGATGACGTCGGCGCCGAGATCGGCCAGCATCATCGCCGAGCATGGCCCGGTGATGAAAGTGCCTTGTTCGACGATGCGTATCCCGTCCAGTACCCGTGTCATGGAATGCCCTGACTGTTCAGTTCTCGTTGGCGACGAAGCCGGCCGGGGCTGGTCCGTCATAGCTTATGGCCTTGGCCGCGCCGTGCGACAGGATGAAGCCGATCGAGCGCGTCTGTTCCTCGAGCAGGTGCGCGACGAGGCTGGCGGTGCGCGCGATCAGCGGCACGCCCTTGAGCGCCTTGAGCGGAAAGCCGGCATCGAGCAGCGTGCAGGGGATGGCGCCTGACACGTTCATCACCAGCGGCTTGCCGACGATGCCGGGCAGGCAGCGCTCCACCGCCTGCGCCACCTTTGTGTAGTCGCCTGAAAGGCCGAGCCTGCCGGCGACCGAAATCAGCTTTTCGGCGCGAGGGTCATGGCCCTTGTGCAGCGGGTGGCCGAAGCCGGGTATGGCACGCCCTTGCTCGCGGTAACGCGCCACGACAGACGAAGCCGCAGCCTCGAAGCCGGCCTCGGCGGTGTCGTTTTCCTCAACGACCGCCTGCAGCAGCAGCCCGGCCGCTTCCGCAGCGCCGAGGATCACCGAGCCGCAGCCCAGCAGGCCGGCGGCGACCGCGCCTTGCAGCGCCTCGGGCGCGGCGGCCAGCGTCATGCGCGCCGCCTGCACGCTCGGCACCAGGCCGTGTTCGGAAATGGCCACCAGCGTGGCGTCGAGCATGGCGCGCTGCGCGTCGGTCGGCATCGTGCCGGCGACCAGCAGCCAGATGTGGTCCGTGAAGGATACGCCTCCCATCAGTTCACCGACCAGGTCATGGCCGCGCACGACGATGGTTTCCGGATTGGAGGTGCAGATGGACTGGAACGGGGCGTCCTGTTTGCCGATCTTCATTCTTTTTCTCTTTCCCGCATCCTAGGCATCGGCCGGCGCTGTCGTATCGACATGCTGGCGCACCCAGCGATGGAATTTCCGCATGTAGCCTTCCAGGAAGACTTGCGTCGTCTCGTCGGCGATCTCGCCTTCCGGAGAAATGAGATCGGGCGTGAGATAAAGGTAGGCTTCGGGTTGGCCCATGGTCGGCATGTCGAGATAGCCGAGGATGGCGCGCAGATGCTGCTGCGCCGCTACCGTGCCCAGCCGCCCGGCCGACGCGCCGGCGATCGCCACCGGCTTGCCCGTCCAGGCATTGGCGCCGGCCGGCCGCGACAGCCAGTCGAGCGCATTCTTCAAAAGCGCGGTGATCGATCGGTTGTGCTCGGGCGTGACGATGAGCACGCCGTCGGCCGCCTGAACCTCATCGAAGAACCGGGCGACCGGAAGCGGGAAGCCGGCTCCCAGCCTGTCCTGGTCGAACAAAGGCAGGTCGTCGATACGGCAGAAAGTGAAGGAAAGCTCGGCGTCCGCCAGCCGCGTCAGCGCCCTGGCCAGGCTGCGGTTCAGTGAACCGGGCCTTGCACTGCCGACCAGCACGGCGACATGCAAACTCCTCCTCACCGCAGGTCACCCTCCCGACTACGCCCGTTCTCTGGTGCCGGAATCGACATTTCCGGATGGAACGGTCTGTTCTCCCGCTTCGCTAATTTCGTCTAGCGAATTTATTTTCGCACTATGAACGAAACAGACGGAGCCTGTCAAGCGCGCATGGAGCGCCATCGACGATTTCCCGATGCCAGAGCGAAAGCGTGGCGGAACGCCTGGCTTCGATCCGGACGCCATGCGGAGCAGGCAACGGGCGATGGAAAAAATCAGTGAGGGACGATCGAGTGGAGCAACGCCGGGTAGCGCATCAGCAAAGTGGAGATGCGGGCCGCGGCCACCTGCATTTCGGCGAGCCGTTGCTCCAGCAGGTCGTCCGGCTTCAGCCGGGGCGAATAGCCGGACGTGTTGACGGCGGCGACGACGCGGCCGGCGCTGTCCCTGACCGGCACGGCGAGCGCGGTGATGCCGTAGTCGAGCTGGTCGACGGTGATCGAATAGCCGTTCGTGCGCACTTCGCCCAGGATGGCGCGCAACGCCTCCACGTCGGTCACCGTCACGTCGGTAAGCTTGTGCGGCTCGAGCTTGCGAAAATAGCCGTCGAGTTCTTCCTCCGGCAGGTAGGCCAGAAGCACGCGGCCCATCGACGTCGCATAGGCCGGATAGGTCACGCCGATGCTGGCCATGCGGCGCGACGCACGCGCTTCCGACAGATGGGCGATGTAAAGCACATGCGGTCCGTCGAGCACGCCGACATTGGCGGCGTCGCCGAACAGCTCGGTGATGCGGTAGAGTTCAGGCATGATCGCTTCATCGACCCGCACCGCCTTCAGATAGGCGGAACCGAGCGTCAGGATGCGCGGCGCCAGCAGGAAATGCTTGTTGTTGCGCCGCACGAAGCCCAGGGCCTCAAGCGTGTGCAGGTTGCGGCGAACGGTGGCCGGCGACATGTCGACCTTGCGTGCGAGTTCCGTGAGCGTCATTTCCGGGTTCTGGTCGTCGAAGGCCTCGATCACCGCCAGCCCCCGCGCCAGCGCCTCGACATATTCGCCGTTCTTTTCGTCCTGCATGGCGTTCCATGTCTTTCGGTCGTGCCGGAAATATCCCGAGCCCAATTCAAACGCGGCTCGCAACAAATCGATTGAACAATATTTCGCCTAGCGAATGCAATGTAAAACTTGCGCCGATGGGTTTCTTCGCTTTTCGCATGGCCAGCGCCAAGCCGCTGCTGCGTTTCGGAAAACCCTGCCGCCCCTCACAGCACCACGACATTGGGGCCACGACATTGGGCAAGGGGTCGGAACCGACCCCGCCAAGTAATTTATCTTGCTTGCTGTGGGATAGATGGTGGACCGAAACGGAGCAATCTCGAACCATCGTGATGAGCTTTTCGGCGAGCTTAAGGAATGGGCAGTCCTTCTTGAAGCGCTTTCCATCCAGCTATGGTCCCCCGTTGAGGAAACAGACGAATCCTGAGCCCGATCAAACTTGAAGACGGGGTGAGCTTAGCGGGTGGAGCTGTGTCACGCTCTACCCGCCAAGCATCTTAGGCGCATGGCATCGTAGCGCCGCAAGTCGGGAACGTACGTCGTCATCAGTGCCTTGAAGAGCCGTCCGTGCGTCGGCACACGCAGGTGCAGGAGCTCGTGGACGATGACGAAGTCCTGGAATCCGTCAGGCTGGTCGGCGAGATCGTCGGCCAGCGTGATCGTCCCGCGGACAGAGCACGACCCCCACTTTCGTACCATGGGCTGAACGCGAACCAACACCGGCTGAGACTTCAGTCGCGCGGACCAGAATTCGACCCGCTGGTGCAGATGTTTTCGGCCTCCCTCAGGCGTCGTCATGTTCGCCGTCGAGGAGTATGGCCAGCACCATGTCTACGACACGACTGCGCTCTTCCTTGGGAAGCCCCAGCAATGGCCGTTAGAGTGCAGCGCGCAGCTTGCGGCGCTCGTCGTCGTTCACCTTCGCATTCGGGAAGCGTGCCAACTCTAAATCCGCTTCCCGGGCGACGTCCATGGCAGGGATTCCTGCTACCCGGAGTGACGCATCATCCCTGAGGTTCCAGAAGACGCCAAACGCTCGGCTGCCAAGGCCGCTATCCTTCGCAGCCTTGATGGCCCCCTCCTTTTCTTTGGTCAGCGCAGCGATCATGTCCATCGCTGCAAGCCCGGTCGTGTTACGGCTCTCCAAATCCTTGAGAATGCGCTCGGCCCGTTCCTTGATCGACTGCAGGATAGGGGCGGTTTCGGGCTGTTCGTCGATTTCCTTCTGCAGACCGCGAACAAGGTTGAACACCTTGCCCTCATCCGTGCCGGAGTCGCCGCGCAGCCCCTCCAACGACTTGACGTCGAATGTGACCGTCTTCGTCAGTCTGCCGAGCCCGTCCTGAACAGCGCTCTCCTCGACCAGGCGCTTTGTCTTGTATGCTAGGTCACCGAGATAGCCGCCTCGGTCCCCATAGGCGTTTCGGACGGCCGCGTGGAGTTGCGCCAGCCGCTTGTAGGTCGAGACGTGGTCCCGGAGTTCCGGCGACGGGGAGAGGATCTCCCACAAGGATTCGATCTCCTTGTAGGCTTCGAAGAAGGCCTTTCGCGGCCCGGGCTCAAGGAATCGTCCATATACGAGCTTCTCGAGCCTTTCGTCCGCGGAGCCTTCCTCACCGGCGTCGAGGTATTCCGACCGCGCGGTCTCGATCCTGCCAAGGAACTCCTGCAGGAGCAAGTCCAGGCCTTCGATCACACCGCTCACGTCGGAGCTGTCGAACTGCAGCGCCTTCTTCAGTTCACGCAAGACGCCGACGAAGTCGACGATGAGTCCTACGCGCTTCTGGACGCCATTGGGGTCGACGTAGGGGCGATTCGCCCGCGCAATTGCCTGCAGCAGCACATGATCCCGCATGGGCTTGTCGAGGTACATGCAGTAGAGCAGCGGTGCATCATAGCAGCGCGTCTGTGTGCTTCAAGGCCGCGCGCCGGTGGCTTGTCCAGCCTGGAAGGAGGATGTCGGAACGTGGCTTCGGTATCGCCGGGGCACAGCGAAGGCTGACAACCGTTCGAGTTGCCTTCTGGTGGCCGGCTCAGTTGCATAGTGCAGGATGAGCGCGGCCAATGGCTGGTCCGTTCTCGCCTTCATGACGCTGTCAATCCAGCACGGTCACACGGAGTTCCGCCGCCGGCCGGGGACTGGGCAACCTGAAAGGGAGCGCGACGCTCGAATTGCCCGGCCTTTCATGGCACGATGCTGGCCATGTGCAATGCCTATGAACAACATGTCCGCTGGGTCGAATACACCCAGATGATGCAGGATCTCGAGCTCGGAATCCCGACGCAGCAGACCGAGCTCGACCTGCCGCAGTCGGAGATGGTGCGGATCAACGACATGGCGCCGGTGATGCGGGCCGCTGGCAATGGCGTCGCGCTCGCGCAAATGAACTTCAGCTTCGCGCCCGGTCGACCCAAGGGCGGGCCGGTGTTCAATTTCCGGTCGGAAGGCAGGGATTTCTCAAAGAGTGGGCGGTGCCTGATCCCGGCGTCGGGATTCTTCGAGTTCACGGGCACCAAATATCCCAAGACCAAGCACCGCTTCACGCTGGCCGGATCGCCCTTTCTCGCAATCGCGGGGCTCTGGCGCGAAGCGCAGGGCAATCACCCGATGAGCTTCACCATGCTGACGACGTCTCCGGGTCCCGACATCGAGCCCTACCACAACCGGCAGGTGGTCGTGTTGCGGCCACGGGATTGGGCGGCTTGGCTCTATCTCACCAAGCCGCAGACGGAGCTGCTGCGACATTGCCGGCCGGTTCGCTGACGGCTGAAACGGTGCGGCCAGGCTCCGACTAAAGCGGCGACGACCAGCTCGCGCAGCCTGAGAGCCTCAGGAATTCCGCTGCCGGGAAGACATGCACTTTGCGGATCAGCTCGGGTGGGAGCGGCCGCTTGATGTTGTCCTCGACATGCAACGTATTCGGACTGCGGATTCCGCGCGCTACGACGAAACGCTGACCGATATTCATGGCCAAGCGCAGGCCGCGATCGCCGCCACACCAAGCGAGGGGAATTTCTGCTTCTACGATAGCCGGGCGGCCGACGCCGGCAATCACCGTGCCCATCTCGGGGTGCCGGTCATGGGATTTGTAGACGGCCTCGCCGCCCCAGTAGCGAAGGAGGTCACCGATGCCGCCTTCGCCGGCGATTGCCGGCGGAAAAAAGCAAAACCAGAGCATGCCGGCGCGATAGCGTTCGGCAGCCTGATTGGCGGTCTTGAGGCGTTCACCGTGTTCGACCGAGATGAGGCCGTGGTGGATCGCGGCATCGACGCGCCGAGAAACGAGATCCATATCGAGGAGAGCCATGCCTCGGCTACGGATGTCCTCGATTTCGTGTTCGGCCAGTCGCGTGCAGTGCCAGCCCACAATGCTGTAGGGCTCCAGGGCGTCGACGATGGCGTAGATCGCGGCATCGAAGCGATCGCTCAGTGGTCCGACCTCGCGCGAGCGCAGCGCATCGTGGCGGGTCTCGAGCACGTCAACGAGATCGGCCGGCCAGTCCTCCGGACGATCGAGGTCGATGAGGATGCGCTGCGAACCGGTCATCCCGCCTCGCCGCTCGCGGCGGCGGCCGCTGCCTCCTTGACCTTGTCCGGCTGATGCCTCGCCATCAACACGCCGAGGATCGTCATCGAGGTCAGGCGCGAAACACGGAAGAAGGCATCGCAGACCTCGTAGTAGACGCTTTCGTCCTGCTTGGGATCGGTGCCACTGATCGCCATGGTCGCCATCTGCGTTGCGGCGTCGGTTTCCGTGATGGCCGTAAAGAAGTGGCGGAAGCTGAGATGGACGAAGTCTGAGGTTTGCTCGTAAAGCGGCTCGATCCAGGGATGATCCTCGGCGAGCTTCTTCTTCAGAAAGGCGTCGGTGAGACGCTCAGGCTTGCCGCCGCCGGCGGCGGGACTGGACATCAGCCGATCGAAGGTACGCTCGCCCTTGAAGATGCGCTGCACATCCGTTTCGAGATTGGCCATCATTCTTAGGCCATTGATGCGCATCGCGGTGTCGATCTGAGTGCGCAGGAGGACCGTCGCCGACGGGAAGTTCCGTGCTGCGATCAGGGTGCGAAAGGCAGTAGACTGGGAGAGCGTGCGCTGTGTGGCGCCCAGGATGAAGAAGTCGACGATGTTGATGGCGCCCTTGGGCAGGATGGCGTGGGCCTTCTCCACCAGCTCGGCCTCGAGCTTCTCGATGGCGCCGAGCCGCTGCTGCAACGATGGTGGCTGATCAATCTGCTTCTGTGGCATGGCCCACTGCTCTCCCGCTCTAGCTCACCGAACGACGGTCTTCGCCGAAAGCAGCCTCGGCCTCAGCCAGACAGCGATCCCAGAACGCGACCGCTTCGTGTATCTGCGGCAGAATGAGCCGGCCATCCGCGTCGCGGAGGTCTGCCGCTTCCAGGGTCGTCACGATTGACGTCATACCAGGCATCGACGGGTCGGCGACGATTGCCGGCGAGCTGAAGCCGATGTCGTCGAGCTCAAGACCGCCCTTGAACTCCTTGAGCAGGTCGTTGCGTCTGGGCTCGATGAAGGTCCGAAAGATCGGCACGCGTTTCCATTCTGCCCATTTTCTATTGCCCCACACCCCGCGCTCGGAAGTGTCGCAGTCGACCTTTTCGAAGACATGGCCGACCGACCTGAGCAGCGCTACAATGGCGATGTACTGCGATTGGAACACGATGAGCGGTTGCATCACGCTGTCCCGCCGCTGAAACCGGGCGACGAGACTGTTGATGAAGTCGAGTTGTGCGCGCGCGGCCAGCATCGTCACAACGCCTTGAATGCGGCCTCGATGTCGGCGACGGGCGTGCTGTTGTCGAAACTGTGCAGCACGGCGCCGGTCTGCGTGCGGTCCCTGATCTCGATCTTCTCGCTATCGTGGTTGTAGGCGAACACATAGGTATTGGCGCCGATCCTGGCCCGCAGCATGTTGGCCGGGCTGCCGGCGAAGCTGCGGATCCTTATGGAATCGGGTTCGCCGCGCCAGATGATGCCGCCAAGGATGGCGAGCGCGATACCTTTTACCTGGCCGGCATGGTGTTCGGCTCGGCCCATTACGCCCTCGGCGTAGGCATGTAATTCCTCAACGTCCTTGGCTGTGATGGCCACGCTAATCTCCAGCAATACTGTAGCGGCACTGCCGCCGACTCTTCGCGAGTGCCTGTCTAGTTCATCTGAAGTCGCGCGTCTTCACCCTGATCGGTTCGACCTTCAACGTGGGATCGACCATGTCGCGCGGCCGGAAACCTTTCGGCAGGCTGCGCGGGTCGATCCCAGGACCGCCGCGATGGGCCTCGTCCCCTCGGCCGTGCGGCAATGGAAAGGCGGAATCGCGATTGCCCACGCTGGCAAGCTCGGACGAGAGATCGGTGACCGTATTGGCGACGAGGTGGACGACGTCGCCCTCCCGCTGGATGCGCCCACGCACCGCGAGCATCGAAGCCGACAGCATCGTGCGCCGGAAATTCTCGAACACCTTCACCCAGACCACGATGTTAGCCGCGCCGGTTTCGTCCTCCATGGTAACGAACATCACGCCCTTGGCCGAGCCGGGCCGCTGCCGGACGAGGACGAGGCCCGCGGCCTCGAGCCAACGGCCATCACGCGCCGCCATGGCCTCTGTGCACGTGACGATACGGCGGCGAGCGAGACTGGGGCGCAGGAACGCCACCGGTTGCTCGCGCAGGGTCAGGCCGACATGGCCATAGTCCTCGACCACCTCGCGGCCGACCATCATGGGCCGCAACGAGACGGGGGGCTCGACCCGCTCCACGATGGTGCGCCGCTCGCGCTCAGAGGCGGCGGCAAACAGTGGCAGCGGGTCGTCATGCAGCCCCTTGAGCGACCAGAGCGCCTCCCGGCGCGCCAAGCCGAGTGACGGACGAAAAGCGTCGGCCTCGGCGAGCTGCACCAGCGAGGCGGTCGGCGCGCCGGCGCGATGCCAGAGATCGTCGGCTGATGCGAACGGCTCGCCGCCGCGCGCGGCGATGATCGCTGCCGCGTCGTCATTGGCGACCCACTGCATGACGATCTCGCGCCGCTCATGCTCGAAGTCGACATCGATGTCGGGCGGCTCCTTGCGCTCCTGGCTGACGAAGCGCTCGAACAGCAGATTGTTGCGGTCGGGATCGATGCTGGTGATGCCGAGCACGAAGCAGACCGCCGAGTTGGCAGCGGAGCCCCTGCCCTGACAGAGAATGTCCTTCGATCGTGCGAACGCCACGATGGCGTTCACCGTAAGAAAATAGGGCGCGTAACCCCTTCGTGGCCGCCCGCACACATGGTGTCGAAGACCTTCTGCCCGTGGTCGGCGATGTGACTGGAATACTGCAGCGCGTCGTCCGGATCCCGATCGCCCAAGAGCTGGACAAGCCGTTCCTTGCGCTCGAGCAACGGCTCGCCCGTCACATCGTCGCCGTTCAGTTCCAGGAGGTCGAAGGCGTAGAACTTGAGCGGCATGCCGGCGGCAATACCGGTCTTGAGGAGAGAAAAGTTGGTCCTCCCGGCACTGTCGATGGCGACGATCTCGCCGTCGATCAGCGCCGAGCCTTTGGTGAGGGACCGAAGAGGCGGAGGATCACCTTGAACTGTCGGGTCCAGTCATGGCCGTTCCTGGTGTAGACGACTACCTGCGGACCGGAGATGGCGATCTGGGCCCGATAGCCGTCGAACTTCATTTCGAAGAGCCAGTTGGCGCCAGGAGGAATGTCGTCGGTCAGCGTACAGAGCTGAAACGGGCGAAAGCGGGGAAGTGGGTATCGAGGGGTAGATTCTGAGTCCCTGCGCCGAGTGCGCTTCTTGCTGAGAGCGGCCTCTACGGCCGGCATGAGGAACTCGAATACATGGTGAGATTCAATCCTCTGCCCCGGGATTTGTTCCTGCGCTTCAGCTCGAAGGATTGAACCGGAACAGGGCGGACGCGTTATCGCCTCGCCTTCTTAGTGCCGGAGTGGACGTCGAGGTACGAGGCTGGGAGAAACCAAGCGACCATGCACCGGCGTGGATCGAGGTCGGTTAATCGGTTCTGACGAACAGCCAGCACCCTTCCGTGAATCTATTGTGCTACCTTGCTGTTTGTCCGAACTCCCAAGCCTCGCGATCTCCGAAACGTGGAGCGGGGGGCGCGGACGGTCGCTCAGCGTAGCCGAGGAATCGAGCGGCGCCGTTGGCCTCGTCGCCGCTCACTGTGATCAGGGCTGACTGCCTGCCTTGAGAATGCCCGTCCGACCGGGATGCTGGGCCTTCGGATTCTGGCGCCACCAAAATTCGACTGTCACCGGAATGTGCCACTTCTTGGCAAGGCGTTCCACCTCCTTCCATGCGTCGGAGGCCGACTGACCCTGCACCGAAATGCCCAGGTGCGGATGATACTTGAATCCCTCATCCTCGAACTGAACGGCCTTGGCTGGTATCCCCAACTCGCGAACGAGCTTCTCGCCGTCCAATCCCTTGGCCTTCAGTTGGGCGATCGTTGTCAGAAGGATGGATGACCACCGTGGGCTTGGCACAGCCTTCCCGTTGATGGTCGCCGACAACGGCTTGGTGAACGCCAGACCGGGCGCGACATCGAACTGCATTGCGCCGCCGGTGGTGACCACCGCCTCGGCAGGCTCGTCGTCACGCTCGAGTCCGAGCTGATCCATCGTCTCCCTTATGACGCGATCAAGCGTCTCAGCGGGTGTCTTGGTGCCGAACCAGCTCGCCATGAGCTTGAGATCGGAAAATGTAGCATCGCTTATTCGCACAACCGGCATCATGAGAGTCTCCGTCTTCCTTCAATAGACGATATGTTACATATTTTGGCGGAGGAGACAAGGGGATATGTAACATATTCATACCTTTCACTAGAAAGGGTCGTTTCAGCAGTTGTTGAAAAGGCGCTGAAGAGTGAAGGGGATGGACAAATTTCAGTAGGAAACGTAATTTCAGCAAATGCTGAACACGGCCGAACAACTGAAAGCCATGGAGAAGGACGCTGCGGAGGCCCTGACTGAACTCCTGCAAAGGGTCCCGGCTCTTGTGGTCGAGGATGTCGAACTCGAGGGTGCTGACGGCCCCGATCGCGGGGCCGATTTCTTGGTCCACGTCGCCGTCGGCGGGCGCCGACACACGTTGGTCTGCCAGGTTAAGTCGAACGGTCAGCCCCGGCACGTTCGCTTAGGCTTGCTTCAACTGCGCAACTACACTGCACATTTCGATAGAGAAGCGGTGCCGATCTTCGTCGCTCCATACCTCTCTCCGGAGGCTCAGGCGCTTTGCAACGACTACAAGATTGGTTTCCTGGACCTTGTCGGCAACGCCCGCATCATTTTCGACAGTGTCTTTATCGAGCGGCAGGTCGACAGCAAACCGAGCGCGGAGCGACGCGAACTCAAATCCCTCTTCAAGCCCAAGTCTGCGCAGGTGCTGCGGGTGCTGCTGCGAGATCCTGACAGTCCATGGCGCGTAGCGGACCTTGCCGAGGCGTCAGCGGTAAGCCTTGGCCACGTCAGCAATGTACGAAGCGCACTGATCGACCGGGAATGGGCAACAACGTCGTCCGAGGGAGTGATGTTGACCGACCCCGACGCGTTGCTGGACGCGTGGCGCGAGGCCTATGAGCCGCCCGTCGGTCGGCGGTTGCGATTCTATTCAGCGCTTCACGGGAGCGGCTTCGACACCGCGGTGCGTGGAGTCCTTGGTGCGCAGCCGGAAGGTGGATGGGCGGTACTCGGGTCTTTCTCGGCCGCCCAGTGGTTGTCACCTTACGGGCGAACCAGCACGCAATTCCTCTATGCCGACGATGATGGCCTCGTGCAACTTCAGGAGGCGATAAAGCTGTCGTCGGCGTCAAAGGGGGAAAATGTCGTTGTCACTTTACCAAAGGATGCAGGCATCTTCCGCGATGCCGTCGAGCCTGTGCCGGGAGTTGTCTGCACCAGTCCGGTGCAAACCTATCTCGACCTAGCCGCCGCCGGCGAACGGGGACGCGAAGCTGCTGACCACCTACGTCGGGAGAAGCTCGCATGGCGCCCGTAATTCCCGCTGAGCCGCAGTCGGCGGCTGACTACGATGATCGCACTACCGCGGCCGTTAAGGCTGTGCTGATTGAAGTTGGCCAGATACTGGGCAGCTTCCGCGGCAAGTTTGCGGTCGTCGGGGGCGCCGTGCCGTGGCTCCTGCTCGGCAGCGAGGATATGCCGCATGTCGGGACGCTCGATGTCGATCTCAGTCTCGACGCCGAAGCGCTGGGAGACGGTGAATATACGACGCTGATCGAAGCGCTTAGGGAACACGGATACGAGCAGCGCGCCGAACTCCGGCGATTTCAGCTTGTGCGGCAGGTTCCAGCGGCCGATGACGGCGGTCCGATCGACATTATCGTCGATTTTCTGATGCCGCGGGACGCGGAAATCGTCAAGAACGTGCCGCCTCTGATCAGCGACTTCGCCGTGCAGCGGGCCGACGGCGCCGATCTAGCATTGCGCTTCTACCAGATGGTCGCGATTGCCGGTCCGATGCCAGGGGGCGGCACAAACCGCGTGGAGATCGCCGTCTGCTCGATTCCAGCCTTGCTCGCCATGAAAGGGCATGCCCTTAACGGTCGGCACAAGCAGAAGGACGCATACGACATCTACTACTGCGTTCGGAACTATCCCGAGGGCAGTGAGGCGCTCGCTCTGGCCTGTCGGCCCCTGTTGGAACACGCCAGCGGCGCGCGAGGCTACGGCTTCATTGCAGAGAAATTCGACACCACCGACGGCTACGGGCCTACTTGCGTCAGGCAGTTCGTCGAACAGACCGATATTCTAGGCGATCGCACGCCCGACCAATGGCAGCAGGATGCTTTCGGACAAATCGACGCCTGGCTGCGCGCACTCGAGCTTCGGGGCTAAGGAATGTCGGCTGCCCGCGAGCGCGACAAGGTCACCGTTTCAGATTTGTCCGATCTCATTGCCGGAGCCAACGAAAATCTCGGTGTCGAGTTCAAGGCCTGGATGGACACGACAGTTCCAGAGCACAGAGCGAAGCTTGCGCGCCATATTGCGGCGCTTGCCAATCACGGCGGGGGTTATCTCGTCTTCGGTATCGACGACAAGACGCGCAAACCCCTCGGCGCCACCGATCTGCCCCCTTCCTCGTTCGGCCAAGATGCGATTTCGGCTATCGTGAAGAGGTACCTCGAACCGCGCCTGCAGGTTCTCCTTCAGGGCGCCGAGTTTGAAGGCGTCACCTATCCGGTCGTCGTCGTCCCCTCACACGGAGCGCGGCCCGTCGTGGCGATCGCGGATGGGCCACAGGGGGCCAATGGCAGACCTGTCGGCATCTCGCAGGGCACGGTGTACGTGAGGGCGGCCGGCCCCGAGAGCGTGCCGATCCGTAGCTCCGATGATTGGAACACGCTTCTGGAGCGTTGCCTGTCGCATCGCGCTGATCTCTTGGGCAGCATCCTCCGTCAGTCGATCGGCGGGCGGTCGCAGCCTGATTCGCGGGTTCTCGAACTGCTCGTCGCGGCGGTCACCGAGACGGCCGCCGATTTCACCGCACAGACTCGCAGCCTCGCGGAGCGGACCGACGCAAAATACCATGCGCAGATATTGCAGGCGGGCGACAACTATTCAGCCATGGGGTACGCCCTGGTCGATGCGGATGGCGATCCAATCAGCCTCGAAAGCCCGCGAACGTTGAATGATCGTATCTCGGTAGCGATGCACCAATATGCGTACTACGGCTGGGGTTCCTTCCTTCCTCTTTCGGTGCCGGAACGCGCGCCTCAGGTCCGAATGTCGACGTTGGGCGGGAGGGAGACCACGTACCTTGAAGGCATGCGCGTGGAAAACACGGGCTTGATCTCGAGTGCGTTCGACTACTGGCGGATTTATGAGTGCGGCATCGCCGTGAGCGTGGAATCGTTGCGCGACAACTGGTCAAGAGCAGGCCAGCCACCTCCGCCCAAGCATCTGACCCCGTTGTGGATACTCGTCGCCATTCATTCGCTGCTGGCCCATGCCCGTCTCATGGGTCAGGAACTGCCAGGAGTGGCCCAAGTAATCGTCCGGATGGATTGGCGCGGGCTCAGCGATCGCATGTTGATGTGGGACAATTTCCGCGCCGTCGCCTCGACCCCATACCGCGACGATCGTTTCGCCCGAACCATACCGCTGCAATGGGCCGAGCTCCGCGACGATTACTTCGGAGCGCTTCGTCGGGTGGCTCTTCCGTTCATGAACGTGTTCGCGACACAGGGCTGGTTTCAACCCGAGAGCTGGCTCACGCCGGACGCCGTGCAAAACGAGTTCAAGAGGCTCGAGATGCGTTCGATGAGACTGTTCGACGACTGATCGTCGCCGGACTTCATTTGCTTTCGTGGCTTGGAGGGAGACTTTTGCAATTTCGCTGCGGGCGAGAAGATGCGAACAAGCACTTGCGGTCTAGTATAGACGTTTGCTCGCGGGCATAGTCTTATTCGATGCAAAACCGCAAGATGATCCGTGGGCTGGCGAGCCGCGGCTGGTGGAAATGGGGGCTGCGTGGAGCTGAACGGGAGCAAAACGACGTTGCTCGCCCGCGCTCGCATTGTCGCGAGAGAACTGGCGATTTCCGCAGCCACGCCGCAGGCTCGGGCCGACGCCTGCCTCGACCTGCTTGATGAGCTCGGGGCGGATAGCCGGATCGACGGCTTCCGTCGTGCGCTCCACGCGTTGCCGGTCGACGAACGACACTATTGGATCGGCACGCTCTATACCCTCATGCTACCGAGCAAGGTTCGGCGGTCGCAGGCCACGTATTTCACGCCACCGGCCGTTGCGGACGCCGTTGTGGACCTCGCCATCGAAGCCGGTTTCAATTTCACCCGCGACGACGTCCTTGATCCTGCGGCCGGGGGAGCGGCCTTCCTCTCTACGATTGCGGGCCGAATGGCGACTGCGGGCCTCGCCGCAAAGGACGTAGCCTATCGCCTGAACGGCATCGAGATCGACGCGGGCCTAGCGACGCTTTCCCGGCGGCTGATCGCGGATCGCCTTGGCGCGGCCCTGCCCCGTGACATCATCGTCGTCGACGATGCCCTGAAGGGGAAGATCCCGGCCGCCTACGGGCTGGTGATCGCCAACCCGCCCTATGGACGTGTGTCGATCGAGGAGGTGCGCGGAAGGGCATGGCGACGTGTAGCCCACAGCGGCCACATCAACAAGTACGCGCTCTTCGCAGAGCTTTGCTTTCGGCATGCGAAGCCTGGCGGTGTCGTTGCCCTCGTCATTCCCTCGAGCTTTCGCGCCGGCCCTCTCTACGACCGCATGCGAAGTTTCATCCGGTCGCGCGGCGAAGTTCTGACGATCGGTTCGATTGCCGGTCGGGATGGCGTTTTCCTGGACGTCGCTCAGGACATCAGTGTGCTGATCGTGCGCAAAGGAAAGGCGCATCCCCCCGATGCCAAGGTACGCTTTCCAATCGTCGGAGTGACAAGCTCGGCGACGCCGATCGTCGAGCAGGCCCTGCCGCCCAAGTCGGGCGACGCTTGGCCACTTCCAGCGATCGATCCCCAGACCGTCGGCGGTGCAAACCTCGCCGACTACGGCGTCACCGCCAAGGCGGGATATTTTGTCTGGAATCGCGAGCAAACCCGGCTCGTTCCGAAGCTCGGACGGCGGCGCGGTTATCCGTTGATTTGGGCGAAGAATGTTCGGGCGGGAGAACTCTGCAGGCCGTCCGGCAAGAAGGGCATCCAAACCGACTTCGTGACCTTCGCCGAGGACAGCGTAGCTGTGGTCCGCTCGTCGGCAGCCGTCATGCAGCGCACCACCAACGACAAGCAGCCGCGGCGGCTGGTTGCGGCGATGGTCGATCCTGCTGTGGTTGCCCGCTGGGGCGGGTTTGTCACCGAGAACCACACGATCGTTCTCACCT
>Ga0182744_1000545_pt1 | contig 35086 bp, 29 predicted proteins | sample eDN3rd30CKraftMG_FD_128525 | JGI IMG/M metagenome (GOLD analysis project Ga0182744, IMG submission 128525) | Enriched Miracle-Growth compost microbial communities from Emeryville, California, USA - eDNA 3rd pass 30_C Kraft MG (version 2) (version 2) ... | reverse complement strand
GGCAATAAAAAAGAGCGGGTCCCGGCGGGCCCACTCTCAATGGTGATCGTCGGATGACGATCCAGATGAGACTTGATTTATGTGGCTTATATAGGAGCGCCGGCAGGAAATCAAGAATTTTGCAGGCGTGCCGTGCTACCGCATCGGGCGACTCCCTCGCCAGTCATCCTCCACCGGAACCAGCCGCACGTGCATTTAAAGCCGAAGACGTTCGCCCTGACCTTCGTTCTCGCGCTGATGACGGCGATGGGTCCGATCGCGATGGACATTTACGTCCCCTCCCTGCCGCAGCTTGCGGAGGAGTTCGCCGCCTCGCCGATGCGCGTGCAATGGACGCTGTCGGCCTATCTCATCGGCTTCGGCATCGCGCAGATTTTCTACGGTCCTTTGTCCGACAAGCTCGGACGCAAGCCGTTGCTGCTGGCCGGTTTCGCCATCTTTCTGGTGGCGTCGCTGGCGAGCATGGCCGCCACGTCGATCGACACGCTGATCGCGGCGCGCGCACTTCAAGGGGCTGGCGGCGCCGGGCCGATCATCGTCGTGCGCGCCATCGTGCGCGATCTCTATGAAGGCGCGCGCGCCGGCAGGCAATTGTCTGTCATGAGCACGATCATGGGCATCGCGCCGATCGCGGCGCCCGTCATGGGCGGCGTGCTGGCGCTGTGGTTCGGCTGGCGTGCAAGCTTCGTCGCTATGTTCGTGATCGTCGCCTGTCTGATCGTGACAGCGGCGTTGCTGCTGCCGGAAACATTGAAGCAGAAGCAGGATGCGCCATTGTCCCTCGGCGGCATCTTCTCAAGCTTCCGCATCATCCTCGCCAACCGGCGCTGGCGCATCTACAGCGCGTTGAACTGCCTCGGGCATACGGGCATCTACACCTTCCTCGCTGCTGCGCCGTTCATCCTGCAGAATGTCTACGGGTTGACGCCATTGCAGTTCGGCTTCTCCTTTTCCATGTGTTCGATCGCCTTCGTGATCGGCGCCGGCACAGGCTCGAGGCTTGTTACGAGATTGGGTCTCAACCGCACGATCTCGATCGGCATCGGCTGCTATTTCATCGGCGGCATCGCGCAAGCACTGGGCGTCCTGTTGTTTCCAGAAACCCTTGCGGCGCTGCTGATACCTGAAATGATCTTTTTCTGCGGCGTCGGTTTCGTCATGCCGCATTCCATCGCCGCGGCGCTGACGCCGTTTCCCGAACGGGCCGGCGCCGCCGCCTCGCTGCAGGGCTTTGTACAAATGACGTTTTCAGCGAGCGTCGGTCTCGCCGTCGCCAGCATGATCGGCGCAACCGCATGGCCGCTCGTCATCGCCACGCTGGCGTTAGGCCTCAGCGCCGGCGCTGTGTTTCTTGCTTTGCCAGGCACGCGACATCGGGAATGACAAAGGCATCGGTCTACGCGATCGCGGCGATGGCCGCGAGCAGCCGCGCGATATCCTCGTCGCGCGACAGGCGATGATCGCCATCCTTGATCAGGGTGACGGCCACCGGATCGCCGGCGAGATGTTCGACAAGCTGCATGGCATGCAGCCAGGGCACGTCGGGGTCCTGCATGCCTTGCAGGATATGCACCGGGCAATAACTGCGGATCGAACGGTCGAGCAGGAGATGTTTGCGTCCGTCCTCGATCAGCTTGCGCGTGATCGCATAAGGCTCGGGTGAATACTCCGAGTGACGCAGCCACACGCCTTTCTCCTCGATGTCACGGCGCGCATCGGCGGGCAGGTTCTTCCACATCAGCGCTTCGGTGAAATCGACCGCGGGTGCGATCAGCACCAGGCCGGCCAATCGCGCGGCCTCGCCTTGCTGCGCCAGGGCCCGCGCCACCAGCAGCGAAATCCACCCGCCCATGGACGAGCCGACGAGGATCTGCGGCCCCTCGCTCAATTGCGCGATGACGGCGAGAGCATCCTCCAGCCATGACCCGATGGTGCCGTCCTCGAAGCGTCCCTCGGATTCGCCATGGCCGGAATAATCGAAGCGCAGGAAGGCGCGGCCATTGGCCTGTGCCCATTGGTCGATGCGTTCCGCCTTGGTCGATTTCATGTCGGATTTGAAGCCGCCAAGCCAGATGACGCCGGGCTTGCCGGCCGGCGCCACGCGCTTGCGGTAGGCGATGCGGCGGGTGTCGTCTGCCGCCCCAACGCTTACAAATTGTGGATTGGACGGGGTTTTCTGGTCTGTATTCATCGCTTTTGTATCGCTTGAAGCCGGTATTGGATAAGAATCGCGTTCAGATTTGGTTTGGTCGGCTGGAACGTGTTGTATACGAACGGAACCATGATGCCATATGGCCTGCCCGACCCGATCGAGACCGGGCATTTTCCCGCCCTTGCCGGTCGCACTGTGCTGCAGATCATTCCCAACCTCGATGCCGGCGGTGCCGAACGCACGACGATCGACATTGCCGCCGCGCTCAACGACGTCGGCGCGCGCGCGCTTGTTGCCTGCGAGGGCGGCCGCCTCGTCAGCGAATTGCAGGCGTGCGGCGGCGTCTGGATTCCATTTCCCGCGGGCACCAAGAACCCGTTCCGCATGCTGTTCAACATCAGGCGGCTTGCGGCGCTGATCGCGCACGAGCGCATCGATATCGTGCATGCCCGCTCGCGCGCCCCGGCCTGGGTGGCGCTCACCGCCACGCGCGCCATGCGCACGCCCTTCATCACCACCTATCACGGCGCCTACAGCGGCACGTCGAGAGTCAAGATCAGCTATAATTCGGTGATGGCGCGCGCCGACTACGTGATCGCCAATTCCGATTTCACCCGCCGGCGCATTCTCTCGGCGCATCCCTTCGCCGAAGGCAAAATCACGGTGATCCCGCGCGGCACCGACTTTCGCGCCTTCTCGCCGGCCTCGGTCGACCCAGTTCGGGTGCGCCGCCTGCGCCAGGACTGGGGCGTCGAGCCGGAAGAGCGCATCGTCCTGCTGGCGGCGCGGATCACCGGCTGGAAAGGCCAGGGCGTGCTGGTCGATGCCGCCGCGCTGATGAAACAGCGCGGTTTCACCAATACCAAGTTCATCCTGGCCGGCGATGCCCAGGGCCGCACTTCGTTTGTCCAGGAGTTGCAGGCCCGCATCGCCAAGGCCGGCCTGCAGGACACGGTCAAACTGGTCGGCCATTGCGACGACATGCCGGCGGCTTTCCTGGCAGCCTCCGCCGTCGCCGTCGCCTCGACCGAGCCGGAGGCTTTCGGCCGCTCCGCCGTCGAGGCGCAGGCGATGGGCGCGCCCGTCGTGGTCACCGATCTTGGCGCCGTGCCGGAAACCGTGCTGGCGCCGCCCGATGTCGAGCCGCAGGACCGTACCGGCTGGCGCATCGCCCCCGACAGCGCCCAGGCGCTCGCCGATGCCCTGGCCGAGGCGCTCAGTCTCGGCGCCACCGAGCGCGATGCGCTCGCCGCGCGCGCGCGCGCCCATGTCGAACAGAACTTTTCGCTCGGCCAGATGTCCCGCCGCACCCTGGAGCTGTACGAAAGCGTGATTCTTGCGCAACCATAGTTCTAATTCGGCATCTCCAGCCAATTGCCAAGGTTGACTTCCGACCCGACAAGAACGATTCTTATCAATGGGTCCGGCCCGTTATGAAAACGGGATTGGAAGCATCAAAATGCCCGGGTCCGGCTTATTCACTAAAGGAGTTTCGCCATTCGCCGTCCAATGAAAGCACCTGTGGGCCCCCAGAAAGATGGCCCCCGGATCAATCGCGACATCCGCGTCAATGAAGTACAGCTCATCGATACCGAAGGTCATAACCGGGGCGTAACCCCGATTGCGGAAGCGCTGCAGCTTGCCGAAGAGGCAGGCCTCGACCTCGTCGAAATCGTTCCGAACGCCACTCCGCCCGTCTGCAAAATCCTCGATTTCGGCAAGTTCCGGTTCCTGGAACAGAAGAAGGCCGCCGAGGCGCGCAAGCGGCAGAAGGTGGTTGAAGTCAAGGAAATCAAGCTCCGCCCGGGCATCGACGATCACGATTACGAAGTCAAAATGCGCGCCGTGAAACGGTTCTTCGAGGAAGGCGACAAGGTCAAGGTGACCCTGCGTTTCCGCGGCCGTGAAATGGCTCACCAGGAACTGGGTTACCGCCTGCTGGAGCGCGTGCGCAACGAAAACGTCGCCATCGCCAAATGCGAAGTCGAGCCTTCGATGGAAGGCCGCCAGATGGTCATGATCCTGTCGCCGAAATAAGCGGCGCTTTTCCGCGCCTCGCCGTCATGCCCGCGCTTGTCGCGGGCACCCACGCGGTGACGCTGCATTTTCCATCCAGATTTGAACCGTGTTTTTCTTGAAGAGTGCCTGCGCACCACGGCGTGGGTGCCAGCGACAAGCGCGGGCATGACGTTGCGGACGTTGCGAATGTCATGTCTGCTGCGCGAAAAAACCTAGAGCAGACAAGGCCGTTGTGTGGCTACTCTGCAGATGCCCGATCCGGCAATGCAGTCAAGTTCAAGAGTGGTCTGAAAAACCCAACCCGATGTCCGTGGAAACGCTCGACAAGCCAGCGCCGGCCGCCAGACGGCTGACCCACCGGGAAACCATGTGGATCGTGGCGGGCGTTTTGCTGCCGGTATTCATGGCCTCGTTCGACCAGTCGATGGTCGCCACGACGCTGCCGACCATCGGTCGTGATTTCGGCGGCACGTCGCAATTGTCCTGGGTGGTGACGGCCTATCTCCTGACCTCGACGGCGGCGACGCCGCTTTACGGCAAGATCAGCGACACGCGCGGCCGCCGCTCCACCATGCTTGTCGGCATCATCATCTTCGTTGTTGGCGCTGCCGCCTCGGCGCTCGCGCCCAACATGACCGCACTGATCCTGGCGCGCGGCCTGCAGGGCATCGGCGGCGCCGGCCTTGTCGCCCAGGCGATGACCGTGCTTGGCGATATCGCGCCGCCCAAGGATCGCGCCAAATACTACACCTATTTCTCGATCATCTACACGAGCGCCGGCGGCGTCGGCCCGCTGGTCGGCGGTTATTTCGCCGAGCATCTGCATTGGTCGCTGGTGTTCTGGGTCTCGGTGCCCATGGGTATCGCGGCCTTTGCATTGACAAGCTCGCTGCTGCGCAAGCTGCCGCGCTATGAAAAATATCATCGCCTCGATCTCATCGCCGCGGTGCTTATCGTCGCCGCCAGTTCGACGTTGATGCTGGTGATGAACACCGGCGGCAAGACCTGGCCCTGGCTCTCGGTCGAGATCGTCGGCTTCGCCGCGGCCTCGGTGATGCTGTGGGTGTTGTTCTTCCTGCGTCTGGCGCGAGCGCCCGAGCCGCTGATCCCGCTCGGCATCCTGCGCAATCCGATCGTGCGTTGCGCCATCGTCGCCAATTCCTTCGGCTGGAGCGCGGTCATCGGCCTCAACATCTATCTGCCTTTGTATCTGCAGACGGTGATGGGCAAGACGCCGTCGGAATCAGGCCTGCATCTGATGGTGCTGATGGTGACGGTGAACGCGAGCGCGCTCGTCGGCGCGCAGGTCGCAGCGCACATGGAACGCTACAAGCTTTATCCGATGGTGACGCTCGTCATCTGCATCGCCTGCATCTCATGGCTGGCGGTCAGGGTCGATCAGATCTCGATGCTGGAATTCGAACTGGTGCTGGCGCTGGCCGGCATCGGCTTCGGCCCGGTCGCGCCGGTCTCCAGCGTCGCGCTGCAGAATGCCGTCGTCATGCATCAGCTCGGCACGGCCATCTCGGTGATGAGTTTCACGCGCAACCTGTTCGCCGCGGTGCTGGTGGCCGCGCTCGGCGCGGTGGTGCTGCATGCTGTCGGCGGCGAGGTCATGGGCGGCGCGGCTTCGACGCTCGCGGCCGACAAGGACGCTGCCATCGCCGCCTTCCGCACCCTGTTCTGGATGACCGCCGGCTGTTTCGTCATCGCGTTCCTTGGGCTGCTGCTGATGGAGGAGCGCCCGCTGCTGACTTCCAACGACACGAGAATGGGTTGAAAAATCTGGCTCTAAAAATCTGGCTTTAAAAATCTGACTTGCGTCAAAACACGGTCGTGAATTGCGCTTATTGATGCCGGCTTAGAGTTATTATAATAACTCAAGCCTCTCAGACCAAAGATTTGCAATGATCAATTTCCTCCTGCCGTTCTGCGCCTTCACCAGCGCCATCTCGGCCCGCGCCATGGATCCGCTGGTGTCTTCGCTGGCGCAGGACTTCGGCGTCAGCCTTACCGCGGCGGCCATCGTCGTGACGCTTTATGCGCTGCCCTATTCCTTCGGCCAGCCGATCCTCGGCCCGCTCGGCGATCATTACGGCAAGATCCGCATTCTCAAGACCTGCCTGTGGGCGCAATGCGTCAGCCTCGTCATCGTCGCGTTGGCTCCCTCATTCGAGGTGCTTCTCGCCGGCCGGTTCATGGGCGGCGTCGCCAGCGGCGGTCTGATGCCGATGGCGCTCGCCGTCGTCGCCGACAAGGTCCCGCCGGCGCAACGCCAGACGGCCATCGCCCGCAACGTCACCGGCTCCCTGTCGGGCCTCATCCTGGCCGCCAGTGCTGCGGGCCTGCTCGCCGTCTGGTTCAACTGGCGCGTCATCTTCGGCATCGCCACCGCGATCTCGCTGACGGCGGCCGTTCTCTCCGCCATCTACCTCAAGGAAAGCGTCGTCGCGACGCGGCACATCCGCTTCTCCGATGCGATCGACGGCTATCGCGAGATCGTCACCAAGCGCCGCGCCTGGATCTGCTTTGGCGCCGTCGCCTTCGAAGGCATTGCGCTCTTCGGCATGTTTCCCTTCATCGCGCCGGTGCTGCAGATGCGCGGCCAGGGCGGCCCTGCCGAAGCGGGCTTCATGATCACCGCCTGCGGCGTCGGCTCGCTCGTCTTCACCCTGATCGTGCGCTATCTGCTGCGCATCGCCTCGCGCTATCAGTTGATGATCGCCGGCGGCCTTATGGCGATGATGGGTCCGCTGGGGCTTGGCCTCGCCGTGCCGCTGCCCTGGCTGGGCCTCTTCTTCGCCACCTCCGGCTTCGGCTATATGATGGTGCACAATTCGATCCACGCCGAAGTGGCGGAGCTGACGACGACCGCCAGAACCTCCGCCTTTGCGCTCCATTCCTGCGCCTTCTTCACCGGCCAGGCGATAGGCCCGCTGGTCTTTGCCTTCGGCATGGACGCCATCACGGCCTCAGGCATGCTGTTCGTCTTCGCCGCCATCCTGATGCTGATCGGCCCGACGATCTCGGTGCTGCTGCGCCGCGCCTACGCGACAGGCAGCGGCGCGCTGGTGCATTGAAGAAAGGCCTCCGGCGCGCGCGCCGAAGGCCTGTTTCATGTCACCACTTGTATTTCACGCCCGCATAGATCGACCGCCCAGTTCCCGGCTCGAACAGCGGTGAAGTTGCTGTCGCCTTGTCGATGATGCTGGCGCTGGCGATATATTTCGTGTTGGCGATGTTGCGCACTTCCACGTAAGCCGACCATGAACCGCCATTGTCGAAGCCGGCCTTCAGGCCGAAGATGCCGTAGCTTTGCGTCTTCAGCGTGTTGGCGCTGTCGACGAAATAGGCCTGCGGCACCCATTCGACATTCGGCCCCACATAGAAGCCGGCCGGATGCTTGTAGAGTAGTTCGGCGCGCAGGTAATGCCGTGGTGCGCCCGGCAACTGGTTGTTGCCGTAGAGCGGATCGTTGCGGAAGCGGAAGTCGCTGAACGTATAGGCGAGATTGAGCCAGACCTTGTCTGGCTCGGCGAGATTGGAGAACAGGTTCCTGAAGATCACCGCACCCAGCGCCGCCTCGATGCCTTGATGCATGGTGCGGGCGGCGTTGGTGACGTTGCAATTGCCGAAGGCGCTGTAGAGGCATTGCAGCTCGTCGCGGATATCGGCGTGATATCCGGTCAGTTCCCAGGTCAAATCCGGCAGGCGTCCGCGCGTGCCGATCTCATAGGTTGTCGCCCGCTGCGGGCGGATGCTGGTCCACGGGATCACTGGTGCTGGAAAGCTCGAACTCTCGCCGAAACTCGGCAGCTCGGCGCTGCGCGAGATATTGGCGAAGGCCTGCCAGCCGGGACGGATGTCCCACAGCAAGCCGGCCTTCGGGCTCCACAGGTTGAAATGCGTCGAACCCGACTGGTCTCCATCGGCGAGGAAGCGATCCCGACGCGAGCGCGTCGCGTAGACGAACTGCGTTCCCGCCACCAGCGCCACGCTCGGCAGCACATAGAACGAATTCTCCGCATAGACGGAGGTATTGCGCGAGCGGTCGGTCGATGACGACAGTAGCGCACCCTTGACGCCGCCGATATTGGCGAACTGCCGGTTGTCGATGGAGCCGTTGATCAGGTTGATGCCGGCGACGAAGCGATTGCGGAAACCTTCGATCAGCCGGTCGTCGGTGACGCGGGCAAAGCCGCCGTAATCCACGTAGTGATAATCAAGCCACTGGAAGATCGGATGCATCAGGTGCCGGTCGACGGCGAAGACGCCGAAATCGAGCACCGTATGATCGAAGCGGATCGTCGTCTTGTTGCCGATGCGCAGCGTGTCGATGTTGCGCTGCTGGTCCATGGCAACATTGGCGGCAGCCGGCGTCTGCGGTGAGGTCAGCGCCGACGCGCGGGAGACAGAACCTGGAATCCGGTTGCGCACGCTGTTGGCGTTGAAATAGAAGCGCGTCTCCACATCGGGCGAGATCCGATAACCGATATTGCCGCTCGCGCGCATCGCCGTGCCGTCGCTATGGTCGCGGAAGCCGTCCTGCATCTGGCTCGAGCCGGTGAAATAGCCGTCCCAATTGCCTTTCGCGCCGCCGACATTGAACTGGAAGCGCTTGTAGCCGAAGCTGCCTGCATCGACGCTGGCGCTGTTGACATCGCCGTCGCGGCCGGTGGCGGTGACGAAATTGATCGCGCCGCCGAGCGAATTGGCGCCGAAGCGCAGCGCATTGGCGCCCTTGAAGACTTCCACATGGCGGTAGGCCGTCGGGTCGATCTCCTGGAAATCGCCGTAGCCGTCCGATGTGTTGATGGGAATGCCGTCCATATAGAGCTGCACGCCGCGCAGATGAAAATTGCGCGACAGGCTGGAGCCGCGAATGGAGAGCCTTGTGTCGTCGCCCCATTTGGTCTGCGCGATAACGCCCGGCACATAGTCGAGGATATCCTTGACCGTGTTGGACGGCGTCAAATTGCGATAGGCGGAGGAGGGCACGACGACGACGCTGCCGGGTGTCTGGTCCGCCTCGCGCTGCGCCTGCGCCGTGCCGGGCGCGGTCAGCGATCTACCTTGCGCCTGCTGGCCGGTGACGGTGACCGTGGGGCTCGGCACGACAGAGCGCGTAAGCCGTTGCGGGCGAAGCGGTCGTTGCGGCCGCGGTTGTGCGCGCGCCGATACGGCGATTGGTCGTGCCGCAGGTTTTGCGGCAGGGCGCGTCGCCTGCCGCAGCCGTTGCGGCGCATCGACGGTGACGGACGGCAAGGCTGACTGGGCCAGCAGCGGTGAAACGGGCATGAATATGGAGACGGACGCAAGCCAAAATCGGCCCGACCGCGTGAGTGCGGACAGCATGAAAAACTCCACAGAATGGAAAAGATCAGAATGACGGGATGAAAGCGCCGCAGCGCAGTCGTCAGGCCTGTTGTGGAGGTCCACGCGCGCGATGCGCGGAGATCGGTGCCGAGGACGTGGCCGGCGTAGCGGGCGCGATGGCAAGGCTGATCTTTATGGCCAGCCGCTCGAAGTGAACCGCCATCTGCGGCGGCAGGCCGCCGACCGGCCCGCGGCCCAGGCAGAGCGGGCAATGCGTCGCTGAGCCCGAGCCGGAATCATTCGAGCCCGAGCCATCAGGCGAGGGTGTGCCTGGCGACGTAATGCAAAGCACATGGCCGCCGTCGAGGTCGGCGTAGGCGCTTGGCGCGGTGAGAATGCCGAGCAGGAACAGATTGAAGACAAGCGCATAGGCGGCGGTTCCACCCGCAATCGCGCCCAGCAGTCTTCGAAGAAATATCTGTTTCACAGCTTCAACCCCGCACGAACGTTAGCATCCGGGCGGCGCGCTGTCCCTCCACGGCGCTGCGGCCTCGTGACGCGCGATGCCAGCGTGCTACCTAATCCATGCTTGCGCATTTCTCGCAGCCGCGCGAGGCTGCACAGTGAAAGCGAGCCATGGAATGAGCGATACCGGCATAGCATCAGGCACCATCCGCCGTCAGACCGGCGCCCATTGGGGCGTCTCCTGGCTCGATTTGAAAGACGGCGAGATCGCAAAGGTCACGCCATCGCCGATCGATCCGACGCCGTCGCCGATAATCCACAGCCTGCCCGCCGTGGTGCGCCACCCGCTGCGCATCGACCAGCCTTATGTGCGTGCCGCCTATCTCGATCATGGTCCGGGCCATAAGCACGTCGCGCGTGGCGCCGACAGCTATCGCGCCGTGTCCTGGCCGGTTGCGCTTGACCTCGTCACCCGCGCGCTCGTCGATACCAAGACGAAATACGGCAACGAGGCGATCTTCGCCGGCTGCTATGGCTGGGCCAGCGCCGGCCGCTTTCACAATGCGCCGAGCCAGCTCAAGCGCTTTCTCAATCTGTTCGGCGGCTATGTCGACAGGGTCGGCAATCACAGCTTTGGAGCGGCGCTGGGTATCATGCCCTATGTCATCGGGCGCGCCGATATTCCAAATCTGGTTGCGCCATGGGAAACCCTCGTCGGCTCCAACGAGTTGATCGTTCTGTTCGGCGGCGCGCATCTCAAGAACGCCCAGGTCGAGATGAACGGCCAGGTTCGTCATGAGGCCGAAACCTGGTTCCACAAGGCGCATGCCGCGGGCTCGCGTTTCATCAATATCAGCCCGTCACGCTCCGATCTGACGGAAGCGGTCGAGGGTGAATGGATCAGCCTGCGGCCTAATACCGATATGGCGGTGATGCTTGGCATCGCCCATACCTTGCTGATGGAGAGCCTGTGTGACAGGGCTTTCCTGCAGCGCTTCTGCACCGGCTTCGAGCCCTTTGCCGATTATTTGCGCGGCGTATCCGACGGCGTGGTCAAGGACGCGGCATGGGCGGCCGGGATCAGCACCGTGCCGGCGCAGCGCATCGTCGCGCTGGCGCGGCAGATGGCCTCTTCGCGAACGCTGGTCGCTACCGCATGGTCGGTGCAGCGGGCCGATCACGGCGAGCAGCCGGTGTGGATGACGGTGACGCTCGCCGCCATGCTGGGGCAGATCGGCCTGCCGGGCGGCGGCTTCAGCCTTGGCTTCGGCCGCGCCGGCACCGCGCCGCCGCGCAAGGTGCCGCGCATGGCCATGCCTGTCGGCAAGAATCCCGTCGCCACCATCGTGCCGGTGGCTGGGGTCGGCGACATGCTGCTCAACCCCGGCAAGGAGATCGAGTTCAACGGCCGCAGGATCAAGTATCCCGATGTCAAACTGATCTATGCCGTGGGCGGCAATGCCTTCCATCACAATACCGATCTCAATGCTCTGCTGCGCGGTTGGCAGCGTCCCGATACGGTGATCGTGCACGAGCCGTTCTGGACGCCCGTGGCGCGTCACGCCGATATCGTCCTGCCGGCGACGACGACACTGGAGCGCAACGACATTCTGGCGGCGGAGGCGGCCAGCCACTGGCTCGCCATGCAGAAGGTCATCGAACCGGTCGGGCAGGCGCGCAACGACTTCGATATCTTCGCCGATCTGGCCGAACGGCTCGGCTTCAGATCCGCGTTCACCGAGGATCGCGACGAGATGGCGTGGCTGTCGTGGCTCTACGAGCAGACACGCAGCCAGGCGCAGGAGCGCGGTTATGCGCCACCCGACTTCAAGACGTTCTGGAAGGACGGCGTCCACGCGTTCAGGGAAGAAGCGCCTGTGCCGCAGGTTCTGCTTGGCGATTTCCGGCGCGATCCGGACGCCAATCCGTTGAAGACGCCATCCGGCCGGATTGAAATCTTCTCGCAGCGCATCGCCGGTTTCAATTATGCCGAATGTTCCGCCCATCCCTCCTGGATCGAGCCGACGGAATGGCTCGGCAGCGCGAAGGTGAAAGACACGCCGCTGCACCTTCTCTCCAACCAGCCGACGGCGCGCCTGCACAGCCAGCTCGACATGTCGCCGCTCAGCCGCGCCTCGAAAATCGCCGGCCGTGAAGCCATCACCATGCATCCGAAGGACGCAGGGGCGCGCGGCATTCGCGATGGCGATGTGGTGCGGGTGAGCAATGCGCGCGGCGCGTTCCTCGCCGGCGCAAGGCTCAGCGATGATCTGCGCGAGAATGTCGTTCAGATCGCCACCGGCGCCTGGTATCAGGCTGTCGAGCCCGGCGTGCCGGGCAGCCTCGACACCCACGGCAATCCCAACATGGTGACGATGAGCAAGATGACATCGCCCCTGGCCGGTGCGCCGACGGCGCAGACCGTGCTGGTTCAGATCGAGCGGGTCGATTATCCGCCGCCGATGACGGCGTTCGATCCGCCGCACCTGACGCCGGAGGCCGGAGCGTAGAGGTCAGGCCTTCCTGGCAACGGCTTTCGGCTTCTTGACAGCCGCGGGTCGAAGCTGTTCCACGCGCACGGCGATGGCATGGGCCTGTGCCGGCGAGAGACCAAGCATCCCCAGAACCAGCTCGGCGGCGCGCCGCTCGATGGCCTGGGCGCGCGGTCGCCGCAAGTGCTCGCGGACGGCGATGCCGACAACCGCCAGCAGGCTGGTGAACAGAAAATCATCCGCCTCGACGGCAAACTTGCCCTGCGCCAATCCAATGGCAACATCCTTGCGGATGCCTTTCGAAATCTGGTCGTCGAAGGATCCCATATCGCCGACCGCCCGCACCACGAGCCAGCCCCACTCCGGCTCGGCCGCAGCGCGTCTGATGAACTCCTGGGTGGCGCAGGCCACCCTTTCGGCGCCGTCTGTCAGGGCTGCGATCGCCGTGTCGACCTCGCTCACCAGGGCTGCGGCGACGGCGTGACCAACGGCTTCGACCAGTTCGGCTTTGTCCTTGAAGTGGTAATAAAAAATTCCATTCGACAGGCCCGCGGTGCTGGTGATTTCGGAGATGGCGGCCGCGTCCACGCCGACGGAGGCGAACACCGTGACGGCTGCATCCATAAGCAGGGCGCGCGTCCGCGAGCGCTTGCCCTCCTTGCTGGCCTCTATCCTAAACCGCTGAGTCCTCAAAAGCTTTGATCCCTGAATCGAAGCGCAAGACTAGCAGCAATCGGTCATCGAGGCGACCGTGAGCGGACCGCGTGGATTCAATATTGACAATACTCTCAATTTTAAGATAGTCGATTTGAGGCTGTTCTCAATTTTAAGAGATGCGCGCCATCGTAGGGAGGCTGCCATTGGATTACGATTTCATCGTCATCGGCTCCGGCCACAACGGTCTCACGACCGCGGCCTATCTTGCCAAGGCCGGCCAGAAGGTTCTCATCCTGGAGCACAACGACTGGTTCGGCGGCGGCGTCGTCACCAAGGAAATTCTCGCGCCAGGGTTCAAGTTCGACCTGCATTCATCGCTGCACGTCAACATCCAGGCCAATCCGCTTATCCTCAATGATGAGCTTGGCCTGAAGTCGAAATTCGGCCTGCAATATCTTTATCCCGATGCGGTCTATTCGACGATCTTCGACGATCACACCAGCCTGATCACCTACAAGGATGTCGAGCGGACGTGTGCCTCCATCGCCGCCATTTCGCCACGCGATGCCGAGGCCTATCGCCGGTTTGCGGCGATGAGCATGAAGATCGTGCCTTTGGTGACGCAAAGCCTGTTCGTTCCGGCACCGCCGCAAGGACAGTTCTTCGCCCTTCTCGATCAGAGCGTCGAGGGTCAGGAAATCTTCCGCGCGCTGCAGATGAGCAAACTCGAAATCTGCCGCGAGTGGTTTGAAAGCGACAAGCTGATCATTCACCTGCTCAAATTCGCCGCCGAGACTTTGACCGCGCCGGAAGAAAAGGGCACCGGGTTCATCCTCTATACAATGCCAGGCATGGTGCACACCTATCCGATCGGCATTCCGGTCGGCGGCAGCGGCGCCCTGGTCGACGCGCTGATCCGTTGCCTGAAATCATATGGCGCCGAACTCCGCGATCGGACAACTGCCGAAAAGGTTCTGGTCGAAAACGGCCGCGCCGTCGGCGTCCGCCTGGCGGGAGGAGAGACCATCCGCGCCCGCAATGGCGTCGTTGGGCAGATCCATCCCTGGCTGCTGGACAAGATGATCGACGGTCTCGATGCGGGTGTCGCAAGCCGGGCGAAGCGGGTTCAAACCGGCGCGTTCTCGATCATGCCGCAACATTTCGCGCTCAACGAAGCACCGAAATATCACGCCGGCGCCGATGCCGGCCGCGTCATTCTCGCCAATTACGCGCCGTCGACCCTGGAGCGATTCCTGCGCATCTTCGACAATTATCGCTTCGGCGACATGTGGGCGCCGGGGTCGACGGATACCATCCTGGCCTCTCACATGCATGGGCAGTTCGATCCCACCCAGGCGCCCGCCGGCAAGGCCGCCATCACCGTCTATGGTTTTGGCCCTTTCGAACTGAGGAACGGCGGTGCCGCCGCCTGGGACGAACGCCAGCAGGAAGTGGCCGATTGGCTTCTGGCGCGTTATCGCCATTACGCCAGCAACATCACCGACGACAATATCATCGGTCGCCGCTTCGATACGCCGCTGGAAGTGTCGCGTCATTCGTCGATGTTTCAGCGCGGCGATGTGAGCGGCGCCGGCGAATATCTGCACCAGATCGGCGGTCATCGCCCGACGCCGGAACTTTCAAAACTGAAGGTTCCCGGCATCGACAGGCTCTATCTGACGGGCACCGCGATCAACGTCTCGAGCGTTAGCGGTGCCGGCCGCGCCACGGCGATCAAGGTTTGCGAGGACCTGCGCATTGATTTCGACAAATTGATCAGGTGAGCCATGAAACTCTTCACACCAGAGAAAAGCGAGCTCATCGAAATCCAGTCGGTCGAGCCGCATGACGATGGGCTGATCATCCACGGGCGCATCATGGGCGCCATGCCGATGAAGGCGGTGCTCAGCCCCGAACAGATGCGCGCCGGCTTCAGGTTTTTGAGCTTCCCGCTTGTCTTTCGTTTGATCGCCATGCTTTTCACCCGCGCCAAAACTCAAAAGGCGGGATCCGGTGCTGCGCCGGGCAGCGCCCCTTAGTTGAGGACGCAGAAGCCGCCGACATTGCGTTCCGGCGGGCACACGAAGACCGCTTTCTCGACCTTCGGCGGCTGCACCTGTTGCTGCGGCGGCTGGTAGGCCGGCAGGTTGGCGGCCTGCGGGCGCGCCGCAAACGGCATCGCGTTCCAGTCCTGCGAACCCGATTTATCATCGAGCAGCGGCCGCGAAGTGTTGGCCGAGGCACGCGAAGCGCCGACGCCGGGCAGGATGATCATACCGGAGCGCTGCACCCGCGCCGGCGTCGGCACTGCTGCCCTGATTGGAGAGATCGTCGGCGCTGCCGAAAGCCTGGGCATCGGAAGACTCAGCCGCAGCCCTCTCGCGTCAGCAGCGGTAGAGGACACGAACACGGCGGCGACGGCCAGCGCAACGAACGGCTTCATCAATAGTCTCCCGGGTCCTGAAAGCGAATGGCTTTGAGATGGACCGCAATCTGCCTTGGCAGGCGTCAAAGATCGGAAATTCGAATCGCTAAAATTGTTCGCATCGGCGGATTTGTGCGGCGGCGGGCGGCGGCTCGATTGAGCGAGAAACCCGATCCTGGCGAAACTTTTGCCATCGTTGCCGCGTTATGAGCTGGTGCATCGCAATTAAAGAAAAATATAACCTACTGATTTTAAAAGATATCTAAACTCACTTAGGCTTCCGGCAGCCTGCCGGAGGTTTCCTCTCCTTTACACGTCCTGGAGCACAACGTGACTAGCCTGAGTTCGCAAACCAAGTCCTTCGCTAGAACGGGTATCGCCGGTCTTGATGAGGTTCTGGCCGGCGGATTCTCGCGCGGTCATGTGTTCCTCCTTGAGGGGGAGCCCGGTGCCGGCAAGACCACCGTCGGCCTGCAGTTTCTCCTGGAAGGGGCGAGCCGGGGGGAAACGACGCTTTATATAACCCTCTCTGAATCCGATGCCGAGCTGCGTGAGGGCGCCGCATCGCACGGCTGGTCACTGGATGGCGTTACGGTGTTTGAGGTGACACCTCCCGAAAGCGTGCTCGATATGGATCAGCAGCAGAGTTTGCTCTACTCCTCCGATCTGGAGCTTGGCGAAACGACCAAGCAGATTTTCGACGCCGTCGCCAGGGTGAAGCCCGCTCGCGTCGTGATCGACAGTCTCTCGGAAATTCGCCTGCTGGCGCAAAGTTCGCTGCGCTACCGCCGCCAGATTCTCGCGATCAAACATTATTTCGCCAGACTCAATGCGACGGTCATCATGCTCGATGATCTCACCTCCGAAGCCGCGGACAAGACGGTGCACAGTGTCGTTCACGGCGTCGTGCGGCTGGAGCAGTTGGCGCCGAACTACGGCGCTGAGCGTCGCCGCCTTCGCGTGCTGAAATATCGCGGTCAGCACTATCGCGGCGGCTACCACGATTTCACCATCGCCACCGGCGGAGTTAACGTCTTCCCGCGGTTGGTCGCGTCCGAACATCGCGGCCGGTTCGAGCGCCGCCAACTCTCCACCGGAAATGCCGCCTTCGATGCTCTGCTCGGCGGCGGCGCCGATTCGGGCTCGAGCACCTTGATCCTCGGGCCGGCAGGAACCGGCAAATCGCTCATTGCGATCGTATTCGCCATGGCGGCCATTTCCCGCGGGGAAAAGGCGGCGATGTTCATCTTCGATGAAGAGCTTGGCCTGCTGCTCGACCGCATGAAAGCTCTTGGCATCGATCTCGCGGCAGCCAGAGATGCTGGCAGCCTGATGATCCAGCAACTGGATGCGGCTGAGATGTCGCCAGGGGAGTTTGCTCACAGGGTGCGCGCAACCGTTGACGCGCAAAATATCAAGACCGTCATTATCGACAGCTTGAACGGCTATCAGGCAGCGATGCCGCAGGAGAACGAACTCATCCTGCACATGCATGAACTGCTGCAATATCTCAATCGTCGGGGCGCTACGACATTCATGACCGTGGCCCAACACGGTCTCGTTGGCAAAATGGACGCGCCGGTCGATATCACCTATCTCGCCGACACAGTCATCCTGCTGCGCTATTTCGAGGCCCTTGGCGAGGTCCGCCGCGCCATCTCGGTTATCAAGAAGCGCATCGGCAAGCATGAATTGACCATCCGCGAATTTTCCATCGGCAGAACCGGCCTGGAGCTGGGAGAGCCGCTGGACAATTTCCAGGGCGTCCTGAGCGGCGTGCCGAGCTATACCGGGGCGCAGTCACCGTTGCTCGGGCTGAAGGCGGCGTCTGACGGCACGTTGGCGATCACAGATGTAAAGCCTGGCAGTATTATATGAGCGGATCCGGCCATTATTCTGAACGTGCTCTCATTCTTGCTCCCAACGGGCGGGACCATGCGGTCGCCGAAAAATTGCTGAAAGACGCGCGGTTTATGTCCTTAGTCTGTTCCGATCTGTCGATGCTCTGTCATGAGCTCGCCAGGGGAGCTGGCGTTGCGATCGTTGCCGACGAGGCCATAGCCAGCGTCGATTTGCGGCCTCTCGTCGATTTGCTGAACGATCAACCACCCTGGTCCGACTTTCCTATTGTGCTCATGACCCGTCGCGGCGGTGGACCTGAGCGTAATCCGGCAGCCACCAAGCTGGCGGACATTCTCGGCAACGTCACTTTCCTTGAGCGGCCGTTTCACCCAACCACGATGATCAGCGTCGCGCGCGCCGCCATTCGCGGTCGGCGCCGACAATATGAGGCACGCTCGCGGCTGAATGAATTGACGGAAAGTGAAGAGCGGTTGCAGACAGCGTTGAGAGCTGGCAATCTTGGATCGTGGACCCTCGATATCAAGTCTATGACCCTACAAACATCGGAGAGCTTTCGATATCACTTCGGCGTTCCGACGGAGAGGGAATTTCTCTTCGATGATTTCAGGAAAAGCCTGCATGCCGAAGATCGCGAGCATGTGACAGGAGCGATCGGCCTGGCGATCGAAACTGGCAGCGATCTGGCGCTTGAACACAGGGTCGTCTGGCCCGCCGGGCCTGTCCATTGGATCGATATTCGCGCGCGTGCGGTCCGCAGCGAAATCGGCAAGGTATTCCAGCTCGTCGGCGTGTCGACGGACATCACCGAGCGCAAGACTTCCGAACTGGAGCGCGAGCGCCTGCTCGGCGAACTGGCGGAAGAGCGCACGGCCCTGTCCGAACTGACGGCGACGCTCGAACAGCGGGTGCAGGAACGCACAACGGAGCTGATCGCCGAAGTCGCGGCCCGCGAGCACGCGCAAAAGCAATTGCTGCAATCCCAGAAGATGGAAAGCATCGGCCAACTCACCGGCGGCGTCGCGCACGATTTCAACAATCTGCTTATGGCCGTGATGGGAAATCTCGAACTGCTCGGCAAACGCATTCCCGACGATCCTCGCATGCGGCGCCTGCTCGACGGCGCCATGCAGGGCGCCCGCCGTGGCGCTTCGCTGACCCAACGCATGCTCGCATTCTCGCGTCAGCAGGATCTCAAGACCAGCTCGGTCGACATGGCCCAACTCGTACTGGGCATGCGCGACCTGTTGGAGCGCTCCCTCGGTCCGCAGTTCGATCTTCGCTTGCGGCTTGCCGATCACCTGCCGCCGGCTCAGGTCGATGCCAATCAGATCGAACTCGCCATTCTCAATCTGGCGATCAACTCACGCGATGCGATGCCCAATGGCGGCCGGATCGCAATTGACGTTTTGATGCGCGAGGTCAAAGGCGGCGGCAAGCCTTTCCGAGACGGCAGATATATTCTTGTCCAGGTCGAGGATACAGGCACCGGCATGGATGCCGACACGCTCAGCAAATCGATCGAACCGTTCTTCTCCACCAAGCCGCTGGGAAAGGGCACCGGTCTCGGCCTGTCGATGGTGCATGGCCTCGTCGTTCAGCTCGGCGGCCATTTCGAGCTTGCAAGCGAGCCGGGCAAGGGAACGACAGCTGGTCTATGGTTGCCGGTTGCCACCGAATTGCCGACAACAGAGAAGACCGAAGTCTCCGCAGGAGGTGACACAATGGCTGCAACCATACTCGTCGTCGACGATGATCCGCTCATCGCCATGAGTACCGTCGATATGCTGGAAGATCTCGGTCACACTGTGATCGAAGCAAATTCCGCCAAGCAGGCGCTGGAGATTCTGCAAAGCGGCCAGGTCATCGATCTCCTGATGACCGATCAGGCCATGCCGGGCATGACGGGCATTGAACTCATCGAGATCGTGCGTCCGCAGCGCCCTGATCTGCCCGTCCTTCTGGCGACGGGGTATGCCGACCTGCCGGCCGGAAAATGGGCGAACCTTCCACGTCTCGCGAAGCCCTATCAACAGGCGCAGTTGGAAGCCGAGGTCGGCAAGCTGTTGAGTGGCAGGCCGGCGAAACAGGCGTTGTAGTGAGTCGCGCCGCAGCCTCTCCGTCATGCTGCAGCGCTGCACTCTTCATCATCGCAGCGATCAACTCTCCGTCATGCCCGCGCTTGTAGTAGCGCACCACGGCGTGGATGCCCGCAACAAGTGCGGGCATGACGATGGGGAGGTCGCAAGGCGCTTCCCCCTTGTTCTTATCTCTCACGCCAGTGAGCGCAGCTTCCCGGGGTTCATCAATCCCAGCGGATCGACCTGCTTGCGGAACGCCATCTTGCGGCCTTCCGGATCGAACCGGCCGCCATCCTCCAGCTTGAAGATGTGCGGGTTGTTGATGAAGCAGCCGTCCGCCTCGAAGATGCGCATGATCTCGTTCAGCCGCGCCTCGGTGGTGAACTTGATGAGCGGCAGGCCGCCGATGCGCGGCCGGCCGTTCTCCCTGGTATATTCGTGGTGCATCAACACTTCGTCGCCGAAGCGCTTCAACTGTTCTTCCGCCAGTTCGGGCGTGAACGGATCGGGCATCACGACCTGCAGATAGGTCCAGGAGCGGTCGACCTGCAGCGCCATCAACGTGGTGTGGTTGAATGCGGTCTGATGGATCGGCCGCAGGTTGGCGTCGGCGCTCTCGGTCTCGCTGACAGCCATGGAGCGCACGCCGTTGAACCGGGCGGCCAGCGCGAAGAAGGCATCGACGTCCTTCTCGTTGACCATCGAGAACATGGCGTCGCGGCTGCCGTCGAAATAGGCCTGCATGCGTTTGTAGAACGGCGCGAAGCGCTTCTCGACCGCGCTGAGCAGGAAGATATCGAGATCGCTGGCGAAGGCCGCATTGCCGAAGGCGATGGTGTCGCCATAGGTCGGGAAGGTGGCGATGCAATCGATCCACTTGACCGCAGGTACCAGTTTGAGCTGGGCTTCGAGAATAATGCCGGTGGTGCCCCAGGCGTGGAACACGAAGCCCACATCCGCACCCGACAGCGTCATGACCTTCGGGCTCTCCTCGACTGTCATGATCTTGAGCGACTGGATCATGCCGCTGTCGCGGATGATGCCGTGCTTGACCGAGCCGATGCCGGCAAAGCCGCCGCCGAGATAGCCGCCGATCGTCGCCGAGCGCATGGTCGAGGGATACATCATGAGCTGCTGGCCATTGGCCAGCGCAGCGTCGAGCGCGGTCTTGATATAGGCGCCGGCCTCCACGCGGATCGAACCGTCCTCGACCGCCAGCACCTTGTTGAAACGGGTCATGTCGAGAATGATGCCGCCCTGCAGCGGCACCGCCTGGCCATAATTGCCGGTGCCGCCGCCGCGCACCGTGACCGGCAGGCGATGCCGCGCCGCCGCCGCCACCACCGCCTCGATCTCGGCCTGGGTCTGCGGCTGCACCACCACGTCGGCCAGGCAATCCTTGAGCTGCGGCGTCAGCACCGGGCTGTACCAGTGGAAATCGCGCGACTTCATCGCCCGCTCGCGGTCTTCGACGGTGGAAAAGACGCTGCCGATGTCGTGGCGGAACTGCTCGATGGTCTGGACTGTCATGATCGCTTCTTGGTTTCCTGCGCTGCTTGATGCCGCCAAATTGGGCAGCCGATGAGCCGTGCTTACAAGTATCGATTTGGCAATATCCCGTTGCTGCAAAGGCAACGCAGCCGCTTCACCATTGCACCACGTCAGGGCTATCGGGCGCATAGGTGAGGATCTGGAATTCGAAACCGGTGCCATCGGTCATGAACGCACTGCGCGCCTTCGCCGCCGGGATATCATTGGGGCCACGCCCCAATTCCCAGCCGGTGGCGGCGATCTCCCGCGTGGCGGTGTCGACATCGGCCGAGCGGAACGCGATGTGCAGAAACTTCAATTCGGTGGCGCTCTTGTTCTCGATCAGCTCGATCTTCATGCCGGTGCGGTCGCCAAGCATGGCGATCTCGACGCCCGTCGCCGTGGCGATGCCGCGCCGCAACAGCTTCAGCCCGCCGGTACTGGTGAACGTATCGATGTAGCGAGCGATATCGGGGACCTCGATCGCGACATGGTCCATCTTCTCAAGGCTCATCACAGATTCTCCCTTGCAACCGCGCCGCGCGGCACCCGCCGCGAGGAAGCAAGGCTCGAGCCAGCCTCTATGTTTCGCTGGGGGCGTAAAATGACCGCGGGAGAAAATTCTTGGCAGATTATTGCGGAATGAGCCGCGAGGTCACACGATTTTGGCAATTCTCGCCGCGGGCCCGCCGCTAGCTTGCTGCATCATTGGCTCGCAACCTGGATATGCAGTGTCACATCGTCCTCTCGAAGGGTTCCGCGTGGTGGAGCTTGGAACGCTTATCGCAGCCCCTTTCGCCACCCGCATGCTTGCCGATTTCGGCGCCGACGTAATCAAGGTGGAATCCCTCAATGGCGGCGACCCGCTGCGCAACTGGCGCATGATGCACGGCGACACGTCGCTGTGGTGGTACCTGCAATCGCGCAACAAGAAATCGCTCGGCGTGGATCTGAAATCGGCGGAGGGCCAGGAAGTCGTGCGCCGCCTGCTGCGCGATGCGGACGTGCTGGTGGAGAATTTCAGGCCCGGCACTCTGGAGCGCTGGGGACTCGGCTGGGACGAGTTGCATGCGGCCAATCCCAATCTGACCATGGTGCGCATTTCCGGTTACGGCCAGACCGGCCCCTATGCGCAGCGGCCGGGCTTCGGCTCCGTCGCCGAAGCCATCGGCGGCATTCGTCACACCACCGGAGAGAAGCACGGCGTGCCGGCGCGCACCGGCATCAGCCTCGGCGATTCGCTCGCCTCGCTGCACGCCGTCATCGGCGCGCTGCTGAGCATCGTGAACGTGAAATGCCAGGGACGGCCGGGCCAGATCGTCGATGTCGCGCTTTACGAAAGCGTCTTCAACCTGATGGAAAGCTCGGTTCCGGAATATGACCTTTTCAATCATGTCCGCGAGCGCAGCAGCGGCGCGCTGCCGGGCATCTGCCCCTCCAACACCTACAGCTCGAAAGATGGCCGCTTCATTGTCATTGCTGGCAATGGCGATTCGATCTATCGACGCCTGATGAACGCCATCGGCCGCGCGGATCTCGCCACCCACCCCGCCTATCAGAACAATGCCGGTCGGGTCGCAGCCTGCGATGAGATCGACGGTGCCATCGAGGCTTGGACGTCGAGCCTCGAACTGAACGAAGCGCTCGCCAGGCTTGAAGCGGCGGAGGTCCCCGCCAGCCCGATCTATTCGGTCAAGGACATCATGGAAGACCCTCATTACCAGGCGCGCGACATGCTCCTCGACGGCGTGCTGCCCGATGGCACGAAGGTTAAATTCCCCGGCGTCGTGCCGAAACTTAACGACACGCCAGGCTCGGTGGAATGGTTGGGCCCGAAGATCGGCGAACATACCGGCGAGGTGCTTGCCGGCATCGGTTATGACGCCGGCGAGATCGAAACGCTGAAAGCGCGAGGCGTGATTCAATGACAGCGGAAACCCGCGCCAGAATCCACATCAACGAAGTCGCCATGCGCGATGGCCTGCAGATTGAGCCGGTCTTCGTGCCAACGGTCGATAAGATCGATCTCGTCAACGATCTCAGCCGCAGCGGTGTCGAGAAGATCGAAGTCACGGCCTTCGTCTCGCCGAAGGCCGTGCCGGCGCTCGCCGATGCGGCCCAGGTTTTGGGTGGCATCAACCGCTCCAACACGGTGAGATACAGCGCGCTGATTCCCAACCTGCGTGGGGCGCAGGCCGCGGTCGACGCGCGTGTCGATGAAGTGAATTTCGTGATGTCGGCCAGCGAGTCTCACAACCGCGCCAACGTCAACATGACGCATGAACAGTCTATCGCACTTCTGGCGCAGGTGGCGCAGCTTGTGAAGGCGGCCGGCATCGACCTGAATGCGACGATCGCCACCTCCTTCGGCTGCTCCATCGAAGGCGCTGTGCCGCTGTCGCGCACCATGGAGATCGCTGAGCGCTATGCCCGTCTTGGCATCACCAGCGTCACCCTTGCCGATACGGTCGGCATGGCCAATCCGCGCCAGGTGGCGGAGATGGTGCGCGCGTTCAAGGCGCAGTTTCCCGACACACGGCTGACGCTGCACTTCCACGACACGCGTGGCCTCGGCCTCGCCAATGTTCTCGCCGCTGTTCAGCAGGGCGCCGAGAGTTTCGACACGGCGCTCGGCGGCCTCGGCGGCTGCCCGTTCGCGCCTGGCGCCACCGGCAATATCTGTACGGCCGATACCGTGCATATGCTGGAGGCCATGGGCTTCGACACGGGCGTCGATCTCGCGGCGCTGCCGCCGATCGCGGCGCGCCTGGCAAAGGCGCTCGACCGCGATCTGCCGGGCAGGGTGCTCAAGGCAGGCCCTGCCTATTAGGCGCAATTACATTGGCTTCTCAGCCTGAAAACGCGGCGCGCATTGTCTTCGACGATTGCCTGCCGCTGTTCGGGTCGCAGGCCGGCGCGATCGATGAACTGCAACGGATGCTCTTCGGCAATCGACATCGGCGCATCCGAGCCCAGCATGACGCGCTCGGCGCCTGTCTTGGACAGGAGGAAGTGCAAGGTGTCGACATCGTAGACGCAACTGTCGAAATACAGTCGCGAGAAACTGTCCTTCGGATCGGCGGATTTGCGGCCGGCGGCCTCGTAGGTCCGTTGAAACCGGCCGAGCGCATAGGGAATCGCCGCGCCGCCATGGGAAAGCACGACCTTCAGGTCCGGATACCTCTGCAGCAAGCCGCTGTAGATCACGCGGCCGACGGCGATGGTCGTGTCGGCGAGACGGCCGACCGTGTTGATCAGCTCATAATCGAGCAGGCGCGGTTCATTGCACAGAAACATCGGATGGATATAGATGGCCATCTTGAGGTCCGAGGCTGCCTTCCAGAACCGCTCCAGCGCGGCATCATCCAGGTTGCCGCCGCCGATGCCCTTCGGCAGTGTGCCGATCATGACTCCGCCGAAGTTCTGTTCGGCCGCTTCCCGCAACACCTCCGCCGCCAGAACGCCGTCCTGTAGCGGCACGCTGGCGAGCGGCGTGAAGCGCGGCTCGTCCTTCACCGCGTCATTGATGCAGGCATTGACGAAACGGCTCCACGCGGCGCCTTCATCCTTGGGAAGTTCATAGCCTTCGAGATCGGTCCACAGGCTCAGCAGCGCATCGTCGATGCCTTCGCGGTCCATGGCCGCCTTGCGGGCCGTCAGATCCGAAAGCTCCGCGATGACCGGCCGCGTCGGGATGGAGCCGGGAAAATGAAACCGGAACGCTTCCTTGCCCTTGCCGTCAACCACGCGCTCCATCTGTACGGAGGGAAACGAACCCGCGGCCTCCGCAAACCGTTCGAACAGGAGTGTCGGAACGATGTGCGAATGGATATCGATGACCATGAGTCCGTACTTTCCGCTGTTTGCGCGAGCGCGCTAGTTGGCGCTGAGGCCGGTCTCCTTGATGACCGTTCCAAAGCTTGTCTGCTCGCCCACCATATACGTGCGGAACTCTTCCTTGGAAGGGCCCCCGGCCACGACGCCCAGTTCGAGAAGCCGGTCGATAGTTTCCTTGCGCGACAGCATGGTCTTCATCTGGGCGGCAAGGGCATCGATGATCCTGGCTGGTGTGTTCGCCGGTGCGAGCAGCCCGTTCCAGGCCGGCATGTAGAAGCCCGGATAGAATTCAGACACCGTCGGCAGATCGGGCGCCTGCGACACACGTTTGTCTGTCGCGACGGCCAGCAGCCGGATCTTGTCGCCGTTCTGATGCGGCAGCAGTTCGATGGAATTGCCGAAGTAGATGTTGACCTGTCCGGAAAGCAGATCGGATGTCGCCTGTGCGCCGCCTCTATAGGGCACATGCACCAGATCGAGACCGGCCCGTTTGGCGAAGGCCGCGGTGATGAGATGACCGATCGTACCCACGCCGCCGCTCCCGTAATTGAGAACGCCAGGATGCTTCTTGGCGTAGTCGATGAATTCCGGCAGCGTCCTGGCCGGAATGGAAGCATTGATTCCGAGAATCGAGAATGACGATCCAAACACCGCGATCGGAATGAAATCTTTCAACGGATCGTAGCTGACCTTCTGCATGAAAGGCGCCACGGCGAACTGCGCCGTGCTGGCGAACATCAGCGTATAGCCGTCCGCCGCCGAGCGCGCGACTCTCTGTGCCGCAACCGCGCCGCCGGCGCCCAGCACATTCTCGACGATGAACGACTGGCCGAAGGCCCTCTGGAATTCTTCCGCCGCGATGCGCGCCATCACATCCGTGTTGCCGCCGGCGGCATAGGGCACGATCATGGTCACGGTGCGCTCCGGCCATTCCGCATGCGCGGCGCCCGTGGCAAAGCCGCAGACCGTCATTCCTGACAGCGCCACCGCGAGAATGCGGGCGCTGAACTTTCCGGCCCATGTGATGACGGAGATTGGCATGCCTTGACCTCTTGCTTATGATTTCGTGCCAAAGTCAGGCAATGTACATGCCAGCAACGCGGAAAAGCAACGACGGGAGAGCTATAACTTTTCGATCTGGTTTCGCTTGCAGCAGACGCGGCGCCTCTTATCGACGAATGCGAATACGATGATACTCCGTATCGACGTCCCTCGTTCAAACGATCTGCTACGGAACCCAATCCACGGCTGACTTGTTTGTCTTTCAACTTGAACAAAACAGGTGCAAGCTGGCGGTGCACGCGTTGAGAGGTGAAGGCAGGCACAGGAGTTGACGATGACCAAGGTTGTCTACGAGGTCGTGGAGCATGACGGAGGCTGGGCTTACAAGGTCGATGGCGTCCTGTCCGAGACTTTCGCGACCCACCAGCAGGCCCATGCCGCGGCTGCGGCCGCGGCGGGCCGCCAGCAGGTCGGCGGCAAGGCGGCCGGCATCGAATATGAGGACAAGAGCGGCAAGTGGCATCAGGAAATCGCCAGCGGCGAGGACCGGCCGCAGACCGAGCTTGACGACGAGGTGTGAAGCTGCCCTGCCGGTTCCTTTTTTGTTCTCACTCCGCTATACTTCGGCGATGCCAGATTTGCCGGTGCAACGGATCACTCATCAGGACATGAGGCGCTGATGGCTCGTCGCGCCGGCAGCGCTGATCTTCCCCTGCATGGCGGTCGCGTGCCCAAATGGCTCGCCGAGCGCATGACGCGGCTTGGCGTCGTGATCAGCGAAGCCGTCGTCCTCGAATATGGCCGCGATGAATTGCTCGCCCGGCTCGCGCATCCGTTCTGGTTCCAGTCGTTCGGTGCTGTGATGGGCATGGACTGGCATTCCTCCGGCATCACCACCAGCGTCCTCGGCGCGCTGAAGCGCGGGCTGACGCCGCGCGCGGGCGAACTCGGCATTCACGTTTGCGGCGGTCGCGGCAAGCATTCGCGCGCCACGCCGCAGGAACTCATCGACATCGGCGAACGTGTCGGCATCGATGGCGAGGCTTTGGCGAAAGCCAGCCGGCTTGTCGCCAAGGTCGACAGTGCCGCCGTACAGGACGGCTTCGACCTCTACCTGCATGGCTTTATCGTCACCGACGACGGTCACTGGGTCGTCGTGCAGCAGGGCATGAACGGCGACAACCGGCAGGCCCGGCGCTATCACTGGCAGTCGCAAGGTTTGCGTAGTTTCGTCGAGACACCCCATGCGGCGATTGACGGCCTCGACCAGGGCGTCATCGTCAATCTCACCGACAAGCGCGCAGAGAAATCCAGGTCGCGTCAGCTCGATCTCCTGAGCGAGCTTGGACCCGACGCAATCCTGCGCGAACTCGGTAAGGCGGAGGGTCGTGAAACATCGGCGCCCGCGCAGGGCATGCTGCCGCATCTGTTCTTGCCCGGTCATCATGATGTACGCGCAACAGATGTGGTCGCCAGACGGCTGCACGGCAATCTCGCCGCAGCCGCCGATCGCGGACCGGAAGACTTCGCCGATCTGCTGCTTCTGCCTGGCATCGGCGCGCGCACCGTGCGCGCGCTTGCCATGGTGGCCGAGGTCGTGCATGGCGCACCTTATCGCTTCAGCGATCCGGCGCGTTTCTCGATCGCCCATGGCGGCAAGGACCGGCATCCATTTCCCGTGCCGCTGAAGGTCTACGACCGTACCATCGATGTGATGAAAAGCGCGGTGCGCCGCGCCAGACTTGGACAGACGGAAGAACTGGCGGCGATCCGGCGCCTCGACGATCAGGCGCGGCATCTGGAACGACACGCGTCGGGGCCGTCGCTGGAGGCGGTCATTGCCGATGAAATGTTTCACTCGCATGATTACGGCGGCCGCAGCGTCTTTGGTGACGAGCCGCCACCCGTCGCATCGCGCCTGCGCGCGAGGTGCAACCGTTGAAGATCGCCACCTTCAACGTCAACGGCATCAACGGCCGGCTTCCCGTGCTGCTGCGCTGGCTTGAAGAAAGAGCGCCCGACATCGTCTGCCTGCAGGAGTTGAAAGCGCCGCAGGAGCGCTTTCCCGAAGCAGCGCTTCTCGACGCTGGCTATTGCTCCATCTGGCATGGCGAGAAAAGCTGGAACGGTGTCGCCATTCTCGCGCATGGCACCGTTCCGGTGGAGCGGCGGCGCGGATTGCCGGGTGATCCCGATGATACGCACAGCCGCTACATCGAAGCCACGGTCGATGGCGTAATCGTCGGCTGTCTCTACATGCCCAACGGCAACCCGGCGCCGGGGCCGAAATTCGACTACAAGCTGCGCTGGTTCGACCGGCTGACCAAACACGCGAAGAAACTGCTCAATGGAACAGAGCCGGTCGTCCTCGCCGGCGATTACAACGTCATGCCGACCGATCTTGATGTCTATAAGCCCGAGCGCTGGCTTGATGACGCGCTGTTCCGGCCGGAGGTACGTTCGGCCTATGTGAAGCTCATCAAGCAGGGCTGGACCGACAGCCTGCGCGCGCTGCATCCGGACGAGCGCATCTACACGTTCTGGGATTATTTCCGCAATGCCTACGGCCGCGACGCGGGCCTGCGCATCGACCATCTTCTGCTCAACGCGCCGCTTGCCGCGCGGTTGAAGACAGCCAAGGTCGATCGCGATGCGCGCGGCTGGGCGAAGGCCAGCGATCACGCGCCGGTGTGGATCGAGCTTGCGGATAAGAAGCGAGCGGTGAAGCAGTAGAGCGTTGCGCCCTCATCCGACCCTCGCGATGCGAGGGCCACCTTCTCCCGTTAAAGAAACGGGAGAAGGATTCCGCGTGCTTCCCTTCGCCCGCTCCGCGGGAGAAGGTGGCCCTTGCGCAGCAAGGGTCGGATGAGGGGGCCTAACCCTTCACCCGAAAACCCGAAGACCATCCCAACTCGGCCACCGCCTTGTCGCTCACCGCTTCGCTGCCGGGATCGGTGATGTTGTAGATGCCGGCCTTGCCATGATCCAAAGCAAGCAGCGCCGCATAGGCAGCCGCCTCGACATGCACCGGTGACGTGCCCGTCGGCGCCTGCGCCCATGTGTCCGGGCCGTAAAGCTGGCCATAGCGCAACACCACGCCTTCGATATTGTCATTGCCTAGCACCGCGTTCTCGAGCGGCACGACGCCCTGCACGACAGAGACATTGCGCGCGCCGGTGGCTTCGAGGTCCAGGCCATCGTCTTCACGATAAGGCGGCGTCTTCGGCGCATAGGCCCAGGCGATGCTCTGCGCGATGATTCGTTTCGCGCCGGCCTTGACGGCAGCGTCCACAAGATTGGGCGTGCCCTCGCGCCGCAGCCGCGCATTCATCTGCAGGCTTTCCGGATTGCTGCCGCCCGACAGCGCTGTCAGTTGATGCATCACCACATCCGGTTTTGCGCCCGTCACCGCCTGCTCCAGCGCTGCCTTGTCGAACACATCGACGATGACGGCTTCGCAGCCAAGCGCGCGCAGCGCTTGCGCGCTTTCCTCCGACCGCGTTGTGCCGGTGACGTCGTGCCCTGCCTCACGCAGCAGCTTGACCAATGGCCGCCCGATGGCGCCCGACGCGCCGGCGATGAAGATTCTCATGCTCGCCTCTAAACCTTGGACAGGTTCCGCACCAACTGCACTTCGCTGGCCGAGCCCAGCACCACCGCCACTCTTTCGTGCAGCGCACTTGGCTGCACATCCAGAATGTCCTCGCGTCCGTTGATGGCCTCGCCGCCGGCCTGTTCGACGAGCAGCGCCATCGGATTGCCCTCATACATCAGCCGCAGCTTGCCGGGCCGGTCGGGCTCGCGCTTGTCCCACGGATACATGAACACGCCGCCGCGCATCATGATGCGATGAACGTCGGCGACCATGGAGGCGACCCAGCGCATGTTGAAGTCCTTGCCGCGCTCGCCGGTCTTGCCGGCCAGGCAGCCGTCCACATAGGTGCGGATCGGATCGGCCCAGTGGCGCTGGTTCGACATGTTGATGGCGAATTCCTTCGTGTCCTTGGGGATGCTCACCCGCTCGTGCGTCAGCATCCATTCGCCGTTGCTGCTCAACGTAAAGCCGTGCACGCCGTCCATCAGGGTCAGCACCAGCATCGTCTGCGGTCCATAGATCGCATAGCCCGCCGCCACCTGCCGGCGGCCGGGCAAGAGGAAATCGCTTTCCGTCAGCAATTTGTCCGCCGGGGCTGGCAGCACCGAGAAGATGGTGCCGACGCTGACATTGACGTCGATATTGCTGGAGCCGTCGAGCGGGTCGAACGTCACCAGAAAGCCACCCTGGCGGCCGGTTGCCTCGATGGTGTCGAGTTCCTCCGAGGCGAAGCCCGCGACGGGCGGGCATTTGCGCAGACGATCGCTCAGCATGTCATTGGTGATGACGTCGAGCTGCTTCTGCTCCTCGGCCTGCACGTTCATCTGCCCGGCCGAGCCCAGATTGCCGGCGATGGCTCCGGCTGACACCACCCGGCTGATCTCGACGCAGGCGGACGCCACAGCCGTGACGACGGCCTTGAGTTCGGGCGCGGAGGGATGGCCGTTGAGGAAATCATTGAGCGTTTTCATGGTGTTCCTTCTGAGACTGGCCCATTCTACTGCCCGCGTATGACCATTGCCCATATGGTAATCTTTTGTAGGGTTTTGAAACGCGCAATGCACTACAACTGATGACAGCTCGTACCCGACCGCAGCCGAGCCGTCGAGTTACGTCCATCCAAATTCCGGCGTGAGGGCGGACGAGCGAGCCTCAATTCCCTCCCACCCCTTGCTTTTCCTCCCCATTTCCCCTTATAAGCCCGGCTCTGAACCGCCCGGCCAGTAAGGGCTGCCGTGGCGGTTCTTTTCGCTCATTCCGATGCGAACCGGCGGGCCATTTCGATGGACTGCTGGCAATTTATTGAAATCGGGGCGTTTACGTCCCGCAGGAGAGCAAAATGCCCAAGTTGAAGACCAAATCGGGCGCTAAGAAGCGCTTCAAGATCACCGGCTCCGGCAAGGTGGTCTATGCCCAGCAGGGCAAGCGCCACGGCATGATCAAGCGCACCAACAAGCAGATCCGTAACCTGCGTGGCACCTCGGTCCTGTTCAAGACCGACGGGGACAACGTCAAGAAGTACTTCTTGCCGAACGGCTGAGGCCGGCCTGTCCCAATACACCCGCAGTTTCCCAAACATCTGATTTGTTTAGTCAAGGAGTTATGCCATGGCTCGCGTCAAACGGGGCGTTACCGCCCATGCGAAGCACAAGAAGACACTCGATGCGGCGAAGGGCTTTCGCGGCCGCCGCAAGAACACCATCCGCGCCGCCAAGGCTGCCGTCGACAAATCGATGCAGTACGCCTACCGCGACCGCAAGAACAAGAAGCGCACGTTCCGCGCGCTCTGGATCCAGCGCGTCAACGCCGCGGTGCGCGAACTCGGCCTGACCTACAGCCGATTTATCGCCGGCCTCGCAGTGGCGGGCATCGAGATCGACCGCAAGGTTCTGTCCGAAATGGCCATTCACGAACCGGCCGCCTTCAAGGCCATCGTCGAACAGGTCAAGGCGGCAATGCCGGCTGAAAAGCAGGCGGCGTGATCTGACCGGACGGCGCTCGCGCCGTCCTCCGTCCTTTCGAGGCCAGTTCCTTGGGCGCAGACCGTCTGCGCCAGGTAACTCGTGCGGCCCGGAGGCGAGCCCCCGCGCCGCGCAGAACTCAAAGTTCATTGCACAGGCGCGGGAACATGTCCGACCTTCTCTCTCTCGAATCCACCACCCTTGCCGACATCGCCGGCGCTTCCGACGAGGCGCAGCTTGAAGCTGTGCGCGTCGCCGCGCTCGGCAAGAAGGGTTCCATCTCGGCTCTGCTCGCCACGCTCGGCAAAATGTCGCCCGACGAGCGCAAGACCACCGGCGCGGCCATCAACGCGCTGAAGGACAAGGTCGGCGAAGCGCTCAACGCCCGCCGCGCGATCCTGAAAGACGCAGCGCTTGAAGCGCGCCTTGCTTCGGAAACCGTCGACGTCACCCTGCCGGTGCGCGATGCGCAAAGCGAGACCGGCCGCATCCATCCCATCAGCCAGGTGATGGACGAGCTGACGGCGATCTTCGCCGACATGGGTTTTTCGATCGCCGAAGGCCCGGACATCGAGAGCGACGATTACAACTTCACCAAGCTGAATTTCCCCGCCGGCCATCCGGCGCGCGAGATGCACGACACCTTCTTCTTCCAGCCTGACGCCAATGGTGAGCGCAAGCTGCTGCGCACGCACACCTCGCCGGTGCAGGTGCGCACCATGCTGTCGTCCAAGCCGCCGATCAGAGTCATCTGCCCCGGCCGCACCTATCGCTGCGACAGCGACCAGACGCATACGCCGATGTTCCATCAGGTCGAAGGCTTGGTCATCGACCAGGGTGCCCATCTCGGCCACCTGAAATGGGTACTGGAAGAATTCTGCAAGGCCTTCTTCGAGGTGCCTAACGTGAAGATGCGCTTCCGCCCGTCGTTCTTCCCCTTCACCGAGCCTTCGATGGAAGTCGACATTCAGTGCCGGCGTTCGGGCGGCGAGATTCGCTTCGGCGAAGGCGAGGACTGGTTGGAGATTCTCGGCTGCGGCATGGTGCATCCCAATGTACTGCGCAATTGCGGCGTCGATCCCGATGTCTACCAGGGCTTCGCCTGGGGCATGGGCATCGATCGCATCGCCATGCTGAAATACGGCATGCCGGACCTGCGTCCCTTCTTTGAAGGCGATGTGCGCTGGCTGTCGCACTACGGCTTCAAGCCGCTCGACATGCCGAGCCTTGCCGGCGGCCTGAGCGCTTAAGGAGAGACAGATGAAATTCACCCTCTCCTGGCTCAAGGATCATCTCGACACCGATGCGGCCCTCGACGAAATCGTCGAGACGCTGACCAAGATCGGTCTCGAGGTCGAGCATGTCGTCGATCCGGCGCAGAAGCTGAAGGACTTCACGATCGCTTATGTGATCGAGGCGAAGCAGCATCCCAATGCCGACCGTCTGCGCGTCTGCATGGTCGATACCGGTTCTGGCACGCCGGTGCAGGTCGTCTGCGGCGCGCCCAATGCGCGTACCGGCATGAAGAGCGTGTTCTCACCGCCCGGCACCTACATTCCCGGCAAGGACATGACGCTCGGCAAGGGCGTCATTCGTGGCGTCGAATCCAACGGCATGCTGTGCTCGGCCGCCGAGCTGCAACTGTCGAACGATCATGACGGCATCATCGATCTGCCCGACGATGCGCCGGTCGGCGCGCGCTATGTGGATTATGCCGCGCTCAGCGATCCGGTGATCGAGATCAACCTGACGCCGAACCGCCCCGACGCCACCGGCGTGCACGGCATCGCCCGCGATCTCTCGGCTGCCGGCCTCGGCACGTTGAAGGGCCATGCCATCAAGCCGGCCAATGGTTCGTTTGTCTGCCCGGTCGATGTGAAGCTCGAATTCGCGCTGGAAGATAAGCACCTCGCACCGATGTTCGCCCTGCGTATGGTGCGCGGCGTCAAGAACGGCCAATCGCCGGACTGGATGCAGAAGCGGCTGAAGTCGATCGGCCTGCGGCCGATCAATGCGCTGGTCGATATCACCAATTACGTCACCTTCGATCGCGGCCGGCCGCTGCATGTGTTCGACGCGAAGAAGGTCGCCGGCGATCTCATCGTGCGCCGCGCCAAGGATGGCGAGCAGGTGCTGGCGCTTGACGGCAAGACCTATACGTTGAAGCCCGACAATGTCGTCATCGCCGATAACAACGGCGTCGAATCCCTCGCCGGCATCATGGGCGGTGAGCATTCGGGCTGCGACGAGACCACGACCGATGTGCTGATCGAATCGGCGCTGTGGGATCCGATGAACATCGCCCGTTCCGGTCGTTCGCTCGGCATCGTCACCGATGCGCGCTATCGCTTCGAGCGTGGCGTCGATCCGGCCTTCTGCATTCCCGGCGCCGAGCTCGCGACCCATCTGGTGATGGAGCTTTGCGGCGGCGAGCCGTCGCAGCTTGTCGTCGCCGGCGAAGAACCGAAGAGCGAGACCGCCATCGACTTTCCGTTGAGTGAAGTGAAGCGGCTGACCGGGCTTGAACTCGAGACGTCGGACATGGTCCGCACCTTGGAGAAACTCGGCTTCGGCGTTCTGCGCCAGGCGACCAATGCCGATCGCGTTATCGTCAATGTGCCGTCATGGCGGCCTGATGTGGAAGGCAAGGCCGATCTCGCGGAAGAGATCGTGCGTATCCATGGCGTCGACAATGTCATGTCGACGCCGCTGCCGCGTCTCGATGCGACGGTCGGCAAGCCGATCCTCACGCTTCTACAGAAGCGCACACGGCTGGCGCGCCGCGCGCTTGCTTCGCAAGGTCTTGTCGAAGCGGTGACATGGTCCTTCGTCAGCAAGGAGCAGGCGCAAGGTTTCGGCGGCGGCCAGCCTGAACTGGCGCTCGCCAATCCGATTGCATCCGATCTCTCCGACATGCGTCCGAGCCTGTTGCCCGGCCTGTTGAAGGCGGCGCAGCGCAATGCCGATCGCGGCCTTGGCGATGTGGCCATGTTCGAAGTCGGCCAGGTCTTCAAGGGCGCCGGCGAGAAGGATCAGCGCATCACTGCCGCCGCCATCCGGCGCGGCACGGCGAAGCCGCAGGGGTCGGGCCGTCATTGGTCGGGCCGCGCCGCCGCTGTCGATGTGTTCGACGCCAAGGCTGACGCCATGGCGATGCTGGCTGCCCTTGGCGTGCCGCTGGGCGGCCTGCATATCGTGTCTGGCGGCGCCTCGTTCCTGCATCCCGGCCGCTCCGGCACGATGCAATTCGGGCCAAAAAATGTCATCGGCTGGTTTGGTGAATTTCACCCCCGCACGCTCGAAATGCTCGATGTTCAGGGCCCTTTGTGCGGCTTTGAGATCGTTCTTGACGACCTGCCGGCACCGCGCGCCAAGCCAACTAAAGTAAAGACGAAGCTGGAAATTTCCGAATTCATGCCGCTTGAACGTGATTTCGCCTTCGTTGTCGATCATAGCGTCAACGCCGCGGACATCCTGCGCGCCGTGCAATCAGCCGAGCGCAACATGATCGCGGCGGTCAATGTGTTCGACGTCTATGAGGGCGCCGGCATTCCGCAGGGCAAGAAATCGATCGGCGTCGCCGTCACCTTGCAACCGCGCGAAAAGACATTGACCGATGTGGAGATCGAAGAGATCGCCGGTAAGATCGTTGCGGAAGTGACGAAGAAGACCGGAGCTTCGCTGAGAGGTTAAT
>Ga0182744_1000542_pt1 | contig 35102 bp, 33 predicted proteins | sample eDN3rd30CKraftMG_FD_128525 | JGI IMG/M metagenome (GOLD analysis project Ga0182744, IMG submission 128525) | Enriched Miracle-Growth compost microbial communities from Emeryville, California, USA - eDNA 3rd pass 30_C Kraft MG (version 2) (version 2) ... | reverse complement strand
GCTAAACATAGCATGGGCCTTCGATGAGCGGGTGCGCGGCGACGAAGGCCTCGTCTATGCGCAGCCCTATGCCAATGCCTTCGAGGGCGCTGACGCAGCCTTCGCTGTCCAGCGCGTAAGGCGGCTTGTCCGCCATATTGTCCCGGAAGGGGTTGTAGGCAGTGAGGTCCGCTTCGAAATAGCCGGGGTTGTCGATGCCGCAAAGAAAGCTGATGGACGTGGCCATATTGACGGCAGTCGCGGAAGTATGAGGGTTGATGCTGAGCCGGCGCGCGCTGGCTATCGCCGCAATCTTCAGCGACTCGGTGATGCCACCCGCCTTGGAAAGATCGGGCTGCACGAAGCCCACCGCCTCCGATGCGATAAGGGGGTCGAATTCGTAGCGCGTATAGTGATTCTCGCCGGCCGCCAGCGGCGTGCGGCCCAGCATCGATGCGCGCCGGTACAGGCCCAAATCGTGCGCGGGGAAAGGCTCTTCGAGCCAGCCCACGTTCATTTCATCGTAGGCCGGCATGACGCGCCGCACGTCGTCCAGCGTATAGCTGGTATTGGCGTCCACCAGGATGTCGATGCCGTCGCCCAGCGCGGCACGCACGGCCGACACCCGGGCGATGTCGCGCGCCACAGAGTCGCCCACGCGCAGCTTGACCGCGCGGTAGCCCTGATCGACATAAGCCCTTGCTTCCTCGACCAGCGATTCGGGCGCCTGCCAGCCCAGGGAGATACCGCCCGCATAGGCCTTGATAGCGCGATTCCTGCCTCCCAGAAGCTGGTACAAAGGCAAGCCCGCAACCTGGCAGCGGATGTCCCACAGCGCAAGATCCAGCCCGCTGAGCGCCAGGGCGGCCGCGGCGCCCATGCCATGGCTGCCGATCTGCATCTTGTAGACGCGCGCCCATACGCCCGAAACATCCAGGGCATCCATGCCGACCACCAGTTCGCGCAGGGTGGTGTCTATGAGGCGGGCAATGGCGCCGGGACAGCGGCCGTGATGGGCCTCGCCCCAGCCCACCAAGCCCTCTGCCGTCTCGACGCGCAGCAGCACGGCGTCGCGTTTGACGCTGCGGCCTATGCCCAGCGTGACCGACTTATCGGCTGGAACAGGGAAAGAAATGGGAAAAGCCTGGATGTGGGTGATATTCATGGTTGTGCCAAATGTGTCGAAAATAGTTTTACCGGCCCCTAGGCCAGGACTTCGGGATTGACCAGATTGGCGAAGCGCTGGCCGTTCATGAGCCTCAATATCTCGTCGACGACGCCGCGGCTCATGCGTTCCATGCTGGACCGCGTCACACCCGCGACGTGAGGAGTCAACAGCAGACGCTCCAGTCCTGCGGGATAAAGCCCGTCGGGAATGGGCTGCACGTCGTGCACGTCCAGCGCGGCTCCGCCCAGCCGGTGTTCCCGCAACGCCGTTATCAGCGCGGCTGTATCCACCACCGGCCCCCTCGATACGTTGATCAGCAGGGCGCTGGGCTTCATCAGCGCGAGCGTCGGCGCATCGACCAGATCGCGTGTTTCGTCCGTCAAGGGGCAAGTCAGCACCACGATGTCGGCTCGGGAGAAAAGAGTTGGCTTGTCGGCATAAGTCACGCATTCGGGCAGGCTCTCGGGCCGCCGCGAGAGCCCCAGCACTTCCATGCCGAGCGCCAGCGCCACCCGGGCCAGCGCCCCACCTATGGCGCCCACTCCCACAATGCCCAGCGTCTGTCCATTGAGCTCCAGGGTGCTGTCGGCGCGCGGCCGGACCGAGGCCCAGTCGCGCACAGGATCTCGCAAAGCGAGAGACTCCATATTGCGCAGCAGGCGGAACATGGCGTTCAGGCAGTACTCGACCACCGACGACGTGTTCGAGCCCGGAATATTCGCAACAGGGATACGATGCGCAGTCGCCTGCCGCACGGGTATCATGTCCAGCCCCACGCCATGCCTGACCACGCCTTTGAGGCGGGTCTGGTAGTCGAAGATATCGTCCGGCAATTTGGCCCGCACCACCAGCGCATCGGCATCGGCGATCAGGGCGCGCAAAGTGTCCGCGTCGGCGCTGGGCGCAACGACGACCTGCGCACTGGCGGCCAGGCGCGCCTGCTCCGCCTCTTGCATGGGGTTGGTCAACAATACTTTGAACGGTGCAGCGGTCATACCTCAGGTCTCCACAACGGGGTTGCTCAATTCGCCAAGGGCCTCCACCTGCAAGGTGACGCGCTGACCGTGCTTCAGCCAGGCCGCGGGCTGGTGATTGGCGGCCACGCCGGCCGGCGTGCCCGTCGCAATGATATCGCCTGCATCCAGCGGCATGCGTTCCGAGGCGTAGGCGATGAGTTCGTCGATACGAAACAGCATTTCCGATGTATTGGACAGTTGCAGCAGCTTATCGTCTACCTGCAGTGAAATGCGGAGATCGTAGGGGTCTTCGATGTCGTCCGCCGAGACTATCCACGGGCCCAGCGGCCCGGTGGACGGCTGGTTCTTGCCCCGTACGAAGCCGCCGTCCTCGCGCACCATATTCGTATAGCTCACGTCGTTGAAGATCACATAACCGCATACATGGGCGGCCGCCTGGGCGGATTGAACCTTCAGGGCCGGCGTGCCGATGACGGCCGCCAGTTCCGCTTCATACGTGACCTGGTTTCCCGACGCCAGCACAATGGTGTCGCCCGGCCCGATCACCGTCGACCCCGATCTGATGAAAATCACCGGCTCTTGCGGGGCCGGCCGGCCCGACGCGGCAAGACCGTCCCGATAATTGAACGCCGCGCCGACCACCTTGCCCGGCCGCGGCAGAGGAGCCAGCAAGCGCACCGCCTGCAGCGGAAGCAGGCATGCCGCGGTCGGCGTTGCCGACTTCAGCGCCCCCGAAAGCGCCACCAGACCCGACTCTATCCATGCCATCAGCGAAGGCTCTAGGCCCTGCAGCGGCGCCGGCCTGGCCGGATGCGCACCGTCTATGACATGTGTGGCTCGCCCATGGCCATGTTGCGAAATCAGAACGCCGGCCCTGGCCCGGCCCTGGTGTTCGAAAGTGACGAATCGCATGCTTACACCGAATACTTTGCCAACACGCCGCGATCGATCTCTATGCCCAGACCCGCGCCTGTGGGAATGGCGACCACGCCTTCGCGCTGCTCGATGGGCTCGGTGGCGAGAGAATCCCGGAATGGGTTCTCGCACTGCTCGAATTCGAACAGCGGCGGCATCGGACGAAAGCTGGGCGGTTGGTCGGGCAAGGCCGCGATGAAGTGCAGCGTGGCCGCCACGCCTATCACCGAGCCCCAGGCATGGGGCACGCATTCCACTCCATGCGCCATAGCCAGCGCAGCGATTTTGCGGCATTCGCTGAAGCCGCCCGCCGCGCAGACGTCCGGCTGTACGATGTCCATGGCCTTGCGGGCGACGATGTCGCGGAAACCCCAGCGCGTGTATTCGTTCTCGCCCCCGGCCACCGCCATGTCCAGCGCACGCGTCACCTCCACGTAGCCGTCGAGGTCTTCCGGCGAGATGGGCTCTTCGAACCATTCGACATCGAGTTTTTCCAGCTCGCGCCCCAGCCGTATGGCAGCGGGCACGGTGAAGCAATGATTCGCATCCACCATGAGCCGGATATCGTCGCCTATGGCCTTGCGCACGGCTTCGACCCGGGCAATGTCCAGCTTGGGCGAACCCAGTCCGATCTTCATCTTGACGGCCTTGAAGCCATCCTCGATGTAACCCTGGGCTTCTTCAACGGCCTCTTCGATCAGCCTGTCCATGTCGATGAAATACAGGCCGGTCGCATAAGCCTGGACCTTATCGCGGAAGGCTCCTCCGATGATCTTGTGCACGGGCTTTCCGCAGCACTTGCCGATGATATCCCAGAGCGCGATATCTATGCCGCTGATCGCCGCGATGGCCATGCCTTTGGACCCGTAGTCCTTGATGCGATTGTAGAGGTCTTCCCAAATCACCTCCACGTCGAACGCATCGCGGCCCACTATCCGGGGACCGAACTGCGTGTCGATGAAGCTGCGCGAAACATGTGCCGGACCATAGCATTCGCCCCATCCGACCACGCCGTCCGCCGTCTCGATTTCGACGATGCAGGAACCGCGCGTCTTGTACAGCCAGCCCCGCGAAGAGGTGAACGGACGTGCTATAGGCGCGCTGACGGCATGGCACTTTACCGATTTGATGATGCTCATTGTTTTTTGCCTTCGTCTTTCTTGAACACCTTGGCAGCGACGCTATTCAGCGTACTCTGCACATCATCGATCTCCTTGGCGAGATCGTCTCCGGAAAGAGGGCTGATCACAACGCCATTCTGATCCGCGAACGACTTGAATTCCTTGCTTTCAATGGCATTGGAAAATAGCTTGATCAGCTTGGCCCGGACATCCTGGGGCAAGCCCGCGGGGCCCACGACATAAGCCATTTGCACCAGCGGCCCGAATGGGAAGACGTCATAGCCCAGCTCCTTGAATGTGGGCACGTCGGGCATGACTTCCAAGCGCTCGTTGGCGAATACCCCGAGAGGCTTTACCTTGCCGGCATCAATCTGGCCCTTGCTTTCGGACGGCTTGAGCACCGCGGCGTCGATTTGTTTCCCGGCCAGATCGATGATGACCTTGGCGCCGCCCGTGTAGGGCACGTTGATGTAGGTCGTGTCGGCTGCGCGCGCCGTCATCTCGGCAAAGATGTGATTGAGGTTGTGGGTTCCCGGCGTGCCTATGGACCTGCCCGGATGCTGCTTCATGTATTCAAGAAAGCTCTTGAGGTCTTTGGCGGGGCTGTCGACATTCACCAGCAGCACCAGCGGATCCACTGAAACCCGCGCGATGGGCGTGAACTGATCATTTCTTAGAGGAGTCAGCTTTTGTGCTATCTGGGCCAGCGTGGAGCTGGTCCCCATGCCGACCGTGTAGCCGTCCGGATCAGAACGCGCCACCCTCGTCATGCCGATGGAACCCGTTGCGCCGGGCACGTTTTCCACGATCAGATTCACGCCCGACTGCTTTTGCATTATGGTCTGCAACTGCCGCGCAGCAATATCGTTGGAGCCCCCGGCATTCCACGGAATGACGAATTGTATGTCTCGCTTGGGAAAGCTCTGATCCGCGGAATGCGCTAGAAAAGGAATAAAAGCGGCAAGCGCCGCCGCGACTATGCGGGAGTATTTCATGTCGTCTCCTGTAGAGGATATAAGTTTTGTGCGTTTGGACTGCTACGGAGAAATTCTACTCCTGTTTGTTATAACAAACAACAAACAACGAATATTGATCAAGAGCTTGCGCTTCCGGTAACATAGAGGCGTCCCTATAAAGCACCATGATGCAATGCTCACACCTGCCCTATCGCTACCCCTGGAAAAAAGCAGTCTGTCCGACCAGGCCTATGCGGCGCTCAAACAGGCCCTGCTTTCCGGCAGATTTCAGCCGGGAGAACGCATCGTCCTGCGCGACATTGCGGGCGACCTGGGCATTAGCCTCACTCCGGTGCGCGACGCGATAAACCACTTGATCGCCGAGCGGGTTCTGGACAGAGGCCCGGGCGGACAGAAAGGCGGTGCATCGGTCCCGCGGCTGGACGCTGATCAATTCAGGCAATTGATGATGCTGCGCGCCGACCTGGAGTCGCGACTCGCAGCCGCCGCCGCAGCGAACATGTCAGACGTGGACGTGCGGCAGTTGGAAATCCTCGTGCAGAAGATGCGGGAATCCATAGACAAAAATAACAAGAGCACGTATCTGGATCTGCACCGGCGTTTCCACTTTTCCCTCTATGAACACGCCCGAATGGATGTCGTCAACGACATCACCGAAATACTATGGCTGCGCTGCGGCCCAATCCTGAATGCGGTACTGGGCGAATACGTACCCTACCTGAAAAGGCGCGACTTCCACCAAGAGGCGGTCCTTCAACTGAAACAAGGCAACGCCGATAAAGTGGCCGAGAGCATACGCATGGACATCACCGAAGCCGGCGCCTACATCCACGATCAACTGGCGCAAGCCCCGCGCGTCGCAGTCTCTGCGCGAGCCAAAAAACTGCTCCGGGATCGGGCGTGATGCCGGGTTGTGCAAGCCTTGTTGTGAGGTTTGCATTTCCGAATGCTCATCTCCACCTCCAACTTGTCAATAAAGTCCTTTTCTTCAGCATCTACTCGAAGTCGAGTATGACAATCACCCGCCTGGACGAGAGCCGCTCCAGTACCTTGCCATTCCCGAAGCCATCAAGGCTTCCGGCGCCAGAAATGCTTCAGCATACGGCGCGGCTGGTATTTGCTTAGCCACTTCAGCAGTCCGTAGGACAGCCTCACCTTCTCTTGCCCCAAAGGCATATCCGGCTGTACCTGCATCCATGATGACTTGGGATAGGCGAGCACCTGATCAGGGTAGACGCTGCGGTGCCCCACAACCAGATAAGCGGCAATGCTGGCGCCAGCCACATAGACCGTCCCGGTTACGCCGCCAAACAGCTCCACGCCCATCAGTATTGCGGCAACAGGCGTGTTGGATGCAGCGGCAACAACAGACACCAATCCAATCGCCGCCCCCAGAGACGAATCAAGGCCCAGCAGCGGCGCCAAAGAACCGCCGACCATGGCACCCATGACGAACTGCGGCGTCACGATACCGCCATAAAAACCTGAGCCCAGCGTAATCGCCACCAGCAGCGCCTTCCACAAGAAACCCAGATAAGGCATGCTTTCGCCCTTGAGCGCGCTATCCATCAAGGGAAGACTAAGGCCGAGGTAATCCGTCGGGATCACGATAATAAGCGCCGACAATAGCAGCCCGCCCAGCAGAGGCATCAATGGAGGCCAAACATCCCAGCGCTTCCGCACATGATCGAATAGATCACGCATCAGCTTGACCAGGTCGATGAAGATCCATGCGGCGATGCCACACAGAATGCCGATGATGATAGTCTTGAGAAAAATGATCTCCGAGAAATCGGGCAAGAAGTCGATATTGTAGTAATCGTATGGAATGCCCCATACCTTGCTGATCTCGAAAGAGGCCACACCGGCAATGATCGCGGGAAACAGGAAATCGTGCCTGATCCGGCCAATGGCGAGCACCTCCACGCCATAGATGGCGCCCGCTATGGGAGTGCCGAACACGCTTGCAAAGCCGGCGCTCACACCGCATGCAACCAGGCGCTTTTGCAGCTCCGTATTCAAACCGCAGATGCGCCCCAAGCCGGATGCCAGCGTTCCGCCGATATGGGAGCAGGGGCCTTCTTTACCTGCAGAACCGCCGCACGATAAGGTGATGATGGCGGCCACTGGCTTGATCAGCAGCGTCTTGAACGGCATGCGCCCGCCCTGCCGATGTACCGCCGCGATGACAGAATCGCTCAGACCAGTGGTGTTGGCCCGACGTCCGTAGTGCAGCAATAACCCATTGGCCAGGCCGCCCAGCGGCAATAGCACCATCTGCGCCCATAACGGCACCGACGCCGTACTTCCGGTGAACAGAAACAAACCGTGGAGGAACAGGCTTGTACCCGTGCCGACTATAGTGCCAGTAATTGTCGCAAGCACTACCCATTGAACAACCGTCGCCAGCATGACTGCAGGTTCGATGTAATTGAAGCGGCGCATGGAAATATGTGGTCCCCGCCCAATCCTGGCGGGCAAAGGGGACATTGTAACGGAACGATGTCTGCCTATGGCCTAAGCCTCGCCTGAGCCGGCTCGGTGCGCCCTCAACCGCCTCAAATACGGTGCCCAAAGCGTGAGCTGGAACTGGAGCGGAACAGCGCTACCACGATCCGGGCGTGCCCGCTGTAGAGAAAATTGCGTGCGCAGCGCTAAAATTCGATCATATTGCTACTAAATGCGCACGGTGCGACACAAGACTCTCAGGGTTGGAATCAAATCCTATTGGTAACGAAATATGCAGGCTAAAGTGAGTGTGAGAACATTGGCTTGCCATGTCTGGATGTGAACGACTTATATATGCAACCGGTGGATGATTCAGTGAAGTAAATTTCCGGGCTGCCCTCCCGAAAAGCCAGATTGGTGACCAGCTTTCCTTGTGGCGCATCCATACGGTGAATCGGCTCTCCCTCGGGAGAAAACATCCATATGCAACCCAGGCCAGCGTGTGCCACGAGCAGTTCGCCATGGGCGGATAGCGCAAGCCCGTCCGGCCCAAGCCCACCCGACATTTGCACAAAGCGCCCCGCCTTTAATGGTTGCATATCCCTTCCCAACGGCACGCGCCAGACACTGTTGTCACGGGTAACGGCGACGAACAGTGTGCGCTCCTCTAAATCCATGGTCAGGCCGTTTGGGCTTGGCAAATTATCCAAAAGACAGGAGAGCCGCCCATCTGCGCTGTACCGGAACAAACGGCCCGTCGGATCGTGCAGGCCGGTCAATCCTTGATCGGTAAAGTACAAGTCGCCATTGCTGGCAAAGAACAAGTCATTCACACCTTTGAAATGTTGCGATGCGTACTCTTGCAGCAACGGCTCAATACGTCGATGCTCGCGGTCGTAAACCATGATTCCATGTTTATGATCCGCCACGAAGATCCGGCCGTCTCGATGGATCTTCAAGCCGTTCGGCCATCCATCATACTCATGGGCGATACGGATATGCCCTTCAGCATCCAGCGTCAGTATGCGTCCGTTTACAATATCCACGAACCACAAGACGCCATCACGATCGAAGCTGGGCCCCTCTAAAAAGGAGCTTGCCTTTAAACCGGGTGGCTGACCCGCATTCAGGCCAGAGTCCAGGTCAGCGGTACGCAGTTCTTCCGGCAAGCGTGCAACCAGCGTCGCAGTGACGCGTGGGGGTGGCGCATACAGCATGTCGTCTCTCACTTATGACTTCAAATCGACCTGCGCTACCATCCGCTTCGTGCTTTCGTAGATATCTTTCATGGCCAGCTCTGTTTCCTGCGGTGAAAGCGGCGCGGAAACAGAACCAAGCTGCTCCCTTAGTTTGTCGGAAACTTCCGGCATGGAAACGATCGCACCAAGTGCTTTATTGAGCTTTTTGATGAGATCGCCATTCATATTTGCCGGCCCCACGATTACAAAGTGGTCATCAAAATACAGCCCTGGCACCGTTTCAGAGACTAACTTCAATTCTGGAAATAAAGGGGAACTATCCTTTCCAGCCACTGCGATGGCTTTGGCATGGCCGGAATTCAACACGCCAAAGACCCCTGCGAGATTGTCGAATCTTGCATCAATGAAGCCCCCCATGAGGTCCTGGTTGCCTGGCGCCGAGCCTTTGTAGTGAACGATGTTGATATCGAGATTGGCCGACTTGGCCAAGTAAGCTGCCATCAGATGGGTGCTGGAGGATGGTCCGATCGTACCGATCGATACTCTTCCGGGGTTCTGCCGGCAATATTCCACAAACTCTTCCGTATTACTGACTGGCAGAGAGCTTTTGACGATCAACAACATCGTATTTTTAGTCAGTTGTGCAATCGGCGAGAAGTTTCGAACCGGATCGAATTTCTGAACTTCAGGATCCAATGCCGGCGCGCTGGCGAGCATGGAAGAACTTAAATAAAGCACCTGTCCGTCCGGCGCCTGATTCATGACATAGTTGCTGGCAATCAAGCCGGACGCGCCAGGGCGAGGATCGACGACCACTGTCCTTTCCAGGCTGGCCTGCAACTTCTCTGCCATGATTCTTGCAATATTGTCGGCCCCACCCCCCACAGGACCAGGAATAACAATGCGAATGGGACCCGTTGGCTCTTGAGCCCAAAGGGAGCCCGTTGCCCCAAGCAAGGCTGATCCCACGAGGAAGACGTTGAATTCACGACGCGTTGACATTTAGGCTCCTTTTCTTAGCCATTGGATTTGTTATTGAAACACTGCGCATGCCTTCAAAGGCTGCGACTTAATCATTTGCCGCCCCGATGGCGAGATGCCCAACAGATTTCCGTTTCCTTCTGCAGAATCGCCCGCAGCAAACCCTTTTAGCGTTGACAGGCCTTAGTCCAGGCGTGCCCCCGATTCTTTGACAATAGCCCTCCATTCGGGAATCTCTTTTGCAATCAAGTCCGTGAATTGCTTTTGGGTCAATAATAGTGGCTTGGCACCTTGATTTTTCAGACTCTGAACGACATCGGGCGACTGCAACACTTTCTGTGCTGCCTCATGAAGGATCTGGATTACATCGGGTGGGGTGCCAGCGGGTGCGAACAATCCATACCAGGGAGTAACGCCATAACCGGATAGCGTTTCGCTGATGGAAGGCACATCAGGCAACGCTTCTTGACGCTCCGGATTTACCACGCCCAATACCTTCAAACGGCCGGCCTGAATATGAGGCAGCGATGAGGCCAAGGCCTGGAATGCAATAGGAACCCGTCCGGCAATAACGTCTGTTGTGGCTGCCGATGCTCCTTTGTAAGGGACATGAACCAGCTTTACTCCCGCAGCCTTGGCGAACAGTACGCCAAGCAGGTGATTCAGCGTTCCATTCCCCGCTGATGCGAAGTAAATCCCGTCAGGCTGCGATTTGGCGTACGCAATCAGCTCGGCAATCGTATTCGCAGGCACATCAGGGTTCGCCACCAGTACCATTCCGCCAGTCGCGAGGCTTGAGACGGGGATGAAATCCTTCTCTGGTTCGTATCCAGCATTCGTATAGAGAAAAGGATTGACGAGATGGGCGCTGCTGACATTGACCAGTAGGGTTTGGCCATCAGGCGCGGACTGTTTCGCCGCCACGGCTCCTATGTTGCCGCCAGCGCCAGGCTGGTTTTTGACTATGACGCTCGTACCGACGATGTCTCCGAGTTTATTGGCGAAGATCCGCGCGATGATATCGCTTGCCCCGCCCGCCGCCTGCGGAAGAATTATGGTCACAGGATGCGAAAGGAACTTGCCGGCAAGAGCGCTTCCCGTCACCATCTGCGACACCGCCAATAGCGCGGCGCCTAAAATCCGTTTATACATATAGTTGACCTCCTTGTTCGATTCGAAATTACTACTCTGGCTTGCCCAGGTGAAAGAGACAATCGCCTGTTTGGCACGACGCGACAGCACGTTCGCAAATAACCATGCCGTCATCGTCAAAATGTATATGCTCTGCGGGACGCAAGGGAGTCGCGGGAAAATAGATCTTGCCGGCGAGGTCGCCAGCTTTAACGTTATCCCCAAGTGAAACGGCCGCTTCAAAAATTCCTTCTGCAGTGGCGTACACAAATGATTTCGCCGCTACCTTGACAAACCGCACCTCGGGCGGCTGTGGAATATCCACAGTGTTAATAACACCAAAGTGCCCCAGGATGCGCAGCACGCCGTCTTCACAAATCTGCCGATAGGCTGGATTAACCCAGGCGCGACCGCCTAATTCGGTACCTATCCGTATTATTTTGTTCCGCAATGCCGCGTCATAACTGCTGCCTATTCCCGCCCGTCCTTCAAAGACAACGCCGTAGGGAGCGCCGAACAGCCGCATAAGCTGTTTGCTCTGTTCCAGTAGAGCTGTATCGTCGGCGGCTAACGTCACGGAAGAGGGCAAGTAGTTCAACGAAGTGCCGCCACTGTGCAAATCCAGTACCACATCAGCGCGGCTGAACAGTTCGGTTTCAATGAAATGCGCTATGACCTCGCTCACAGACCCGTGCGCATCGCCAGGATATATGCGGTTCAGGTTGGCGCCGTCGATAGGCGAAGTGCGCAGCCCCGCCAGCGCAGCCGGATAATTAGCCATGGGCAGAACGATGATCTGGCCAGATATGCTTTCCGGCTCAAACTGCTGAATAAGTCGGGTCAATGTCACCTGCCCCTCATATTCATCGCCGTGGGTTCCAGCCATGAGCAGCACGACAGGCCCGTCACCGTTGCGGATGCTAACCAAAGGAATGGGTAGCCACCCGTAGGCGGAGCGATGGACGGAGTGCGGCAAGCGCGCATATCCCACATGCTTTCCATTGGCGCTTAGCGGAATGTCGATTTTGACACTGGTCTTCGTCATGATTAGCTCCATAGTGGACGAATTGGCGAGAGTTCGTCCGTGAAAACAGTAAGCTTGAGTGCGATAAAGTGCTACGGCAGGGCGCCGGCCATCTCCGCAGTGATTCCGAGGAACGCATCCACATCCGCTGGCGTATGGACATGCAAGGGGGATATCCTTACGCCACCTTCGAGCTTGAACGAATCCAGCATTCGTCTGGAATAAAGGCTGGTTGCCGTTCGCTCGTAAACGGTTACGCCCCGCTTTTCATACTCCAGAACTGTTTCCGAAAAGCCAAGCTTGCCTATGCTGATCATGACGATAAGATCGCGCCTGCTTAAATCGGGGTGATCAAGGCATACCTTCACTTTGGGTATATGTCTTAGGCCCTTGACAGGATCCTCGCCATTCAATAGCCGCGACAATAGTGCGCGCTCGTGCAGTTCGATTCGACTCATCCCACTTTCGAATAAGGTACGGCGGTCTCGGCTGGTACTGAATTTCCCCCCCAGCCAGCAAACGTAAGAGACAATCTCTGTAATCGCTGCAAATTGCCACGGCGTGCCGCTACCCAGATTCCACGCGCAAGCGTCTTTGCCATTCAGCTTGTGATGCGGTAAAACAGCGGCCCTCTCCGAGAGCCAGGCCATGCCCGAACCACGTGCGCCAAAAAATTTATACGGCGCTATATTGATGCCGTCCACGGGAGTGCGCTGCAGGTCAATCAGGCCATGGGGCGCATGTTGAACGGCATCGACAATAATGTAGAGGTCCGGCTTGATCGCCCTTGCCCGCTGAACGATCGCTTCCAGATCCAGTTTGGCGCCCGAAATATTGGATGCATAGATTACGCTCAACAAACATGTGTCGTGATCTATCAAGCTCACCAGTGCATCGACGTCGACTCCTCCTGTGGAGGGGTTGCTCTGCGCCACGCGGAGCGCTTTGCCCGTTCGTTGCGCATAGAGAGACATGGCATCGAAGGACGACGGATGCTCAAGCGCGGTGGTCACCATATTGGACCCCGTTACGTTCTCTGCGACAGCCCGCACCATGTCGAACATGATCGACGACGCAGTTTGCGCCGCATAGATGCTCCCGCCTTTGGCATTAAGTATGCAGCGAACATCCTGCTCCCCCGCTTCCTGGATAGTTTGAAGGTAGCGTGCCGTAGTGTGAACGCGCTCTATATTGTCGGGAATCGCGTCCAGCTCGACCATGCGCTTAAGTACTGATTTCAGCCGAAAAGCACCTCCGGCGTTATCGAAATACAGACGCTTGCGCCCCGTATGGTCGTGGTCCACCAAATGAAAACGGCTTTTTATCTCAGACATGAGTTCTTCAGGGAAGAACTGACCTTGGGAAGACGACATAAGGGATACGTTGACCTGTGATGAGGAAATAACGGCGATTATGAGTTGCTTGCAAGAAAGAAAAAAGAGATATTTTTGTATTAAATTACATGAGATAAAGTAATCTATCCCATTGCTTTCTACGAGGATTTCTATGATTTCATTCAAGCAGATGGAAGCGATTTTCTGGATAGGAAAGCTTGGCAGTTTCGCCTTGGCCGCGCGCAAGCTCTGCATTTCCCAGTCGGCCATCTCCAAGAGAATCCAGGAGCTCGAACAGATAATTGACACCAATCTGTTCGATCGAAGTCTACGAGCCGCATCGCTAACAGACAAAGGCGAAGAGATGTTCATGCTGGCTCAGAGGTTTTTGGAACAGCGAGACATCGCTCTCGAGCAGCTCCTGCGTCCAGACGCAATGGAGCGGCGGGTACGCATAGGCATCACAGAGCTTTCGGCCTTGACATGGCTGCCCATTCTGGTGAAACGCATCCAGGCGCGTTATCCTAAGGTGACACTGGAACCTTATGTCGACTGTAGTCAAGGTCTATACGAAAAAGTACTGGCAGATGATATCGATCTGATTTTCGTGCCTGATACATTCACTGATATATCCCTGCGCGCCACACCTATCGGAACGGTCGAAAGCGCCTGGATGTGCAAACCCGGATATGTGAAAGAGAACGGCCCCATCAAGCTGGGGGAGCTGCCCAGATACTGTTTGCTGGTGCAAGGACCTAGCTCGGGTGCGGGCGCCTTTTACGAAGATTGGTTGAAAACACAAGAGTTCAAGGCCGACAGGATTATCGTCGTGAACAACTTGTTGGCCTTGATCGGGCTAACCGTGTCCGGACTGGGGATCAGTTATCTCCCGCGGCAGTGCGTGCGGCAAATGCTGAATGACAATGAATTGAGAGAACTCGAGGTGACGCCCCCTCTACCAGTGGTGCGCTACATGGCTGTATATCGTGCTGGTTCACCAGGCACGATATTGTCCTCCATCGTTTCGATGGCTCAGGAATGTTGCAACTTCGGGCAGATATTCCAAACGCTGGAGCCACTGTGCCTGCAAGAGGATATGGACTCAAGCGTGCAAAAGGCGGGACTGCGCTAAACCTCTCCTTTTCAACGCGACCAGCCCCCTACTCCACCGTCACGCTCTTGGCCAGATTCCTAGGCTTATCCACATCCGTGCCCCTTGCACATGCCGTGTGATACGCTAATAACTGCAGCGGTATCGTATGCAGGATAGGCGATAGCTTCCCGTAGTTTTCTGGCATGCGTATGACGTGTATGCCTTCGCTGTTGACGATCTTGGTGTCGGCGTCGGCGAAGACGTAGAGTTCGCCGCCGCGGGCGTGGACTTCCTGCATGTTGGACTTGAGTTTTTCCAGCAGTTCGTCGCGGGGGGCGATGGTGACGACGGGCATGGCTTCGGTCACCAGGGCGAGCGGCCCGTGCTTGAGTTCGCCGGCGGGGTAGGCTTCGGCGTGGATGTAGCTGATTTCCTTAAGCTTCAGGGCGCCTTCCAGGGCGATGGGGTAGTGCATGCCGCGGCCCAGGAACAGGGCGTTTTCCTTGCTGGCGAAACGGTCGGCCCAGGCCATGATCTGCGGCTCCAGGGCAAGGACGGCGCCGATGGCGACGGGCAGGTGGCGCAGGGACTTCAGCATGTCGGCTTCGCGCTCTTCGCTGAGCTGGCCTTTGGTCTGCGCCAAGGCCATGGTCAGCAGGCACAGGGCGGTAAGCTGGGTGGTGAAGGCTTTGGTGGAAGCCACGCCGATTTCGACGCCGGCGCGGGTGATGTAGTTCAGCCTGCATTCGCGCACCATGGCGCTGGTGGCGACGTTGCAGATGGTCAGGGTATTGTGCATGCCCAGGCTGCGGGCGTGCTTCAGGGCGGCCAGGGTGTCGGCGGTTTCGCCCGACTGGGAAATCGTGACGACCAGGGTGCGGGGGTTGGGCACGCTGTCGCGGTAGCGGTATTCGCTGGCGATTTCGACGTTGACGGGTATTTTGGCGATGGATTCTATCCAGTAGCGCGCGGTCAGGCCGGCGTAGTAGCTGGTGCCGCAAGCCAGGATCAATACGTTGTCGATGTCGCGGAAGATTTTATAGGCTGCGTCGCCGAACAGTTCCGGCGTGATGCTTTCGATGTCTTGCAGGGTGTCGGCCACGGCGCGCGGCTGCTCGAAGATTTCTTTCTGCATGTAGTGGCGATAAGGACCCAGTTCGGCCGCGCCGGTGTGCACGTGGACGGTATGGACTTCCCGGTCCACGGGCCGGCCTTGCCGGTCGACCACCCAGACCCTGGCCAACTGCAGGTCGACCACGTCGCCGTCTTCCAGGTACATGATCTGGTCGGTGGTGCCGGCCAGGGCCAGCGCGTCCGAGGCGAGGAAGTTTTCGTTCTTGCCGCGGCCCACCACCAACGGCGAGCCCTGGCGCGCGCCGACGACGCGGTGGGGTTCGTCGCGGCAGAAGACCGCGATGGCATAGGCGCCTTGCAGGCGGCGCGTGGCCTGCTGCACTGCTTCGAACAGGTCGCCGTTATAAAGGTGATCGACCAAGTGGGCCACGACTTCGGTGTCGGTCTGGCTTTCGAATACGTAGCCCGCGGTCTGCAGCTCTGCGCGCAATTCATCGTGGTTTTCGATGATGCCGTTGTGCACCAGGGCGATGCGCGAACCGCCTTTGCCGCGGCCGGAGAAATGGGGGTGCGCATTGTGCGTGGCTGGCGCGCCATGGGTGGCCCAGCGGGTGTGGGCGATGCCGGTATAGCCTTCCAGGCCCTCTTTGCGGACTTGCTCTTCCAGTTCGGCAACGCGCTGCGTGCTGCGCGCCCGGCGCAATTCGCCGCTGTCGTGTACGGCCACGCCGCAGGAATCGTAGCCTCGATACTCCAGGCGTTTCAATCCTTCCAGCAAAATGGGGGTGATGTCCCGTTGGGCGACTGCGCCGACGATTCCGCACATGGTTTTGGCTCCGAATACATTTGCAAAGAAGCTATTGTGCGGAAATCATCAAGAAATTTGATTTCTTTTTTACAGTAAACTTGATATATTATTTCTGTATCTAATCATTGCGTAATTATATTTCAATTAAATATAAATTTCGTTATAAATGGAAAATGATACCTTCGTTCAGTTTGACGATCTAGACCTTCGGATACTGGATCAGCTGCAAGCGGACAGCGCCTTGACCAATCAGGACCTGGCGCAGCGGGTTCACGCCTCGGCGCCCACTTGCCTGCGCCGCGTGCGCCGCCTGATCGAGGAAGGCATCATCGCCAAGCAGGTCGCTATTGTGGATCCGGAAAAAATCGGGCCCAGCTTGACCGCCATTATCGAGATCACGCTGGATGCGCAAAGCGCCGAGCATCTGGAAGCGTTCGAAGCCAGCGTGGCGGATGTGCCGGCCATCCTGCAGTGCTACCGTGTTTCGTCGGGGCCGGATTTCATCGTGGTCGCGCAAGTGGCGGACATGCCCGCATATCACGCCATGGCGCATCAGGTCTTTACGTCGCAGTCCAACGTGCGCAATGTGCGCAGCTTCTTTTCCATACACCGCAGCAAGTATGAAACGCGGGTGCTCATTCCCCGCCCAGCGCCTGCCGATACACCGCCAGGTAGCGCTCGGCCATGATGCCGGCGTCGTGTTCGCGCATGACATAGTCGCGCGCTTTCTCGACCAGGGCGGCGCGCAAACCGCGGTCGCCCAGCAGCCTGTCCATGGCATCCGCCAGCGCATGGTGGTCCCCGACGGGGCAAAGCAGGCCGCGCCCTTCCGCCAAAGACTCTTGCAAGCCCCCGGCGTCGGTCGCCGCCACGGGCACTGAATAAAGAAAGGCATCCAGAACGCTGGTGCCCAGGGCTTCATGGCGCGAACTCAGCACGAAGACATCCATCAGCCGGTACAGGTTTTCGATATCCGGCTGGAAGCCTGCGAATACATAGTGATCGCCCAAATCCAATTCCTTGGCCAGCGCATGGGCCGCCGCTTCTTCATCGCCGCCCGCCCCCAGATGCAGGAAGACGAAATCGCTGCGGCGCTGCTTCAAGGCATGGACGGCGCGCACCAGCGTGCATGGGTCTTTTTCAGAGGTCAGGGCGGCCGCGGTGGCCAGTACGCGCTTGTTGGACAATCGATATCGGTCCGCAAACGCGGCGGCGCGTTCCTGGTCCAGCGGCTTTGCCTCAACGGCGCTGGGAATGATGCTCACGGAAAAACCCAGCCGGCGGGGCTCTTTTGCCGCGGCATTGCTGATGGCGACCAAAGCGTCGACGCGCCGCCATTTCCATGCCGTGCGCGGTTCGCGTTTTGCCGGGACATCGAACGCCGTGCGGCGGGTGAAGACAAGGCGGCCCTCGAGCCGCGGTTTGAGCAGGGCCAGCCAAGTCAGCGTATTGGCCGTCTGCGCATGCAGGATGTCGAAGCCGCGGCGATTGCGCAGCAGGAATGCGCACAGCCCCGCCGCCCCCGAAACGCCATGGACGGCGAACCCGTCTTGCGCGGCACGCTCGGCCAGTTCGCCCCCCTTGCGCGCCAAGAGCGCCACATCATGGCCGTGCGCGCGCAATTGCCGCAAGCAAAGCAGCGTCTGCCTTTCACCGCCGCGCCAGCCGCGTTCCATGTTTAGCTGCAGGATGCGCATGGCGGTTCAGAACTCCAGATCGGGCACCGGACTTAGATAGCGCGCGATATTGATGCACATGGCGACCAGCGCGCAGGCGACGGCGGCCCCGACTCCTATCACTGCGCCATTGGCGAGGCTGATGTTGAACGAAACCGCCACCAGCGCCGTGCCGAAACTCTGCCCGAATACCCGCGTGGTGGCCTGCATGCCGCCGGCCGCGCCGCTGCGGTGGCGCGGAGCGCCCGCCAGCAAGGCGCGGTTGTTGGGCGTCTGGAAAAAGCCGAAGCCCACGCCCCCCAACAGCATGGCGTAGATCAGCCATATCAGCCCCACGTCGGCCGACAGCAATATCACCCAGCCCATGCCCAGCGCCATGCAGGCCGCGCCTATGCCGCACAGCACCGCGACGGAGTAGCGGTCCGACAGATACCCGGCCACGGGCGCCATGACCGCAACCCCTATGGACCAGACCCCCAGCAATATGCCGACATCGCCGTAACTGTAGTGCAGCACTTCTTTGAAATAGAAGGGCAGGGACACAAACGCGGCCATTTGCGCCGCAAAGGAGAACGCCGATGCGCCCACAGCATAGGCGATAGGCTTGATGCGCAAGAGATCGATGGGAACGATGGGCGCCAATTGCCCGCGCGAACGGCGCACCAGGGCCCATCCCGCCAGCGCCGAGATCAGCAGGCACAGCGCGGCGCGGGCCGGATCTTTCACCACGGCATCCAGTCCGACGACGGACAGGCCGAAGACCGGAGCGCTAAGCAGACAGGCGATCCAGTCGAAACGGCTGGCGCTGCGCGGCACGTCGGGCAGGAAGCGCACGCCGAAATAAGAAGTGATGCATATGGGCACAATGACCAGGAAAATCCAGTGCCAGGACGCTATCTGCAGGATGAACGCGCCTATCGTGGGCCCGAGCACCGCCATCACACCAACGGTCATGGCGTTCAGGCTCAGGCCCATGCCCAGCTTGCTCATGGGATAGATGTTGCGCACCAGGCCGCCGAACAGGCACATCAGCATGGCCGAGCCCAGGCCTTGCGCCATGCGGGCGAGCAGCAGGCTCAGGAACGAGGTCGACAATGCGGAGGCCAGCGAGGCCACCATGAACATCGTCATGCCCATTGCGAACATGCGCCGGAAACCGACGCGCTCGGCCACTGCGGACAGAGGCAGCAGGGAGACGACCACGACCAGGTTATAGGCGATGACCACCCATACTACATTGGCGGGGTCGATGCGCAGCGCGCCGGCGATGGCGGGCAGGGCCACATTGGCCATGCTGGAATCCAGCACGGTGACAGTCAGCGCCATCAGCAGGACGGTCGCAGCCCAATGGCGCCTGGGCGCCTCCAGGCCGTCGGGTAGCGGTTCGGACTTGCCGCCTGAACGTTTTTTGCTTGTCACGATGCGTTTTTCTTGGCCGGCCGCTTCCAGGTTTCTATGGTTTTCTGCTGAGCGCGCGACAGGGTCAGTTTATCGGCCGGCGCATTGGCGGTCAGCGTGGTGCCGGCGCCCAATGTCGCGCCGCGCCCGACGCGCACGGGCGCCACCAACTGCGTGTCCGAACCGATAAAGGCGTCGTCTTCGATGATGGTCTGGTGTTTATTGACGCCGTCGTAATTGCAAGTGATGGTGCCCGCGCCGATATTCACCCGCGCGCCCACCTGGGCGTCGCCGATATAGGCCAGATGATTGGCCTTGGAGCCTTGGCCCAGCACGCTTTTCTTGATTTCGACGAAATTGCCCACATGGGCTTGCGGCCCGATGTCGGCCCCCGGGCGCAAGCGGGCATAAGGCCCTATGCGCGCATCGCCCGCCACCCTGGCCTGCTGAAGATGGCTATAGGCCTCGATATGCGTGCCCGCGCCGATGTCGGCATCCTTGATGACGCAATGCGGGCCGATGCGCACGCCATCCGCCAGGCCGACCCGGCCCTCGAACACGCAGCCCACATCGATGAAGACGTCGCGCCCGCATTCCAGCGTGCCGCGCAGATCGAAGCGCGCCGGATCGGCCAGGGTCACCCCTTGCTCCAGCAAGCGGCGGGCTTGTTCGCCTTGCCAGATGCGTTCCAGCTGAGCCTGCTGCACGCGGCTGTTGACCCCCAGGGTTTCCCAGCCGGCGGCGGGCTGCGCGGCGCGCACCGGCACGCCATCCGCGACCGCCAGGCCCACGATATCGGTCAGGTAGTACTCGCCTTGCGCATTGTTATTGTCGATGCGCCCCAGCCAGTCCTTCAGCTTGGCTGTGGGGGCCGCCAGGATGCCGGTATTCACCTCTGCAATGGCAAGCTCTTCGGCCGATGCGTCTTTGTGCTCGACGATGCGCAGTACATCGCCGGCCGCGCTGCGCACGATGCGCCCGTAGCCGCTGGGGTCGGCCAGTGTCTCCGTCAGGATGGCCGCGGCGCCCGCCCGCGCATCCAGTAAGCCGCGCAACGTGGCGGGCTGGACCAGGGGCACGTCGCCGTACAGCACCAAGGTGGCATCGTCCGGATTGCCGCCGCCCATCAACAAAGGCAGGGCTTGCTGCACGGCGTGCCCCGTGCCCTGCTGGGGACTCTGCAAGGCGAACTGCAGGTCCTCCTGGTCGGCGAAGGCGGCCCTGACCTGGTCCGCGCCATGCCCGACCACGACCACGATGCGATCCGGCCCCAATTGGCGGGCATTATCGAGCACATGGGACAGCATGGGTTTACCGGCCAGCGTATGCAATACCTTGGGCAAGTCCGACTGCATGCGTTTGCCGAGGCCTGCGGCCAGAATGACGATGTTCAGCATGAATTAATGGCGAATCGAAAACGAGGGAATATAAAAAACAGGCCGGCGGCCCATACAGGTGAAATCATACATGCTTGCGCCAGGGCTCGTGCGGGATGCCGAGCCCTGGGTTCGCAACGGCCCCGCCCCGCCAAAACCAGACCCGCTTTCATTGCCGGCCTTGCAGCAGGGCTTCGTACCCGCCCGTTACGGCTTTCTGGCCGCCGCGCCGCGGCGGCTTGCAGGCGCGGCCGCCTTCTTGGCCGTCTTGCGAGCCGCCCCGCCGGATGCCGCTGTTTTTTGCGCGGATTTGGCGGCCGGCCCCTTGGTGTCGCCTTTACCCAGGGACGAATCCGCGGAAACGCCGGAAGCGGCTTGGCCCTGCGCCGCCTTGGCGATGTCGGCCGCCTGCAGGGTCGCGGCGGTTGCCGCCGCCAGGGAATCGAACTGTTTCTGCACCATGTCCCACCAGCCTTGCGCCGCGGCAGCCGCTTGGGCGGCATAGGCGTCCGGCGCAGTTGGCGCGTCTGGCGCGCCCTTATCCGCCGGCTGATCCTTGGCCGGCGCGTCATTGCCGGAGGCGGCGCTTGCCCGCTCCCCCGCCGCGCCGGACGAGGCCTTTGCCGTTCCGGCGGAGGCCGGCGGTTCCGGCCACGCAGCCTTGCTCTGATCCATCCCGCCGCCCGGGTGGATACCCAGTACGACTTCCAGCGGCGAACGGCCATCGCTGCTTTTGGAAGCCGCGCCGGCCACGAAGGATTTCAGCGTGGCGACCATGGCGCGCTGCACTTCCAGAGCCTGTATCGTGCTGGACAGCATGGACAGGTTCATGCGCAGCCAGTTTTCCACCGCTTTCAAGTCCGTAATGCGGCGATCCAACTCTTCCAGGGAAAGCGGAACGCCCATGGAAGCCTGGTCCAGGCGGCCGGCGCCCGCCAGGCCCTGCCAGGCCTGGCGCATCATTTCCATGCTGGCGACCAAGGGGTTCTCTGCCATGTCGCCGCTATGGCCAAAACCCGGCAAGACGAAGGGATTATCATTTTGAGTAGCCATGGCGGCTCCTTGCGCAGTCGTTTACCCGGTGATAGCTTAAACTGAAGCGGCCGCAGCGTCTAATGGCCACGCCGCATAGTGATTCAATTGCCGATTCCCTACTTATGAGCATTACGCTTACGTTGCCCGAATTGGAGGCGGCCATCAATTATTGGCGGTCGCGATCGCCTTCCCAGGGGGAAGAACTGGCGCTGTGCCCGCAAGCGTCGGCGCTGGCCGTACCCTATGCCATGCTGATATTCGACAGAAAACAAGCCGTCGAGATGGATGAGTTGAGCTCCGCCGCGCAGCAGGCGCTGCGGGAATGGCTATCGATCAAGCCGCGATCGGGCCTTCCCTGAAACGCTTTTGCAGACCCTCTAGTATGACGAGTTCAGCCTCGCGGGTGAATTCGCCGGCCTCGATCAGCGCCCATAGTTCTTCCAGATCCACAAGCCGGATGTCGCTGACCTCGCCATCCAGGTTCTTGGGCGACACGGACCGGGCCAGCACGCAATCGCTGACCAGCACGTCTTCGACCTGGTAGCCTTCGGGCAGGCGCCTGTGCATGCGCAACAAGGTGCGCAGCGGGCTGCGGGTTTCAAGGTCGGCGGACGATAGCCCCGCTTCTTCGTAGCTTTCGCGCACCAGGGCGAGATCCAGCGTTTCGGCGGCGCCCACCAGGCCGCCCACCAGGGTGTCCCACATGCCGGGATCGGTGGTTTTGGACAAAGAGCGGCGCGCCACCCAAAGCCTGCCATCGGGCGACCATGCATTCAGGTGCACCGCTTTGGTCAGCAGGCCGAGGGGCCGCACGGCGGCGCGCTCGATCGCCCCGAGCCTGCGGCCTTCGCCGATGACATCCAGCAATTCATCGCGCCAGCCGCGCAGGCAGCCGGTATCCCTCAAACAATGCGCGAGGCCGTCCAGCACGGCATTGAGCGCCATGCGCCTGCGCGGCGCGGCGGTGATGTGGACGGCTTCGGGCTCGATGTCCACGCCCGGCAAACCCTGGATATGACTGGTGGCTTTCGCGGTGATCCAACCCGCGACCTTGCCGCTCACGGTCAAGGGACGCGAGCCGCTGGGGGGCAATTGCTGGATACGTCTGGCAAGTTGTCGATATCGGGCGTCCAGGGCGGGCGCCAACACGCGGGCGTGTGCATCTTTCATGCAATAATTGTAATGTATGCCCGGCTGCCCATGCTTTGTTTCCCACAGGTGCCCACACCGCATCATTACCGAGTCAACCCACGGTCAGCGCTAGTTCGTTATAATTCTGCGGTCTTTAAGTAATTCGAGCAGGTATTTCCAGAGCTTTAACATTTTAAGCCTGCCGTCCAACAATTGTGTGCTCCAGCGTCGTTTTTTTTGGTGGCTGTTTGATCAAAATCAACCAAGGGCAAGGGCACGTCGTATTTCGAGGTCAGCATGAAGAAGTTGAGAGGGTTACTGGGCACTGGCGCATTGCTCATGGCGGGCGCTGCCGGTGCGCAGGTACAGGATATGCCAGGAGGCCCCAGAGTCAATCAGCTCAACCTCCACGAGGGGGTTACATCGATCGCGCAAGACATCGTGTGGATACATTGGATGATGCTCATCATCTGTGCGATCATATTCGTCGGCGTATTCGGGGTGATGTTCTACTCCATTCTCATGCACCGCAAATCGCGCGGCGCCGTCCCGGCGAAATTCCACGAGCATGTCGGCATCGAAATCGCCTGGACTGTCATCCCTTTCCTGATCGTCGTCGGCATGGCCCTGCCCGCCACCCGCACCGTGGTCGCCATGAAGGATACTTCCAGCGCCGACTTGACCATCAAGGTAACCGGCTACCAATGGAAATGGGGCTATGAGTACCTGGACGGCCCCGCGAAAGGCGTCAAGTTCCTGTCCAACCTGGCGACTCCCCGCGATCAAATCGAAGGCAAAGCGCCGCGCGGCAATCTCTACCTGATGGAAGTCGACAAGCCGCTGGTGGTTCCCGTCAACAAAAAAGTACGCGTGGTCCTGACCGCCAACGACGTCATCCACTCCTGGATGGTCCCCGAATTCGGTGTCAAGCAGGACGCCATGCCAGGCTTCCTGCGCGACACCTGGTTCCGCGCCGAAAAAATCGGCACCTACCGCGGCCAATGCGCGGAGCTCTGTGGCAAGGACCACGCCTTCATGCCTATTGTGGTCGACGTGGTTTCGCAGGAAGATTACGACAAATGGACGGCCGAGCAGCGCAAGGCGCTGGCCGCCGCCGCTGACGACCCCAACAAGGAATGGACCAAGGACGAGCTCGTGGCCCGCGGCACGCAGGTGTATGCGGCCAACTGCGTGGCCTGCCACCAGGCCAACGGCAAGGGCATCCCCGGCACCTTCCCCGCGCTGGACGGCGGCGACAAGTACGTGCTCGGCCCCATGAAGGATCAAATCCTGACTGTGCTGAACGGCCACCCCGGAACGGCCATGGCCGCCTTCCGCGACCAGCTGAACGATGTGGAAATCGCCTCCGTCATCACCTACACCCGCAACGCCTGGAGCAATGCGGGCAAGGGCAAGGATCCGGTTGTAAAGCCAGCCGACGTCAAAGCCTTGCGCTAAGCCGTCAGTGCGTGTAAAACAATTTTGAGTGTTTTTTCTGGGTTGACCCGGCGTCAGCCCGGTAAAGTAGGAAGGAGTCCACCATGAGCAGCGTTACTGCCGATCACGTCCCGGCCAGCCACGGCCACGACGACCACGACCACAAGCCCCACGGCTGGCGTCGATGGCTGTTCGCCACCAACCACAAAGATATCGGTACGATGTACCTGATATTTTCCTTCTGCATGCTGCTCGAGGGCGGCGTGTTGGCCTTGTTGCTGCGGACGGAACTGTTTTCCCCGGGCTTGCAGTTCTTCCAGCCCGAGCTGTTCAACCAGTTCACCACCATGCATGGCCTGATCATGATCTTCGGCGCCATCATGCCGGCCTTCGTGGGCTTCGCCAACTGGATGATTCCGCTGCAGATCGGCGCGTCCGACATGGCCTTCGCCCGCATGAACAACTTCAGCTTCTGGCTGCTGCCCATCGGCGCGATCCTGTTCACCGTGTCCTTCTTCGTGCCCGGCGGCGCCAACGCGTCCGGCTGGACGATGTACGCGCCCCTGTCGCTGCAGATGGGCCCCGGCATGGATTTCAACATCTTCGCCGTGCACATCCTGGGCGCATCGTCCATCATGGGCGCCATCAATATCATCGTCACGATCCTGAACATGCGCGCCCCCGGCATGACGCTGATGAAAATGCCGCTGTTTTGCTGGACCTGGCTGATCACCGCCTACCTGCTGCTGGCCATCATGCCGGTGCTGGCCGCGGCCGTCACCATGCTGCTGACCGACCGCCACTTCGGCACCGCCTTCTTCAACGCGGCCGCGGGCGGCGACCCGGTGCTGTACCAGCACGTGTTCTGGTTCTTCGGCCACCCCGAAGTCTATGTCATGATCCTGCCGGCCTTCGGCATCGTCTCGGCGGTGGTTCCGGCCTTCTCGCGCAAACCGCTGTTCGGCTATGCCTCGATGGTGTACGCAACCGCTGCCATCGCCATCCTGTCCTTCCTGGTGTGGGCGCACCACATGTTCGCCACCGGCATGCCCATCACCGGCCAGCTGTACTTCATGTACGCCACCATGCTGATCTCCATCCCGACCGGGGTGAAGGTGTTCAACTGGGTCGCCACGATGTGGCGCGGCTCCCTGAGCTTTGAAACGCCCATGCTGTTCGCCGTCGGCTTCATCTTCGTGTTCGTCATCGGCGGCTTTACCGGCCTGATCCTGGCGGTCGCCCCCATCGACATCGCGGTGCACGATACCTATTATGTGATCGCCCACTTCCACTATGTGATGGTGGCCGGCTCGCTGTTCGGCATGTACGCCGGCGCCTACTACTGGCTGCCGAAATGGACGGGCCGCATGTACGACGAAAAACTGGGCAAGTGGCACTTCTGGTCCAGCATGATCTCGTTCAACATCACTTTCTTCCCCATGCACTTCCTGGGCCTGGCCGGCATGCCGCGCCGCTATGCGGACTACGCCGCCCAGTTCACCAACTTCAACGAAATCGCGACGATAGGGGCGTTCTGGTTCGGCTTCTCGCAGCTCATCTTCCTGTGGCTGGCCATCAAGGCATGGCGCGGCCACGGCGAACCGGCTGCCGCGAAGTCGTGGGACGGCGCCACCGGGCTGGAATGGACGGTGCCGTCGCCCGCACCCTTCCACACCTTTGTAACGCCGCCTGTCGTCAAGTAAGCAAGGCAATACCATGACCCCCGAACAGCGCCGCAAGAACCGCAACACCGCCATCGCACTTGTCATACTCGTGATACTCGTGATGCTGTGGGCCTTCTGGCGCGGCAGCTCGCTGGGGGGCTGAAGCAAGAGCATGACGCAGGACATCAAAGAACTCTCGCGCCGCAAACTGAATTTCTTGCAGACCATGAAGGCGGTCGCCTGGGGGTTCTTCGGGGTGCGCAAGGGCAAGGGCTACACTGAAGACATCGCCAGCCTGAACCCGGTGCACTTGATAATCGCCGGCATTATTGCGGCCATAGTATTTGTGGTAGGGCTGGTGCTGGTTGCCCGCTGGTTCACCGGCCATCTGACCTAATAACTTTTAAATTCGACAATTCGCAGGAGAACACCATGAGTGCAAGTCACTTGGCTCAGGGCAAAGAGGCACCTTACTATTACGTGCCCGCCGATTCAGTACACCCGGTCCGGGCAAGCTTTTCTTTGCTCTTGACGCTGCTTGGCGCCGCCCTCTGGATCAACAGCTATACCGTAGGTTTCTGGATGTTCATCGTCGGCATCCTGGGCCTGTTCGTGGTGCTGTACGGATGGTTCGGCGATGCCATCCGCGAATCCGAATCGGGCATGAACAGCGCGCGCGTGGACCACTCCTACCGCTGGAGCATGGCCTGGTTCATTTTCTCGGAAGTCATGTTCTTCGGCGCGTTCTTCGGTTCGCTATGGTTCGCGCGTGAAGTGACGACCCCCATGCTCAGCAATCTGGATCACCAGACCTTGCTGTGGCCCAACTTCTCCGGCACCTGGCCCAATTTTGGCCCCGCCGGCGTGGTGCCCGACTTCAAGACGGTAGGCCCCTTCTGGCTGCCCACCATCAACACCGCGCTGCTGCTGACATCCGGCCTGACGCTGACGATTTCCCACCATGCGCTGCGCGCCAACCATCGCGGCAAAGCCATCTTCTGGCTGGCCGCGACCGTCATTCTGGGCTTTACTTTCGTGGCCTGCCAGGCATACGAATACCACCACGCTTATACGGACCTGAACCTGCGCTTCGATTCCGGCGCCTACGGCTCGCTGTTCTATATGCTGACCGGTTTCCACGGCTTCCACGTGATACTGGGCGCTACCTTCCTGACCGTGATCCTGTTCCGCCTGCTGCGCGGCCACTTCACGCCCAATCACCACTTCGGCTTCGAAGGCGCCGCCTGGTACTGGCACTTCGTCGACGTGGTGTGGCTGGGTCTGTACTTGTTCGTATACTGGTTCTGACCAGGAAACCCGCGCAAGGCGTTTATAGTAGATATAGAAAAGGCCGGCCTACGCCGGCCTTTTTACCGCGGGGCCGCCAGGCCATCCAAGGTGAAAAACTCCCCCTTGGGGGCAGCAAGCTGGAAGCATGGCGCGGGCTTGCTACCGCGGGATCGCCGGGCCGCCGGATCGCCGGGCCGCCGGATCGCCGGATCGCCGGGCCGCCGGACCGCCCATTTTTACTTTATCGGACGGGCATCCCCGTGCTTTGTATCCAGCCCATGTGATGCGCGAAAAGCACGAACAGGAATAGCGCGATCGACAAGCCTATGCGTACGGTCAGCGCGTTCACTGTACGATTGGTCCCGCCCTTATCGCGCATGAGGTAGACCAGAGCGGAGGCCAGGCTCCCCAATATGCCCAGGAACGCTAGGATGACTACGAAACGCATTTTGGCCTCCGGTGAAACCTGAATTATTGCAGACATGGCACGCCCGCACACGACATTACGCACCCTGATCGCCCTGGTTCTGCTGGGCATGCTGGTTGGTTTGTTCTCGAGCCTGGGCCGCTGGCAACTGGACAGGGCGGCCCAGCGCGATGCCATCAAATCGGCCATGGAAGCCGGGCGCAAGCGTGCGCCGATCGAGTTGAGCACCGGGACGCCCGCCGACCGGCTCGCGCCCTGGCAAGCGGCCAGCGCCCAAGGCCACTGGCGCCACGATCTTACTGTACTGCTGGAAAACAGGAATTATCAAGGCCGGCCGGGCTATTGGGTGGCCACCCCGCTGGTGCTCGACGCGCCAGCCGCGAATGCTGCTTCGAACGCGACTCCGCACGCCGTTTCGGATGCATCTCCGAATGTCTCTTCGAATGCCGCTTCGACCACTGCCCCGAATGCGCCCCTGAACGCTGTTCCGAACGCCGTCCAACACGCTGCCGAGGATGCCGCTACGCCGAGCGGGCAAGCGGCACGCATGGATGGCGCCGCCGCTTTGCTGGTGCTTCGCGGATGGCTGCCGCGCCCCATGCGGCCCGGCCAGGAGCGGCCCGGCCAGGCGCGGCCCGTTCAAGATCTGCCCGCCATTCCTCAGCCCCAAGGCCTGCAAGTCGTGCAAGGCGAATTGCTGGAACGCGTCCCGCGCATGTTCGAGCTATGGTCATGGTCGGACGACAGCGCTACGCAATTGCCAGCCCGCCTGCCCGACCCGGACCGGCCCCTGCCCAGCATACAGAATCTGGACCTGCAGGCGTACTCCGCGGCAACTGGCTTAAAATTCATCCCTGTCGTGCTGGCCCAGACCGCAAAAGGCGGCGACTCGGCCGATGCGGACAAGAACACCGACAATCAGGGCATGGTGCTACTGCGGGACTGGCCCGAACCTTTGCTGGACTCCGACAAGAACCGCGGCTATGCCCTGCAGTGGTACGGCTTTGCGGCCATTGCCGCCACTGCCTGGCTGGCCATTGCCTGGCGCGCCTTGCGCCGCCGCCGCGCACACCGTAGCACACCGTAATTTGTAAGGAAGCATAGTGGTCAGTCATTCCCCCAACACGCCCTCCACATCACGCAAGCCGCGCTCCATCTGGCCGCTTATCCTGATTGTGCTGCTTTGCCTGGCCCCGGTGGTATTCGCCGTGCTGGCTTATTATGTTCCGTCGCTGGGCCTGCGTCCCACGGGGACGTCCAATTACGGCACGCTGGTGCAGCCGCAGCGCCCCATGCCCGATGCCCAGGCGCTGCCGCTGGCATCGCTGGACGGCCAGCCTTTCGATCTGAATAGCCTGCGCGGCAAATGGCTGCTGGTCAGCGCCGATTCGGGCGCCTGCCCCGAATCCTGCGTCAAGAAGCTGTTCATATTGCGCAACTCGCATGCCAGCCAAGGCAAAAACGTGGACCGCCTGGCCCGCATATGGTTCTTGACCGACAAGGCCGAGGTTGACGGCCAGATACTGGAAGCCTATAAAGGCACCCACATGTTGCGCGCCGACCCGGCCAGGCTCGCCGCCTTTCTGGCGCCGCAGGCCAGCCCCGCCGAGCTTGAAGCGGCGCTGAAAGCGCCGATGTGGATCATCGACCCGCTGGGCAATCTGATGATGCAGTTCCCCGCTGATGCAGACCCCATTTCGGTGCGCGACGACATCAGCAAATTGATACGCAATTCCCGCATCGGCTAGGACGGCAATGGTTGAACGCATCACCTCGCGCTATCGCAAACTGGTATTCGCCACATGGTTTCTGACGCTGGACTTGATCATGTTCGGCGCGTTCGTGCGCCTGACCGACTCCGGCCTGGGATGCCCTGACTGGCCGGGCTGCTACGGCAAGGTCACGCCCATAGGCGCCAGCGGCCATATCGAAGCCGCCTTGCAGGCCATGCCTTATGGCGCGGTCAGCTTTTCCAAAGCCTGGATAGAAATGATCCACCGCTATGTGGGCTCTATCCTGGGCATGATGATCATAGCCATCGTGTACTTCGCCTGGCGCTACCGCCGCGAGCTCGGCAACACGCCGCGGCTGGCGATCGTCACCTTGATCGCCGTGTGCGTGCAAGGGGCTTTCGGCGCCTGGACCGTCACCCATCAGCTCATGCCGGTAGTCGTGACGGCCCATCTTCTGGGCGGAATGCTGCTGCTGGGCCTGATGACCTGGCTGGCCGCCCGCGAAAAAACCCATCCGCCGATAGCTCTCGCCGCAAGGCGCTGGCTGCCCTGGACCGCGGTGGGGCTGATCCTGCTGTTCGTGCAGATTGCCCTGGGCGGCTGGGTGAGCACCAATTACGCCGCCCTGGCCTGTATGGATTTCCCCCTGTGCCATGGGGAATGGGTGCCCGATATGGACTTCCATGGCGGTTATTCGCTGTTCCGCGCGCTGGGCATGCTGCCGTCCGGGGAAATGATTTCGCAGCACGCCCTGACGGCCATCCATTGGGTGCATCGCAATTTCGCCTTTCTGGTATTTGCCTACCTGGGCGCCCTGGCATGGATGATGCGGGCCGACGGGGGGCTGCGCGGGCCGGCCACGCTGGTGCTGGCGCTGCTGTTCGCGCAACTGCTCACCGGCCTGACGACGATTTTTTTCCAATGGCCTCTGCTGATCGCCGTCCTGCACAATGGCGGCGCGGCCGGCCTGGTGCTGGCCACCGTCACGATACTGGTGCGCCTATCCCGCGCCCAAAGGGCTAAAATACCGGTATGACTACCGCTTCCGTTCCCTCGCAACCCTTGCTGCGCCAATATCTGGTCCTGACCAAGCCGCGCGTTACGCAGCTTGCTGTATTTTGCGCGGTCATAGGCATGTTCCTCGCCAGCCCAGGCCTGCCCGATCTGGGCACGGTGGTGGCCGGCACCGTCGGCATCTGGCTGCTGGCCGCCGCGGCCTTTGCGGTCAACTGCCTGATAGAACAGGAAATTGACGCCCGCATGCTGCGAACCGCCCGGCGGGCGACGGCGCGGGGCACCATCAGCAATACGCAGGTCATTATCTTTTCCGGCGCGCTGGGCGGCCTGGGCATGCTGGTGCTGTACAACCTGGTCAATCCGCTGACCATGTGGCTGACCTTCGCCACCTTCGTGGGCTATGCCATTATCTACACCATGGTGCTCAAGCCGCTGACCCCGCAGAATATCGTCATCGGCGGGCTATCGGGCGCCATGCCGCCCGCGCTGGGCTGGGCGACCGTGGCCAACTCGGTGCCCGCCGAAGCCTGGACTCTGGTGCTGATCATCTTCATCTGGACGCCGCCCCATTTCTGGGCCCTGGCCCTGTACCGCAACAACGATTACGCCAAGGCGGGCCTGCCCATGCTGCCCGTGACGCATGGCAAACAATTCACCCGGCTGCACATCCTGCTCTACAGCATCGCCTTGTTCGCCGCGACGCTGCTGCCCTACATCGTGCGCATGAGCGGCCTATTCTATCTGGCCTGCGCAGTGGCGCTGAGCGGCATGTTCGTGGCCTATGCATGGCGGCTGTACAAGGAATATTCCGATGAGCTGTCGCGCAAGCTCTTCCGCTTCTCCATCCTTTATTTATCGCTGCTGTTCGCGGCCCTGTTGGTCGACCACTGGCTGAAGCTGGTCTGATCCGAGCATCATTTCAGGAAATTTTATGTCTGTTTTGTCCCATAAACGCCGTAGCCTCCTGGCCTTGCCGGCTGCGGCGGCGGCGCTGTCCCTGCTCGCCGCCTGCGGCAAGAAAGAGGTCTCTTTTATCGGGTCCGACATCAGCGGCACCAAGCTGGGCCAGGACATGGCCATGCAGGATGCCAGCGGGAAGCTGCGCACCTTGGCCGACTACAAGGGCAAGGTCGCGGTGGTGTTCTTCGGCTATACCCAGTGCCCGGACGTCTGCCCCACATCCATGGCCGCGCTCGCGGAGGCCATGGAATTGCTCGGCAAGGATGCCGACAAAGTGCAGGTCGTGATGATCAGCGTGGACCCGGAACGCGATACGCCGGAAGTGCTGTCGGCCTACGTGCAGGCCTTCAATCCGGCTTTCGTGGGCCTGACCGGCACGCCCGAACAGCTCAGCAAAACGGCGAAGTCGTTCAAGGCGTACTATGCCAAGTCGCCGGGCGCCAAGCCCGATCAATACTCGATGGACCACGCTTCTTCGTTCTACATCATCGACAAGGACGGCGAGGCCAGGGTGCTGGTCAACGGCAGCGCTTCCCCGCAGGATATCGCCGCCGACATCAAGCAGTTGCTGTAAAGCGCTGTCAAGGCTCGGCCGCCGCCGGCTTGCCGGGCGGCATGGCGGCCAGGCCGGCGCGCGGCGTCTCTTCCGCCGCATCGCCGTGGCCGCCGGCATGCGCAGAATCTTCCAGCCCGGCGCTATGCGGGGGCGCTTCGGCCTGCCGCTGTCCTATCCGCGGCGATAAATCAGGCAACGGTTCGTGCTGCCGCTCGCCCGACTGGAATTGCTGCCAGACTTCCAGCGCCCGCGAGCGCTGGCGCACGATCTGCTCTATCTTTTCGCGCAATACCGGATCGCGCTTGAGCAAGGTTTCGAAATCGCCTTCCAGCAGCATCAGCAGGCGGCTATAGCCCAGCGATGTCACTTTCGCTTCGAAATCCAGCCCCGCCATCAAGCCCATTTCGCCGAATATTTCCCCGGTGCCCAACTCGACCGTGGTGTGATCGGGCAGATGGATGGTGACGGCGCCCGACGCGACGAAATACATGGCCTTGCTGCGCCCCAATTGCATGCGTATTTCCTGGTCCGGAACGGCCAGGCGCGGCTTGAGCAGCTTGCCGATGGCCTTGAGCGTCTCGGGCGACAAGCCTTCGAAGAGCGGCACGCGCCGGATCAATTCGCTGGCGCTCATGGCCATATCCAGGGCGGGATGCTTCTGGACGTGACGCCAGCGATGCTCCACCTGCTTGACCAGATCGGAATACATCTCGCCCGTGATCAACGACTGCGCCAGCATGTCGCGGTAGCGCATCAGTTCCAGCGCGCGCGCCATCCTGCCCAGGTATGCCTCTTGCAGCCACTGCGCAAAGACCGGGTATTGCAGATTCAAGGCCTGCAAGGCATTGTCCAATAGCACCAGCCGATGCTTGTGCGCCTGGATGATGATGCCAGTCGCTTCCGGGCCCAGCAAAGGCTGTATCTCCTTCTCGGTGAAGACGATGAGCCGCTGGGCTACGCTGCGTTTGCACATCAGGTTGGTGAAGCGCTTGGCCAGTTCCCGGGCCAGCCAGGCCTGGAACCCGAACAGATAATGCAGGCGTAGAGCCAGGCGGAAGCTGCGTGCATAGCGCAGGTCGGCCGCGATGGCCGCCTCGAAACCCTGCAAGCCTCCCGCCCTCACCGCATCGCTCAATCGCTCGGCGCGAGCCAGCAGGGATTCCGCCGTGCGCCAATCCACCACCTGCGCCTTCAGCGTGTCGAAGAACATCTCCTCCTCGCGCGCCGCGACCATCGCCAGCCCCATGGAAGCCTTTTGATCCAGGGATAGCTGGGCCAGCTCGCCGCCGTCGACACTGGCCTGAGTGGCGTCGAACACCACCTGGACGCGCGAACGGGCATCGGCGCCTATGTTGTCCGTCCTGGCGATCTCGTCCGTTTTGTCCCGCAGATCTTCCAGCGCCACCACCACGGCCTGATTGCGCAATACGCGCTCGAACAGCGTCAGTTCATCCAGGCGCAAGCGCCGTATCAGCGGGCGCAGGCTGATGCCGTTGATGAACAGCGTCATCAGCACAAACCCCGTGGTCGCCACCGCGATGAATTGCCGCGCCTCGTAGGGCACATTGTGCTGTTCGGTGACCGCCAGCGCCAAAGCCAGCGAGACGGCGCCCCGCAAGCCGCCCCACCACATGACCAGGCGATAAGGACCGCTGACTTTGGTGCTGAAGCGAGTCAGTCCGAGCAAAGGCAGCACGCCGAACACCATGGAACCGCGCGCCGCCAGGGTGACAATGAACATCAGGACGATCAGCAGCACCTGGGCCCAGGTGATTTCGGCCATCATGCGCGGGATCAGCATGGCGGCGAACACGAAGATAAGGGAGTTGGCCCAGAAGCCGAACTGCGACCAGGAGCTGGACAACTGCTCGAATGTCGCAGTCGACATCCGGGTGCGGCCCGTCGAGCCCACCACCAGGCCGGCGATGACGGTGGCGACTACGCCCGAGACGCCCAGGTAGTGCTCTGAAATATAGAAAGTCAGATAGGCCAGCGCCACCGTCAGGGTGATTTCCGCGGTCGGCCATCCCCGCAGCCAGATGAACAGGCCGCTGGCCAGGCGCCCCATGGCGAAGCCCGCCAGCCCGCCGCCGATGAAGCTGAACAGAAAGCTGTAGAACACTTTGCCCGGCGACAGCGTGCCGCCGCCGAAAATCACTGTGAGCAACACCGAATACAGCGCGATCGACGCCGCATCATTGAACAGCGATTCGCCTTCCACCAGCGTGGTCAGGCGCTTGGGCGCGCCCACTTCGCGAAACACGCCCACCACGGCGGCGGGATCGGTCGTCGCCACGATGGCGCCCAGCATCAGGCAAACCACCAGGCCGTAATCGGACACGTAGTTCAGCGAAAAGCCGACCGCCAGCGTGCAAACCACCACGGCGACGATGGCCATCATGAGTATGGGGCCGATGTCGTCGAGCAGCCTCCGCACATTCATCGCCAGGGCGGTTTCGAACAGCAGGACGGGCAGGAAGACGAAAAGAAAGGTTTCGGACGAGACTTCGAAGTTCTGCAGGGAATCCAGGAAGTCGGACATCACCAGCGGGGCCCAGCTATGGACGTGGATGATCAAGCCCAGAACGAAGCCCACGATGGCGAGCAGGACCGAATAAGGCAGCCGCAGCCGGCCCGCGACGGAGGGCATGAAGGACACCAGGGCCAGCAAACCCGCCAGGCCGAAAACCAGATGTCCTATCACCATGACGATATCCTTCTTGACGCCCCGCGGGGCGCGAAGGCTTTAGGATATCTTTTTTTTTGAGGCCGATGCCAGACCCGTCCAAAAAAAAGGACACCAGATGACGGTGTCCTTCAAGCATCCGCTTCAAAAGGGAGGGGAAGAGGAGAAGCCGAAGCGGATGATGAACGATGGGCTCGCGCATCAATCAGCAAACTCATCATTCATAAGTGGTTAGTCACGCATCCTTGCAAGAAGTTCTAAATTACTTTAAGAAAGGTGTAAAAAAAAGTTTCTCATCAGTGACTTGGGATGGCCAAGACCGCAGTGCTCGCGGCTTCGCCCTGGCCCGTCGGACCCCGGCTACGGGTGTGTGCCGGACGGGCGCAGACGCCCGTTTGGCCGCAGGCGAGGCGGTGCGGCGGGCACCAGCAAGAAGCCTGCCATATCGCAGGCTTCAAGGCCATGCCCTATGTCTCGTGCCTGCCCG
>Ga0182744_1000540_pt1 | contig 35167 bp, 37 predicted proteins | sample eDN3rd30CKraftMG_FD_128525 | JGI IMG/M metagenome (GOLD analysis project Ga0182744, IMG submission 128525) | Enriched Miracle-Growth compost microbial communities from Emeryville, California, USA - eDNA 3rd pass 30_C Kraft MG (version 2) (version 2) ... | reverse complement strand
TCACGCCGGCGCATGTGCCCGAACTGGCGCAGGTCAGGGACTATATACGCGGGCAGCTGAAGACCGAGAAAGCGCTGGCCGCGGCCGAAAAGGCGGGCAGCGAGGCGCTGGCCGGCTTCCAGAAGGAAGCGCCCGACCAGGTTCCGGAAAAATTCGGCAGCCCGCTGCACATCAGCCGCATCGACCCCCAAGGCGTGGCCAAGCCGGTGGCGGACGCCGCCTTTGCGGCGTCCACGGCATCGCTGCCGCAGTACGTAGGCATAAAAGGGCCGCAGGGCTATGTGGTGGTGCGCGTCGAAGGCGCCAAGGCAGGCGAGGCCGGCAATCCTATGCTGGCTTCTTTGCCCATGGAATTGAGCCAGGCCTGGGGCAGGGCGGAAGAACAGGCCGTGCTCAAGGAAATGCGCGCCCAGGCGCAAGTGAAGATATTGCCCGAGGCCGAACAGGCCTTGTCCGGCGAAACCGAAGCGCGGAATTGACGGGCGGCGGGATTATCCCGCCCTGCGCTCCGCCAAGGATTTGACGCGCGCGGCAGGATAGCCGCTACGGCCGCCGGGGCTGGCCCGCCTTCAGCATGGGCTCAAGGTGGCGCCAGACATTCTCTTCGATGCGCGCCTGGGCGGATTCATTGGGATGTATGCCATCGGACTGGAACATGGCCTTGTCGGTGGCGATGCCTTCCAGCAGGAAGGGCGCGAGGCCGCTGCCGTGCTTTTCGGCGACTTCGGCGAACAGGGCCTGGAATTGCTCGGCATATTTGCGGCCGTAATTCGGCGGGATCTGCATGCCTATCAGCAGGACGCGCGCCCCCGCCTGCTGCGACATCTCCACCATGCGCGCCAGATTGTCCCGCGTCATTTGCAAGGACAACCCCCGCAAGGCGTCGTTGCTGCCCAGTTCCAGAATGACGATGCCGGGCTTGTAGCGCTCCAGGGCCGCCGGCAGGCGCGCCACGCCGCCGCTGGTCGTATCCCCGCTGATGCTGCTGTTGTGTATCTGGTAATCTAGGCCTTGGGCCTGCAGGCGGCGCGACAGCAGTTCGACCCAGCCCGAGCCGCGCTGCAGGCCGTATTCAGCCGACAGGCTGTCGCCTACGACCAGTATTGCGCGCCCGGGCTCCGCGCCCTGCGCCGCCGCGCGGGCCGGGCCGCCCATCGCAATAGCCAGGCAGAATGCAATCAAGGTAAAACACCGGCGTATCCACATGAAAAAAATCCATCCCATTGAAGTCAGGCAGTTGTGCCAGACGGTTCCCGATGCGTCGGGGCCTCTGACCATTTTAGACAATGTCAGTTTTACCGTAGAAGAAGGTCGGGCCCTGGCCATCACCGGCAGTTCGGGGTCGGGCAAGTCCACGCTGCTGGGCCTGCTGGCCGGCCTGGACGTGCCGACCTCGGGGCAGGTCATCCTGCTGGGCCATGACCTGTTTTCGCTGGATGAAGAGGCGCGCGCAGCCTTGCGGGCCAAGTATGTGGGTTTTGTATTCCAGTCGTTCCAGCTCTTGCCCAACCTGACGGCGCTGGAAAATGTGATGCTGCCGCTGGAACTGGCCGGCAAGCCCGCGCGGGAGCCGGCCGTGGCCATGCTGCAGCGCGTCGGGCTGGGCGAACGCCTGCACCATTATCCCCGGACGCTGTCGGGGGGCGAGCAGCAGCGCGTATCGCTGGCGCGCGCCTTCGTCGTCAAGCCCAGGCTATTGTTCGCCGACGAGCCCACCGGCAGCCTGGACACCCAGAACGGCGCCCGCATCATAGAGCTGATGTTCGAGATGCACAAAGAGCAGAACACCACCCTGGTCCTGGTGACGCACGACGCGCAGCTGGCGGCCTTGTGCCAGGATGAACTGCGGCTGCAAGGCGGACGCGTGGTCGCTCCGGCGCCGGCGCGGGCGATGGCGGCGGGATGATAGCGGCGGGGCGATGGCAGCGGGGCAATGATGACGGCCGGGCGATCGCGGCGGGGCGACGGCAACAGGCGACCGGGGCCGGGCGCCGCTGCCGCCGCTACATCTTCATGTTGCGCGGCAGCCAGGTGGCGATTTCCGGCACGGCGTAGATGATCAGCACGGCGGCGATCATCAGCAGGAACATGGGCAGCGACACGCGCGCCAGATAGGGCAGCTCTTTCCTGGTCATGCCGGCCAGCACGAACAGGTTGAAACCCACGGGTGGCGTGATCTGCGCCATTTCGATGACAAGGACCAGGAAGATGCCGAACCAGATCAAATCTATGCCAGCGGCGTTGATGGTGGGCAGCAGCACGCCCATGGTCAGCACGACGATGGAAATGCCGTCCAGGAAGCAGCCGAGCACGATGTAGAACACCATCAGCGCCAGGATGAGGCCGAACTGCGAAAGGCCCAGCGTGCCTATCCATTCCGCCAGGGCGCGCGGCAGGCCGATATAGCCCATCGACAGCGTCAGGAACTGCGCGCCGGCCAGGATCAGGGCGATCATGCAATACAGCCGTGTCGCGCCCATGAGCGAGTCCTTGAAGACCGGCCAGCTGAGCGAACCCTGCACCGCCGAGAGGATGAGCGCGCCGATCACGCCGACGGCGGCGGCTTCGGTGGCCGTCGCAAAACCGGTGTAGATGGTACCCAGCACGACAATAATCAGTATGACGACCGGAATCAGGTGCCGCGACCGGTGGATCTTTTGCGCGAAGCCCAGGCGCTCGTCGGCCTGCGGAATTTGGCCCGGATGCAGCAGGGCCCAGATCGCGATATAGCCCATGAACAGGCCGGCCAGCATCAGGCCGGGCAGGATGCCGGCGATGAACAGCTTGGAAATGGAGGTGTCGGCCGCCACGCCATAGACGATCATGATGATGGAGGGCGGTATGAGCAGCCCCAGCGTGCCGGCCCCCGCCAGGGTGCCGATGATCTGGTCCTGCGGATAGCCGCGGCGGCTGAGTTCCGGGATGGTCATCTTGCCTATGGTCGCGCAGGTGGCGGCGGAAGAGCCCGATACCGCGGCGAAGATGGCGCAGCCCACGACATTGGTGTGCAGCAGCCGCCCCGGTATGCGGTCCAGCCAGGGCGCCAGACCCTTGAAGAGATCCTGCGACAGGCGGGAGCGGAACAGTATCTCGCCCATCCAGAGAAACAGCGGCAGGGCGGTCAGCGTCCAGCTCGAGGCGGCGCCCCAGATGGTGATGGCCATGGCGTCGCCGGCCGGCCTGCTGGAAAAGAGCTCCATGCCCAGCCAGGCGGTGCCCGCCAGGGTCAGGCCCACCCATACGCCGCAGGCCAGGAAGCCGAAGATCGATAGGACGAGTATCGTGATGACCAGGGCTTCATTCATAGTGCGTCTCTTCCGCCTGCGCGGTTTCGGGTATGCCTTTGAAGCGGCGGACGGTCTCGTCCACGACGGCGATGAAGAAAATCAAGGCGCCCAGGGCCATGGCCAGTTGCGGGATCCAGAGCGGCGTGGCGTCGTCGCTGGTGGAGATATCGTTGTAAGCGTGGGAGTCCAGCACCAGCTTGCCGCTGAACCAGCACAGGTTGGCGGCGATGGCGCAGGCCACCAGCAGGGCGAAGATGTCGAGCCGCAAGCGCCCTTTGGACGGCAGGGCGGCAAGCAGCAGGGTCACGCGTATGTGTTCCCCTTTTTTGAAGGTGTGCGCCAGGGCCAGAAAGCCGGCGGCGGCCATGGAATACCCGGCGTAGGCGTCCAGACCGCCGATGTGCACGCCCAGCTGGCGGGTGGCGATGGACAGCGTCACGGCCACCAGCACGCCCACGGTGAATACGCCCGCCAAGGCGCCGGACACCGTGTACAGGGCATCGAGGAAGCGGCGCAGGCTCAATTGCTTGCCCGGTAGGCGTCAATGACTTTTTGCCCGTCGGGTCCGGCGCGCTTGATCCATTCGGCCAGCATGGTCTCGCCCACTTTGTCCAGGCCTTGCATCAGTTCCTTGCTGGGCTTGATGATTTCCATGCCGTTTTCGGCGAGCTTGTCCAGGTACCACTGGGTTTTTTCCTTGGAAAGCGCCCAGCCGCGCTTTTCGGCCTCCGCGCCGGCTTTGAGCAGGGCCTGCTTGCTCTTGTCGTCGAGCTGGTCGTAGGCTTTCTTGTTCATGATGACGGCATTCTTGGGCAGCCATGCCTGGGTGTCATAGAACTTCTTGATGTATTCGTAGGTCTTGGTGTCCCAGCCGGTCGAGCCCGAGGTCATGAAGGCGTCGACGACGCCCGTGGCCATGGCCTGCGCCAGTTCGGATTGCTGTATGGTCACCGGCTGCGCGCCGACCAGCTCGGCGATGCGGGCGGTCACGGGGCTGTAGGCCCGCCATTTCACGCCCTTCAGATCCGCCACGGTCTTGATGTCTTTGTTGGCGAAGATGCCTTGCGGCGGCCAGGCCACGGTGTACAACAGCGTCATGCCCTGGGATTGCAGCTTCTTGTTCAGCAATTCTTTCTGCGCCTGGTAGAGCTTCCAGGCCGCATCGTAGCCGGTCGCGAGGAAAGGCAGGCCGTCCAGCGCATAAATGGGGTCTTCGTTGGCGAAGTTGGTGAGCAGGATTTCGCCTATCTGGGCCTGGTTGCCCTGAACCGCGCGCTTGATCTCGGGCGCCTTGTATAGCGAGGCGTTGTTGTGCAGCGTGATGTCCAGCTCGCCGCCCGACAGCTCTTTGACGTCCTTGATGAATTGCTCGAGGTTCTGGGTGTGCAGGTTGGAAGCGGGATAGGCGCTGGGCAGGTCCCATTTGGTGGCTGCCTGGGCGTTCAAGGTAAAGGTGGCCGCACAGGCGGCGGCAAGCAGAACTAAGGTTTTTTTCATGGGAAACGTCCTTGGTCTGAAGATATAGTCGGAAAGCCGCAGCATCGACCGCGAGCCTGAACGCCAGGCCTCGCGTTCAGCGTGCAGCCCTGCGCCTTCCCCGCCAGCCTCGGCATGCGCTCGGGCGCCGGCTGTGCTGAAATCGTTTTCGGCCCTCTGTGTCGCCGCACTGATTGTAGTGTCGATGCCGCGTCCGCGGCCTTGTTTTCGCGGCCATTTAGGGGTAATTCCTAGGAGTGGAAAGACCTCGGGCGGATAAGGGCGCGGCGGTCGATGGGCGCTCTTGCGCGGCGGCGGGACCGCCCTCATTCCGGCCGCTGAGGCATAATGGCACGGTCCCGGCATGGCTCGCGCCGCCGACAGAAACAATAGCGTTTTATAAAAGCAAAAGGCGAGGGCGGCTTGTGTCCAGGGCGTAGCGCGGTGTGCATTCAAGGCAAGGCGCGGAACAGCCTGGAAGGCGCCGGCGCCGTAACGGAAGCAATCGAGGACATGCAGTGAAGAAGTATCGATGCCTATTCAATTTCGCCCTGGCCGCGGCGCTGGCCCTGCCGGCGCTGGCGCAGGCCCAGGGCTATATCGCCAGGTTGTTGAACAAGCCCGTGCCGGGCGGCGTGGCGGTGGTGCCCTTAGGGGTCCACGACAGCGCGCCGCGCGTTACCTACCAGGACAAGCCGGTGATGGTGCTGCGCGACAGCGATGGGCAATGGATAGCGGTGGCCGGCATAGACTTGAAGACGGCCCAGGGCAGGCAGAGTCTGCGCATGGAGGCGCCCGGCGGGGTGCGCAAGCTTGATTTCAACGTCAAAAGCAAGGCCTACAAGGCCCAGCATATCAAGCTCAAGAACAAAGAACATGTGAATCCGGACCCGGAACAAGTGCGCCGATTCGAACGGGAATATAAAGAGCAGATGGCGGCCTACAGCAGTTTCCGCAATGCCGGGCCGAGCAATGTCGCATTGGACAAGCCGGTCGATGGCCGCTTGTCCAGCCCGTTCGGCCTGCGGCGCTTCTTCAACGGCGAAGAACGCAACGCCCATTCCGGACTGGATTTCGCCGTGCCCGCGGGTACGCCGGTGAAAGCGCCCGCCGACGGCGTGGTGACCATCGTCGCGGACTATTTCTTCAATGGCAAGACGGTCTTCATCGACCATGGCCAGGGCCTGGTGACGATGTACTGCCATCTATCGGAATTCCTGGTCCGCAAGGGGCAGGGGGTCAAGCGCGGCCAGGTCATCGCCAAGGTAGGCGCCACCGGCCGCGCCACTGGGCCTCATCTGCACTGGAATGTCAGCCTGAACAACACGCGCGTGGATCCGGCCATCTTCATCAATGCTTTCCAGCCTTGATTCGCTTTTTAATCCCCTTCACATCGAGCATTCCCTCCACGTCGAGCCAAAGGAGCCAGCATTATGAAAGCCATTGTCGTACGCGCCCCCGGCGGGCTGGATCGCCTGGAACTGCGCGATCTGCCTGATCCGGGCCAGCCGGGGCCGGGGCAGATACGCGTCGCTTTGCATGCGACCTCGCTCAACTTCCATGATCTGCAAGTCGCAAGAGGCGGCATCCCGGCGGACGATGGCCGGGTGCTGATGGCCGATGGCGCGGGCATCGTCGAGGCTGTCGGCCAGGGGGTCACTGAATTCAAGGCCGGCGACCGTGTGGTCTCGGGCTTCTTCCCGCAGTGGCTGGCCGGTTCCGCCTACGATGCCGTCGGCAACTTCCGAGGCACGCCGGGCGACGGCATCGACGGCTATGCCGCCGAATACGCCGTACGCGCGGCCACCGATTTCACGCTGGCCCCGCGTGGCTGGAGCCATGCCGAGGCGGCGACCATTACCACCGCGGGCCTGACCGCATGGCGCGCGCTGGTGGTCGAAGGGTCGCTCAAGGCCGGCGACAGCGTGCTGTTGCTCGGCACGGGCGGCGTGTCGATCGCCGCGCTGCAGATCGCCAAATCCATGGGAGCCGGCGCGATCGTCACGTCCTCGTCCGACGAGAAGCTGGAGCGCGCACGCAAGCTCGGCGCCGACCATGTCATCAATTACCGGCGCATGCCGGACTGGGCCGCGGAGGTGCTGGCGCTGACCGCGGGGCGCGGCGTGGATCACGTCGTCGAGGTCGGGGGGCCGGGCACGCTGGGGCAGTCCATCCAGGCCGTCCGCGTCGGCGGGCGCATCGCGCTGATCGGCGTGCTGACCGGCCGCAAGGGGGAGGTCCCGACCGCGATGCTGATGGCCAGGCACGCGCGCCTGCAAGGCCTGATCGTCGGTAGCCGCCGCCAGCAGCAAGAGTATGTCGCGGCCCTGGAACAGACCGGCATCCGCCCCGTCATCGACCGCAGCTTCCCGCTGGAGGAATTGGCGGACGCCTTCAGGCTGCAGGAGCAGGCCGGCCACTTCGGCAAGATCGTCGTCGAATGGTGAGCCGCCCGGGCCGCTTCGAGGCGGCACTGCCTTCATGGCGGGCCGCGGCGCATGCGAACTATGCGCCGCGCGGCGCCGAAGCCGGAGATGCCGCCGCGCTCCGGAAGGAGCGAGTGTGAGAGAATCACGGCCTGAGCGCGCCGTCCCTGGCGCACGGTGTCGATCACTACCATGAAAGCCGCTTTCTTCCGAGGCCTGGCCGACAGTTTTTCCATTGCCGTCGGCTATATTCCCGTCGCCATTTCCTTTGGGCTGGCTGCCATCTATGCGGGCATGCCGCCCTTCATGGCGGTGCTGACCTCCCTGCTGGTTTATGCCGGCGCCAGCCAATTCATACTGGTCAGCCTGATCGCGGGGGGAACTTCGGCCGCCGGTGTGGTGGGTATCGTGCTGCTGATGAATCTCAGGCATTTGTTCTACGGCCCCGCGCTGCTGGCCAAGCTGGAAGGCGCGCGGCGCAGGCTGCCGGCCATCGCCCTGGCGGCAGGCCTGACCGACGAAGTGTTCGCCGCGTCGGTCAGCAAGCTGGGCCGCCAGCCCGCGGATCAGCGCGAGCCGTGGTATGCGGGATTGCAGCTGGGGGCCTACCTGTCCTGGGTCGGCGGCACGGCCTTGGGCGCCTATTTCGGCCACGACTGGATACAGGATGCCCCCGTGGTGTCCCAGACCCTGGGATTCGTGCTGCCTGCCTTGTTTTTCGCCCTGCTGCTGGAGATCCGCAAATTGGTGCGCAAGCGGGTGCTGGCCGCCGCGGCCATCGCCGCCTTGCTGGCCCTCACCGCCTTGCCAGCCTATGCGGCCATTGTCCTGGGGATGCTGGCGGGCGCTTTCGTAGCGTGGCGCGTATGAGCGCGGCCATGCTGCTGTGGGTCATCGTGTTGAGCGGCGTAGGCACTTTGTTGATACGCCTGCTGCCCATGCTGTGGCGCGGGAAAAGCGCCGGTGCCGGCGCAAACGGCGCCCTGCGCCGGGCGCTGGACGCCATCGGGCCGTCCGCCATCGTGGCCTTGCTGCTTGCCTCGTTCTGGTCCATGGTCGAGCCGGCAGCGCCGCTGCGCGGCATCCTGCCCATTGCGGCGGGGCTGCTGGGCGTGGCGCTGGGCAAGCGATGGCTGAAAACCATCGCCTGGGCCACATTGGCCGGCGTGGCCGCTTATGGCTTGGCCCTGTGGGCGCTGCAATCCTGGGCGCCCATGGGGTGACGCCGCGCCTCCCGTGGGAAGGCGACGGTCGGCCTGATGATCAGCCCTTGAGCCGCACGATTTTTTGCACTTGCGGCACATGCCGTATGGCGCGTATCACCTGAGCCAGGTGCTTGCGGCTATCGACCTGGACCGTCAGGTGCAGCAGCCCGGTGGCCGCCGCGTCGTCCTGCATGGTCAAGTGGATGATGTTCGAATCCGCTTCGGTGATTTCGGCGGCCAGCCGGCCCAGCACGCCGCGCTCGTTGATGACGGTGACATCCAGGCGGGTGGACAGATGGCGCGCCGTGTTGGTGTCCCACATGACCGGGATCCAGCGTTCGGGCTCGCGGGCCCGCTGGCGCTGCGCCACCGCGCATTCCTCCATGTGCACCACCAGGCCGTGGCCCAGCCTTATGCCGCCGATGATGGCGTCGCCCGGAAGCGGACCGCAACAGAGGGCCAACTGGACCGCCTGGCCTTCGTTGCCGTGTATGAGTATGGGGGCGGCGGCGGTGGATGTGAGCTCGTCCACCGCGGCGGCGGTGGTGGCCACCAGAGCGTTTTCCGGCGCGAAGCGGCGCGCCACGACGGCGGCCAGGCGTTTCCCCAGCCCGATGTCGGCCAGGATTTCCTCGCGCGAGCTGGCGCCCGAACCCTTGGCGAGCTTTTCCCATTCGGGATCGTCGTCGGCGGGGTGGGGCAGGTGCAGTTGATCGAAAGCCTGCTTCAGCAAGCGCTGGCCGAAAGCCACGGATTCTTCGTATTTCACCGTGCGCAGGTAATGGCGGATTTCCGAGCGCGCCCGGCCGGTGCGAACGTAGTTGAGCCACTGGGCGCTGGGCCGCGAAGCCGGGGACGTGACGATCTCGACCGAGTCGCCGCTTTTGAGTTCGGTGCGCAGCGGGGCGAATTCGCCATTGATTTTCGATGCCACCGCCTGATTGCCGATATCCGTGTGTATGGCGTAGGCGAAATCCACCGGCGTGGCGCCGCGCGGCAGCGACAGTATCTTGCCGCGCGGGGTGAAGACGTATACCGCGTCGGGGAAGAGATCGACCTTGATGTGCTCCAGGAATTCGCCCGAATCGCCCGTCTGGCTTTGTATGTCCAGCAGCGATTGCAGCCACTGGTGAGTGCGCTTCTGCAAATCATTGAGCGACACGTTGTCTTCTTTGTACAGCCAGTGGGAGGCCACGCCTTCTTCCGCGACGTGGTCCATGTCGCGCGTGCGGAACTGGAATTCCACCGGCGTGCCGTAGGGGCCGACCAGCGTCGTGTGCAGGGACTGATAGCCGTTGAGCTTGGGAATGGCGATGTAGTCCTTGAATTTGCCCGGCACCGGCCGGTAGAGCTGATGCAGGGTTCCCAGGGCCAGATAGCATTCGGGCAGCGTATGGACGATGACCCGGAAGCCGTAGATGTCCAGCACGTCGGAGAAGGACTTCTTCTGCTCGACCATCTTGGTGTAGATGCTGTAGAGCGATTTTTCCCGCCCGCTGACTTCGGCTTCTATGCCCGCCGCCGGCAGCGCCACCCTGACCGCATCGGATATCTTGCTGAGCACTTCGCGGCGGTTGCCGCGCGCGGCCAGCATGGCCTTGTGCAGGACCTGGTAGCGGTTGGGATGGATGGCCTGGAAGCAGAGATCCTGCAGTTCCCGGAACAAGGCGTTCAGCCCCAGCCGATGTGCTATGGGCGTATAGATTTCCAGCGTTTCCCGGGCGATGCGCCGGCGTTTTTCGGGCGCCACCGCGCCCAGGGTGCGCATATTGTGCAGGCGGTCGGCCAGCTTGATCAGAATGACCCGGACATCGCGCGCCATGGCCAGCAGCATCTTGCGGAAGCTTTCGGCCTGTTGTTCCATCTTGGTGGCGAATTCCAGCCGGTCCAATTTGGACAGGCCGTCGACGATTTCGGAGACATCGGCGCCGAATTTTTCGGCCAGTTCCTGCTTGGTGACCCCCTGGTCTTCGATGACATCGTGCAGCAGGGCCGCCATCAAAGATTCGGCATCCAGCTTCCAGCCGGCGCAGATTTCGGTGACGGCGATGGGGTGAGAAATATAAGGTTCGCCGCTGGCGCGGAACTGACCCAGATGGGCCTGGTCGGCGAAGCGGTAGGCTTCCTTGATGCGTTCGACGTCTTTGGCGTCCAGATAGCCGCTGATGATCTTGGTCAGCGGTGCCAGGGAAGCGATGGTATTGGGCGCGGCGTCGGGTCCCGCCAGGGCGTTGGGCGCCGGTTTGGCGGTTTTGTGCCTGCGCAGGCGCGGGCCCTTCTTCAGGACGGCCAGGAGCCCGGAGGAAGCGCCGCGAAGACCGGAAAACGCCATGAGCCGCCTCGTGCGATCAGGTCGGGACCTTGCGCAGCATTTCCAGGCCGGTGACGCCGGTGGCGATTTCACGCAGGGCGGTGACGGTGGGCTTGTTCTTGCTGTCGATGCGCGGTTCGTGGCCCTGCGCCAGCTCGCGCGCGCGATAGGTGGCGGCCAGGGTCAGGTTGAAGCGATTCGGGATTTTCTGCAGACAGTCTTCGACGGTAATGCGGGCCATGGTTAACCTATGAAAGGATGGATGAATCAGTCGATGGTTTTACTGATGCCTAGCTGTGAAAAGAGTTCCGCATTGCGTGCGGCTTGCGTGCCATAGCGCAGGCGGGTCGCCGCGACGATATGGCCGAGTTCTTGCAACGCAGTGCTAAATTCTTGATTAATAATAACATATTGGCACTCGGCCGCATGCGATATTTCGCTGCCGGCGGCCAGCAGCCGGCGTGCGATGACCTGCGGCGCGTCCTGCCCGCGCTGGGTCAGGCGGCTTTCCAGCGCTTCGATGGAGGGGGGCAGAATGAACACGCTCACGGCTTGCGGATATTGCGCGCGCACCTGCCGCGCGCCTTGCCAGTCGATTTCCAGCAGCACGTCTTTGTCCTGGGCCAGGGCTTCGTCGATGCGGTCGCGCGGGGTGCCGTAGAAATTGCCGTGCACTTCCGCCCATTCCAGCAATGCATTGCGTTCGCGCAAGGCGTGGAATTCTTCATGGCTGACAAAGCGGTAATGCTTGCCTGGTTCTTCGCCGGGCCGCGGCGGCCGCGTGGTGCAAGAGATCGACAGCACCAGCGAAGGATCCTGCGCCAGCAGAGCGTTGACCAGGCTGGATTTACCCGCGCCGCTGGGAGCGACGACCATGAAAACATTACCGGAATTAGACGACATGATCAGTGCATAGTAACAAGCAAGAGAGCAAGCATAGCAAATCTGCGCCCCTTTTCGTCGGAGCCGCTGTTTGCTTTCCGCCGGGAGCGCTATGCTTCCGTGCCGCCGTGCCTATGCGCCATCGGGCCCATGCGTTGGGCCGGAATGCCGGTCGCGGATCCCCGGCGGCGGGGTCGCCCGGTCGCCAGGCCGCTGACCATTGGGCCGCCGGACCCGCGCATATGATCGCGGCGCTATGCGGGCAGGTCGGGCGCCTGCGGGTTTTCCTGGCCGAGTTCTTCCAGCGCGGCCTGATAAGCCGCCAGGTCGGCGCAAAGGAAAACCACGGCGTCACCAGGGTTCATGTTGAAAGTGATGTCCTGGATCTGCGCGCGCGCTTCTTCGGGCTGGCCGATGGCGGCGACGTGCAGGTCGCCTTCCTGTTCGAACTGCGCCTGGGGGACGAAGTCGGCGACCCGCTCGATGTCGGGTTCGCTGATCACGACATAGGCGCGAAACGGGAAGTCCTCGATGGTGACGTCCAGCACCATGCCGTGCTGCAGGAATTCAACGATATGGCTCGGCGGATACATGCTCATGTCTGGGCGCAGGCAGCTTGGCTGTCTTGAAAGAAAAAGTGCTGATGTTGGCGGGAGGCAGGTTGGCCCAAATGATTTTGGAGCCCGTTTGCTGGGCCCGCAATTGATTCTTCCATTTGGGTCGGCGCAAATTGTACGTGAACTGGATCGCGACGCCGTTGTCGTGCAGCAGGTGCTGCCATTGCTCCAGTATGGAATGCGTCATGGGTGCGGGCAGAGAACACAAGGGCAGGCTGGATACTATGGCCCGCACGCGCGCCTCCGGCGGCAATAGCCGGCGCAGGTCCGCCGCGTTGCCCTGCACCACGTTCAAGTGCGGGAAGCGTTTGCGCAAGCGCCGCACGAAGGGCCCGGAGTATTCGATGACCAGAAGCCGATGCGCCGGGACGCCGCTGTCCAGCAAGGCCTGGGTGACGACGCCCGTGCCGGCGCCCAGTTCGACCACCAGGCCGTCGCCGCTTGCAGGCACCTGCTTCGCCATGTGCCGGGCCAGATGCCGGGAGCTGGGGCATAGGGCGCCCACCGCGCCCGGCCGCAGACAGAGCTCCCGCAAAAACAGCCCCGGCGCCAGCCCTTTGAAATAATCCGACAAGCGCTGCGCCGACCCAAATCCGGGAACCCGATACATCATGCGATTCTGCCGCCTCCATTTTGAATCGCTGTACATTAACAGGGCGCCGCAGAGGCGGGCATGTCAATTTGTAAACAGTTGCTAGCGCACCAGTGCCGGACCCGACCAGAGCGGGGAGGGGGACGCAGATTGTTTCCTTTTCAAGCCGGCGCAACCAACTGTGCGCATGGGCGGCAACGATATTCGCTCGATGGGCGTCCGCGGCGCGGAGTGCGGCCGCGGCAACCGCGCCTTCCAGTCCCCGGAAGCGCAAATACTCTAAGCCTGCACGGAAAAGTCCAGGGTGGCGGTCACGGGCGCGTGGTCCGACGGCTGCTCGTTGGCGCGCGGCGTTTTATCCACCCGGCATGAGACGCAGTACGGGCGCAGCGCCTCGGACAGCAGCACATGGTCGATGCGCAAACCCGCATTGCGCCGGAAAGCATAGCGGCGATAGTCCCACCAGGTGAAGGTTTTTTCTTCCTGCGGAAATTCGCGGAAGGCGTCGGTCAGCCCCAAATCCAGGAGTGCATTGAAAGCCTGGCGCTCGGGCTCCGACACCAGCACCTCGCCCGCCCATTTCGCCGGGTCGTGCACGTCTTCATCCGTGGGCGCCACGTTGTAGTCTCCCAATATGGCAAGGCGCGGATAGCGCTCGAGCTCCGCGCTCAGCCATGCGCGCAAGGCCTGGAACCATCTGAGCTTGTATTCATATTTCTCGCTGCCCACGGATTGGCCGTTGGGGCAGTAAGCGCTGATGATGCGGATGTCGCCGATGGGGCTGTTCAGGGTGCTGGCGATGATGCGCTGCTGGTGGTCGTCGAAATCCGGAATATTGCGCTGCACGTCCAGGCACTCTTCGGGTGCGATGATGGCTACGCCGTTATATGTCTTTTGCCCCGCCCACTGCGCGGTGTAGCCCGCCTCGGAAAAAGCCTCGAGCGGAAACTGGTCGTCCGCCAGCTTGAGTTCCTGCAGGCACAGCGCCTGTACCGGGTTCGCCTGCAGCCAGTCCAGCACTTGCGGCAGGCGCACCTTCAAAGAATTGACATTCCAGGTTGCGAGTTTCACTTCAGTTCCGTTTGTGTAAGTTATTGAGCCAATTGGAGTTATTTTTGCCGATAGGGTACCCTATAAAAGGCATGGGGCGCACGCGGCGCCCCTTGGCAATCTGTAAGGAGAGTCGAATGACAAGCAAGCCGACTGCGAAAAAGCAGCCTTTCGTTATTGAACCACTTAATTGGGTGGCCCCGGACCGCGCGGGCGACGATGCCAAGAAAGACACCGAAGAAACCAAGCGCAGCGAACCCGCGAAGGACGTCAAAAACTGATTGCGCTCGATGTCCGGCCATGGAGTACGAACGGCAGGGGGAACCCTGCCGTTTTTTTTCGCGGCGCCTGAAGCGTGTGCATTACACTTCATGATGATGTAGTTACTTGCGGCGTCCGGCTGTCTGCCGCCGCCATTGTCCAGGAGAGAAAGATGCAAGATATCGTCGTCATTGGCGCCTGCCGCAGCGCCGTGGGAGATTTTGGCGGCGCGCTGAAGGATGTGCCGCCCTGCGAGTTGGGCGCGGCGGTCGTGCGCGCCGTGCTGGACCGCAGCAATGTTTCCCCCGCCGAGGTCGGACACGTGGTGTTCGGGCATGTCATCAACACCGAACCGCGCGATATGTATTTATCGCGGGTCGCCGCCCTGAATGCGGGCATAAGCCATGAAACGCCGGCGTTCAATGTGAACCGCCTGTGCGGCTCGGGCTTGCAGGCGATCATTTCCGCCGCTCAGGCGCTGAAGCTGGGCGATGCCGACATCGCCATCGGCGGCGGCGCCGAAAGCATGAGCCGCGCGCCCTACATCGCGCCCGCGCAGCGCTGGGGCGCGCGGATGGGCGACAGCGCCATGCTGGACATGATGACCGGCGCCTTGTCCGATCCCTTCGACAAGGTGCACATGGGCATCACCGCGGAAAACGTCGCCAAGAAGTTCTCCATCACCCGCGAAGAACAGGACGCATTGGCGCTGGCTTCCCATCAGCGCGCCGAAGCGGCGATCAAGAAAGGCTATTTCAAGGAACAGATCGTCCCCATCATCCAGAAGACCCGCAAGGGGGACGTGGTGGTGGACACGGACGAGCATGTGCGCATGGGCGCGACGGCGGAAAACTTCTCCAGCCTGCGCCCGGTATTCATCAAGGACACGGGCACGGTGACGGCCGGCAATGCGTCGGGCATCAATGACGGCGCCGGCGCCGTGCTGCTGGCGACAGCCGCCGCGGCCCAAGCGCGGGGCCTGCAGCCGCTGGCGCGGCTGGTGTCTTACGGCCACGCCGGCGTCGATCCCAAGTACATGGGCATAGGGCCGGTTCCCGCCACCCGCATCGCCCTCGACAAGGCGGGGCTGTCCATCGAGCAGATGGACGTCATCGAGGCCAATGAAGCCTTCGCCGCCCAGGCTTGCGCGGTCAGCAAGGAATTGTGCCTGGACCCCCGCAAGGTCAATCCCAACGGCAGCGGGATCAGTCTGGGGCACCCCATAGGCGCCACGGGCGCCATCATCACCGTGAAGGCCTTGCACGAGCTCAAGCGCATCCAGGGCCGCTACGCGCTGGTGACGATGTGCATAGGCGGCGGACAGGGGATAGCGGCGGTGTTCGAACGTGTTTGAAAGCAGGATGGACGAGGCCTGGGCGGAACATTCCCGGGCTTGCGACGAGCCCACTCTGTCCGAAGAAAACGGCATACGCTATTTGCACTTCGGGACGGAATGGGTGCAGGGCGCCATGCGGGTGTCCCGGCCGTCCGAGCTGGTCCTGGCCTATACCCAGCAGATGATGGCCTGGCTGCTGTTCCTGGAGCCGCGCAAAGGCGACGAGGTCGCCATACTGGGCCTGGGCGCCGGGTCGCTGCTGCGCTATGTCCTGAAATCCACCCCCGCCGGCGTCACGACGGTGGAATGGAACCCGGCAGTCACCGCCATCTGCCGCATGTATTTCCGGCTGCCGGCGAACCCGCGTTCGGATATCGTGCATTGCGACGCCGGCCTGTGGGTGCAGCGCAGCGAGCATTTCGGCCGCTACATGGCCTTGATGGTCGATCTGTACGACGCGCAGGCGCAAGGGCCGGTGCGCGACTCGCTGGAGTTCTATCAAGGCTGCCGGCGTGCGCTCGCCGATACGGGCGGCGTCATGACGGTCAATCTGTTCGGCGACCATGCCAGCTTCGCGCCGAACCTGGCCCGCATCCGCGAGGCCTTCGGCGGCCGCGTCCTGGAACTGCCCGAAATCGACGCGGGCAACCGCGTCGTCCTGGCTTTCAACGGGCCGCCGCTGGACATCGCCGTCAGCGATTTCCTGCAGCGCGCCGGGCATGTCGAGTCGGCCTATGGATTGCCCGCAAGGCGCTGGGCCAGGGCGCTGCTGGCGCAGCTTTCTCCGAGCAGGGATATCCCCTGAGACAATCGCAGGCTAACGAGGTAGACTTACGCCCATTCACGGCGAGGCCGGCAGCGCCGCCCGCCATACCAACAAGTCAAGGAGCAATCACATGAAGTTCAGCAAGACCGCCAAGCTGGCTCTGGGAGCTGCGGTATTGGGCGTGTTCGCTCAGGCGCCCGTCTTCGCGCAATCGGTGGCCGTCACGTCCATCGTCGAGCATCCCGCGCTGGATTCCGTCCGGGACGGCGTCAAGCAGGCTTTGGCCGCCGCCGGCTATACCGAAGCCAAGGGGCTGAAATGGCAGTTCCAGACGGCCCAAGGCAACACCGCCATCGCGGCGCAGATCGCCCGCAAGTTCGTCGGCGACAAGCCCGATGTCATCGTGGCCATCGCCACGCCGTCGGCGCAGGCTGTGGTGGCGGCCACCAAGTCCATACCCGTCGTCTATTCGGCCGTCACGGATCCCGTGGCCGCCCAGTTGGTTCCGTCCATGGATCCCTCGGGTACCAATGTCACGGGCGTTTCCGACGCCCTGGCGCTGGACAGGCAGGTGGCGCTGATCAAGAAGGTCGTCCCGCAGGCCAAGCGCGTGGGCATGGTCTACAACCCGGGCGAAGCCAATTCCGTCGTGGTGGTCAAGCGGCTGCGCGAGCTGCTGCCCAAGTCGGGCATGTCCCTGGTCGAAGCCACCGCGGCCCGCACGGTCGACGTCGGCGCCGCCGCGCGCAGCCTGGTGGGCAAGGTGGATGTCATCTACACCAATACCGACAACAACGTGGTGTCCGCCTACGAGGCCCTGGTCAAGGTGGGCATAGACGCCAAGATCCCGCTCGTCGCCTCCGATACCGACAGTGTCAAGCGGGGCGCCATCGCGGCCCTGGGCGTCAATTATCACGACCTGGGCGTGCAGACCGGCAAAATGGTCGTCAAGATCCTGAAGGGCCAGAAGCCCGGCGACCTGGCTTCCGAAACCAGCGACAAGCTCGAACTTTTCATCAATCCGGGGGCGGCCAAGAAGCAGGGCGTGGAACTTTCCGATGCTTTCGTGAAATCCGCCACGCAGGTGGTGAAATAAGCGCCGGCCATATCGATTAAAATCGGTGTCTGGATAGCAGGCGGGTTGTAGAACAGCCCGCCTGTTTCTTTACGCCCATACCTATCGACTATAGCCTGTACATGTCTTTTTATTCCTTGTGGGGCGCACTGGAAATCGGCCTGATTTTCGGCCTGGTTGCGCTTGGTGTGCTGATCTCCTTCCGTATTCTGCGCTTTCCGGACCTGACGGTGGACGGCAGTTTTCCGTTGGGCGGCGCCACCGCCGCCACGCTGATCAGCATGGGCCTGGACCCCTTTACTTCCACTCTGGCGGCCGCTGTTGCGGGCGCGCTCGCGGGCATGGTCACCGGCTGGCTGAATGTCAAGCTGAAGATCATGGACTTGCTGGCCAGCATCCTGATGATGATCGCGCTGTACTCCATCAATCTGCGCATCATGGGCCGGCCCAATGTGCCGCTGATCAGCGAACCCACGGTATTCACCGTCCTGCAGCCCGAAGGCGTCAGCGACTACATCATGCGGCCCATCATCCTGCTGGTGACCGTCATGGCCATCAAATTCGCTCTGGACTGGTATTTTTCCACCAAGGCCGGCCTGGCCATGCGCGCCACGGGTTCCAATTCGCGCATGGCGCGCGCCCAAGGGGTGGCCACGGGGGGGCGCGTGCTCGCAGGCATGGGCATTTCCAACGCCTTGTGCGCACTGGCGGGCGCTCTGTTCGCGCAATCCCAGGGCGGGGCGGATATTTCCATGGGCATAGGCACCATCGTCATCGGCCTGGCCGCCGTGATCGTCGGCGAAAGCATCATGCCGTCGCGGCGCATGGCCGTCGTGACGCTGGCGGTCATCGTCGGGGCGGTCCTGTACCGCTACTTCATCACCCTGGCGCTGAACGCCGACTTCATCGGCCTGAAGGCCCAGGACCTGAATCTCGTTACCGCGGTGCTGGTCACCATTGCGCTGGTCATACCCCTGCTGAAACAGCGCCTGCGCGGCAAGAACGGAGCACGCTGACATGCTGAGCGCAAAAAACCTGCACATCACCTTCAATGCCGGCACGCCCATCGAAACCCGGGCGCTGCGCGGATTGTCGCTGGACATTCCGACGGGCCAGTTCGTGACGGTCATAGGCTCAAACGGCGCCGGCAAATCGACTTTGCTCAACGCCGTGTCGGGGGACTTGCCGATCGATCGCGGCACTATTTCCATCGACGGCCAGGACGTCACCCCGCAACCTGTCTGGGAACGGGCCAAGCGCGTGGCGCGGGTGTTCCAGGACCCCATGGCCGGCACTTGCGAGGACCTGACCATAGAGGAAAACATGGCGCTGGCCTATAGCCGCGGCGAGCGGAGAGGGCTGGGACGCGCCATCAACAACGCCATGCGCGCGGAATTCCGGGAACGCCTGGCCACCTTGGGGCTGGGGCTGGAAAACCGCCTTGCCGATCGCATCGGCCTATTGTCGGGTGGGCAGCGCCAGGCGGTCAGCCTGCTGATGGCGGCGCTCAAGCCTTCGCGCATCCTTCTGCTCGACGAGCATACGGCCGCGCTCGACCCGCGCACCGCGCAGTTCGTGCTGGACCTTACCGCGCGCATCGTGAAGGAAAACCAGCTCACCACCATGATGGTCACCCACAGCATGCGCCAGGCGCTGGACGTGGGCGAACGCACGGTGATGCTGCACCAGGGGAATGTCGTGCTGGACGTGGCCGGGCCGCAGCGCCAGGGGCTGGATGTGCCCGACCTGCTGCACATGTTCGAAAAAGTGCGCGGCGAAGCACTAGCCGACGATGGTTTGCTGCTGAGCTGAAGCGTACCCAGTTCATCGGGGCTATTGACCCTGCTGAATCCGTCTAGCCCGCCCGCCGGCCGGACGCGACGCATCCGGGCATGGGTCTTGCGCGGGCGGGGGCATGATATCGTCAGGCATGAAATTTGCTGAGGGCCGGTCATACCGACTGCCGCAGGCCTTCATGACCATCGAGGAACCATTCACACTCAAAATCCTGACTGTCAACACGCATAAGGGCTTCACCGCCCTGAATCGCCGCTTCATTCTGCATGAATTGCGCGACGCGATCAGGGCCACGCAGGCCGATATCGTGTTCTTGCAGGAGGTTCTGGGCGCTCATCAGCACCATGCCTCCAGGTTCGCGCGGTGGCCTTCGACCAGCCAATATGAATTTCTCGCCGATTCCATCTGGCAGGCATACGCCTATGGCCGCAATGCCGTGTACCCGCACGGCCATCACGGCAATGCCGTGCTGTCCAAGTTTCCCATCGAGCATTACGACAACATCGACGTCTCCGTGGGCAAGCATGAGAAGCGGGGCTTGCTGCATTGCGTGCTGAAGCTGCCGGACGCCGGCACGGAGGTGCACGCCATATGCGTGCACCTGGGCCTGCAGGAAAGGCACCGCAGCAGCCAGGTGGGCTATTTGTGCAAACTGATAGAGAGTGAAATTCCGCCCGATGCGCCGCTGGTGGTGGCGGGCGACTTCAACGACTGGCGCATGCGCAGCCAGCGGGCGCTGACGGGCCGCAGCGGACTGAAAGAGATATACAGTGAAAAACATGGCGGAGCGGCGCGCACCTTTCCCGCGCGTTTCCCGATTTTGCGCCTGGACCGCATCTATGTAAGAAACGTCAGGGACTTCAACCCCGTCGCCCTGGCGTCGCGGCCATGGACTCATCTGTCGGACCACGCACCCCTGGCGGCCGAACTGAAACTATGAGCGTCAACTGGACCACGGGCAATCGCCTGACTCTGCTGGAAAACGGCGAAGCATTCTTTCCCGCCGTATTCGAAGCCATACGCAAAGCCGAGCGCAGCGTGATGCTGGAGACCTTCATCATCTTCGAGGACAGGGTGGGCAGAGAATTGCAGCAGGCGCTGATCGAGGCGGCGCGGCGAGGCGTCCACATCGACGTGACCGTCGACGGCTATGGATCGGCGGACCTCAGCCCGCAGTTCATCGAGGCGATGACTGCCGTCGGCATCGGCTTCCATGTGTTCGATCCGCAACCCCGGCGGCTGGGAATGCGGACCAATGTATTCAGGCGCCTGCACCGCAAAATCGTGGTGGTGGACGGCAGCCTGGCCTTCGTCGGCGGCATCAATTACAGCGCCGACCACCTGGCGGATTTCGGGGCGGGCGCCAAGCAGGACTATGCCATATGCATAGAGGGGCCGCTGGTGGAAGACATCGCCCGGTTCGAAGCCGAGGTGCTGGCGCCGGTGCGTCCGCGTCTGCCCTGGCGCCTGCCGCGCCGCAAGGCCCGGCGCCCGCAGCCCGGTCCGCAGGAAAATGCCGCCGCATTGGTGGTGCGCGACAATGACAAGCACAGCAATGACATAGAGCTGCATTACCGCATAGGCATACGGACGGCGCAGCGCGACATCACCATCGCCAACGCCTATTTCTTTCCGGGCTACCGCTTCCTGCGCGATCTGCGCAACGCCGCGAAGCGCGGCGTGCGCGTGCGCCTGATCCTGCAAGGCGAGCCCGACATGCCGATCGCGCGCTTCGCCGCCACCATGCTGTACGACTATCTGCTGTCGGCGGGCGTGCGGATTTATGAATACTGCGAACGCCCCTTGCACGGGAAGGTGGCTACGGTGGATGGAACCTGGGCGACGGTGGGATCCAGCAACCTCGACCCCCTCAGCCTGGCCTTGAACCTGGAAGCCAATGTCATGGTGCGCGATCCCGGGTTCAGCCGGGAGTTGCAGGACAGGCTGGATGCGCTGATCAACGAGCATTGCCAGGAAATGAAGCGCATGCCCAAGCCGCGCCGCAAGATACAGCGCGTGCTGGTGGGTGTTTTCGTGTTTCACTTTCTCCGGCGCTTCCCCTCCTGGGCAAGCTGGTTGCCTGCACGCAAGCCGGCGCTCACGTCCATAGAACCGCCCATGGACGGCACCTAGGGCCCGCCAGGGCCCGTCAACGCGAGGAGCGAAAAGAACATGGAGACGCTCACGGCATGGGCACGCTCGCACTGGCCCGCCATAAAAAAATGGGGCACGGCCGGCTTCGTGGCCCTGGTGGTGACCTTGCTGGTCATTGCGGCGACGCGCGTGCACTGGGGCGAGGTGCTGGACGCCATCGCCGCCATGCCGGCCGACAGGCTCTGGATCGCGGCTGCGGTCACGCTGGCCAGCTACGTGCTTTACTGCAGCTTCGACCTGCTGGGCAAGTGGTATACGGGTCACGCACTGGCCTGGTGGCGCTGCATGATGGTGGGTTTCATCAGCTATGCCTTCACCATGAATCTGGGCGCTCCCGTGGGCGGCCTGGGCATGCGTCTGCGCCTGTATACCAAGCAGGGTCTGGCGCAAGGGGTGACGCTGCGCATCATGGGCCTGAGCCTGGCGACGAACTGGATAGGCTATGTAATGCTGGCCGGCATCGTCTTTGCGCTCGGCGGCGAGCGCCTGCCCGAAGACTGGAAGTTGGGCAATGACGCTTTGCGCATCATAGGCGTGGTAATGGTGCTGCTGATCGCCGGCTATCTGGTCTTGTGCGGCGTCTCGCGCACGCGCTCCTGGAATGTGCATGGGCATGAAATCGAACTGCCTTCCCTGCGGATCGCGCTATTGCAGGTGTCGCTCGCCATGGTGAACTGGGCCTTGATCGGCGCGGTCGTCTACATATTGCTGCAGCAGAAGGTCGATTATGTGCTGGTGCTGGGCGCTTTGCTGGTCAGCGCGGTGGCGGGCGCCCTGGCCCACATACCGGGCGGCCTGGGCGTGCTGGAATCCGTCTTCATCGCGTTGCTGGCGTCCTCGAGCGTCACGCGTTCAAGCATTCTGGGCGCGCTGCTGGTCTACCGGGCCATCTATTACCTTCTGCCGCTATTCATCGCGGGCTCATGGTACTTGGGCGCCGAAGCCAGGATGGAGGGGCCGTACAGCGAGGAAACCGGAGGGCGGGGCGTGCGCGGGCGCTGTCAGAATTACCCATATCGGTAATTCTGCGCCTTGCGGATTCGAGCGGAAAGGGAATGCGCCGAAAAGCCGGCGGCACGCTGATTGCTCGTCCCGCCATAGGCCGGGCTGAACCGTATGCGGGGGCCGCTCATTGGAACAATCCTGAACAAGAGACAAGGAGTGTTTATGAATATAGACAAGCACAAAGCCGATATCTACCGACAGAAAGAGCGCGTGGCGTTCGACATAAAAGACTTGATAGAAGGAACCGAGGCCTTGCTGCGCTCCACCGCGTCCTATACTGGAGCGGAGATCGAAAATGCGCGCGCCAATCTGCGCAGCCAGCTCGAGTCGGCGAAGCAGGAAAGCAGCCGCTGGCGCAGCCTCGCCAACGCCCGGGTCTCGCAGGCCTCAGCCCGCGCCGACGAGTACGCGCACGAGAATCCCTGGACGCTGCTGGGAGTCGCCGCCATCGCGGGCCTAATTGCCGGCCACTGCCTGCTGGGCGGGAAAAAACGCTGCTAAGCCGATCAGGAGAAATGCCATGTCGCTCATCGTAGCCGCGCGCTTCGACACCTTCGATGCGGCGCAAATCGCCGCGGACGCGCTCATGAAAGCCGGCGTCGCGCCGGATGCATTGCACACCTTTTTCGTCAATCCGGCGGGCGCGCACGACCGCTATCCCCTGGGGGGAGACCGCGCGGCCGATCCGGATTCGAAAGGGGGGCCTTTCGGGGCAGTGGGCGGGGCGGCGGCCATAGGCGTGCTGGGCGCCGTCATTGGCGGCGTGATCGCCTTCGCTTTCGGCACATCGCTGGTGACGATAGTGGGCGGCGCGGGGGTGGGCGCCTACATAGGTTCCTTGATCGGCGCCATGAGCGCCCTGGGGCGCGCCCGCCCGCGGCGCAGCCTGGCCGAGGCGGCCGAAGCCAAGGAAAAGCAGGGGCGCGCATCGGGCGTGATGCTGGCCGTGCATACCTCGGCGGAGCACGAAATGAATATCGCGCGCATACTGAAAGAAGCCGGCGGCACTGAGGTCGAGCGCGCCCATGGGCGCTGGAGGGACGGGAAGTGGGAAGATTTCGACCCGCTCACCAGCCCCACTCTGGAAAAGAATGTGTAGCTCGCCGGCCTCGCCGGCAGGCCTCAAGGCTGGGCGAGGTCCAGGTTGTAGTCCACTTTCTTGACGCCGGCCACCTGGCGCGCCGCCTGGATGGCGTTTTGCGCCGCCAGCCGATTGTCGACGGTGCCGCGCAGCGTCACCACGCCCTCATAGGTCTTTACTTCCATGGTATTGGCGTGCACGCCTGGAACCGCGACGACCGCGGCCTGCACATTGGTGTTGATGGACGCGTCATCGTTGTACTGCGCCGTGCTTCGCGGCGTTTGGTCGCCTGCGCAGGCTCCCAGCGTCAATACAACGGCGGCGGCGGCGAGGGCGTGGGCCATGGGATGTCGTGTCATGGGATCTCCTTATTCTGACGGATGTCTGTTGCCCTGTCCGGTTTTTCGAGTCTCGGAGTTCTCCGATCCCGGAATAAGCGCACAGGGCTCCGGCCCGCGAGGGCATGCCCGGGACAGCAACTCTTGTGCCGATCTTTTTCGCCGCGCGTGTCAGGCGGTGGGCCCCGGCGCCGGTTGGGCCAGGATCGGAACCAGCGGCGGCTGCCAGGACGGGGGCTGGGAGTGGCGGCTTGCGTAGTCCATGCCCGTCAAGGCCAGCAGTACAGCTACGCAAAGCACGCCGGTCAGGGTCGCGATGCGCGCCATGATGGACGCGCGCCGCAGCGCCAGATAGAACATGGCGATCAGCACGCATTTGGAAAAAACGATAAGCAGGCTCGCGCCCAGGCCGAAAACGCCCAGGTAGGCAAGCGCGCCCGCGAGAATTGCGGCCAGCGAGGCCAGCAAGACCGCTTTGAATATCACGAAGGACCAGAGTGGGGCGGCGGGACGGGTGTTCATGTGTGTAATTCCCACTCATAAAACGGATGGATGGAAGCATGCCGGGAAAATCGGCGGCGAACCGGGAAGACCGGAAAGGAGGCCTGCACTGGACCTCACCTGCGAAGGAAGGGCCGCGTCGAAGCTCTCGGGGCGTCTTCCATCCGGCCTCCCTTCTGGTCTTCCATCGGCCATAGCAATCGGCGTGCCTGCCGTCTGCATGAGGCGGCGGCGTGTCGAACGGTGGTATCGAGCTGCAAAAAATACTGATTTGAAACGCAACGAAATGTCTGCGGCTATCGGCAAGTTGGGATTTCCCCTTATACTCACGCTTTACTAAAAAATAGAATTGTTACGGTTGCGACCGCCAGGTGCGGCCGTGGGAGTGAATGAATGTCGTATATCAGCTTGCCTGCGGGCCGGCGGGCCCGCATCGCTATTCTTGCTTGCCTGTTCATGCTTGCCGCCTGCGGCGAAAAACAGCAACAGGCGGCCGGAGGAGAGATGAAAGTGCCGGTAAGCGTGGTCACTGTACAGCCTACTCCCACAGAAATATTCGTGCAGCTTCCGGGCCGTGTCGAAGCCATCAAAGATGCCGAAATCCGCGCGCGCGTAACCGGCATCGTCACTGAAATCAATTTCAAGCAGGGCAGCGACGTCAAGGACGGGCAGTTGCTCTTTACAGTGGATCCGGCGCCCTATATCGCCAAGCGCGACCAGGCCGCGGCGCAGCTCAAGAACGCCGAAGCGGATGTGCGCAGCGCCCGCCTGTTCGCCCAGCGCTACACCAAGCTGATCAAGGCGAATGCGGTCAGCCGCCAGGAATACGACAATGCCGTGGCTCAGGCCGCGCAGGCCGAAGCGGCGGTGGCGGCCGCCAAGGCCAATCTGTCGGCGGCCGAAATCGACTTGGGATACACGAAGATCGTGTCCCCCATCGACGGGCGCATAGGTAAATCTCTGGTCACGGAAGGCGCGCTGGTCAGCGCCAGCGCGGCCACGCCCATGGCCACCGTGCAACAATTGGATCGTGTCTATGTCGACATCACCCGCTCGACCACGCAGCTTGCGCAATTGCGCAAGGCCCTGGCGGCCGGCATCCTGAAGCAGACGGACCAGGGCGAAGCCATCGTCAAGGTGCTGCTGGAAGACGGCAGCGTCTATCAGCACGACGGCAAACTGCTGTTTTCGGGCGTCAGCGTGGACCCCACCACCGGCCAGGTGAATCTGCGCGCCGAATTCGAGAATCCGGAGCAAATCCTGCTGCCCGGCATGTATGTGCGCGTGCGCCTGCAGCAAGGCATGGACGAGCGCGCCCTGCTGGTGCCGCAACAGGCCATACAGCGTACGGCGGACGGCTTGAGCAGCCTCATGGTCGTGAAAGACGGCAAGGTGCAGCCGGTGGCCGTGTCGCCGGGCGCGCAGGTGGGCGACAAGTCCATCATCAACAAAGGCCTCAACCCGGGCGATGTGGTGGTGGTCGAGGGGTTCCAGAAGATCCGGCCCGGCGCCGCCGTGCAGCCCATACCCTGGAAGGGTCCGCAGCAGGGCGCAGGCGCGCAGGGACAAGCGGCGCAGCCCGCCGCCCAAGGCTGAACCGCAGCCGCCTCATGCGGGCACCGCCACCGCGGCGCCCGCAGCGTTAATGCTTATAAAGTGAGCGCTCATGCCACAGTTTTTCATTGAACGTCCTATTTTCGCCTGGGTAGTCGCCTTGGGCATCACTCTGGCGGGCCTGCTGGCCATACCCAACATGCCGGTGTCGCAGTACCCGGAAGTCGCCCCGCCCGCCATCACCATCAATGCCACCTATCCCGGCGCTTCGGCGGAGGAGGTCTCCAACTCCGTCGCCAGCGTGATAGAAAACGAGCTGAACGGAGCCAAGGGGCTGCTGTATTACGAGTCGGTCAGCGACTCTTACGGGCAGGCCGAGATCACCGTTACCTTCAAGCCCGGCACGAATCCGGACCTCGCGCAGGTGGACGTGCAGAACCGGGTGTCCAATATCACGGCCAAGCTGCCCGCCGCCGTATCCCAGCAGGGCCTGAAGGTCGCCCAGACCAACACCGGCTTTCTGATGGTGGTCACCGTTTCATCCAAGGACGGCTCCCTGAGCGAAACGGCGCTGGCCGACTACATTACCCGCAACATCCAGAATCCCGTGTCCCGGGTGCCCGGCGTCGGCAAATTCCAGCTGTTCGCCGCGGGCCGCGCCATGCGCATCTGGGTGGATCCGGACAAGCTCACCGGCTTCAATCTCAGCATGGCGGAAATCAACAGCGCCATCGCCAGCCAGAACGTCGTGATATCGGGCGGCATCATGGGGTCGCCCCCCAATCCGCAGGCGCAGCGCGTGGCCGCGCCCATCGTGGTGAACGGCCAGCTGTCCACGGTGGAAGAGTTCGGCAATATCGTGCTGCGCTCCAACGTCGACGGTTCTTCGGTCAAGCTGGCCGATGTGGCCCGCATCGAAGTCGGCGCGGACAACTATCAATTCGGCGCGCGGCTGAACGGCAAGGCCACGGCGGCCTTCGCGATCTCGCTGTCGCCCAACGCCAACGCACTGTCCACCGCGGAAGGCGTGAAAGCCAAGATGAAAGAGCTCCAGGCTTTCTTCCCGGAGAACATCACTTACGAGATTCCTTACGACACTTCCCCCTACGTCGAGATCTCCATCGAACAGGTCGTGCACACGCTGCTGGAGGCGATGGTGCTGGTGTTCGTGGTGATGTTCGTGTTCCTGCAGAACGTGCGGTATACGCTCATTCCGGCTCTCGTGGTCCCGGTCGCCATACTGGGGGCCTTCGCCGTCATGCTGGCGGTGGGTTTTTCCATCAACGTGCTGACGATGTTCGCCATGGTGCTGGCCATCGGGATACTCGTCGACGACGCCATCGTGGTGGTGGAGAACGTCGAGCGCATCATGGTGGAGGACGGGCTGTCGCCGAAAGAGGCCACCAAGAAAGCCATGCCGCAGATCAGCGGCGCCATCGTGGGCATTACGCTGGTGCTGACCACGGTGTTCTTGCCGCTGGCCTTCATGTCGGGTTCGGTAGGGGTGATCTACCGGCAGTTCTCGGTGGCGATGGCGGTCTCCATCATGTTCTCCGGCCTGCTTGCGCTGACTTTCACGCCAGCCTTGTGCGCCACCCTGCTCAAGCCCATTCCGAAGGGGCATCACGCGGCCAAGAGAGGCTTTTTCGGCTGGTTCAACCGTTCCTTCGACCGCACGACCAAGGGATATGAGGGCTGGGTGGCCCGCAGCCTGCGGCGCGGCGGCCGCATGATGCTGATCTATCTCGTCCTGGTGGTCGCGCTGGGCTGGCTGTACCTGCGCCTGCCCACGTCCTTCCTGCCCGAAGAAGACCAGGGCTATGTGATCTCCAATATCGAATTGCCTTCCGGCGCCACGGCCAACCGCACGGTGGACATCATCGAGCGCGTCGAGCAGTATTTCCAGAAGCAGCCCCAGGTGGCGAACATCATCACCGTGCAGGGCTTCAGTTTCAACGGCAACGGCTTGAACTCGGCCATCGCCTTCGTTCCCTTGAAGGACTTCTCGGAGCGCAAGGGCGCGGAAAACTCGGCCCAGGCGATATCCGGCAAGGCCATGCAGAACCTGTTGTTCGGCCTGCCGGACGCCATGGTGTTTTCCATCGTGCCCCCGGCCATCTCGTCCCTGGGCAACGCCTCGGGCTTCGACTTGCGCCTGGAAGACCGCGGCGGCCGCGGCCACGACGCACTGATGGCGGCCTCGCAGCAACTGCTGATGCTGGCCGCGCAAAGCCCCATCCTCACACAGACGCGCATTACCGGCCTGGGCCCCGGGGCGCAGCTGAGCCTGACACTGGACCGCGACAAGGCCGCGGCCCTGGGTGTGGACTTCGCCGAAGCGGCGCAGCTCGTTTCGACAGCCATGGGTTCGGCCTATGTGGGCAAGTTCACCAATCAGGGCTGGGTGCAGAACGTCTGGGTGCAGGCCGATCAAGGGCACCGCATGAATCCCGACGACTTGCTCAAGCTCAATGCCCGCAATAAACAAGGTGAGATGGTGCCGCTGTCTTCCTTCGCCAGCTATGAATGGAAGCAGGGCCCGGTGCAGGTGGTGCGCTACAACAGCTATGAATCGGTGCGCATAGGCGGTTCCGCCGCGCCGGGCTATTCCACCGGCGAAGCCATGGCGGAAATGGAAAGGCTGGTGGGGCAGTTGCCGGCGGGCTTCGGCTATGAATGGACGGGGCTGTCCTACCAGGAAATACAGGCCGGCGGCCAGACCGGCATCCTGATGGGGCTGGCGGTGCTGGTGGTATTCATGGTGCTCGCCGCTTTGTACGAGAGCTGGGCCATACCCCTGTCCGTCATGCTGGCCGTGCCGCTGGGCATGCTGGGCGCGGTCGTCATGACGACGGTCATGGGCATGTCCAACGACGTCTACTTCCAGGTCGGCATGATTACCGTGATAGGGCTGGCGGCCAAGAACGCCATTCTGATCGTGGAGTTCGCCAAAGACATGTACGCCGCCGGAGGCGGCCTGCTCGAGTCGACGATCGAGGCGGCGCGCCTGCGCTTCCGGCCCATTCTGATGACGTCCTTCGCCTTCATCCTGGGCGTGCTGCCGCTGGCCATCGCCACCGGCGCGGGCGCCGCCAGCCAGAACGCGGTGGGCCTGGGCGTATTGGGCGGCATGCTCGCGGCCACGCCCTTGGCCGTATTGTTCGTGCCGGCCTTTTTCGTGGTGGTGCTGTCGATCTTCAAGACGCGGCCCAAGCTGCTGGGCGCTCATGCCGCGCACGCACCCGCGACGGGCGCACCGGCGGCCGGCGTACCGGTGGCCGGCGCTCCGGATGCGACTCACGACCACAAGAACGGGGATCACGAATGAATCAGCTAGCATTGCGGCGTTCCGCCCTGTCCATACTGGTCTGCCTGGCGCTGTCGGCTTGCTCTCTGGCGCCCAAGTACGAGCGGCCCGCCGCGCCGGTGCCGGACGCCTACCCGGACAGCGGCGCAGTCGACAACAGCGGGCCACGCAGCGCCGCCGCCGTGGCGCCGGGCGCCGCGACCAGCTCGGATCTGGGCTGGAACGATTTCTTCACCGATGCGCGCCTCAAGGCATTGATACGCCTGGCGCTGGAACACAATCGGGACATGCGGGTAGCGGTGGGGCGCGTGCAGGAAGCGCGGGCGCAGTACGGCATCGTCGACAGCGACCGCTATCCCGCCATCGGCGCGGGCGTCAATGGGCAGATCACCCGCAACCCGGAGAACATGCGCATCGGCGGGCCGGAGTCGGACAGCGTATCGCGCTCTTACCAGGCCGGCATAGGCATGACCGCGTTCGAGCTGGACTTCTTCGGGCGCATCAAGAATCTTTCGGAAGCCGCTTATCAGCAGTATCTGGCCAGCGCGCAAGCCAGGCGCACCGTCCACATCAACCTGGTCGCGCAGGTGGCCGAAGCCTATTTCCGCCTGCGCACGGCCGAGCAGTTGGAAGTCCTGATACGCAACACCGTCGAGTCGCGGCAGAATACCCTGGCACTGGTGCAGGCGCGTTACGACACCGGCATCGCGTCGGCGCTGGATCTGAACCAGGCCAAGAGCCAGCTCGATACCGTGCGCGCCGACCTGGCCGCCATCAAGCGCAGCCAGGCGCAGGCGAAGAACGCCTTGCGGCTGCTGGTGGGCGCCGAGCCGCCGGCGGATCTTCCCGAGGGGGCCGAATTCGGCCGCGACCAGGTGCTGGCGGCCATCCCCGTGGGTCTGCCTTCGGAATTGCTGGAACGCCGCCCCGACATCATGGGCGCGGAAAATGCGCTGCGCGCGGCCAACGCGAATATCGGCGCGGCGCGCGCGGCCTTCTTTCCTCAAATATCGATCACCGGCCTGCTGGGTTTTGCCAGCCCGCAGCTAGGCGGCCTGTTCGGCTCCGGCCAGCGTTTCTGGCAGTTTTCGCCGTCCTTGCAGGTGCCGATTTTCGCCGGCGGCGTCAGCGGCAATCTGGATCTGGCCAAGGCCCGCAGCCACATCGCCGTGGCTCAATACGAAAAAACCATCCAGACGGCTTTCCGCGAAGTGGCCGATGCGCTGGCCGGCGAAGCCACCTACGCGGGCCAGCTCGATGCGCTGCGTTCGCTGCAGAACTCCGCCTCGCAGACGCTGAAGCTTGCGCAACTGCGCTATGAAACCGGCATAGACAGTTTCCTGCAGGTGCAGAACGCCGAAGTGGATCTGTACACGGCGCAGCGCGGCCTGCTGCAGACGGGCATGGATTCGCTGTTGAACCGGGTCGAACTCTACAAGGCGCTGGGCGGCGGCTGGCTGCAGGACACCGCGTCGAACGCGCTGCCGCAGGAGGGCCGCGGCACGGCCCCGGGCCAGTCCGGTGCGGATGCGGCAAGGGTCCAGCCAGGCTAGGCTTGGCGCGGCCCAGCCTGGCGCGGCCCGGCCTGACGTGGCCCGGCCTGCGGACAATACGGGGTAATATAGGGCGTCTCGGGTTTCTTTTATAAGGCGTGCAGGGAAATGCTTGAACTGGGTGTCAATATCGATCATGTGGCCACTTTGCGGCAACAGCGCTACACAAGGTATCCGGACCCCATCGAGGCCGCCCTGCGAGCCGAAGACGCCGGCGCGGATCTCATCACGCTGCACCTGCGCGAAGACCGGCGCCACATCCAGGACGCCGATGTCCGCGCCATGCGCCCCTTGCTGCGCACGCGCATGAATCTGGAATGCGCGATCACCACGGAAATGCTGGATATCGCCTGCGACATCCGGCCCCAGGACGTCTGCCTGGTTCCTGAAAAGCGCAGCGAATTGACCACGGAAGGCGGCCTGGATGTCGTCGGGCAGTTCGACGCCGTGCGCAGCGCGGTCGCCCAGCTGCATGATGCGGGCATCCGGGTGTCGCTGTTCATCGATCCCGAAACATCGCAGATAGACGCCGCCCAGCGCGCCGGCGCGACGGTGATCGAGCTGCACACGGGCGCCTACGCCGATGCCGAAGATCAGGCCCTGGCCGAGTCCGAACTGGGCCGCCTGCGCAGCGCCGCCGCGGCGGGGGTCGCCCGCGGCATGCGCGTCAATGCCGGCCATGGGCTGCATTACGAAAACGTCCGGCCCATCGTCGCCATACCCGGCATTTCCGAGCTGAACATAGGCCATGCCATCGTGGCGCGCGCCGTGTTCGATGGCTGGGAAAAGGCCGTGCGCGATATGAAGGCCTTGTTGAGGAAGGAGTAAGGAATGTCCGCAGCACCCTTGGACTATCTGCTGTCCCGGCGATCCGCCAAATTCGTGCAGGCGCCGGGCCCCAGCGAGGATGAGCTATCCCTCATCCTGCAGTCCGCGATGTCGGCGCCCGATCACGGCCGCCTGCAGCCCTGGCGCTTCGCGCTGATACGCGGCGAGGCCATCGGGCGCCTGGCCGACCTGGCCATATCGTCCATCAAAGCGGCGGGCCTGCCGTTCGCGCCTGAAAAAGAGGCCACGACGCGCCGCTGGCTGGACAAGGTGCCCCTGCTGATCGCGGTGGCCTGCCGCCTGGACCATTCCAACACCAAGATACCCGAGCACGAGCGCATGCTGGCTACGGGCGCGGCGGTGACCAATATGCTCAACGCCGTGCACATGCTGGGCTATGCCGCATTCTGGAGCACCGGCCTGGGCACTTATGTGGACGAGGTCGCCGAGGCGCTGGGCTTCGATCCTCTGGACTATCGCTTCATGGGCTTTGTCTCCATCGGCACGCCCGTCACGCCGCCTTCGTCCTCGCCGCGCCCGGATTTCCACCAATTCGTCACCGAATGGACCGGCGCCTGAGCGGACGCCCGCGGTTTCTTGCAGCGTTGCGGGCGGCGCGCAGCGGCACACGGGCGCAGCGGAGCGGGCGGCCGCCCCGCGGATGGCCGCCCCGCGGAAGGCCGCCCCGGCTTTTGATCGGAGGTCTCAGTCTCATGCAGCAAGTGAAAAAAGATGTAGCGATTATCGGAGCCGGCACTGCCGGCCTGTCGGCTTACCGCGCCGTCAAAGCGGCCGGCCAGAGCGCGGTGCTGATCGAGGGCGGGCCCTATGGGACGACTTGCGCGCGCGTGGGCTGCATGCCTTCCAAGCTGCTCATCGCCGCCGCGGAAGCCGCCCATGCGGCGCGCGAGGCCTCCCGATTCGGCGTCCACATCGAAGGCAGTCTGCGCATAGATGGCGCGCAAGTCATGGACCGCGTCAAGCGCGAGCGCGACCGCTTTGTGGGCTTTGTACTGGACAGCGTCCGCAGCATTCCCGCCGAGGACAAACTGCAGGGCGAGGCCGGCTTTCTTGCCGATACCGTCTTGAAGGTGGGCGATCACACCGAGGTCCATGCCGGCCGGGTGGTCATCGCCACGGGTTCTTCGCCCATCGTGCCCGATGCCTACAAGAAGCTGGGCGGGCGCCTGGTGGTCAATGACGATGTCTTTTCCTGGAATGAGCTGCCGCGCAGCGTGCTGGTGGTGGGGGCGGGCGTCATAGGGCTGGAACTGGGGCAGGCCCTGGCCAGGCTGGGCGTGCGCGTCTGCATCATCAATCGCAGCGACAGCCTGGGCGGCTTGAGCGACCCGGACGTCAGGGCGAGCGCGCTCGAGGCTTTCCAGTCGGAGCTCGATCTGCGCCTGAACTCCGAGATCCTGGACGTGGCGCTCAAGGGCGATGAAGTGGAAGTCCGCTTGCGGACGGAAGGGCGAGATCCCACCGTGGAGCATTACGACTACGTGCTGGCGGCGGCCGGCCGGCGTCCCAATGTGGACGGGCTGGGCCTGGCCAATACCTCGGCGACGCTGGACGATCGCGGCATGCCGCATTTCGACCCGGCCACCCTGCAGTTGGGCTCGACACCCATCTTCATCGCGGGCGATGCCAACGGCACGCTGCCCTTGCTGCACGAGGCCGCCGACGATGGCCGCATCGCCGGCGAAAACGCGGCGCTATATCCCGAAGTGAGGGCGGGCAAGCGGCGCGCGCCCATGGCCGTGGTCTTTACCGACCCGCAACTGGCCCAGGCGGGCCTGCGCTTCCGGGAATTGCCCAAACAGTGCGTCGCGTTCGGCGAGGTGGACTTCGCCAGCCAGGGGCGTTCGCGCGTCATGCTGAAGAACTACGGCAAGCTGCGCGTATATGTCCACAAACAGACCCGCCGCTTCCTGGGGGCGGAAATGGCCGGGCCGGCCATGGAGCACATCGCCCATCTGCTGGCCTGGGCGGTACAGCAGGAGCTGACGGTGGACCAGATGCTGGCGATGCCGTTCTACCACCCGGTGGTGGAAGAGGGCCTGCGGACGGCCCTGCGCGAGGCCGCCAAGCATCAGGCCGAGGCCGAGCTGGAGCAGGTTCGCGAGGCCGAGGTGGCGGTCAACAGCGCCTAGGGCTGCGCGGTCCGGCCTTGCACGCGCTTCGACCTTGCGCGGCGCGACCCGGCCTGGCCCGGCCGGGCGCGTATTCAGTTGCGTCCGCGGAGGCGCCTATCCCGCCTATCCCTTTAGCACGGCCCTGACGCCGGCGGTCAGCGCCTCGACCGATTCGGTGTCCGCGGCCAGGTAGCGCGCGCGCCCGGCGGCGTCGAAGATATACACGCCGCGGCTGTGGGCCACTTCGTAGTTTTCCGGATCCGTGCCCTTGGGCTTTTCGATCTGATAGGCGACGCGGTAGCGCCGCGCGACATCGGCGACCTGCTTCTCCGTGCCGGTCAGCCCTATGGCATTGCTGTCGAAAGCGTTCACATAGGCCTGCAGAATGGCGGGCGTGTCCCGGTGCGGGTCGACGCTGACGAAGAGGATACGGACTTTGGCGGCGTCATCGCCCAATTCCTGCATGACTTGCGACAATTGCGCCATGGTCGTGGGGCAGATGTCGGGGCAGCTGGCATAGCCGAAGAACATCAGCACGGTCTTGCCCTTGAAGTCGTCCTGGGTGACGGTTTTGCCGCCGGCCCCTTCCAGGGTGAACTTGAGGTCGGGCAGGAAGCCGCGCACCGGATGCAGGGGAGCCTCGGCATGGGCCGCGCCGGCTACCGCAAGGGCCAGGCCGGCGGCAAGGCTGAGAAGAAGACGTTGAAAAAATCGCATGGCCAACAAATACGAAGATGGGTTGCCGCGGGCATCGCACAGAGCAGCTTCGCGGCGTTCAAAGGGCGCTTGCAATCCCCGGGGGGTTAGCCCTTGCGGCTTGTACGCCGTAGCGGCCCGCCCCTGGGGCAGGAGCCGCGCGGCCCGCCTCGCGGTTCCCCGCCGCTGCCGGGCGAAGCCGGCGCGTTGAGCGGAGGGGGGACACTGCTTATTATAGGCCGGGTTCCGTCATGCCGCTGTGGCGCAGCAGGGCCTCTATGGAGGGCGGGCGGCCGCGGAAGGCCTGGAAGGATTCGGCGGCGGGGCGCGCGCCGCCCACCGCCAGGATTTCTTTCAGGAAGCGCATGCCGGTCGCGGCATTGACCGTGTCGCGCAGGCCGTCCGCCACCGCGGCCTGCTCTTCGAATGCCGCATAGGCGTCGGCGGAAAGGACTTCCGCCCATTTGTAGCTGTAATAGCCGGCGCCGTAGCCGCCCGCAAACAAATGCGAAAAATTATGCGGAAAGCGATGCCAGGCGGGAGGAAACAGCACGGCCACCTCCTTGCGGACTTCGTTCAGGGTGTCCAGCACCGCCTCGATGGACATGCCCTGCGCCTGATGGTGGATGCTCATGTCGAACAAGGCGAATTCGATTTGCCGCAGCATCTGCATGCCGCTCTGGAAGTTGCGCGCCGATACCAGTTTGTCGTACAGCGCCCGGGGCAGAGGCTCGCCCGTGTCCACATGCGCGGATAAAGACTGGACGACCGACCATTCCCAGCAGAAGTTCTCCATGAACTGCGAGGGCAGCTCTATGGCGTCCCATTCCACGCTGGCGAAGGCCGAAGCGCCGGGCTCGTCCACTTCGGTCAGCAAGGCGTGCAAGGCGTGGCCGCTTTCGTGGAACAGCGTGATGACGTCGTCGTGCGTCAG
>Ga0182744_1000538_pt1 | contig 35242 bp, 25 predicted proteins | sample eDN3rd30CKraftMG_FD_128525 | JGI IMG/M metagenome (GOLD analysis project Ga0182744, IMG submission 128525) | Enriched Miracle-Growth compost microbial communities from Emeryville, California, USA - eDNA 3rd pass 30_C Kraft MG (version 2) (version 2) ... | reverse complement strand
GGCGAAAAGTAAGATAGCGGTAAAAACGAGGGTAAGTGCACTGACTCCGTTTAAAAATTCCATGGGTATTGTTCAACTAGGGTTTATAATGTTACCCTACAAACATAAATAAAATGTCGTAAACATTCATCGAAAAAGTGTTTTTCCATATGGAAAGCGGGTACCTTTCCTAACCCGACGATTATTTAAAACTATAGTCATTTCTTTTTAACTTTGTTGGGTCACAAAAACACAGCGTATGCATGAATATGCAGCAGAAAAAAGTGAAATAGCCAATCTTTCGCTTGGTAATATCCATTCGTTCAACCAATTATATCAAAAATATAATCGGGCTGTTTATCAGAATATCATGAAAATCGTGAAGTCGAGCAATCATGCGGAAGATATTCTGCAAGATGTATTTGTAACGCTATGGCAAAAACGTGAAACCATTGATCCGGAAAAATCACTTGGAGGCTGGCTGTTTATGGTGAGCTACCACAAATCAATCACCTTTCTAAGACAAAAAATCAAAGAAAAACTTTCGCACGTTGAATCCTTAGAAACATTTGAGCAAATTGCACTGGAAGAGACCGTAGACGAAGAACACTTTGAAAAACAATTGGCGATTATAGAAGAAGCGGTCAACCACCTTTCTCCACGAAAAAGAGCCGTATATCGGATGTGTCGTTTTGAAGGAAAAACAAAAGAAGAAGTAGCCGAATATATGGGTATTTCGCCCGATTCTGTAAAAGATTACCTCAAGCAATCCAATAAAGCGATCAGATTGTATATCACATCTACCTATCCGTACGGTACAGCGGGCATTGTTTTGCTGCTGTGTCATATGATATAACCGCTATCTATAGCCACTCGGCCGCTTGATATAAAAAAATAAATTTCTTTCGATTTTTTTATCCCCCTAGGCACAATTTCGCGTATTTATATAGGAACCATGGAGGATATCAATCATTTAATAGAAAAATTCTGGCAGGGCCAGGCTACGACCGAGGAGATGAAATACCTATTGGTATGGTTAGATCATCATGGAAATACCTGGAGAGACACCCTCAACAAGGCCTTTATTCAAGACCTGGATGCTTCAGCAGAAGCGGAATGGCGTGATGAGCAGGCCCAACTTCTCTGGCATCGGATCAATCAGGTTATCACAACGGAGCACACCGTCGTTCCAATTATGGAGAAAAAACGAAGATCATTTGGGTGGACCGCTCTTGTAGCGGCGTCGTTTATCCTTGTTGTAATGGGTGCCTTATTCTTTTGGTCGCAAAGAGAAATCAACCGGCAATCGGCATCGCCGCAACAAGCAAAAATATTTGAAACGGTAAACCGCCATCCCAATGTCCTGTCTTTTACATTGCCAGATCAATCGGCTATCAAGCTATCAACGGCATCCTCCATTCGTTACGACGAGGGCTTCGGGATAACAAATCGGGATATTGAATTGAAGGGGGAGGCCTATTTTAATGTAGCCAAGCTAGGTAAATTACCTTTTACCGTATATGCGAACGATATCATGACGACTGCCCTGGGAACCGAGTTTGTTGTACAAACCATGGGGCTTGAACGAATTTCGATACGGCTCGTTTCAGGAAAAGTGGTTGTGACATCACAAAAAAGTAGCGGCTTAAAGATGAATCGGGTATACCTTAAACCGGGACAGGAACTGCAGATAGATAAAAAACGAGCGTTGGCCAAATTAACCCATATAAAGCCCATTGCCCATGACCGAGGCCCACATGTTACGAAAACCGAACGTTATGCCCCCCATATACCTTTGTATTTCGATAAAGAACCATTATCGCAGGTATTTGCCCAGCTTTCTGCCCGGTTCCACCAACCATTTGTTTATAATAAACAACAATTGGAAACGATTCTGTTTACCGGTTCTTATGCGCCCAATGATAAACTATTACCTTGGTTAAAAGCTGTTTCACGAATGAACGGACTAGATTGTAAGCAGCAAAACGGCATCATCTATATCCATCCGGTAGCAGGGCCCATAAAAGCCATAGACACCGTGGCAACTGACCATTAAACGTTAACAAATCTTCTTTAACAACCTTTTATTGATAAACTATGGTAAAAAAAATGAACGATGTATCTTTCTGTAGAGCAATTCTTTTATGGATCTGCTTATTCAGCACCCTGCTTGCCAGAGGGCAAGATAGCACCCTGATCAGGGGCACTGTATTAGACGACCAAGGAAATCCGTTGGATGGTGTAACGGTATCGGCCCAACGAAAAGGAGGCACGGCATCTCAAACCACATTGACCAATAAGCAAGGCTTATTTATACTCAAGGGATTGAAGGCCGGTGACGTGTACGATGTCCAGTTTTCAAGGGTCGGTTATGAACCCTACCAAGAGAAGAATTTCACCGTCCGTTCGGGCGAGCAGAATTCGATGCTGATCCGCCTGATGATGACTACCGATGAGCTGGACGAAGTGGTGGTAGTAGGCTATGGTTCCATGGATAGAAAACAGGTAACCAGCTCCATTACCAAGGTTTCTGGAAAAGATTTGCCTATGGGCGTAGGTGGTTCGAGCATCGGTACCGCCTTACAGGGAAAAGTAGGCGGACTGATCATCTCCGGAAGCGCCAGTCCTAACTCGGGCAACACCTTCCAATTACGAGGCGTAGCTTCTGTTAATGCGGGACAAACACCTTTAGTGGTTATTGATGGTATGCCAGGAGGCGATATCCGGTCGGTCATGCAAGAAGACATCGAGTCTATCAGCGTGTTAAAAGATGCCTCGGCAGGAGCGATTTATGGTACCCGCGCAGCGGCCGGCGTGATTCTGATTACAACCAAACAAGGCCGAAAAGACGGTACTTCTTTTACTTACACCAGCGAGACCTCCTTAAAACAGGTTTCCAGACGGCCGGAGGTCTTAACGGCCGATGAGTATCGGGCTTACAACCAGGGCGAGGATTACGGTGCTTCTACCGATTGGTTTGACGAATTGCTGGTAGACAACCCCATCTCGCAAAAACACCTCATCAACATCCAGGGAGGAAGCGAAAAAGCGCAATTATATGCTACTTTGATGTATAATAATAACAAAGGTGTAGCGGTAGACGATGAACGGAAAGATTATGCAGGGCGCATCAACAGCAATTTTAATTTATTGGATGGCTGGCTTTCCATTGCGTCGCACGTGGATTACCGCCAAGCACGCCGAAATAACAATATCCCTAACTTTCAACAGGCACTGCGGAATAACCCCACCCGATCGCCTTATGATGCCAACAGTGAAACTGGATACAACGTTTGGCTCAATGAATCGTTGGATTACAATGTGCTGGCCGACTCCAAGCTGTACGATTACGATGGTTTGGATAAATGGTTTAAACCTGACGTAACGGTCAAATTAAATATTCTGCCTGTACCGGGTTTATCGGTTAGTCAGACATTTGGTTATGAAAACCGCCAGTGGGAGCTGCACGAATACCAATCTAAGTACCACCGCAGCGAATTGGAAGCTGGCCGAAAAGGCATGGCCCATCTAGCGTTCAGCAAAACGGAAAATTTCTCATCCGAAGGCTATGTTACGTACGACCGCAGTTTTGGCAAACATGCCATCAATGCAGTTGGTGGCTACAGCTACTTCGAATATAATGGCGAGAACTTTGGCGTAACTAACTATAATTTCTCTAATGATGCCATTGGCGTTTGGAACATTAGCGAAGGTTCTTATTTAAGCGATGGCGACGCAGAAATGTCGTCCAATAAATCTATTACCGAACGCCTCTTCTCTCTTTACGCCCGGGCTAATTATGCGTACGACGATACTTATCTGCTCACAGCAACCATCCGGCACGAAGGTTCATCCAAGTTTGCTATCAACAGTCGTTGGGGCAATTTTTGGTCGCTCTCCGGTGGTTGGCGTATCTCCAGGGAAACCTTTATGCAAGACATTAGCTGGATCAATGACCTGAAACTACGGTTGGCCTATGGTGTTACGGGCAACAATAATTTCGGGGCCGATTATGCGGCTACCATGTATGGTTCAGACCAATATTGGCTGTTGCCAGACGGTACCTGGGCCTATTCTTATGGTAAAACCAAAAACATCAACAACGACCTCAAGTGGGAAGAAAAACACGAGTGGAATATTGGCTTGGATTTTAGTCTGTTCAACAACCGACTCACGGGTCACTTTGATGCGTACCGCAGAAAAGTAAGCGGATTGATATACAACGTACAGGTACCTCAACCGCCTTATACCGAACAAAAGATGTATCAGAACATCGGTAACCTCGAAAATAAAGGTTGGGAACTGGAATTAGGCGGTACGGTTGTGCAGAAAAAAGATTGGAATTACCATACCAGCATTAACCTAAGCAATAATAAAAGTAAAATCCTAACACTATGGGGCAATCAAACCTACTATGATTATGCCGATTTTCCTGCACCCGGAAGTCCTGGCACAGCCATCCGCATTGAAGAAGGTACCGATGTAGGAAGCTTCTTTCTCTGGAAAAGCGCCGGATTTGATGATGCCGGAGAATTTCTGCTTTATAACAAAGACGGCGAGGTAATTCCCGCAAGCGAAAAAATTCCGGCCGATAAACAGCATCTCGGCAATTATATGCCCAAGCTCATCATCGCCTGGAACCATCAACTGGCTTATAAAAACTGGGACCTCATGGTGAACATGCGCAGCTGGATCGATTTTGACGTGTACAATACCATCAATATGTACTTTGGGTTAAAAAGTGCTGAAAAGTTAAATGTACTGAAAACGGCGTACACGAAATACGATCACATCACCGGAGAAAAGCAACTGAGCGATTACTTTCTAGAAGATGGTACTTTCTTAAAGATCGATGCCGTGAGCCTCGGTTATACCTTACCACTAAAAAAATATGTCAAGGCATTCAATAACCTGCGCATTTACGGAACCGTAGCCAATCTGGCAACCATAACCGGTTACAGCGGACTGAATCCCGAGGTAAATATTACCGGCTTTGAAGGTGGAATAGAATGGTTTAGTGGTTTATATCCGCCCACCCGTACCTACACACTTGGCGTACAACTCAGTTTCTAAATGAACGATTAAAATTATTGAATAATGAAGACAAAAACGATCATATATCTACGTAACCTGGTTTTAGTAGCGCTGCTGGGCTTCAGCAGCTGCAGCATTGACCCTTCTTACTATTCGGAGGTTGTACCCGATACTTTTTATGATTCGCAAACGGCTGTTTGGCAACGTTTCAATCGGCCGTTTACGCATTGGAGATGGTATGTAGCCAGCAATAATCCGCGCTGGAATATGCAAGAACTGGGCACCGATGAAATGTGCTTACCTACCCGTGGTAGCGATTGGTACAATGGCGGCACTTACCAACAGTATCATCATCACCAATTCACCCCACAATTGGGCGATCTATACAATGGTTGGTATGGCTTCGCAATGGGTGTGGCACTGGCTTGGGATACCATGGAAGATATTGACGAACACGTAGATTTCGATGCGCTCGGTTTCGAAGCGGGTACCCGTGAGTCTATGATGGCTCAACAACAAGCACTGGTGGCTTCTTTTTACAAGGACGGATTGGACTTCTTTGGCGGTGTACCCCTTTACACCACCACGCAATCGGAAGTAAAAGGGCGCAGTACAGCAGCAGCGAGTTTTCAATTCATCGATTCTTTACTGGATGTCGCTATTCCCAATTTACCACTCAAAACCAACTTGGGTGCCATGGAAACCGGAAGTATTAACCGAGCCGCTGGAGCGGCTTTGAAAGCACAACTGTACTTCAATGCCGAAGCCTATATCGGCGAAGATAAGTTTGCCGAATGTGCGCAAATCTGCCAAGACATCATCGATGGGAAATATGGCACGTATGCCTTGGCTAACGATTGGACCGATATCTTTGGTTTTAAGAACGAGACATGCTCGGAAATCATTTGGACGGTGCCCAGCCAAAACGCCAAGCTCGAAACAGATGCCGGTTATTACTCTACCATGCATCACTACAATCTGAAGAATTACCTAGGCGGGATCGATGCCGGCGCAAACAATGGATACTGTTTAACCCCATCGCTCCAACCGGATGGCACCGTATATACCAGCTTTAAATTGGGTAAGCCGTATGCCAAATTTGAAGATACCGATGTACGCAAACAACCCTATGTTTACACAGCTAGCGACACCTATCAAGGTATGTTCATTGTAGGTAAATTGGTCAACCCGCTCGATGGCGGTACTTGTACCGGAAGCCGGGAATATAATGGAGAAGTCATCACCATGGTTGATCAGATAGCCCAATTCAAAAAAGTAGGAAGCGATTATCCGAACGTTGCCAGTTTGCCATCCAACATATCAACAGCCGAGGAGAATTCGGGCGTCCGTTTAATGAAACGCAGCCCCATGCCCACCTATGCCGATCGCTTGAAACGCTACAATCCGGATATCCCGATTATCCGCTTAACCGAAATTTATTACATGTTGGCCGAATGTAAAATGCGGGCAGGCGAAAAAGGAGAAGCAGCGAGTTTAATCAATACCGTCCGGAAAAGATACTTTACCGATGGAGCCGACCCCAATCCGGTCACCGCAGCCAATCTCGACAAATACCGGATGTTGGACGAGTGGATGATCGAATTTTTGGGCGAAGGGCGCCGGCGTACAGACCTGATCCGCTGGGATGCCTATGTTACCGAAAACTGGTGGGATCATACCGCCTCCAATGACCCCAACAAAAATCACTTCCCCATACATGAAACCATTCTTTCGTCCAATAACCTGATCAAGCAGAACGAAGGTTATTAATAATGAGAAGGGGTTGTCTAAAAAGCTATCATTGCTAGCTTTTTAGACAACCCCTTACTTCATACTTCCCGTTTCACGGAAACGGGTATGCCAACTAAAAGCTTCCTCCAATAAATGGGGTGTATGTCCCCCTCGCATTTGGCAAGCTCGGTCAAAATAATGTTGCAACGCGTCACGGTAATCTGGATGCACACAATGGTTAATAATGGTCTGTGCCCGCTCACGTGGAGCCAGTCCACGCAAATCTGCCAAACCTACATCCGTAACCAAAATATCTACGTCATGCTCGGTATGGTCAATATGCGATACCATGGGTAATACATGCGAGATACGGTTTTCTTTAGAAGCAGCCTGGGTTACAAAAATACTCAGATACGCATTACGGGCAAAATCGCCTGAGCCACCAATACCATTCATGATGTGTGTACCGCCGATATGGGTAGAGTTCACGTTGCCATAAATATCAAATTCAATGGCTGTATTCATGGCAATGACACCCAAACGGCGAATCAATCCCGGTGTATTACTAATATTCTGAGGACGTAACACTACCCGGTCTTTATATTGTTGCAAATTTTGAAAAATGCGGTCATAGTAAGGAGCAGAAACGGTGATAGACGAAGCCGAGGCAAAAGTCATTTTACCGCTATCCAGCAAATCAAAGGTGCTATCCTGCAACACTTCCGAAAACATCCGCAGATCATAAAAATTACTCTTCTGAAAACCAGCAAGCACGGCATTAGCCACTTTACCAATACCCACTTGTAAAGGCAATAGCCGATCGGTTAATACTCCTTTCTGAATTTCCGCTTCAAAAAAATGCAAGAGATGTTGGGCAATGGCCGTCGTCTTCAAATCGGGAGGAGCAACTTCTGCCGGACTATCTTGAATATCTGAAAATACAATGGCCACTATTTTATTCGGATCTAAAGGGATAGACCTTCGGCCAATCCGATTTTCAGGTGCAACAATCGGAATAACGTTACGATGCGGATAATCTTCTGGTTGAAAAATGTCATGTAGCCCATAAATCGATTCAGGGACCTTGGTATTAATTTCAATGATCACTTGTTTAGCCAATGCAGCGAACGTAACCGAATTGCCCACCGAAGTGGTAGGCACGATGCTTCCGTCGCGTTCAATAAAAGCAGCCTCAATAATGGCCACATCAATGGGTGGCAAGTTTTTATTGTGCAGCAGCTCCGCGCTTTCACTTAAATGATGGTCAATGAACAATATCTGCCCCTCGTTGATGTTACGTCGTAAAATCGGATCAACCTGAAAAGGCATCCGTTTGGCCAATACACCTGCCTGTGCCAACTTACCATCCATCCCATGCCCCAAAGATGCCCCGGTTACCAAAGTAATTTGTAAGGGGTCATACACGGCACGCCGTGCCAATGCATCCAATACCAATTTACTGTCGCCTGCCTTGGTAAACCCACTCGATCCTACCACCATTCCGTGCTGAATGAATGTAGCAGCCTGCTCAGCGGTCGTTACCCTATCTATTAAGCCCGGTGCTTTTATCCGTTCGTATGCCATGTGTTTCGTATAAATGATGAGCCGCAATTTAACATTTTTGACCCTCATTTATGGTCTGATTGATATCAAATTATACCTAAACAAATGTCCACACACCGCCTTAAAACGAAAAGGGTATCCAAAGAACCGCGACAGCACGGTTTTCTTTAGATACCCTTTCGAGGGTTTCTTTCTGCATCTGGCGCCCTTAATACCCGGTATGTTGTTGTAAGTTGGGGTTGGCATTCAGGGCCTGTTGCGGAATAGGAAAAATACTTCTAAACTCCCCATTCGGCTTGTGAGAAAGCCAACTCTTTTTTGTAAATACACCAAACCGGATATTATCACGCCGTCGGTGGGCCTCCCAAGCAAATTCATATCCCAGCTCGTCAAGCATTCCGCCAAACACAACGGCCGTTTGGTCTCCCGGATCTGTCACCTGATAATGTTCTACATATCCGTATTGGTAACGGCTATTTGCTGTTAACTGTGCTGCTGTTACCGCTGCTTTGTTGGCATCCGTAAAATCACGTACACGCACTTGGGTAACGAGCGTTGCCGCTTCAGCAGCTCGCCCTGTACGGAGCAAACATTCCGCTTTCATCATCAATACCTGCGCATACCGAAAAAAAGGAAAGTCATTGCTGAGATCCCCCAATGCACCCGTTTTTACTTCAAATTTATTCATCCGATAACCTTCCGTTTCACTGGTAAATAAGCCATCAGGCAGCCGATTCACAAAATTGAGTTGCTGTCCATTTTTATCATAAGCCCCTACGATGGGCGTAACGCCGTCAGCCTTAAATTGAGGTCCCATCAACCAAGTATCAGCCAGACGCTGATCTGCCGGATCATACGTATCAATAAACTGCGGAACACCCTGTAAAGAGCCCGACCCCCATGGGGTTCCTTGCATATTCACCTTATCTTTCAAAGCGCCGTGCCAAGAAAACAATTCAATAAAAAAACCCGTACCTTGATTCTCATCGAACGGAACAGCGAAGATAATTTCGGGTGAATCTTGATTGAGTGTCTTAAAAACGTCTTTATAATGTGTTTCCAATTGATATCGACCCGAATTGATAATATCATCGCATTGCTGCAGACATGCATCCCATTCAGCTTGTCCAGCATATACCGCTGCATTGAGATAAATATTAGCCAAAAGTGCCTTTGCCGCCCATTTATTAAACCGTGCATACGTATGCTGATCATTATTTTCGTTGAGTGCAGGAAGTGCTTCATTGATTTCTTTTACGATATATTGGTAAATTTCTGCCCGATCTGTCATAGACGGCAAATCTGTTTGGGTCGTAATGGAGAGTGGCGCACTTCCAAAATTGTCGCATATTAACCAATAATAAAAAGCCCGTACCGTACGCATTTCAGCAATAAGCGATTCTTTGCTTGCCCCACCCGTTGGAGGAATAACATCTTGTTCTAATTGATCAATAATCCGATTGGTATTGATCACGCCTGCATACAGTGTTTGCCACATATTCATCATCTGTGGGTTTTCTGCGTTCCAAGTATGGAGGTGCACCCGCTTATACATCCCAGCATCATCCCATCCCGAAGGATTTGCTGGCATAACCAATTCGTCCGAACTGGTTTCCTGTAAAGCATACCAAGTCGTATGCGAAAATAAATTACGCAAGTTGGCGTAAGTAATACCAATGGCAGCATCGGCATCGGTATATTGATAGGTTTGTGCAGAAAGATCAGAATAAGTTATTTCATTCAAATCGCTGTTGCAACCAAAGGCAAACAGCAGCCATAATAGCGACCATTTGCAGTCATATTTTATCATTTTCATTTGCCTATTGTTTTGATTGGATTCATTAAAAAGTAAAGAATGCGCCCAATGTATACGTAGCAGCAGCCGGATACCGGTCCCGGCTATCCACGCCTGGCGCTAATCCTAAAATGCCTATTTCCGGATCAATCCCTGTATACTTCGTGAAGGTCTTCAAATTCGATCCCGATAGGTATACCCTGATTCCATGGATATATTTCGTTTTCACAGGCAGGTTATACCCCAGTGTGATATTATCGATCTTCCAATAATCGCCATCTTCCACATAGTAGCTGACATAGCTCACCGATTGATCTTCCGCCAGTGGCCGTTTTCCATAAACGTTATCATAAGCGGTTTTCAAAAGGTTACCCCGCGTCATCATAACCGGTGCTTCGTACCACATTCGTGGCGTATTAAGCACCTGAAAGCCAAAGGCACCGCGCATGGTCACATTCAAATCAAACCCTTTGTAAGCAAAGCTGTTGTTCCAGGCAAGATAATGTTTAGGCAAACCGTTTCCGATAATTTGTTTATCGTCTACCTGTGCATCGTTAATAGGCTTAGGTTGCCCATCTTTTCCTAAGACAATCCAATGGCCATCCTCATCAATATCTACACTTTTATAACCATAGAAATTACCAATGGGTTGCCCAATTTGTACGCGATTTGAAGGTACCTGAATCGGTTCTGCAAGAAATCCTGCGTCAAAGTATCCGCTTGCTAACTGAAATTTCTGGTCTGAAAGCGAAAGAATCTTATTCTTATTCGTCGAATAATTCAATTGTGTGTTCCATTGAAAATCAGCCGCTTGCACCGCCACGAAGTTGACACCTATTTCAATACCCCGATTTTGCATTGATGCTGCATTGGCAAGAATTTTATTATACAGATATGGCGGGGTGGCAACTGGATAATCGAACAATAAATCGCTGGTTGTACGGTTATAAAAATCAACCGTTGCCGTTAGACGATCGGTCCATAAACCCAGATCGAGACCCATATTCAACTCTTTCTTTCGTTCCCAACGCAAATCAGGATTTGCATTACTCGATGGGTTGATTACTTTAACCCATTCGCCATCTATCAGCATACTGGTATCAAAATTAATCCGGTCGAGCGATTTATAAGGGTCACTGGGCTCCGTTCCGGTAATTCCATATCCTGCGCGGAATTTTAAGGAGCTAATCAGGGGGTTGTTCACCAAGAAAGCTTCATTCTTAGCATTCCAACCTACAGAAACCGCAGGAAAATTACCATATTTGTGGTTCAGCCCAAACTTAGAAGACCCTTCTCGCCGTATGCTTGCCATCAGTAAGTATTTGTCCATGTAACCATAATTGAGCCGGAAAAAATAGCCGATCAATTTGTTCATACTCCGGTAAGAATTTTCAACACCCCGCCCCCGGCTTAGAGCCAAGCCAGACTGTAGGCTGTTGTAGGAATAATCGTCTGACGGGAAATCATAATTCTGTGCATAAAAGCTTTGAAAATCATTCTTGCGCCAGCTATAACCAGCTAAAGCAGTAACCGAATGCTGCTCAAACTGGCGTTTATAATTTGCGGTAAGCTCTAACAAATCTTCCACATTGCGCGTAGCGCCACGCGCTGCATAGCCATTTTTGCCATCATGCAACGTAGAATAATGCTGTTTCGTTTCTGAATAACCAGCAACATTATTGAGTAGGTCACGCGAAGCCAGCAACTTGATATCCAAGGCCGTTATGGGTGTAAAAGTTAGGGTACCTGAAGTACGCAAGTCGGTATTTTGCTGAATACCGTCCGAATTTTCCAACAAAGAAACCGGGTTGGCGTAGTCTGTTTTATCTACATGTTCTGAAAATGTTCCGTCTGGATTACGTACGGGTTGTGTCGGGTTCAGGTAAATCGCATTCCGATAAATATCGCCGCGCCATCCACCACCATCAAATCCCATAAAAGATTGTTGATAACCGTTGATATTTGCATTCAGCTTTAATTTACCATCCAGCATGGTATGATTCACTTCTATTCTCGGATAAAGCATTTTGTTATTAGACTCACGCATAATACCGTTCAAGTTGCGATAATTTAGATTGATGATATAATTAGACCGTTCATTTGATCCTTTTAGGTCCACATTATAAACTTGAGAAAAAGGCTTCTGCATCACCTCATCCAACCAATTCGTTGCAGCACCATAATCCGTTGCTCCTTGTTTTCCTTCGGCCACATACTGCCGGTATTCATCTGCATTAAAAAAACGGAGTCTTTTCGTAATTCGCTGTGTACTGAAATACGTATGCACATTGGCCGATGAGCTTTCGCCGGTCGCTTTTCGTGTGGTAATCAAAATGACGCCATTGGTTCCACGCGTACCATAAATAGCAGCAGCCGACCCATCTTTCAAGACATCGATAGACTCGATGTCTTCCGGTGCGACCGAGTTTAAATTACCCGGAACACCATCAATAATTACCAACGGAGCAGTGCCCGCACTCAAGGTAGTAATACCCCGCAAATTGACCTGTGCCGTTGCTGTTGGATTTGCATCGGGGGTTACCACCGTTAATCCAGCCACTTTACCTCGAATCAATTGCGCAGCATCGCCCGCAGCACCTTTCACAAAGTTTTCCGATTTTACACTAGCTACGGCGCTTGTAATTTCCCCCCGGCGCTGTGTACCATAGCCTACCACCACCACTTCATCTAAATTGTTTTCTTCGGCAAGTAGCTGTACATGAATGGTTGTTTTTCGGCGATCAAAAGCTACTTCTTTGGAGATGAATCCAACGTAGCTAAATAACAAGGTCCCTTGATCCGGCGAAACGGTTAGCTTGAAAAAGCCTTCTCCATTCGTTACCGTACCTATCTGTGAACCTTTCAACAAGACACTTACACCAGCTAACGGTTGCTGCTCCGCATCCGTTACTGTACCCGAGAGTGTCAGCGACATACCCTGTTGCTCCAGAAGTAGTCCGTTCTTTTTTAGGTGTATGACACCTCCATAGGTTCCCATGGGCAAAACACCCATTATACCCATCAGTAGGAGTATTGCACGGCAATAGCTCCCCCACGCTAAGAAGGCCTTCCGCCTTTCTAACGCATGAAACAAAAATGTGCTCATCATAAAAATTGATAATTTAATTGGTCAATAAGCCTCCTGCCCGGAAAATTTGTAAGCATTTCCGGTACAAGAAGTTTCTTTTGTAAATCGTTTAAAGAAGTGGTCGTTAATTTGTTTTTCGAGGTAACCAAACCCGATAAGCGGCCCCTGGCTCTCGGTTACCGAGTGCAAAGAACGGTATAGCAGTAAAACGGATCTCTTTACCTACTTGATTCATGGCTTTTCCTGTAATGGTATTCATCCCTCCAAAAAGATCAGACCGGAATTTGATCTGCGCTTTTGGTTGTGCCCTTAATTGCAGCTGGTCTAAAGTGGGATTATCGACTGTTTCAAAACCATACACCAATGGCCCTGCAGCCAGTGCCCATTTATTTTTAACTGTTTCTACGGCATCGTTGGTCGAAATCCACCTCGGTTCCATGGGCAAGTCTAATGTAATCACATCACCTTTCTTCCATTGGCGTTCTATCACGGCATAACCCTTGGTTGATTTTACGGGAACAACTTGACCATTTACTTTTAAAACGGCACGATCTTTTAGATGCGAACGATACAAATCAAACGGATTTTCTTTTCCCACAGCCCATCCCGGAATACGTACCCGGATGGCAAACGTTTTTGTTTCTGCGGGGTTTACTTCCAGGTTGATGAGCCCCTTCCATGGATAAGCCGTTGTTTGCTTTAAAAGCACCTGCGTTTGCCCCAACTGAAAAGAAGCTTCACTGCCTATGAATAGGTTAACATATAGGCCCGCATCATCATAAGCATAAATGTATTGGGGTAACGCGCCTACCATTTTCAAAATCATCGGTGGACAACAGGGGCAACTATGCCAAGCCCAACGTTTATTACCCTGCCCTACCAAGGGGTTTTCATAGTGGAAGTGTGTGCCATCAATCGAGACTCCGGACAGCAAATTATTGTAGATTACGCGTTCCAATTCATCCATATACTTTCCATCAGCATCTAATTCGTTCATCTTTTCACTGAAAAAACCAGAACCAATCGATGCACAGGTTTCCAAATAAGCAGATTCGGGCAGGAAATAATCTGGCCCAAACCGCTCATCCTCCGCTATGGCCCCCTGGCCGCCCGTAATAAACAATCGCTTACCAATCATGTTATTCCAATAGCGGTGAGCCGTTTGTACATAGCGCGGATCTTTTGTTTCTTGGGCCATGGCGGCTACGGCAGTTGCTAATAAGGTCGCACGTACCGCATGCCCTTCTATGGTTGTTTGTTGCAATACGGGCATATGATCTTGGTTATAAGCGCTATCACTCCCCCTTGCCAAAAGCTGGTCGGTTCCACCGTAATGTCCGCGTTGTTCAATCCAGAATTTCACCATGTTCAAATAATCGTCTTCATGAACCGGGACACTCATTTTTTGCTTCAGTTGAGGTTCTGCCTTAAACAACTGGTATACTTTTAGTAATGCCTCTTCCGGACCAGCATGTGCCGGAATAATGTTGAGCTTTGGGGCAAAACCCATTTCGCGACACATGTAATTACTCAGCTTGACCGCTAAATCCAACAGCTTGGTTTTACCCGTTGCGTGGTAATAATGCACACCGGCTTCCATCAACATACCCGCATTGTACACATCGTGTTGCCAACGATCCTGTCCGCCGTTAGTCCCCCAACGCATCGTTGGTCGCTCCAGCGTGGTATACGTATTGAGGTAACCATCCGGATCAGCGTCCTGTGCAGCGGCAATCCGATCAATATAGCCATCGATCTTTTTTTCCAACTGGGCATCCGGATGCTCCACCAGCAAATCTGCTGCTCCCCGAATGGTCTCATACACCAGTCCATCGTACCAAGGAGGACCATCATGTACCCCCGTATCTTTCTTTCCTGTCGCCACCCAATCAAAATTCTGGAACGCATTTCGAGTGCGCCCCATTTTAGCTTGCTCGTCAATCAGGTCTTGCCGATCCGGATTATATTTCCCCTCTAACTTATCCAATACATCATAAACGGTCTGGGTATTCCATACATGGAACTTCGGGCTCCAGAACGGATCTTCTATCCGCACCTGTTCGAAAGCCAAAGGGTGCAATAGGCCACCGTCTGACTTTGCCGACTGTGCCATTACGCAATGGGCAACCAAACCAAATTGACCAATCGCTAATAACACCAAAATCTTTTCTTTAAATGAAGTCATGCTTTCTATAATTTTAAATTAACTATGGTTAGTCTACTTTTACAACGGTCTTAGTAATCATACAAATATATATATTTTTTAACAAACTAGTACGAACTGGTACGTTTTTTTTATTTACCATTCTGCCAAACTCCCATCCTTCAAACGCCACACCGGATTTGCCCATCGATGTCCTATTTTCACTCCCTCCCGTAGGGCATCTTCATTCAACTGAACCCCCAATCCAGGTTGCCGAAAGCGTTCTATAAAACCATCCTTTATCTCAAAAATTTCCGGGTTCAACACATAATCCAACAGATCACAGCCTTGGTTATAATGAATACCGATGCTGCTTTCCTGAATCGTTGCATTGGTACATGCAAAATCAATCTGCAGTGCTGCGGCCAGCGAAATAGGTCCTAGCGGACAATGTGGGGCAATAGCCACATCAAAGGCTTCGGCCATCGCGGCAATCCTAAAGACCTCCGATATACCACCTGCATGGCTCAAATCAGGTTGTATGATGGCAACGCCGCCATCATATAATAGCCGTTTAAAATCCCATCTGGAGTACATTCTTTCGCCGGTCGCAATCGGAATACTGCTATTATCAGCCAGCCATTTAAACGCCTCGACATGCTCGCTCAAAACAGGCTCTTCGACAAATAAGGGCCGATAGGGTGCCAATTCCTCCATCAGCCTACGGGCCATTCCTTTGTGCACCCTACCATGAAAGTCCAACCCAATTTCCAAATCGTATCCAAAAGCGTCGCGCAACGAACGCATGTTCTGGATCACCTTATTGATTTCCTTCTGCGATGATATCCACTCCATCGGTCCCGTAGCATTCATTTTTACGGCCGTATAGCCCATTTGCATTTTATCCCGCGCTTGCTGGATAACCACCTCCGGATCATCTCCTCCAATCCAGCAATACATCTTCATCCGTTTTCGTACCCCACCTCCTAATAGTTGATATACCGGCACACCCAAGGTCTTCCCCTTGATGTCCCAAAGTGCTTGATCGATGCCCGAAATAGCGCTCATTAAAATGGGACCGCCGCGGTAGAATCCACCCCGGTATAACACTTGCCAAATATCCTGAATATCATGGGCCGATTGGCCAATCAGGTATCGTTCCATCTCCTTGACGCATGCAGCTACCGTATCAGCCTTTCCCTCTACAATCGGTTCGCCCCATCCTACCATACCTTCTTTTGTTGTTATTTTTAGAAACAACCACCTTGGCGGAACCTTAAACAGCTCCAACCTTTCAATAATCAATTTATCTTCCATATCATTTAATAATCAATGCCAGCAATCGTTTAACCGCCTGACCCATATCTGGCAACGGACCACGAGTGAGTGAACCGCCTATCCCTACACCCGCAATACCGGCCCGAAGCCAATCAGACACATTCGATTCGTCTACACCACCAACGGCGAAAAATCGCACATCCTTAAATGGCCCAGAAAGGGTTTTAAAATAATCGACGCCTATTGTTCCTGCCGGGAACAATTTAATAAAGTCGGCACCATGCGCTACGCCCACCGCAATTTCTGTAGGCGTCAGGGCACCCATCAGCACCGGAATATCGGCACCATGCGCTTCAGCTATCACTTCGATGTTCATATTCGGTGTAACTAAAAATTGTGCCTGATGCCGAATGGCCTCTTCCGCCAATGCTGCATGTGTAATGGTACCTGCGCCAATTAAAATATCCGGATACCTTCCTCTTGCTTTCCGTAATTCCTCTGCATAGCCCGGTGTGTTACTCGTAATCTCCAACACCCGTATTCCCGCTCTTACTAAGGTCTCCAGTACAGGAGCAACGCGTAGCTGATCGTCCAAGCGCACAATAGCCATTACTTTGGCTGCCGCTATCTGCTTTACAATTTCAGTTCTCATCGTATAATATGTCCGGAGGTATCCCCCTCCATGATTGATAAAATTTCCTGTTCGCTACTTGTATGTTGATCGCCGCTCATGGTGTGTTTTAAAGCAAAAGCAGCACACGCAAATGACACCTTCTTTTGGGCACTCCAATCCTTTTGGAGTGCATGCAGCAAACCTGCAGCAAAAGCATCACCTGTACCCAATCGATCCGTAATAGCTACATGATAATCGGTGGCCATAAAAAGGCCATCCTCCGTTAATAGGGCAGCGCCCAGCCAGTTACTAGAGGCCGAGTAGTGCTTCCTAATCGTAAACGCCAATTGATTCACGCCAAAGGTTGTTTTAGCCGCTTCCATGGCGGCATAGGTCTGTACCTGTAGATCATCCCCTTGAAAGGTCATGCCATATACATCATACAGTGCCCCGACATTCCCAAAAAGCAAGTCTGTTTTCTCCAGTATTCGATTGAATATCGCCCTGGCCTTTAGCGGATCACTCCACAATGATCTTCGGTAATTTAAATCAAAAGCCACCTTTACACCTACCTTTTGGGCCGATGTAACCAGTGCAATGACGGCTTGGGCACATGCATCAGAAAGGGCCGGGGTAATTCCTGAAACAAATACCCAAGATTGGCCCATCAATATTTGCTCCCAATTAAACTCATCGGCCCTTATTTCGCTAAATGCCGCATGCTGCCGGTCGTATACCACACGAGAAGGCCTAATAGAGGTTCCTTGCTCAATAAAATAGGTACCCAATCGGTCTCCACCTCTTTTTACAAATGTGGTGTCAATACCATAGCTACGCAAGGCATGTATTGCACCATCTCCTATCGGATTCAAGGGTATTTTAGACACAAACCGCGTCTTATTTCCCAATATCGCCAATGAAGCAGCTACGTTAGATTCCGATCCGGCATAATCTACCTTAAAAATCATCGCGCGACTCAATTTCGTACCCGGTTCCACAGGTGCTAGCCGAAGCATCGTTTCACCAAAAGTTATAAAGCTCATGCTGGTTTCTCTATTTTACATCAAACTTATACACGCATGTGTGGTGGTAGGTTTCTCCTGGCCTAAGTACTGTCGACGGATAATCGGGATGATTCGGACTATCTGGAAAATGCTGGGTTTCGAGTGCCAGACCTCCCCGATAAGGATAGGCCTTACCCGATTTACCAACGGTACTCTTCCCATCAAAAAAATTACCCCCGTAAAACTGGATCCCCGGTTCGGTTGTCCATACTTCCATATACCGGCCCGAATGGGCTTCATAGACAGTTGCCGCCAGCTCCAAACCATCCTTTGTTTTCCGGTTCAACACCCAATTGTGGTCGTAGCCATGCCCAACATGCAACTGCTGAAAGTGGTCGTTCAAACGGTCGCCTATCATCATCGGCATCCGGAAATCCATGGGAGTCCCTTTCACAGCTTCACATTGGCCGTTCGGAATCAAAGCGGTATTTACCGGCAAGTATCGGTCGGCATTTACGGTCAGGTAGTGATCATTAATGTGCCCATTGCTTTCGCCATGCAAATTAAAAAAGGAATGATGGGTTAGGTTAATAACCGTTGGCTTATCGGTTGTGGCCCGGTAGGTAATGTGCCATTCATTATCATCCGTTAGGCAATAAGTTATAACCACATGCAAATTACCCGGATACCCCTCTTCCCCGTCCTTAGACAAGTAGCTCAATACGATTTCCCTTTCGCTCACCTGCTCCACTTCCCACACCACCATATCAAAGCCTTTAAAACCACCATGCAGACTGTTCGTTCCATCGTTGATGGGCAGTTGATGCATTTTACCCGCTAACATCAATTGTCCCTTTGCTATTCGGTTACCATAACGTCCAATCGTTGCACCCAAGAAACGTTCACCTTGGTAATGCACATATTCTGCTAAAGTAGCATGCCCAAGCACTATATCTACCCACGCGTCCTCTTTATCTGGCACCCATAGCTCTACAAGCCTTCCGCCAAAATTGGTAACAGCCGCTTCCAGTCCGTGTTTGTTCTTCAAAAAATATATATCCGTTTGCTTTCCATGAATCGTCATCTGGAAATCAGATCTGTTAGATTTTATACGTTTCGGCAAAATATTTTTCATCTATATATCATTTGTTTATTTTATTTGTTCTGATAGGCATTCATTCGTTTTATTCAGGTATTTTCTATTGGGTTAGTTCTTGCTGCAATTGCTCGAGCGATTTATTCTTAGTTTCTGGCAATACCAACCAGGAGAAAATCAAGTTGGCCAACATCATCAATGCAAATACACCAAACATAATCGCTGCACCATGCAGAAAGCCACCTACGATAATCGGAAATACCCAAGATAATAGGGTGTTCCATAACCAATGGGTAAGGCTTCCCAATACTTGGCCTTTAGAACGCACCTGGGTAGGGAAAATCTCAGAAATCAGCACCCAAATAACCGCACCGAGCGAAATAGCAAAGGAAGCAATAAAGCCGATCAGGTAGATCAACATAGCGTGCCCAGAAAAGCTATGCAAAAAGAAAGCCCTGGCCACCAATATCAGCGAAATCACCATGCCCACAGAACCTATAATCAACAGTTTTTTTCTTCCTACTCTATCAATAATCACCATAGCAAATAGTGTAAACACCAAGTTTGTTAGCCCAATAATAGCCGATTGCAGTAAGGCGGAATCTCGTAACAACCCTGCAGATTCAAAAATCCGTGGTGCATAGTATAAAATCGCATTAATGCCAGACAGTTGATTAAACGTTGCGATAAGCAGCGCATACCATATGGGTTTCATGTATTTTCGTTGAAATAGGGGTTCATTAACGATGATGCTCGCCTTTAAAGACTCCCTGATTGCTGTCAGTGCTTGTGTTAGGTTATGCTCTCCTATCTTTTTAAAGACAGCCATGGCCTCCGTCTCCCGTCCAACCTTCACCAGCCAACGGGGGCTTTCCGGCACGGTAGTGATCAATATGCCGTATAATAAAGCAGGTACACCTGTTACGCCAAGCATCCAACGCCAATCATGGGCTACACCACTTAGCGCGTAATTAACGAGGTAGGCCACCACAATTCCGAAGACGATATTGAACTGAAAAAAGGCAACAAACCGTCCCCGCCAATTAGCGGGCGATATTTCAGCAAGGTACATCGGCCCAACAACAGACGATGCGCCAATGGCTATCCCGCCTATAAAGCGGAAAAATAAAAAAGCGTACCAATTGACTACCAAGCCACTACCTACGGCAGAAATCAAGTAAATGTAGGCAATCCATAGCATGCTATATTTCCTGCCATATTGTTCCACAGGTTTCGCGCAAACCAGGGTTCCTGCGATCGTGCCAATCAAGGCAATGGCTATTGTAAAGCCGTGCCAAGCATCAGACAAACGGTAAACCTGTTGGATGGCAGCTTCTGCGCCCGAAATAACAGCTGTATCATAGCCAAAGAGAAAACCGCCCAACGATGCCACAAAGGCAACATAGAACATAAATTTTTTAAATGGTTTTTCCATAAAGGTGAATTGGTTTTATAATCTACTTATTGACCTGCATTTGGCCTAAACACTGGCTAGCAAACCTCCATCTACATACAGCATTTGGCCGTTCATATAATCGCTGGCACGCGACGACAAAAAAATCAATGCTCCCATTAAATCGTCGGTCACACCCCACCGCTTGCTCGGCGTACGTGCACAAACCCACGCATGAAACGCATCGTCTTCATAAAGTGCTTTGGTCATATCGGTTTTAAAATAACCTGGGCCAATGCCATTACTCTGGATATTATATTTCCCCCATTCAACCGCCATTCCCTTGGTGAGCATTTTTACACCACCCTTTGAAGCAGCATAAGGTGTAATTGCTGGGCGCCCCAACTCGCATTGCAATGAACCAATATTGATGATCTTACCAGCGCCTTTTGCCATCATGCCATGTACTACTGCTTTTGAAACTTTATACACACCTGTTAGGTTGATTGCGATGATCTGATCCCAGTCATCGTCGGCAAAATCTTCCAATGGCGACCTCACTGTTATACCCGCATTATTTACTAGGATATCGATGGTGCCAACCTGCTGGTTGATGTCATCAACCGCGGCACTGATAGCTACTGCATCGTTTACATCAAACACATGGCCGTACACTTCAAAACCATCCCTTGTCAAAGCTTCAACTTGGTGATGTATTTTTTGCTTGTCTCTTCCATTCAATACCACGCGAGCACCCTGTTCACATAGACCACGTGCAAACGCAGCTCCCAGACCACCAGAAGATCCGGTAATCAATGCCACTTTGCCCTTTATATTAAATAGTTCTTGCGATTTCATATACTTACATATATGTGCCCCCGTTCACGCTGATTGTTTGGCCTGTCATGTATGATGACCAATCAGACGCCAAGAAAATGATGGTATTCGCTACTTCAAGTGGTGTACCCAAACGCCCCATCGGAATATTTTTCATCAAATAATCCATTTGCTCTGGGGGTATCCCATCCTGCATCGCTGTATCAATAATCCCCGGAGCAACAGCATTGACCCGTACGCCATAAGGAGCCCCCAATTTAGCCAACGATTTGGTTAAGCACTCTACCGCTGCTTTGCTGGCAGCATAATGTGCACCAGCAATGAGTCCACCTACTTTTCCTGCTACAGAAGCCAAGCTAATAATCGCGCCCGACTGTCGTTCCAGCATGTGTTGGATAACAACCTGTGTTAATAAGAAGACGGAAGTCAGATTAATATTCATTAACCGCTCCCATTCGGCTTTCGTAATATCTTTCACCGGGGTCCGGAGATAGATCCCGGCATTATTCACCAACACATCTATCCGACCCTCTCTTTTAATAATTTCGGCCACCAGGTGGTTCATGAACGATTGATCGGTGAGATCGCCTTGAAAATAATAGGCACCGCTTCCTACCGAAAGATCTGTTCCGTAAACCGTAGCCCCGTGTTTGGTCAACGCATCAACCAAAGTGCTGCCGATTCCGCCAGCTGCTCCTGTAACCAGCACGACTTTATTTTTTAAATCTAATTGCATCATAACTAAATGTTAATCGTTTATTTTAATTGATAAAAATGGATGGCATTATCGTAGTAAATCTGCTGTAATTCAAAAGAAGAGAGCCCTGAAAACAGTATGTCTAACGTTTCGATCCACCTTGCGTAACTAGCGGCCTGGTACACCACTGGCCAGTCGCCCCCAAATAGCACCCGGTCGGTCCCAAAACTTTCCAGCACGCCTTCCACGTAAGGTTTCAGATCCACTAACTTCCATGTATTGTGGTTTGCCTCGGTCACCAGGCCAGAAAGTTTGCACTGCACATGCTCCAGTGCGGCCAGCGCTTGGATGTCTGTATACCAAGATTGAAACAAGCCATTTTTGATATCGGGTTTACCTGCATGATCCAGTATAAAACGAACATGGGGGCATTGCTTGATAAGCTGAAGAACCTGTTGCAATTGTCCATGCGAAATGCAGATATCAAACGTGAAATCATAATCGGCCAACATCCGTACTCCCTGTACAAAAGTCGGTTGCAAGCAAAAATCCGGGTCAGGCTCAAACTGGATAATTCGCCGAACCCCCTTTATCAGCGGATTTTCAGCGTAACGCTCCAAAACATCCCGAACGCCATCACCTTGTTCTAAAGGTGCCCACGGCACAATACCCCGAATACGCTGATCAGATTTCGCCAATTCGCTCACCCAGACAGCCTCTTCCATACATTGCGCTGGCTCGCATTCACATTGAACAAAGACCATTTGCTCAATATTTAGGCTTTGGGTAGCCTGATTATAATCGTCCAATAAGTAAGGTTTATTCAACAACACAACCTCATCCAACCAGGGGTATCGTAAAAATTTAGGATCCCACAAATGTACATGTGTGTCTATTATCGAAAAATCTGGCAGCATAGCTATCAATGAGTTTATTTCACTTAATGACTTCCAGCAAATGACGACTGTTCGCCCAATCCTTCCCCTCCCATGGTGAGGTAACCACCGTCTATGTATAAATCTGCTCCGGTAATAAAGCTGGCTTCATCACTCAAGAGGAAAGCAATGGGCCCTGCACATTCCTCTACCTCTCCCAAACGCCTCAATAGATGAAATTTGCCCCATATAGGCTCCCATTGATCGCGACCGCCAATAGCAGCTTTCTCTACCTCTTTGGTCCAAATCCAGGCAGGACTCACAGCGTTAACGCGTATTTTAGGGGCCAAATCCATGGCCATACACCTCGTTAACTGCGTAACAGCACCCTTTGCCGAATTATACGTCCATCGATTGGGTTGTGCAATGTGCGCTGAAATACTCGATAAATTCACAATGGCTCCGCCGTTCTCTAACATATACGGAACCGCATACTGAGCCATGGTTCCATAGGCAACAGGCCCTGCATGCATCACCCGGTCCCAGTCTGCCCGAGTCACATCCAGTCCTTTCGAGTTAAACGAAAATGCATTGTTGACTAAAAAATGGAGTTCACCCCATTTTGCTACTGCAGTTTCTACTAACAGCTTACAAAAAGCTTCCTCCGCCATATCTCCTTGGACGAATTGAACGGCATATCCCTTGCGCTTCAGTTCTTCCTCGGTCGTTCTACCACCTTCGCTTAGACCCGAAAAAGTTACTGCTACGCCCTCAGCACATAAGCGTTCAACACAGGCTCTTCCAATACCTGAAGACCCTCCCGTTACAATGGCCGTTTTTCCTGCTAATCCTTTCATATTGTTTTTTTATTTGATGATGCTAACATTGTTTTTAAAATAAGGGCATGGCTATCGCTTGCCAGGTAACTACCCAGCGGCCATTCCAGTTCTATTTAACTGTTATAAAGCGGTTTATTGCGTATACACCAATATGGTGTATGAGTAAGGAGGGATAATCTGCTCCTGGTTCTTTACTTCATGAAATTCCTGTTCTACCGGAATGATTTTTTCCGGATCATCGGGTGCGTTCACTGCCGTTAACGGCCCCGCTAAGGTGATCGTTTTCATTTTTTTAACACTGTCAAACCCATCAATTTGTACTTGTAAAGGTTTAGATAAGGCGCCGGTATTTGCTACATGCAGCACCAAGGTTTTACCATCTTCACTACGCGTAGCCGTTACATCCAATTCACCACCATGTACTTCACTGGCAACGAGTAGCGGCTGATGATTTGCCGCGGCCATCTGCTGTGCATAATAAGGGGGCATGCCCCATACCTGCGAAGGCGTAAAGAATATTTGCCCTTGATCCCATCCATTATCATTCTGTTGATAGGGTTGCAAAGCATTGGCTGCGCAGGAAGTGAGTACAAAATCGCCCATGCTGCGCACTGCATTCTGTACGGTTACGTGGCCCAACGCGCGTTGCATGTTATGACTGTTTCCATTTTCTTCAAAAATGGCACACTTCATCGTTGTATTTGGATTCCACTTCAAGAAAAGTTCCCGCATGCGCTGTAGCTCCTTTCTTACCTCTTTCCCACTCGTCAACTGGTCGGCCCACGGATGGAAGTCCCAATATGCGGCTTTTCCATCTAACGCATGAAATACACGTTCCATATGGGGCGATTCCGGGCGCCACCAAGCCGTACTTACCAACGACACGGAGGGGTCTTTGCCTTTCATAGCATCGTACAACAACAGAAAACGTTCTACATAATGGTCGTATTCGTCGGCCCGATCGCCGTTGAACAACACCTCTTCGTTTCCAACACCTATATATTTTACTCCATAAGGTTTCGGGTGTCCGTTTGCCGCCCGCCTTTTCCCCCATTCAGACGTAACAGGGCCGTTCAGGTATTCAATCATATCGGCCATATCTTGCGGACTTTCCTCGATATTGATCGCAAAGGCAGGTACAAAGCCCGCAGCTTCACAAAATTTAAGAAAATCTTCTATCCCAAAACCGTTGGTCGAATAGCGGTTCCAATGTCCCGTATAAGGAGGGCGCTTATCCGCATCGCCGATCATCTTTTTGAAACGATATCCCGGCACGTTTACCATGGTTCCACCGTAACGTAAAAATGTAAGTCCCTGTTTCACCATGGCCTGTCCAATATCATTTCGATAAGGCAATCCTTTAAACTGTTCGTCTCCCGTTCCCATCAACGTTACCTGATCAACCCACACTTGGCCGGGCTGGTCAAGGTATACAACAAAGCGTGCATGGGCGTCTTCCGCATCCGAGTGGAGCTCGAAGGAAAATTTCTGCCATTGCGATGATACGCCGCGAACCGCTTGTTTGGCATAGGTTTTCATACCATCCTTACTTTGAAGCGCAACCGTTACAGCACCAGTCAGATGCGTTGATCTCAAATACAAGCGCCCTTGAAATCGCTGTCCATTTTTCACAGCAATTCCCCAACGGTTCAAGCTAGCATTGGCTATCCCCACCATTCCTTTGCCCGACACGAAATGCATCATTTGCGCCTGCTTTCCATGGTAAGCATGGCTTGTATCCAAGGCAAAGGCCGATTTCACTTGCCCTGTTTCCACCGCATCCCACTGGTTGCTTATTTTTTTAGGAGGCACAGCCTGCAAAGGTAACGTTCGAAATGTATCATCTTTTCTCACCTTGAGATCGCGAAATTGAACGGACGTATTCCACGTCCGCAAGCCAATTTTTCCCGCTTTCAATGCCGGATCATCGTTATCAAAAGCATAAACGGGCTCATCGTTCAATAAGATTTTTATCTTCCCGTTATGCAGCATTGCTTTTAGCCGGTTCCACGCATATGGATTGCATTGTACCGGTATATCCTTCAAATGCTCAAAATCATGCTTGTGCTTACCAATAATTATCTTCTTGCCGTCGGCCGTCAAACTAATCTCATAACCATAAAAGTTATCTGCGCCATTTCCAGGTTTCGATACCGCCAATAGTAATCCTGCATTATCACCACTCCCAAGCATTTTCATAGCAACCTCTACCGTACCCGATGCCAGCTGTTCCGATTCGTTAATCAGCTTGGCACCCGGATATGCGCCCACCAACAATGCAGCCCCCTGCACTGTCCACTGCCCCTCATATGTTGTAAACCCAACTATTTCTGCACTAGGGATAGGCTCTTCAAAACTTTCACCAAAAATCTTCTGATCATACAATCCACCATAAATCTCATGGTTCACATCTTCTATACAAGAACCATACAACCATGGTGTGATATGAGCCTTCACCTGATTGGCATGTACATATACGGCAATTTTTTCGTTTTGTACACCAAAAGCACAAACGAAATAGCCCATCGTTAATCCGGTTGCTCCAGCAATAACCCGTGTCGTAAAAAATTTTAGATTCATCCCAATGGTGTTAGCTTGGGAACAAATATATAAAATTATATATCAAACTAGTACGAACTGGTACGTTTTTATTAAAAATATTATTCATCTCCACATATAAGGAGGTATTTGGCTATAAAAATGAATGTATAAATCAGCTAATCAACATAAAGCAATACGAACCAGTACGGATAGGATGGCACTATATTTATAAACGAAATGAAACGTATTTTAACAATTATTAATACCTTTGTCGCAAAAAATATTACACTTTATCTCCATGAAGAAAAATGAGTCGAAGTATAAGTTGGTTGTGAACCATGTCATCGAAGGCATACAGAAAGGAACACTAAAAAAAGGCGATTGGATTCCCTCCATCAACTCCTTTCGAAAAGATTACCATTTATCACGCGACACTGTTTTTGCTGGTTTAAGCGAATTAAAATCCAGGGGCATCATTGATTCGACTCCCGGTGTAGGCTATTATGTTTCGAGCACCAAAGTACCCGCCAACCGAAATATATTTCTGTTATTCAATGAACTGAATGAGTTCAAAGAAGACCTATATAATTCTTTTATAGCATCTATCGATAAAAAAGACACGGTTGATCTTTATTTTCATAATTATAACCGAAAAGTTTTTGAGACCTTGATCCACGATGCGATGGGCAAATACACCACCTATGTTATTATGTCGGGCAAGTTCAGCGGTTTAAACAAACTCCTCCAACAGATACCGGGCCAGGTCTTTTTACTCGATCATTTTCATCCAGAACTTACAGGTAAATATGCCTCGGTAGCTCAAAACTTTGAAAAAGACACCTATGAAGCCCTCAACTTTGGTTTAGCACTCATTCAAAAATACCAACGCATATTCATGGTACAGAGCCAAGAGAAAGAACCATATGAGCGTTATATTGGCTTAGAAAAATTCTGCGAAGAACAGCAGATGGAACATCATTTACTGGACATCATTCGCGATGAGGCCATCCACCAAGGCGATCTATTCATTGTGGTGAACGACCGCGATTTAGTCCAGTTACTGAAGCGGGCGGAGAAACAACAATTTGTACCCGGAAGAGATTTTGGCATCATTTCCTACAATGATACACCGCTTAAGGAAATATTGGCCGGAGGCATTACCACCCTATCTACCGATTTCAAAAAAATGGGACAGACTATGGCTGCACTCATTCAAAAAAATCAGTTAGAAACTATTGAGAATCCTTGGGAGCTCACGATTCGGAAATCGTTGTAACGGTAAAAATCATTCATCTGGGTTCAAACGAAAAAGGGATGCCTAAAAAGTCTACGATTTTTTAGACACCCCTTTTATAATCGCGGGTTGGTTTACTGTATATTTTTCGCTATCGCATTAACCAACGGAATTACGTTACCACAACCTGCTGCAGCTCCCACGGCCGCCCAACCTACTACCTTGCCTGCGAAATTGGCAAACGCGGCACCACCGTCGTCACCACCTGTAATCTGTATTAAGGCTTGTTCATCTAAAGGTTCAAAGCCTACTATCTCTAATTTTTCCATTTTTTTTTGTTTAAGTAAATAATTAAAAACCTAACTAACAACCGACTCATAGCCAGCGGTAAACTCGTCCCAATTATTAACAATCGCGGTACCTGCAGCCAATGCAGCAGCACCCGCAATAGCCGCGATAATCGCAACACAACCACCATCAGTGGCTACCATTTCATTCATGCTGAGTGTTCTCAACTCTTTTTCTTGCTTTACTTCCATCATATTTGTTTTTAAAAGGTGAAAAAATAATATTAACGAAGTAAAGCTACCGGCTTTTATCGGGCTAAACAATCCACGAAATCCACTATTTTTTCTGTATCATGTTTGTTCACAGGCCATCCCTTTGCAGCGAAGCTAAACGGGCCAACATTTCCACACAGGCACCTTCATGCAATATTTCCCATTTCGTTTGGGCCGTACCGCCTCTAAAATCGCTGTTCAACAAGTTGGTAGAGCGGTTGCGACAACTCGATAACCAGGCATTGGCCAATGTTTGCTCATATGCACTGATATAAGTTCGGTTATGATCTACCTTATATAGCTCTACAAAGCCCCTTAACATGATGGCCTGGAACCAAACATGCCCTGGTTCCAAGATACGGAACGATTCACCCAAGGCGTATGAGTGAAATGGAATAAACCATTTCTGATAAGCTGCTTCGGCTATGCGCTGGGCATCGGTCAAGTACGTATCGTCGTGGGTAATGTGATACAACAACACGGCCGCTTGCATGGGTTGCCCCGAATTATAAGGAAATTTGTTTTTATCGATCAGGATATTACTATTCGGGTCGTGCTCATCCGATAGGTGCACATTATCCCAATACAGGTAATCGCTGGGATCCTGCAACAGCTGTTTACACCATGCATACAATGCTTTCGCGCTTTCCAGATAAGGTGTTTCATTGGTTGCCAAGTATAACTTTGCAGCAAGTACGGCAGCAGGTGCTGTTGAGCAGGTATTCTTTCCCATATCACCTTCTTTCCAGTGCACACCACCTCCCATGAGATCGTCTGTGCCGGCCAACACGAAATTCCAGACAATTTTAGCCCGATCCAAATATTTCCCTTCGTGCGTTAGCATATAGAGGTCCACCATATCCAGCCCTACCCAAATATTATCGTCATAGTATCGTTCGTCCCCATCGCCGGGATATACGGCATAGGCTTCCGGTCCGCCATTCCGCTTATTGCGGAATTGATCGATAGCCGTTAGCAGCCGATTATCATATTTTGTGGCAAAAGCCTGTTGATAATCAGGGAAACCATTAGCTGCTTCTTTGAGTGCTGCATAGCCCGAAAAGGCAGCACCGTGGCCCCAGATTACTGCTGCACCATCCCAATAGCCATCACTTTGCGGGTAGGTATTACTCCAAATATCCCGAGGCTTTCCATCCAAATAAAGTTGGGTAATGGCTTTCATCAGCGTATCTGCTCGCTTCAAAAACAACGGCATTTGCACCGCGCCCGCTTGGGTGGTGACCTCCAACTGCACCTTTTCTGATTTGATGCCAGCTTGATTGATTGCGACAGCCGTTACGATATAAGTTGCTTGTGCCGGAAACTGAATTTTTACCGTCGATTTGGTACCAGCCTTCACATTCACCAACAAGGGATTGGCACTTGCACTCACTACCGAGCTTTTGTTCTGATAAGAAATTTCTACTTTAAATAAGCCATCATCCGCCGGATTCTCCCAACTCAATGTCATTTCATTCTCCTGCATGGTGGCAACTGCTTGCAGGTTCATAATTGGGAGCATGGTTTTCCCGATCGGATCGCTTGGATCGACCACCGACTCTTTACTACAAGCGAGCAATAATAAACCCAAAAAAAGGATGCAACTATTTTTCATGAAGGGCAGTTTCATCTGTTTATCATTTTAGTAACTGTTTATTTTCTATTTGTCTATCAAGCATATGGTTAGTTTGATGCCGGGCAACCTTTTGCAACAAAAGCATCCAAGGGCACCATGGTCGGCGTATAACTACCATTGTGTTTGGCATTAGCTAGTATCAAATTGGTTTCGTATTGGCCACCATTGCTATCTTGAATATAATTGGTTTCCATTCCGGCCGAAAAATCCCACCTAGCCAGTAATCCATTAGGCTTCTCTTCTGCAAGCACACATATGTTCTCTTTAATCTGTTGGGCAGTACGGGCCACGGTCCATACCCGCGCTTCAGAAACCATGCCCCGCAGCACACGCCAGTCTTGACCAAAAGCCCGTCCAATCTCAAAGCGATCACCGTCATTACTCGAAGCTAAATTCACCGTGCTATGGGTTTGCTCCTGGCGTTGCACCACCAGCTCATCTTGCACACCATTGATATACAATTTGTATTTACTTCCGATGTCCTGCTCGTTACAGTCTACCACCAAAGCAATACTCATCCATTCGTTCAGGTTAAAACTGTGCGTGCTTTCCAACATCACTTTATCACCCAATCCGGCAATTTGGATCGGATGCGTATCCCGATAATCATCATTCTTGCCGCGGATAATTAAATTACCTTCCAGGCCCATGAAGGTCTGTAAGCCGCGATAGCCATTGAGCTTGCAAACCAATTCAAAAGTTACCTGTTTGCAACTTTTAACAGATGCATCAACCACTGCAATATCCCTGAAATTGGCATAACCAAAATACTGGTCGCTCAGATTTAAGGCATATTCCGGTCCGTCTATCGTCAGTGCCACAGCAGTCTGTCGCCCTTTCGCATCCTCAATCTGGATGGTAGCCGAACCATTTCTCTTACCGGTAATGAAAAGCGTATCTTGTTTTATTTTTACGTTCGCAATCAGCTCATTATCCATACTCACCTGATAAGGTGCATAACCATGAATGGCTATTTTGCCCTGTTGTTGCATGGTATGAAAAGTAAGGGCTGTTTCATCTACCCGCAAAGGCGCCAAGTTCGATATCTGCACATTTACAACGGCTCTTTTAAACTGTGCGTCTGTCACAATGATCACTGCTTCGGCCGCTTCGGCTGTTGTCTTAGCCTCTACGGTAATCATATCTCCGCTTACGGTAGCCTGCACCACCTCACTGTTCGAAGAGACCACCGTATAATCTCCATTTCCAGAAGTGATATGTACATCGGTGGTTCCATTAGCGTCTAAATAAATCGTGGTGGCATCTAAGGTTAAATCAACCACAGGCGTTACTTTATCTTTTTTTGCACATCCGCAAAAAAGATAAATCAAACTGATGAACATGCCTGTATACGTAAATTTTCTAATCATAAAGGTCTATTATATAAGGTCTATTCTATTTGGTTTATTGGTAAAACAACTTACGGAGACTAAAGTAACAAGATTTCTTTGAATTACTAAAACGATTTAACAATTCATTAACAAGTTCACAGATCCGTATCCGATCTTGTCCGCTATCTTTTTTAGTTCAGTTTAATAGGAAGACTGTATGCTACCCGCACGGTGATACCACGCATCGTTCCTGGATTCCAGCGTTTCGCTTTCCGCAACACCCGTTCACCCTCTTTCCCTGTTCCATATCCCAAATCCCGAACAACCTCTGTATCAGTTACCTTCCCATCTCGATCAATCACAAACTTCATCACCACCGAACCCTTTACGCCCGCTCTGCGTGCCGCTGTAGGGTAGTGATAGTTCTGACCAATGAATCGGTATAAAGCACCTATACCACCCGGGTAAGATGGCTGTACATTTTCTACCTCATAAGTCACGGTTTTACCCTGTTCATCAGTAGTTGTACCGCCCAATAATTTACCACCTTTGTATTCTTCCACATAACTATACCGATGTTTCATAAAACTCCCCTTCCATACCCCTTCTTTATAACCATCTTGGTAGGTTCCCTCTTCCACGTCGCCACTATCCTGTATATCTTTTACATATCCGTTACCATCATTCACCAGCTGGGTTCCCAAAGAATCGTAAAACACCTGCATTTTAACAGGCTGAGGGTTTAGTATCGGGCCACGTTGCCTGGGTGGTGCGGGCCTCATGAATTCGCATTTGAGCTGGCCGTTTTGATAATAGTACCGGCACAAGCCAACAGGTACGCCATTTTGAAAGCGTTCTTCCGATATTTTCTTGCCATCTTGCTGGTAGGTTTTAATCATTCCGGTTAACAATAGGCGCTTACCATCCAGATGGGTATATCCTTCCCGATATAACTCACCGGTCTTGTATTTCTCGGTTAAACGATAAGGTGCTTGAGGAGTTTCACTAGGCGTAAGGATGCGAATATAAACAGCGCTATCGGAATTCGATACAGCCTGGTGTTGTTTGTTCAAATAGGTGGTTTGTTCCTCTTGTCCGTATACCGGATTAGGTCGTAAACAGATAAAAAATACAAAAAACAAAAGGCCAGTGTAGGTTGGCAATGAAAATCTCATCATGCAGTATTTTATAATTGCTATCTCAAAGATAGCGTATTTCCTCCATAAATCAACGCTCCAAACCTCATTAAAGCAACAATTTCCAGTTGGCACCAAAATAAGCCTTGTTCAATTGCTGCAGTTGGGTGTTATCTTTGCTCCGCAAAAACAGGTCTTCCATATCTTTGTACAGATAGTACTGCATCCAATACCCGTTCTGATATTTAGCCTGTACAGACGTCGCTTGGGCCAATTTTGCATACCAACCTATATTTAACCCATACTTCACCGCCACTTGCATCGCTATGGTTGCCTGCGCCCACATTTGGTTGGCTATCTTTTCCTGCAGGCGCAGGTAATCCGGGTACCTAAAATGGCTCACATCAATGGTCTCACATCGATCATCTATACTTAAAGCCTTAAGATCCACTATTTGCTCAAATAAGGTATCCCCATCTAGGTCATAAGAGATTTTGTCCAGAAATCCATTATGATCCGTGTCTTCATATTTTACTGTACCGAAGCGCTCAGGATCCTTGTTCAGCCATCTCCTATCCCAACCTTGGTAAAAGGTGGCCATTTGATCTATTCGCCAGCAACCCCATTCTGCTCCAAATAGATGAAGCCGGCCATCAAATTTACTGATATAAAGCTTTCCATTTCCCGAGTTATCCAAGTCCCATTCCCCCCGGTCTCCAGCGGCGTCCGCTTGCGAATTATTATCTATTCCGCCTTTACGGGGGCCTACTTTAAAAGGATCGAGCGGATCAAGGAACTCCACTCGTTCCCATCGATTGCAATCATCATCTTCATCATAGACAAAATAAACTTGTTTCCATTTCCCCCGGTTAAAGGTGAGATTTAGGGCCTGCTCGTGGTCTGGGTAAATCAGTTCGTTTACCTGTCTCCAACGGGGGTCTAGAAAAAAGGTATCGGCAGCCGATAATCCCCGCATCCCCTTAAAGGTGTGGACTTGGTCCATGTAATCGAAACCCTCGCCCCGAAATCCCAACGTCATATCAAAATCGAAATCATTCCCTGGGTGGTTATCGTTATCCAAATCTACCGCAATGGAAACCCAATCTATTTTACCAGAAAAGCGCATGGTTTCAGGGTGTAGTTTTTTATTAGAGTCGTTAAACGTGCCGGGCGAATTGACCAACCGCACAGCCATTTCGGTTAAACCATCTTTATCTTCATCATAAAATAAAAAAGGATTTTCCCAGTTCAGTCGTATATTTTCCAAACGGTTGGTTGCAGCATGCACCTTTAGAAACAAGCTTTGACCACTATAATCTTCATAAAAATCAGCGAGGCCATTCCGGTCCCACGCCTTGAGTTTGAAGTCATTCCAGTCGATGTAATTAAATATATTATCCCGGTCGGTATCCATTACCCACATGTAATGTCCATAAGGCCAAACCTTTTCCTGTTCAACTTCCGGATATTCGGCTATCACCTGCATATCCGCCCGGTTATCATCATCGTTATCCACCCAATCAATAATCAGATCGCCCAAACCACCATATTGACCATCGTGATTCCGATCGATCAATAAACAATCACTATCCGTATCACCTTCCAAATCACCCTCCTGCATATCGTCGTCATCATCAATCCAAAGCACCGGGGTATCATGAATGGTGATCGACTTCAGTAGATCCGGATCGCCATCACCATCCAGATCCACATAAGCAGGTTGATAGCCACGTGGTGCTGGCGGTAAGCGATAGGAAACAATTTTCAGATCTGTATTCCAATAATGCGCTGTATCTTGCGTTGAAATATCGCGTTCTTGAGCCAATAATGGCTGAGAAAGCGTAAGCAAGCATAGCAGTCCGAATGGTTTTACTAATTGGTGGTGCATACCATGATTTGTTAAGGCTTACTAAAGTAAGGTATCCTTTTTGGTTCTGCAAATGCTTGACGCATTTGCAGAACACAGGTACGGATAGCTACTCCAAGCTTATCCCGATACCCTTTTATCCCAATTAATGCGCGACGAGGTATACATCAATAGGGCTACCACTACAAATAAACCCACACTACCTACCAGTAAAGCCATTTCTTGCAATTGGATGATGACATAAACAAACAGGTAAAAAGCCGATAATATACCCGCAAGCATAGCCGATGCTTTTTTATTTCTTAGAATCGAATACAAGAAGGTCCCTATCAAGATGATGGTACACAAGGAGGCAATTACATAGGCCCAAGTAAAGCCCACCTGTTCACTAAAAGAGAGCAATAAGGTATAATAAATCACCATGGCCGAACCAATCAGCACATATTGGAGTACATTCACACTCCGTTTGGTTATCCATTCGGTAAAGAGCAGGGAAACAAAGGTCAATAAAATAATGAGCATGGCATATTTGGCAGACCGCATAGTTTTCTGATATTGGTCTACCGGCAGTAGAAAACGAACACCACCACTGTGGTCGGCATCGCTCGTTTGTAAACGCTTTCCATCGTTACCCACCCATTGTTGCGGAAACGGCCGATTAAAATAAGGAATACTCCATGTAGCCGTAAAAGCCGAATCAGCAACATTCCTTTTTTCGGGCAAATAACCTCCTGTAAAACTCGGGTTACTCCAGTTGCCCGTCACCTCAAAACGAGTGGTTTTACCTACCGGTGTAAAAGACAATGCTTCACTTCCTCTCAACTGCAGGGTAAAACTAAAATCACTCTTGGTTTGCTGCCGACTGCTCCAATCAATAGCACAAGCCAAGCCATTGTTAAAAACCTGTAAGTCAGAATAATCAGGTTCTAAACTCATTTGGGTACCAGCCACCCGAATTTGTGGAATCTGCTT
>Ga0182744_1000537_pt1 | contig 35369 bp, 33 predicted proteins | sample eDN3rd30CKraftMG_FD_128525 | JGI IMG/M metagenome (GOLD analysis project Ga0182744, IMG submission 128525) | Enriched Miracle-Growth compost microbial communities from Emeryville, California, USA - eDNA 3rd pass 30_C Kraft MG (version 2) (version 2) ... | reverse complement strand
GAGCAACAGGATCGGTGCGTTCTTGAGAATGGCGCGCGCGATCGCCAGCCGCTGACGCTGGCCGCCCGACAACGTCACGCCACGCTCGCCGACCCGCGCCTCATAGCCGCCCGGCATGGCCACGATGAATTCGTCCGCCGCTGCGCGCTTCGCCGCGGCGACCACATCCTCCATGGATGCGCCCTCGCTGCCGTAGCGGATGTTGTCGGCGATGCTGGCGCCGAAAACCACGGGTTCCTGCGGCACGAGCGCGATGCGCGCCCGCAAGTCGACAGGATCGACATTGGAAACATCGACGTCGTCGACAAGAACCCTGCCGGCGACCGGATCGTAGAACCGCAGCAGAAGCTGGAACACCGTCGATTTGCCGGCGCCCGACGGCCCGACCAGCGCGATCGTCTCACCGCTTTTCACCTGAAATGACAATCCCGCCAGCGCCTCCACATCCGGTCGCGACGGATAGGCGAACCGCACATCGTCAAACGCCACATGACCGCGCGCGGGTTGCGGCATCGCCTGCGGCTGCGCCGGAGCGGCGATCTTCGGCTTGATCGCCAGGATTTCGGCGATGCGCCCCGCGGCGCCGGCTGCGGCCGAGATCTCGCTCCAGACTTCCGACAATTGACCAAGCGAACTGGCGCCGAATACCGCATAGAGCACGAATTGCGACAGCAGACCGCCGGTGATGCGCCCGGCCAGAACATCCTGCGCGCCCAGCCACAGCACGGCGACGACGCTGGCGAACGCCAGAAAGATCGCCACCGTCGTCAGTAGCGCCCGCGCGCCGGTGGTACTGCGCGCCGCCTGATAGGCCTCTTCGACGGCGTGACGGAAACGCTTCATGGTGGCCGGCTCGGCGTTGAACGCCTGCATGGTGCGGATGGCGCCAAGGTTTTCGGCCGCGAAAGCGGAAGCGTCGGCCAGCGTGTCCTGCGCCTTGCGCGAACGCCGCCGCACGCTGCGGCCGGACGCCACCAGCGGAAACACGATGATGGGAATGGCGATGAGCACGAGCGCCGACAATTTCGGGCTCGTATAGACCATCATGCCGATGGCGCCGGCGAACATGAACAGATTGCGCAGCGCCACCGAGGCCGACGAGCCGAAGGCGGCCTTCATCTGAGTTGTGTCGGCGGTGAGCCGCGACACCAGTTCGCCGGTCCGCGCCGTATCGTAGAACGCGGCGTCGAGACGGGCGAGATGGGCGAACACGTCCGAGCGCAGATCGGCGACGACCCGCTCACCGATGATCATGACGAGATAATAACGGGCGCCGGAGGCCATCGCGAGGACCGCCACGACGGCCAGCATGGCCAGGAAATAGGTCGAGATCAGGTCCGACCCGGCATTGGAAAAGCCATGGTCGATGATGCCGCGCACCGCCACCGGAACAGTCAAGGTAGCGGCAGAAGCCACTGTCAGCGCTGCCAAAGCCGCCGCAATCAGCCCTCGATAGCGCAAGGCATAGGGGATGAGAGGCAAAAGCGCCCTCAAAGAGGGACGCGGACTGGCCTCGGGGGCGGTGGGGGGCACATCTGTCATGAACTGCTCTGTACGCGCTTTGGCGGCCGGTTGGAATATCGTCGGTGCGGCTGTTTCGTCACGCCTTGTTTACAGCGCCTGCTTCATGTATACGGGCCGCCGAAACCCGTCAGGGTCCAGAATTTCCGCCGTCAGGCTATGTGCTTGCCTTTGCTGCTTGCCATCCGCTGACCCGGCCAATTCCAGTTTCCAAAGGACGTTCCGATGAAAGCCGATACGCATCCGCATTACCACATGATCAAGGTCGTCATGACCGATGGCACCGAGTACATGACCCGCTCGACCTACGGCAAGGAAGGCGACACGCTGAACCTCGATATCGATCCGAAGACGCACCCGGCCTGGACCGGCGGTTCGGCCCAGTTGCTCGACCGTGGCGGCCGTCTGTCGAAGTTCAACTCGCGCTTCGGCTCGCTGGGCCAGGCCAAGAAGTAAGACGCCAAGAAGTAAGTTCGGCGCTTTACCGCCAAAAACAAAACCCCGGCCAGTGGCCGGGGTTTTTGCTTTGGAAGCCGATGAAAGGCCGATCAGGAGCCGAAGCCGAAGGCGTCACGATCGCTCTTGTCGCCACCGGTCTGGAAGGCGGCCCGCAGCTTTTCAAGCTGTGCCTCGATGCCCGCGCGCGCCTGCGCCTCAGGAGCTTCCATCGTCTTGGCATAAAGCAGGCGGTCGAGGTGGACGATACGCGCCTGCAGCCGCAGCGACTGCGTCGTCAGGTCGCGCAAGGTTTCGGGAAGCCGGGAAAAAACCTCGGCGCTCGACGCAATGTCCTGCCGGGTCAGTTTGACCTTGTTCTTCTCGCTGGCCGCCTGCACCTGTGTCATCTCGCCTTCGTTGACCGCGCGCTGCAGCAGCAACCAGGAGGCAAGCTGCATCAACCGGGTCGTCAGTCGCATGCTCTCGGCCGCATAGGCCAGTGCGTCGGAACGGCTCAGAAGTTTGGATTCATGCCGTCCCGGCCCGTCCAGATAGGCGGCCGCCTCTTCGACAAGCGTCATCCCCTCACGGAACAATGTCTTGAACGCGTCCGAGCTCGCCAGCTTGCTGGCGAAAGACACGGTGTTACGCGAACCCTCGTTACGCACGTTAAACATTGCCGCATTCCATCTGTTGGAAGGCTGCGTCCCCGGACAGGAGGACGAATACCCTGTGACGGGTACAGCAATCCTAGCGCCAACGCTTCAACTTTGGGTGTTTAATATTTGTTAACGTTAATTAATGGTCCGTTAGCGGCCAGCCTACGACCTGGGTCGGGCCGGCTTCTGGCCCGAAATACAAAAAAAGAGCCGCAGGAGGCGGCTCTAAAGGTGGTAACAGGGAGGCGTCAAACAGAGTGGACAGGAGCCACTCGAAATCCTGATAAATCAGGATGTCCCCATTAATAATTTAGACTCCTTAATGGCTGGTAAACGGCCCCTGCCAAATGCCCCGAAATCCCGTTTTGAGGCGCGCCAGGATGAGACACCTCCCCGCTCAGGACGATTCTCAAACAGCGAAGCTTACTTCTTGAAAAAGGCGTCGGCGGCCTGCTTGGACGCATCCTTGGCCACCGCCGCGGCTTCCAGCCGCGCGATCTCGGCGCGCAGCAGCTCGACCCGTTCACGCAATTCCGCCGCCGTCAGGAAGTCGAGGCTTTCACCCAGCTCATGGGTCGTCTTCTTGCGCGGCGGCGCGCCAAACACATTGTCATCGTCAGAATTCGCCATAACTGTCTCCCACTGCCATTAATTCATAGTAGTCGTGCCGGTGGTCTGTCGAGACGCCGGCGCAAACCGAAAGTCCTGAGGTGCGAACATGACGACTACAGATTTGGGACATGAAGTACGCGTCGCGTCGGGCCTCCTGCGCGGTACACCGCGCGATAGCCAGGGTGTCCTGGCATTCAAGGGCATCCCCTATGCGGCGCCACCGTTGGGCGATCTGCGCTGGCGTGCCCCGCAGCCGCCGCTCGCCTGGGACGGTGTCCGCGATGCGACCGCGTACGGCGATCGCAGCTTGTCCGCGCTCGAAAACGATCGCCGGCCCGGTCCGCCCAACAGCGAGGATTGCCTGAGCCTCAATCTCTGGACAGCCGCCAGCCGCGCCGATGAGAAACGCCCGGTCATGGTCTGGATCCATGGCGGCGGCTTTCAATTCGGCAGTTCCGCCACACCCGTCACCGATGGCACGCCCCTGGCGCGCAAGGGCGTCGTCGTCGTCACCTTCAACTACCGTCTCGGCATTTTCGGCTTCCTCGCCCATCCCGATCTCGACCGCGAAGGACCATCCGGCAATTACGGCTTGCAAGACCAGCTCGCCGCGTTGCGCTGGGTCAAGACCAACATCTCCCGCTTTGGTGGCGATCCATCCAATGTCACTTTGTTCGGCGAGTCAGCCGGAGCCCATGCCGTCGGCATTCTGGCAGCCTCGCCCCTGTCGCACGGCCTGTTTCACAAAGTCATCGCCCAGAGCGGCGCGTTCTGGGATGGCAGGAACGGCCCGCTGGAGGGCTTTGACGAAGCCCGTGCACGCGGCATTGCTTTCGCCAGACGCGTTGGCGTCACATCGCTCGCGGCGCTGCGTGCCATGCCGGCCGAACAGTTGAACGCCGCCGGCGCCTGGAACTTTACGCAGAATCCAAACGTCAAAGCCTTCTCGCCGAACGTGGATCGCTTTGTCGTGCCGGAAGTGCCGGCCGCCTGTTTCACACGCGGCGAACAGATGCACATCCCCCTGCTGGCCGGCTGGAACTCGGCCGAGGACTATCCGTTCCACGACATGTCTTTGCCGGATAATACGGCAGCAGCGTTTCGCGCGGCAGCCGAGCAGATGTTCGGCGCCGACCGGCTCGCTGATTTTCTCAGGCTCTATCCCGCCGACACCGACGCACAAGCCAAGGCATCATCCAATGCCCTGACCGGCGATCTCCTGATCAGCGAACAGACCTGGCAATGGCTGCAACTGCATCAACGCGCCGGACACGCGCCGGCCTATGGCTATTATTTCAGCCATGCGTCGCCCTATACGCCGATTGCCTCGCACGTGACGGAGATTCCCTTCGTCTTCGGCACCTTGACGGAACAATCCATCGTCGGCGGCGCGATGCCGCCCGCCAATGGCGACCGGGCGCTCGCCGATATCATCACGGGCTACTGGGTCAATTTCGCCACGCGCGGCGATCCCAATGGTCCCGGCCTGCCGCACTGGCCGCGTTATGATGAAAGCGACACGCTGCAGAATCTTGGCGCAACGGTTGAACCGCGCGCCAATCCCATGGCCGAACGCTTTCGCTTCATCGCCAGCTTTCGGCAAGGCGGTGTCCTGCCGGCACGCTGGCGGCGATTGCCGTGAGGTAATCCGCGCCAGGCTCAAAGATGCCTGAGCTTCGGCGCAACCTCCTCGCCGAACATCTGCGTGCTTTTGCGGACCAACTCGTCCGGCAGGGTGCCGAACTGGATCATCGGCGCCATGATGCGGAACCCCGTGCGTGCGTGCAGCGCCTCCAGCTTTTCGCGCACCGTCGCCGGACTGCCGACGATGCAGTTGCCGCGCTGAAGCAGGCCCTTCAATTCCAGCTTCTCCGTGCCGATGCCTTTGCGGAATTCCATCATCGCCTGGAACGAGCGCACAGACGTGTAGCCCGGCGGAAACAGATATTCGACCGGGATATGGAAGAAGTGGTTGAACAACTTGTCGATGTGCGGCCCCGCCTCGCGCTCGGCGATCTCGTCGGTCTCCGCCACATAGACGGGCGTCGACCAGCCGAGCTGATCGCCCGTCGCCTCATAGCCATATTCCCGCGCCTTGGCCTTGTAGACCTCGTGGAAGCGCACCACCGCCTCCGTCGGGCTGAACGCCATGATCATCGGATATTTGCGCTGCGGCGCCGCCGCCCAGTCGATCGTCTCGCCGGAGCCCTGCGAGGGAATCCAGATCGGCGGGCCTGGCTGCTGCACCGGGCGCGGCCAGCAGCTCACATAGTTGATGTTGTAATGATCGCCCTCATAGGCGAACGGCTTGTCCGCCGCCCATGCGCGCGTGATGATGTCATGCGCCTCGTGGAAGCGGTCATGCGAATAGATCGGATTGACGCCCGATGAATGATATTCGCAGCCGATGCCGCGCACGAAGCCCGCGATCAATCGCCCGTCCGACAGATTGTCGAGCATCGCGAATTCTTCCGCGATGGTGATCGGGTTGCCGGCGATCGGCAGCGCGCGGCCGATCACCGCGATCTTCGTGTCCCTGCCGCGCGTGCGCTCGATGAGCGCGCTGGCGATGAGATTGGGCGCCGGCATCAGGCCATAGGCGGTCTGATGATGCTCGTTGACGCTGATGCCGTCGAAGCCGCAATCGGCCGCATAGACGAGCTGGTCGATATATTCGTGATAAAGTTTCGCGCCCAGCGTGGGATCGTAAAAGCCGCTCGGCAGGTTGACCCAGTAGGACCGGTATTCGTCGGCCTTCTCGAAATCGAGATGGCGATACGGCATCAGGTGGAAAGCGTAGAACTTCACGGCCGCACCTCGCTGATGAACCGGCGGACCACGGCCGCTGACGTTTCTGGATGTTCGAAATGCGGAAGATGACCGCAGTCCTTGATCATGGTGTTTCTGGCATCGGGCAGACCGGCCTTCCACGCATCGAAGATCTCTGCCGGCGCAAGTTCGTCATGATCGCCCCAGATCGTCTGCAGCGGCGGCTTGATGCGATGCAGCCAGCGCTGCAGTTCCGGATTGAAGAAGCGCGGATTCCACGCCAGCCGCGCCGTTCCGTAGCGATCTTTCAGCAGCGCCGCCTCTTCTTCCTTGCTCTTCTGCCGCGCCATGAAACCATCGACGAGCTTCTGGTCGCGCACCCGCTTGCGCACGCTCTCCTCCGGCGTCCAGAGAAACACATCGCCGAACGGCACGCCGCTCTTGCGCACGCCATAGGGCGCCAGCAGGCTGAGCGAGGCGATGCGGCTGCAATCGCGCACGGCGATCTCGGCAGCGATCCAGCCGCCGACAGAACAGCCGACGACATGGAGTTTGTCGAGCTTCAGCGCTTCGATGAAATCGAGATAAAAGTAGGCGGTGTCGCCCATGCCTTTCAGCCAGTCCGGCGTATCGGACAGGCCGAAGCCCGGATGATCGGGCACGATCACATCGAAGGATTTGGCGAGTTCATCGATGAATGCCGTATCGTCCGGCAGCGCTTCTTCGTTCTTCAGCAATAGCAATGTTGGGCCGCTTCCCTTGCGCCGATAGCGGATGCGCGCGCCCATGCATTCGTAGTCCAGCACTTCTTGCATTTGCTTCCTCCGTGCCGCGATCTTCGCGAGCAAGGGGCGAAAGTCAACGCCGTTGCATGTGAGGAAAAGCCGCGCTACGACCGTAAGATCAGAACCGGGAGAACGAAATGTCCAACCTGCCGCAGACCATGGTCTGCATTGCCATCAAGGAACCCGGCGGTCCGGAAGTCCTGCAACCTGAGACGCGGCCGATGCCGCAGCCCGGCAACGGCGAAATTCTCGTCCAGGTCGCCGCGGCCGGCGTCAACCGCCCCGACGTGTCGCAGCGCCTTGGCCGCTATCCGCCACCGCCCGGCGCCTCCGACCTGCCCGGCCTCGAGATTTCCGGCACTGTCGCGGCGCTCGGTCCCGGCGCCTCGCGCTACAAGATCGGCGACAAGGTCTGCGCGCTCGCCCATGGCGGCGGCTACGCCGAATATTGCGTCGTCAACGAAAGCCATGCCCTGCCCGTACCGGCAGGCTTCAGCATGGTTGAAGCCGCCGCTATCCCCGAGACCTTCTTCACGGTCTGGGTCAACGGCTTCATGACTGCGAAGCTGGCCGCAGGCGAAACTGTGCTCATCCACGGTGGTTCTTCCGGCATCGGCACGACCGCCATCATGCTGGCCAATGCGCTCGGCGCCCGCTCCATCGTTACCGTCGGCACGCAGGAGAAGGCCGATGCCTGTCTCAAGCTCGGCGCCAACCATGCGATCAATTACAAGACGCAGGATTTCGTCGCCGAAGTGAAGAAACTGACCGACGGCAAGGGCGCCAATGTCATCCTCGACATGGTCGGCGGCCCGTATGTGCAGCGCAATCTCGAATGCGCCGCCATGGATGCCCGCATCGTGCAGATCGCCTTCATGCAGGGTTTTAAGGTGGAAGCGTTGGACCTGCGGCCGATCTCGGCCAAGCGCATTCTCTACACCGGCTCGGCGCTCCGCCCGCGCACGGTCGCGCAGAAAGCCGCCATCGCCAAAAGCCTGGAAGAGACTGTCGGGCCGCTCTGGGCGCAAGGCAAATGCAGACCGGTGATCGATTCGACGTTCAAGCTCACCGACGCTCCCAAAGCCCATGCACGCATGGAGACCAGCGAGCATATTGGCAAGATCGTCATGACGGTGTAGGTGTTTCCTTCTCCCGTTCCACGGGAGAAGGTGGCCTCTGCGAAGCAGAGGTCGGATGAGGGAAGCAGAAACTAAAAGATTTCTGCCCCCTCACAATTCATCACTATCTTAGATTTACCCACCCTCATCCGACCCTTGCTGCGCAAGGGCCACCTTCTCCCGCCCTGCGGGAGAAGGCTACGCCAGTCCCCTTTTGCGCATCAGCGCATCGGGTGTCGGCACGCGGCCACGAAACGCGATATACGCATCCGCCGGTTCACGCCGGCCGCCGGCAGAGTAAATGAACTCGCGCAACCGCGCCGCCACATCCGGATTGAAGATATCGCCGGTCTCCTGGAAAGCATCGAACGCATCCGCGTCGAGCACTTCCGACCAGAGATAAGAATAATAGCCGGCGGCATATCCCTCGCCCGCGAACACATGCGCGAAATGCGGCGTGCGATGGCGCATGGAGATTTCATCCGGCATCCGGATGGCCGCTAGTTGATCGCGCTGGAATTTCTTTGCATCGACCACGGCCGGCGCCGGCAGCATATGGAAGTCCATATCGATATAGGCGGACGAGCAGTATTCAACGGTGGCGAAGCCCTGGTTGAAGGTCTGCATGGCGCGAATGCGCTCAAGAATATCCGCGGGTATTTCATCTCCGGTCTGATGATGCCGCGCGAATTTCTGCAGAATGTCCTTCTGCAGCACCCAGTGCTCGTAAAGCTGCGACGGCAGCTCGACGAAATCCGACGCGACGCTGGTGCCCGAGATGCGCGGATAAATCACGTCCGACAGCATGCCGTGCAGCGCATGGCCGAATTCATGGAATAAGGTGCGCGCTTCGTCGATCGACAGCAGCACCGGCTGGCCTGCGCCAGGCTTCGCCACGTTTAGGACGTTGACAATGATCGGGCGCACGACGCCATCGAGCTTCTGCTGATCGCGGAAGGATGTCATCCAGGCGCCGCTGCGCTTGCTGGCGCGGGCAAAATCATCGGCCAGGAACAGTGCGACATGCCGGCCATCGCGGTCGGTCACGTCGAAGGCGCGCACGTCGGGATGATAGAGATCAAGCCCCTTGCGCTCTTCAAACGACAGGCCGAACAATCGGTTCGCCGTATAGAACGCCGCCTCGCGCATCTTGTTGAGTTCGAAATAGGGTTTGACCCGCGCCTCATCCACATCGAACTTCGCCTTGCGCAGCTTCTGCGAATAATAGCGCCAGTCGTGCGCCGCGATGGCGAAGTTGGCGCCTTCCGCATCGGCGATCTTCTGCATGTCGTCACGCTCTTCGAGCGCTCTTGCGCGGCCTTTTTCCCAAACGCGATCCAGTAACCCCTTCACCGCTTCCGGTGTTTCCGCCATCGTATTATCGAGCTTGAAATGCGCGAAGGTCTCATACCCGAGCAGCTTGGCGCGTTCGGCGCGGAGCTTCACGATCTCCTCGACGACCGCATGATTGTCGGTCGCGCCGCCATTGGCGCCGCGCGCGACAAAGGCCTTGAACACGGTTTCGCGCAGATCCCGCCGCGCCGATGTCTCGAGAAACGGCTCCACATGCGAGCGCGACAAGGTCACTGCATAGGGCGCATCGATATGGCGATCCTTGGCGGCATTGGCGACGCTGTCGATGAGCGACGGCGACAGGCCGGCAAGATCGTCCTTGCTGTCGAGCGGCAGGGTGAAGGCAGCCTCATCCTTCAACACGTTCTGCCCGAAGGTGGTGGTCAGCTCCGCCAGCCGTGCGACAATGGCTGCCATTCGCTCCTTGTCGGCGCCCTGCAGCCGCGCGCCCGCGCGCACGAAATCCTTGTGGGTCAGTTCGAGCACGCGCTTCTGCTCGTCGCTCAGGCCCAGGGTATCACGCGCCGCGTACAAGGCATCCACCCGCTGGAACAGCGCCGCATCGAGATAGATCGCAGATCCATGGGCGGCGAGCTTCGGCGCCATGTCGCGCTCGATCGCCTGCAAGGCGTCATTGGTGTCGGCTGATGACAGGTTCCAGAACACGCTTGAGACCTTGCGCAACGGCTCGCCGGCGCGCTCCAGCGCCTCGATGGTGTTGGCGAATGTCGGCGCCTGCGGATCGGAGGAGATCGCCGCGATTTCGGCGCGATGCTCGGCCATGCCCTTGTCGAAGGCTTCCGGATAATGCTCCGGCTTGATCGCGCTGAACGGCGGCAGCTCGAACGGTGCGGTCCAGGCTTTGAAGAAGGGATTATCGGACATGACGGCTCCTGCGCGGGTTCTGACCTCTATCTAGGATTTCGCCCGGCTGTGAGAAAGGGCGCAAGACGTTTATAGTTGCCGCCTGACGGTCCAATCCCATCAATTTGAGGAAACAGCGTATCATGATCGAACTGCACTACTGGCCCACGCCGAACGGACAGAAAATCGCGGTTTTTCTCGAAGAGACCGGCCTCGAATGGGAGGCCCATGCGGTCAACATCAGCAAGAACGATCAGTTCAAGCCGGAATTCCTTGCCTTTTCGCCCAATAACCGCATTCCCGCGATCATCGACAAGGCGCCGAAGGACGGCGGCCAGCCGATCACGGTCTTCGAGTCCGGCGCCATCCTCACCTATCTCGCCGACAAGATCGGAAAATTCATCCCCACGGACGTGCGTGGCCGGGTCCGCACCCTCGAATGGCTGTTCTGGCAGGTCGGCGGTCTCGGCCCCATGGCCGGGCAGAACGGCCACTTCGCCAATGCCGCCGAAAAAATCCCCTATGCCATCGATCGCTACGTGAAGGAAACCGCCAGGCTTTACGGCGTCATGAACACCCAGCTCGGCAAGTTCGACTATCTCGCCGGCGATTATTCCATCGCCGACATGGCGGCCTATCCCTGGGTGGTGCCGCACGCCATGCACAGCCAGAAGCTCGAGGACTTCCCCCATCTCCAGCGCTGGTTCGAGGCCATCAAGGCCCGCCCGGCCGTGGTGCGCGCCTATGAGAAGGGCGCCATCCTGCGCAAGGGATAGCGAACTCTGGAGCATGGCCTCAAACGTGGGGTTGTCATTCCCGACGCCTGCGCAGCAGGCGAGCGGGAAACCAGGAGCCAAGGAGGTTACATTACCGCCGTTACCTTGCTTCTGGATTCCCGCTCTGCGCTTCGCTTGGCGGGAATGACACCTAGGCGAACATTACCGGTGACAGTAACTTCTGCCTGGAACTATTCGTGTGGAACTTGCGCACCGCATACTAAGCACACAATAAAACGCGCTGCGCAACAGCGATATTATTTAGCGGACGTGGATGTCCTGCTGGTCAGCGGTATCAGGTATTCCGGTCGGCAATACAGGTACGCCGCATTGAAACCGCGCAGATAGAAGGCTGAGCCTGCTGGGAGCCTGATTTTTCCGCTCGCTTTCATTCCATCAGCCACTAGTAGTAAGCGAACGTCAGGCCCCACTGCCGTTTGGTATTCCTTAAGTCGCCTTGTCTTCTTACGAATTGCGCAGTTAATGGCGAGATTCGGACGCATATCAACCCAGCCGACGCGGTCATTCACTATGTACCAATCTGGACGGTCCCACCGTCTCACAATGAGCTTCAATTTTGGATGCATCCAGCCGTCGTCGAGCAGAATTACATTGGGTTCAGCAAGGGGCTTGTTTGCAAAGTCTTCGGCTATCAGACGTTCGACAACTTGCGAGGCTCTATAATCGCTCAACGGCCCAATGAATTGCACCTGAATGCCAACGCCCGTGTTTGCCTCATACTCACGTCGCAGCGCCGCTACCTTCTGCTCGTTAATGCCTTCCTTTCGCCTGAGAACCGATCCGGCCCCGTCGACCTTTCCAGCAAAAACATCGACGACTTCCAGCCCGAAACGTCCGCCAGCATGCTCTACGATAAAATCGGGGCCCTCGCGTTCCTCGACAATGGTCCATTGAAACTTTGAGCGCGCGATTGCTTCATTCAGGAATATACGCTCCCACCGCTTTTGAAGTTTCTTCGTCATAAGCCCCCCTGCGACGGGATCGAATATATAACCCTAGCCCTCAATCTCATAGGTCATCACGAAGCGACGCCGCATCGCATTGGCGGCCGACCAACGGGGAGTACCCCGGCCGGGCCATCCTTTCCCCTCAGACCGTGAAATCCGCATCGAGCGGGTATTACGGTGACGCTCCTATAAAAAGGGCGGCGCCATGCGCAAGGGTTAGCGGGAAACCAGGAGCCACGGGAGTGAGCCGTCACGGTGCTTCTGGATTCCCCTCTTCGCTTGGCGGGGATGACACCAAGGCGGAATCCAGCCAAACTCGCACAACAAACCGAAAGAACAGGCCGGGAGGATCTACATTGCATCGTGCAGGAAAATTTTTCGCGACACTCGCTATAGTAACGCTGATCGGCTCGCCCGCGCTCGTCGAAAAAGCCTGGGCAGCCGATCAGGCCTTGATTGACGCCGCCAAAAAGGAAGGCGAGGTCAACTGGTACACGTCGCAGATCATCAATCAGTTCGTCGTCCCGGCCAAAGCCCTGTTTGAGAAGAAATACGGCGTGCGGGTGAATTACATCCGTGCCGACGCCAGCGATCTGGTGCTGCGCATTTCCAACGAGGCCCGCGCCGGCCGCGTCATGGCCGACACCTATGACGGCACCGCGACCGCACCCGGCTTGAAGAAGGCAGGGCTCGCCATGAAATGGCAGCCGGAGTCACGTCTGCCGAAGGAATATTTCGACGCGGAAGGCTATTGGGTCGCCACCAACCTTTACGTCCTCACGCCCGGCTTCAATACCGAGGCCATCAAGCCCGGCACCGAGCCCAAGACCTTGCAGGACCTGCTCGATCCGAAATGGCGCGGCAAGATGGCCTGGGCGGCGACGCCGAACTCCTCGGCCGCGCCCGGCTTCATCGGCATGGTGCTGAAAGACATGGGCGATGAGAAAGGCATGACCTATCTGCGCGCCCTGGCGAAGCAGAACATCGCCGGCGTCAACGGCTCGGCCCGGCAGGTGCTCGACCAGGTGATCGCCGGCGAATACGCCATCGGCCTGCAGATTTTCAATCACCACACCATCATCAGCGCCAAACAGGGCGCCCCATCGGCCTGGATTGCCATGGACCCTGCTATGGCCGTCTTCTCCGTCGCCGGCGTCACCCAGGGGGCGCCCCACCCCAATGCCGGCAAATTGCTGGTCGATTTCCTCGCCTCGCCCGAGGGACAGGTGATTTTCCGGGACGCCGGCTATATCCCCGTCGATCCGGACGTCCCGCCAACCGACCCCAAATTGAGGCCGGACGGCAAGACCTTCCGGGCGATTTTCGCCACGCCGGAACAATTGGATGCCGACATTCCCAAATGGGCCAAAATCTACGATCAGGTGTTCAGATAGAGCATGAGCATTGCCCATTGATCCTGGTGGCAAGCACTGCCATACCAGAGCTATAATCCTGGGCGCCGGGAGCGCCCCCTACTGAAGGCATCGACATGGAAGCGACCTCACCCGGAGCCGGCCACAACAGCGTCAACGACGGCAAGGAAGAAGTCGTCTGGGAACGCTGGACCAAGAAGCGCGTCTTCGTGCGCGCGCTTGAAGGCACCTATGGCGAACTGGTGCGCGAGCTTTTCACCCAGCCGCGCGTCTATCCGACCCGCGACCACAAGTGGAAGGGCGGCCCCGGCCATTACGGCAAGAAGATCATCAATCCCCAGGCGGTGAAGGTGGCGCAATCCATCGAGACCCATATCGAAGTGTTCTCGCCCGGCGGCTACGGACAGAAGCACGGTCACATGAACAGCGCCGTCTTCTTCGTGCTCAAGGGCAAGGGCCACGACGTGCACGACGGCCGCCGGCTCGACTGGGAGGCCGGCGACGCCCTGATCGTCGAGAACGCCTGCGTGCACCAGCACTTTTCCGACGATCACGATGATGAATGCATCACGCTGGTCATGAAGGCGAAGCCGCTCTTTCTGTTCATGCACATGCTGTTCCAGAAAGTATCGGAGTTTCCGCCGAAGGAAGGCACCGCCAAGCAACTCGCCTATTCGCCGCCGGCCGATCTTTGACGCAGTAGCCTGACCATCTGTCATTCCCGACGCGCCGCAGGCGCGAGCGGGAAGCCAGGAGTCAAGGGCTACAACGATAAGCCGTCACGCTGCCTCTGGATTCCCGCTCTGCGCTTCGCTTGGCGGGAATGACAAAAAACAACATAGCGGGAGGGGACCGATGATCGACAAGCACACCGCGACGCATTCGCGCCCATATATGATCGGCGACATCAAGCTGACCGCCGTCAGCGACGGCGTGTTCCAGACCACAATCGAAACGGCGATCAACGTCGACAAGGCCGTCACCCAGAAAATGTCCGGCCTGACTTTGGAAGACCCGGTCTATCTGTCGGTCAACGCCTTCCTCCTCGAACGCGGCCCGATGCGCGCGCTCATCGATGCGGGATCGGGCAACACGATGGGGCCGGCCTTGGGGAAACTGCCGGAAAACCTGCGCAATCTCGGCGTCGATCCAACGACCATCACCCACATCATGCTGACCCATATCCACCCTGATCATTCCAACGGCCTCGTCGATGCCGACGACAAGCCGTACTTCCCCAATGCGGAATTGATCGTGCATGAGAAGGAAGCCGCCTTCTTCGTCGATCGCGAGGCCTCCCAGGGCGAGACCGAGCGCACCCGCAAGAACATCGCGCGCGCTGTCACCACCATCGGCCCCTACAAGAAAAACATGCGGCGCGTGCAGGACGGCGAAGCCCTGCCCGGCATCTCCGCCATCAATGCGCCTGGTCATACGCCGGGGCATACGTCATGGGTCGTCCAATCGGGCAAGGATTGCGTGATGATGTTCGGCGACATCATCCACATGCATTTCCTGCAGCTCAAGAACCCGGACATCGCCTTCGTCTTCGATGTCGATCCGCAGCAGGCCATCAAGTCGCGCAAACGCATCCTCGACATGGCGGCGGTCGAAAACATCCGCGTCGCCGGCGCCCATCTGGATTTTCCAGGCCTCAACAGCGTCAGCCGCAATGGCAATACTTACGAATTGCATCCCGATTTGTGAGTCGAGGTCAAAAAGGAACGGCCTCGCAACCTCCGCGCCGTCATGCCCGCGCTTGTCGTGGGCACCCACGCCGTGGTGCGCTGTCGCGCTTAAGAAAAGGTACGCTGAACATTCTGGAACAGCGACGCAGCGTCACCGCGTGGATACCCGCGACAAGCGCGGGCATGACGTTGAAGCGCTGCGGCGTCACGACGTAGCTGATAAGCTGCCAGCCTCAGCCCCGCATCAGCACAGCCAGCGACACCGCGCCAACCCCCTCGAGCGAAGCCTCCAGCCTTGCCGCACGCTCAAGCGCAACAGGCACATTCAGCGTCCCGGTCGTGATGAACTGTCCCGCCTTCAGCCCGCCGAGCAGATCGCATTGCGCCGAGGCCCAGGCGACGACGGGCACCAGCGGATCACCGTCACCATGTCCGCCCAGCCGATCATTGGTGATCTCGCCATCGACGCTCAGGCGGCAGCGGATCTGCGACAGATCCATCGCCTTGAACGTCTTCGTACCGCCGCCGACCACATAGGCCCCATTGTTGAAATTGTCGGCGAGCTTCGCCGCAAAGGGCGCATCGTCCACATTGTTGAAACGGGTAGCGACCAGTTCGATGCCGACGAAGACCTCGCCGATGGCGTCGAGAACATCCTGCCGCGTGTAAGATTTACCGGCCCGGGGCGGCAGATCGCGCGCCAGACGCACCGCCAACTCGGCCTCCACCTTCACCCCGCCCAGGGTCGGCGCGAGGCCATAGGTGGCCCCGCTCGTCATCAGGTCGGCGGCGAGGATCGGCGCACCAAAGGCGCCGCCGCCGGGGATGAGCCCGACCTTCCAGCCTGCCGGAACGGTGCCCAGCGCCCCGGCGACCTCCGCCTGGATGGCATAGGCGGCGGCGTTATCCACCGGCGCAAGCTGCGGCTCAAACGCCGTCTGCCCCCTGGCTCTACGGGCTGAAACGAGGCGATCTGCGAGCGGAGACAGGCTGGACATGGAATTTCCTGTAATATTGGCATGTTAGAGCCGCGGTATGGCGCACAGTAAACCGGCGTGCCGACCAGTCAATTTGTCGGGATTCTGACGTTCAGGCGACACTTACGGTCGATTGGGAGTTGATTGGCACAGCAAAATCGGGCATATGCCCCTCACATTTGGCTGTGGGCTTGCCCGGTGCCATTCCAAGATCACTTGCTGAAATCACTGGGAATTCGATTATGAAGGTCCGCAACTCTTTGAAATCGCTGCGCACGCGCCATCGCGCGAACCAGCTCGTGCGCCGTAAGGGCCGCGTCTACATCATCAACAAGGTGCAGAAGCGCTTCAAGGCCCGCCAGGGCTGAAGCGACGAGCTCTGCTGAATTGTTTGCCAAGCCCCGGCGCTCGCGCCGGGGTTTCGCTTTTGCGTGCTCGCAGGGTCGTGAACGGCAAATGTCGAGTGGTCTTTGACGACGGCCCGGCCCCGTCCTAGATTTCGTTTTATGCGTTCGCTGTCTTCCGGTTTCGCCCTGGCTTTTCTCCTGGGCTCTCTCGTCGCCGCCCCGGCTCTCGCCGGTCCCGATGGGCTCGCCACTGGGCGATCGGACGTAAATTCCCACATTTTTCCCGTCCAGAGCCGCGGCGAAGCCCCCGCTCCACGCGTTGCGCAGCCACCAGCGGCCCAGCCGGCCACACCCGACGACCAGTTGCGCGGCCGCGACAAAATTCTCGCCGAATTGTTCGACCGACTCGCCAAAGCCGAGGATGAGGACGAAGCCAAGGGCATCGCCGGCGCCATCGAAAGAGTCTGGTTGCAGTCGGGCTCCGACACCGCCGATCTTTTGATGAGCCGCGCCCTTACCGCCACCCGCCAGCGCGAATTCAAGCTCGCTGAGGAACTGCTCGACAAGATCGTGATCATCGAGCCGGAATGGGCGGAAGGCTGGAACCAGCGCGCCACAGCGCGCTTCCGCGCCGACGACGTCAATGGCGCCGTCTCCGATCTGGGCCAGGCGCTGGCGCTCGAGCCACGCCATTTCAGCGCTCTCTCGGGCTTGGGCTTTATTCTCTACCGCGCCGGCTTTGACCGCCGCGCCCTCGATGTGATGCGCCGCGCCCTCGCCATCAATCCAAAACAGGACGACGTTCGTAAACTTGTGGAGGAATTGACTCAGAAGTTCGAAGGTCGCGACATCTAGCAGTTCCGGCCAGAACCGGTGACATGCACAAATGCCTGCCTTGATCCTGCTCCTCGTCGTCGTCGCACTCGCCGTTCTCCTCCTCTTCACCCAATGGAAAACCCGCGAGATCGAGGCACGCTACCCGCCGCAGGGTCGGTTTGTGGACATTGACGGCGGCCGCATTCACCTCGTCGACACGCGACCGGATGGTGAGGAGGTCGGGACGATACTGCTGATCCACGGCGCCAGCGGCAATGAGGCGGACCTGCGCCTGCCCCTCACGGGGGATCTCAAGCAACTGGGCTTTCGTGTCATCAGCGTCGACCGACCGGGCCACGGGTGGAGCAGACGTCTGGGCGGCCATGCGGACGCCTCGCCCGCGCGGCAGGCAGCGCTCATCCGCGCCGCAATGGAAAAGATCGGCGCTCATGAGGTGATCGTCGTCGGCCATTCCCTAGCCGGCGTCCTGTCCATCAATCTGGCGCTTGATCACAGCCCTTTCGTCCGCGGGCTGGTGCTGCTCGCGCCGGTCAGCCATCCCTGGCCCGGCGGCATCGCCTTCTATTATTCGCTCACCGCGATGCCGATGATCGGCCCGCTCGTCACCAACACGATCATCATGCCGCTTGCTCTCTATGCGCTCGACAGCGCGATCGCGGGTGTCTTTAAGCCACAGCCGATGCCGGACAATTACAGCGAGCGTGTCGGCATTCCGCTCGTGCTGCGTCCCGCAAGCTTTCGCGCCAATTCGCAGGACGTCGATATGATCAAGGACTTCGTCACCCGCGAGGCGCCGCGCTACGGCAATATCACCGCGCCGACAGCGATCGTCACCGGTGACCAGGACGCCATCGTCTACACGCATATTCATAGTTACGGCAGCGCCCGCGATATTCCAGGCGCAACCCTGCAGGTACTTCCCGGCATCGGCCATTCACCGCACTGGGCGCAGCCGCAGACCGTCATTGCAGCCATTGTGGAAGTCGCCGCGCGCACGCAGGCTCATGCGGCAGCGAAATATCGGCCAGAGAGCCAAGTGGCAGAAAGCCACCAGAAGCCCTCATCCTGAGGAGCAACGCTTGCGTTGCGTCTGGAAGGACGGGGGCGTGTGAGAGAATCATGGAGAGCGGCGCAGCATGAGGCGAAGATTGAAAAATCGCGTGAGACCAAAAGTTGCGGCGTGACGCCCCCGTCCTTCGAGACGCGCTCTATGAGCGCTCCTCAGAGTTTGTGACTTTATTCGATTTTCCGCATTTTGCCGGGTCATAAGTGTTTGATTTGACTCATGTCGCAAAATGTCAAAATCGATAAAGTCACAGCCTGTCAGGATGAGGGCTTCTGTTGGTAATTCGCCAGACCTCAGCTCTCACTACTGGTGAACGCGATGCGCAACATGTTCGTTGCGCCAGGCGTGCGGAACGGCAGGCCCGCGATCACCAGAATGCGATCGCCCTCTTTGGAAAAGCCTTCCCGATTGGAAAACTTGCAGGCGCGCTTGGACATGTCGTCCACGTCGGCGGCGTCCTTTGTGACGATCGCATGCACGCCCCAGACGAGCGCCAGGCGGCGCGCCGTGTCCGTATTGGGCGTCAGCGCGATCACCGGCGGCTTCGGCCGTTCGCGCGCCACACGAAACGCCGTCGAGCCCGAAAAGGTCCAGGCGCAGATGGCCTTGAGATCGAGCGTGTCGGCGACATCGCGCGCGGCGCCGGCAATGGCATCGGCGCCGGTCGGCTCAGGGGCGCTGCGCTGCGCATTGATGATGGAGCGATAGATATCGTCGGCCTCGACCTCGGCCGCGATCCGGTCCATCGTCGCCACCGCATCGATCGGATATTGGCCGGCGGCGCTTTCGGCCGACAGCATGATGGCGTCGGCGCCTTCATAGACGGCCGTCGCCACATCCGAGACTTCGGCGCGGGTCGGCACCGGCGACTGGATCATCGATTCCAGCATCTGCGTGGCGACGACGACCGGCTTGCCGAGCCGGCGCGCCAGACGGTTCATCCGCTTCTGAAGGCCGGGCACTTTCTCGACCGGCATTTCGACGCCGAGATCGCCGCGCGCCACCATGATGGCATCGGAAATCTCGACGATCTCCTCCAGCCGCGCGATGGCCTGAGGCTTCTCGATCTTCGCCAGCACCAGCGCGCGGCCGGCGGCGATCTTCTTCACCTGCGCGATATCGTCGGCCCGCTGCACGAAGGACACCGCGATCCAGTCGACGCCTTCGGCGAGCGCGGCATCGAGATCGGTGCGATCTTTCTCGGTCATCGCCGAAACCGGGATTTCCGTATCCGGCAGGCTGACGCCCTTGCGATTGGAAATGCGGCCCGCGACATCGGCCTCGAGAACCGAACGGTCATGTGTCGCCTCGATCACATGCAGGCGCACCTTGCCGTCGTCGATCAACACCGTATGTCCCGGCTGCAGGGCGCGCAGGATTTCGGGATGCGGCAGGCAGACACGGCTTGCATCGCCGGGCGTGCGCTTGTTGTCGAAAACAATGCGATCGCCCTTCTTCAGGTCGACGCCGCCATCCTTGAATTCGCCGACCCTGAGCTTCGGGCCTTGCAGGTCGACGAGAATGCCGATCGGATGTTTGTGCTTCTTCTCAAGCGCACGAATGGTGGCGACGCGCTCACGCATGCCGTCATGCGTGGCATGGCTCATATTGATGCGGAACACATCCGCGCCGGCCATGAACAATTGTTCGACCACCGCGGGGTCCTGCGAGGCAGGACCAAGGGTGGCGAGAATTTTAACGCGGCGGTGCCGTCTCATGAGTGGGCCATTCTATTTCGGCGGCTGATTGGCGTCGGTTAATTGAACGGTCCAGTTCTTGGCGTCCTTACCGGTATCGATTTCAAAAAAGCCGGTGCGGTCGAAGCCCCGCACCAGGCAGTTCTCGCGTCCTTCGATGCGGAATTCGCGGTCGCGCGTGCACATGAAGGCCTTGCCTTTCCATTCGCCGCCGCGCTCATCCATGGCGTAGACATAATAGAACTGGGCGGCGAGCGCGCCGCGCAGCAAGACTTCGCAACCGCCGCTCTTGAGGTTCCACCACCCTTCGGTGACCCAACCGCTGCCGTCCGTATAGGATAGCGAGACGCTGACCCGCGTGGTCGCATTGTTGCAGAGGCGGAAGTCCGCATGCGCCGCGCCGCCGAAGGCGGTCAGGGCGAACAGGATCGACGCCAGTTTCAGAAGCAAAAAACGGGGTGACATGACAGTGCGCATCTGGATGAATTGCTCGACGAATCACTTTTAGCCGCATTTCTACGGTTCAAACAGCTTTGTTCCGACCCGTTGCCAGACTGTCAACGCCGACAGGACTGGCCGCGGAACCCTGAGATGGTCTCAGACCCTTCATTCGATGAGCTTTCCGGCAGCATCATGACACGGACCGGGTGACATGAAGATGAACCTTGAAGAGACCGCCTTGAGTTCTGCCGGCCTGCCGGACCGCGACGATTTTACGCCTGTGGAGCTGCTTGCCGGACGGCCGGACGCCGCGGCGCTGTTTCTCTGCGACCATGCCTCCAATGCCGTACCAAAGACCTATGGCTCGCTGGGGCTTCCGCCCGAGCAGTTCGCCCGGCACATCGCCTGGGATATCGGCGCGGCCGACGTCACCCGCGCCCTCGCCGCCATGTTCGAGGCGCCCGCCGTCCTGAGCCGCTTTTCGCGGCTGCTGATCGATCCCAATCGCGGCGCCGACGACCCCACCCTGGTGATGCGTATCTCCGACGGGGCCCTTATTCCCGCCAATGCCCATATCGACGACACGGAAATCACGCGCCGCACGCAACAATACTGGCAACCCTATCGCGACGCCGCGGCAGCGCAACTCGATCGCATGACCACAAACGGGATACCACCGGCCATCGTCTCGATCCATTCCTTCACGCCGATCTGGCGCGGCACGCCACGACCCTGGCAGATCGGGCTGCTATGGGATGGAGATGCCCGCCTGGCGCAGGCCCTGATGGGAGAGCTCGAAGCCCAGCCCGACCTGACGATCGGCGACAACGAGCCCTACGATGGCGCGCTGGAAGGTGACACGCTGTACGACCTCGGCACCATGCGCGGTATCCCCCACATTCTCATCGAAATCCGGCAGGATCTCATCGCGACACAAGCCGGTGCGCAGGCCTGGGCCGGCCGCATCGCCCTGGCGCTGAAACCGGCGCTGGCGCGTGCCGGCATCCGCATGATCGAACGGCACCCCAGCCATGCGCGCAGCCAGAGCCGACGTCCGGCTTTGACACGCACGCGGGCTTGACCCGCAAGCCGCCGTTGCGCACCTTTGGCGTGCCAGGGGAGGCACAGAAATTTTGAGGGAGACCAGAATGAATGTCGTCGCCAAGCAACGCGTACAGTCTCTGCAGGCTGCCGAGCATCCGCTCTTCAACGACCGCAAGCTGAAACTAGGAACATTCTCGACCAATCTCAGCGGCGGCTGCGCTATTTCCACCATCGATGGAACCTTGAACGCCTCATGGCCTGAATCCCTGAGCCTGGCGCAGATGGCCGACCAGATGGGGTTTGAAGCGCTTGTGCCTGTGGGCCGCTGGAAAGGCTTCGGCGGGCCGACGAATTTCAACGGCGAGGGCTTCGAGAGTTTCACATGGGCGGCAGCCGTCTCGGCCGCAACCAAGGATGCCGGCGTCTTCGCCACGACGCATGTGCCGACCATTCATCCCATCGTCGCAGCCAAGATGGGCACCACCATCGATCATGTGTCGAACGGCCGCTTTGTGATGAACATCGTCACCGGCTGGTTCAAGCCCGAGATCGAAATGTTCGGCAAGGGCCAGCTTCCGCATGAGGATCGCTACAAGATGGCGGCCGAATGGCTGGAGCTCGTCAAGCGCCTGTGGACCGAGGACAAGGAATTCGATCACGACGGCCAATTCTATCAGATCAAGGCCGGCTGGTGCGCCCCCAAGCCCGTGCACAAGCCCTATCCGCCGATCATGAACGCCGGCGGCTCGGAGGTCGGCCGCCACTACGCGGCGAAATATTGCGACGTCGCGTTTGTGGTGTTCACCACACACGACAAGGACGAGATGCGCAAACAGGTCGCCGCCTATCGCGATCTGGCGCGCAAGGAATACGGTCGCGAGATCAAGGTCTGGAGCTACGCCTATCTGGTGCAGGGCGAGACCGAGAAAGAGGCGCGCGATTTCTACAACTATTACGTTCACGAAAAGGGCGATTGGGTGGCCGCCTCCAACCTGCTCGACACGATGGGTCTCAATGCCCAGACGCTTCCGCCGGAAGCATTTTCCTGGATCAAGGAACATTTCATCGCCGGCTGGGGCGGCTATCCCCTCGTCGGCACCAAGGAGCAGATCGTCGACGGCCTCAAGGATCTCTCCGACATCGGCCTCGACGGCTCACTCCTATCCTGGGCACGCTACGAGGACGGAATGCGGGAATTTCAGGAGGTTACATACCCCTTGGTGGTGCAGGCGGGGCTGCGGTAGCCACGCCTGGCATTGAAAACCGGCGCCCGGAATGTTATACAAAATGTACAACATTCCGGAGCGCCACAATGAATGAGACCCCGCGCAAAGTCGAAGCTGAAAGCCACGTTCTGCAGATCCGCAAGATCGGCAATTCGACCGGCATCATCCTGCCGAAAGACCTGCTCGCCCGCCTCAATCTCAAAGAAGGCGACAAGCTGCATGTGATCGAGCAGACCGAGAACGCGGTGAAGCTCAGCACCTACGATCCCAAACATTCGAAAACGATGCAGATCGCTCGCGGCCTGATGGATGAATACAAGGACACGTTTCGGGAACTGGCGAAATGACCGAGCCGATCTGGCTCGAGGTCGCCGAGATCATCGATATGCATGCCGAGCAGTTGGCTCGCTTCGGCGGCCCCGATGGCATCCGCGATCACGGTCTGCTGGAATCTGCCGTCAATCGTCCGATGCATCGTTGGCACTATGAAGAAGCTGATCTAGCCGATCTCGCCGCCGCTTATGCGTTCGGGCTCGCTCGCAACCATGCATTCATCGACGGTAACAAGCGCATCTCGTTTCATACGATGATGACGTTCCTGCGCCTGAACGAGATTCCTTTTGCACCGACGCCCGCCCATGCAACAGCCATCATCTTCTCGCTCGCCGCAGGCGAGGTAAGCGAACAATCCCTCGCTCGCTGGATCAGGGACAATTGGCCGGCGGGCGCGCCACTGACACTCAAAGACGCGCCTTGATTTCATTTACACCGGTAGCAGCGCGGTCGTGCCTTCATCGAGCTGCATGTCGAACGCACACAGCAAAGCCGCCGTCCCGGCGTAATGGCCCATCAGAACGACGAGGTCGATCAGCGGCCGTTTGCCGAATTGCTTCAGCGCACGTGCAAAGGTCTCCGACGACACCTTGCGCTTGCCGAACATTTCGCGGCCGAGATCGATGATGACAGCGTCTGCCTCGGCAAGGCCCGTGGTCGGCTTCTTGTGCTTGATGACGTCGATGACCTCTTGCGGCACGCCGACGCTCAGCGCTTCCGGCTCATGCGCCGCCCATTCGAACCTGCTGTCGCATTCGCGCGCAGTGATCAGGATCGCGACCTCGCGCACATGCTCGCTGTGGCCGGCCTCGAAACGCAGGTAGCGATTGACCGGCCGGGAGAGATGCGAGAGCCGCGGCGAATGAAGCTGCAGACCGCCCGGCCCTTTCAACCCGCGGATCGTGCCGCCCTTCGGATCCGTGTGGATGTCGTAGATTTTCTGGCCGTCAGCGTCGAGGTCCTCGCGCTTGACCATCGGCAGTCTGCAACGCGATTCCGGATCGATATCGGCAGGTAGCATTCCTGTCCTCCCCCTTGATTGATAGTTGGAGGACAAGGTTATGCCAAATCAGCCTAGGCTTCCATCCCTTCCAGCTCGGCGATCATGCCTTCGATCATCGACAAGCCGATCTGCCAGAAGGCAGGATCGCGCGCATCGAGCCCGAACGGCGCCAGCAGTTCCGAATGGTGCTTGGTGCCGCCGGCCGATAGCAGGGCGAAATATTTCTCGGCAAAGCCCTGTTCGGAATTCTGGTAGACGCCGTAAAGCGAATTCACCAGGCAATCGCCGAACGCATAGGCGTAGACGTAGAACGGCGAATGGATGAAATGCGGGATATACGCCCAGAAGGTTTCATATCCTGGCTTGAGCTCGATGGCCGGTCCCAGGCTTTCGCCCTGCACGCTCATCCACAAGGTTGAAATCTGATCCGCCGTCAATTCGCCCTCGCGCCGCGCCGTATGCAGCTTGCGCTCGAACGAATAGAAGGCGATCTGCCGCACCACGGTGTTCAGCATGTCCTCGACCTTGGACGCCAGCATGGAGCGGCGTTGCGCTGGGTCGCTCGTGCTGTCGAGCAGCTTGCGGAAGGTCAGCATTTCGCCGAAGACGGACGCCGTCTCGGCGAGCGTCAGCGGCGTCGGCGCCATCAATGCGCCGTTCGGTCCCGCCAGCACCTGATGCACGCCGTGGCCGAGTTCATGCGCGAGCGTCATCACATCGCGCGGCTTGCCCTGGTAATTCAGCATCACATAGGGATGCGCCGACGGCACGGTGGGATGGGCGAAGGCGCCCGGCGATTTGCCCGGGCGCACCGGCGCATCGATCCAGCGCTCGTCGAAGAACCGCCGCGCGATATCGGCCATGCGCGGCGCAAACGCGCCATAGGCATCGAGCACGATGTTGCGCGCATCGTCCCACTTATAGGTGCGGGCCGGCACGTTCGGCAGCGGCGCGTTGCGGTCCCAATGGGCCAGCGTCTGGCGCCCGAACCATTTCGCCTTCAGCTTGTAATAACGGTGCGACAGGCGCGGATAGGCTTTGGTGACGGCCGCGACCAGCGCATCCACCACTTCGCGCTCGACGCGGTTCGACAGATGGCGGGAATCGGCGACATCCTGAAAACCGCGCCAGCGATCGGAAATCTCCTTGTCCTTGGCGAGTGTGTTGGTGATGAGCGCGAAGGTCCGCAGGTTCTGCTTCAACGTCAGGGCCACAGCCTCCGACGCCTTGCGCCGCACGTCTTCGTGCGGGTCCATCATCATGTTCAGCGCCGGCTCAATGGCGAGTTCGCGGCCGTCGATATCGAACCGCAGGGACGCGATCGTCTCGTCGAAAAGCCGGTTCCAGGCGCCACGCCCGCTGATCGACTTTTCGTGGAACAGTTGTTCGAGCTTGTCGTCGAGCTGATAAGGCTTCTCGCGCCGGATGTCCTCGATCCAGGGGCGATAATGCGCCAACGGTCCGCTTGCCGTTGCAGCCGCGAGCACCGCGTCGTCGATGCGATTCAGCTCCAGCGTGAAAAACAGAAGGTCGGACGAGGCGTTGGTGATCTTCTCCTGCGCATCACCATAAAATTTGGCCCGCACCGGATCCGTCGTGTTGCCGGTATAGATGAGACCCGCGTAGGACATGATACGGCCGAGCAGATCCTCGAGTCCTTCATATTCCTTCACCGCCTGCGCGAGTTCAATGCCAGCCTGCGGACCTGCGGCAATATCGGCGAGCTTGCCCTTCCATTTGCTGGCGAACGCCTGGCACTCTGTTTCCGCCCGCGCCAGGTCGGCGGCATAAGCCGGCGACTCCATCCCCGGATAAAGATCGTCGAGATTCCATTCCGGCAGCGCGCCGAAATCAGCCGTGCCGGCTGCCGCTTCCACCGCCGTCACAGGCGCGGAACAGCGTTCCGGAGCATTTGCCAAAACATTTGCCAAAACATTTGCAGAGACAATGGATTGCGACATGAGGATCGACCGTTCCCGACAACTGTTTCACACCCCCGATCGATATCGTGCGAAGTGGGGCGAATGCAAGGCGAAGCGCCAATTGAATCGCTGCGCGTGAAATTAGTTTGACAGCCGGATAGTTATGATCATAACTATAGACACGGGGAACGGGAGCCGCATGCGCTTTCGCTTCAGCCGCCAGACCGGGAGGGTCGCATGGGAAAGTTCATCGTCAATACGCATGGCCGCCTGCAGGAATGGATCGCCGACGACAAGGGTTACTTCGCCGACGAAGGGCTCGACTATGAGCTCACCCAGCATTCCCTTCTGACCAAGCAGGCGCCGGAGAATTTCAAACCTGCCGCCAGCGCGCCGGCGGGCAATGAAGTGGCCGACAATCTCAACGGCGCCTTTCAGACCTATGAAAAAGGCCGCGATGCCTCAATCAGTTGCGCCTGCCACTGGACCGTCAACATGGCCGCGTCCGCCAGCCATGGCCGCCTGTGGGGCGAAGCCTATTCGGTCTCGCCGTGCGGTATTTTCGTTCCCGAGACATCCAGCATCCGCAAGCCGGAAGACCTGGCCGGCGTCAATGTCCATGTCGGCTATCAGTCGGGCAGCCATTACACCACCATCCAGGCGCTCGAGCCGTTCATGCCGGCGGACCAGATCAAGCTCAAGTTTGGCGGCGGCCCCGCCGACCGGGTCGATCAATTGCTGAGCGGCATCGCGCCGGCGGCAACGGTGTTCGGCATGCAGTATTACGTCATGGAACAGCTTGGCTTCCGCAAGATCGTCGACTGCACGTTCATGATCGCCAGCCTGATCCCGGAGGGCGTCGATGTGGAGGATGTGCGCAAATATTACCGCGCCCTGCGTCGCGCCCAGGCCGACATCGACCGGATGCATCAGAACTTCACGCATTTCTACAGGAACGAACTGCCCGAGCGGCATCTCAAGCTTGTGGACGTGCGACGCTTTGGGCCCGGCGAGCGCATCGTGTTCGAGCCCTACTCACGCGACATGTATGAAACGACGCATCAATGGGTCGAGGAACGCAATATCTTCGACGCCGACAAGGCCGGTCACGGCGCCTATGAGGATGCGGTAGCCTGTCCGGTCTGACCGCTCTATAGTCCTGGTCGCAATTCTTGCGATAGAATGGCCGGCAGATTCGTCTGCCGGTCTTTTGTTTTAGAAGACGGGTCGCAACAGGAACGGACCTATGCACGCCGACGACCAGCCGCCGGGACGGAGCGCCAGAAAAGAGAAAGGCGCGGATCGCGGTCCATCGACCGAGCCGGATTTTGCGCCGCATGCGCCGGTTGGCCATCTGCTGCGTCGCGTCTATCACAAGGCGCGTGAGACATCCGCCGATCTCTACCGCGAGTTCGAGGTAACCCCGCAGCAGGCGGCGGCGCTATTTTCGATCCGCCGCCGCGCCTCGCTCTCCCAGGCCGAGATCGGCGAGGCGATCGCCATGGAGCCGGCGAACGTCCATGGCCTTATCGCACGGTTGAAGGCGAAGAAACTGATCGAGGCCGAACGCGACCCCGCCGACCCGCGCCGCATGCGCATCCGTCTGTCGAAACTCGGCGAAGAGATCACCGCCGCGGTTGCCGAAGCTGCAAAGCTTTCGGAAGAAACGACGCTCTCCGCCCTGTCGCCAGCCGAACGCGCGGCACTGGTGCGCCTGCTGCGCAAGATGCTGGCACACACGCCGCAAACCTGAACACCGTCAGCCTTTCACATCGCCTTCGGAATGATCGAAGGTCCGCTCGATACGCCGGTCCGGCACCAGCCACATCAGCGCGGCGAAGACGTAGATCGCATTCGAGATCATCGGGTTGAAATAGGCGATGACGATGCCCGAGATGTAGATGAAGGGCGAGATCTTGCCCTTGAAATCGCTGCCCAAGGCGCGTGCCAGCACCGAATTCCTGCCTTCGCTGCGCAGCAGCACGCGTTGCAGAATGAAATAGGCGATCGCCGGCATCAGCAGCGAAACGCCGTACAGCATCGATGGCGCCGACTCAAAATGATTCTCGCCCATCCACGCGGTCGCGAACGGTATCAATGACAGCCAGAACAGCAGATGGGTATTCGCCCACAAAATCGCACCGTTGACATGCGAGCACGCCTGCAGAAGGTGATGGTGATTGTTCCAGTAAATGCCGACGTAGATAAAGCTCAGCACGTAGCTGAGGAACACCGGCAGGAGCTTGAGTAATTCGCTCCACTCGGCGCTGTGCGGCGCCTTGAGTTCCAGCACCATGATGGTGATGATGATGGCGAGCACACCATCGCTGAAGGCGGCCAGACGATCTTTTTCCATAGTCTCTCCTGACAGCCGGGCTACCACCCTGTAGGCTGTGTATCTGCTTGATTACAATTTGAAGTCACGCCAGGCAAAAGGCAACGCATCCGAACGGGGAGACTGCAACCATGCACACGATCTACATTCTGGCCGCAGGTTTTGGCCTGCTCGCCGCCTGCCTCCTGGTCAGCTATTTTACCGGCGGGCAGACCCAGAACGCCCTGCCCACGGGCGCGCTCTGGTTCATCCCGCTCTGGCTCGCGGGTGCCGCGCTCAACATGTGGTACGGCGTCACCAGAGCCGGCTACTCGGTTGCCGGCGAAACGCCGATCTTCCTGCTCGTCTTCGCCATTCCCGCCGCCGTGGCGCTTTTCATCCGCTGGAAATACATGGCCGGCTGACCTTTACCTGCGTCCAACAAACGGCAATATGCTGCCGACCCATTTCGGAGACCGCTCTATGAAGACCCGTGCCGCCGTCGCCTTTGCCGCCAAAAAACCGCTCGAAATCGTCGAGCTTGATCTCGACGGCCCGCGCGCCGGCGAAGTCCTGATCGAGGTCAAGGCCACCGGCATCTGCCACACCGACTATTTCACCCTGTCGGGCGCCGATCCGGAGGGGCTGTTTCCCTGCGTGCTCGGCCATGAGGGCGCGGGCATTGTCGTTGACGTCGGCGCCGGCGTCACCACCCTGAAAAAGGGCGATCACGTCATTCCGCTCTACACGCCGGAATGCCGCCAGTGCAAAAGCTGCCTGTCGCGCAAGACCAATCTCTGCACCGCCATCCGCACCACCCAGGGCAAGGGCCTGATGCCCGACGGCACATCGCGCTTCAGCTGCGATGGCGACCCGGTGCTGCATTATATGGGCACATCGACCTTCGCCAATCACATCGTCGTGCCGGAAATCGCCGTGGCGAAAATCCGCGAGGACGCGCCGTTCGACAAGGTCTGCTACATCGGCTGCGGCGTCACCACCGGCATCGGCGCGGTCATGTGGACGGCGAAAGCGGAAGTCGGCTGCCGCGCCGTCGTCTTCGGTCTCGGCGGCATCGGCCTCAATGTCATCCAGGGCCTGAAGATGATCGGCGCCGAACAGATCGTCGGCGTCGACATCAACCCGTCGCGCAACGAACTGGCGAAGAAATTCGGCATGACCGATTTCGTCAATCCGAAGGAAGTCGGTGGCGATCTCGTTCCCTATCTCGTCGACCTGACCAAGGGCGGCGCCGATTATTCGTTCGAATGCATCGGCAACGTCACCACCATGCGCCAGGCGCTCGAATGCTGCCATCGCGGCTGGGGCCAGTCGATCATCGTCGGCGTCGCGCCCGCCGGTGCGGAAATCGCCACGCGGCCGTTTCAGCTCGTCACCGGCCGTGTCTGGAAGGGCACCGCCTTCGGCGGCGCGCGCGGCCGCACCGATGTGCCGCGCATCGTCGACTGGTACATGGACGGCCGCATCAACATCGATGACCTGATCACCCACAAGCTGCCGCTGGAGCGCATCAACGAAGGTTTCGATCTGATGCATGCCGGCACATCGATCAGAAGCGTCGTCGAGTTCTGACCCAGCCAAGCGGCAGGAAAGCCTGAAACATGGAAGACCTGCCGCCTGCCTCCCCAAAGCCAATGTCACGGCGGATGCTGCCGGCGTGGCTGGTCGCGTCACTGTTCCTGGTTGTTGCTGCCGCGCTGGTCTGCCGTCTCTACATGACGGAAGGCTACATCTCCAATTTCATCTTCGTCACCTTGCTGACGGCAGCCATTCTGGCCGCGCTTGTCTTCGCCAGCCGCAAGCCGCTCGCCTCCCTCATCGCGCTGACATCTTTCATCGCGGTCATCAGCGCCGCCTCTTATGTCAAATACGAAGCGACGACCGTCGCCCTGCATAGCTGGGACTTCGTCTATTACGCCGGGGCCTTTGACGTTGTCGCCGGCTGGTGGCGCGGCCATCCGGGCGCGATCGCCATTCTCATTACAGGCCTTTTCGGCATGACCGTCGGCGCCTGGTTGATCGGGCGTTTCGAGGCAAACAGCGTGGCCCGCAAATGGGCGCTGGCCGGCGGCGTCGCCTGTGCCTTGCTGGCCGCCGCCAGCGAAGGATCGCGCGGCGAACGCCCGCACATGCTCTTCAACTTTCCTGACTGGCATTGGTCGTCGTTTCTCATCTCGTTCAACGAGACGGCGGAAGCGGCGTTGCGCGGCAGCCTGATCGAGGCGGCCTCGAAAAGCAACGCGCCGCCTTTCCCCAGCAACGAGGCCTGCACGCCGGCGACCAAGCCCCCGCATGTCATCCTCATTCACGAGGAATCGGTCGGGCCGCCGTCTCTGTTTCCGCAGTTGAAGTTCGATCCCGCCATCCTGTCGCTGTTCAACTCGTTCGACGGCAGGATGCACAAGATGAGGGTCGAGACCTTCGGCGGTGGATCGTGGCTGACCGAATCCTCTGTCCTGCTTGGCCTGTCGAGCCAGTTCTTCGGCGGCATGAAGCACTTCATCCAGTATTTCACCGCCGGCCATCTGCGCGACACGCTGCCGCTCGTGATGGAGGAGTGCGGCTATCGCACCACCATGTTCTACCCGGCGTTCAAGGGCTTTTTCGGCAACGCCAAATTTTTCGAGACCATCGGCATCGGCGAGATCTTCGACCGCAAGGCGCAAGGCGCCAAGAGCGATTGGGAGCCGGACCATTTCTATTTCAACAACGCGCTGGACGAAATCGGCCGCCATATCGCCAGGTCGCAAAAGCCGCTCTTCACCTATATCCAGACCATGTCGGCCCATTGGCCCTACGACATCGCCTTCCAGCCCGACGCCGAAGTGCCCGGCGGCGGCCCCGGCACCCATCCCGAGATCAGCGAATATCTGCGCCGCCTGAGCCTTGCGAAAATCGACTACGACAACCTGAAGCGGCAATTGCGGGACCGCTTTCCGCAGGAGCGTTTCCTCATCGTCCACTACGGCGATCACCATGCCCTGCCGATCGCCTATCTGTTCGGCTATGGCGAGAGCGCCGACGTCAAGGATATGGAATTCGCACCAGATTCGCCGGCCATGACCACCTATTACGCGGTCGACGGCGTCAACTATGAGCCGCCGGCCCCGCCGGCGATCGACGTCGTCGACGTCGGTTATCTCGGCGCCATCCTGCTCGATGCAGCGCGCCTGCCCATGCCCGCGTCATGGCGCGAGCGGCTACGGCTCATGCAGATCTGCGACGGCAGATACTTCGATTGCCCGCAGCGCGACGCCGTGCTGGCCTTTCATCGGCGGCTGATCGAGTCCGGCCTCTTGCCGCGGCTCTAGAGCAGTGGACGGCGGTTAAAGAAACTAAAGTACCGCCAGCACTTCTTCCACAGCGCGCACACCGGTTTCATAAGCGCCATGGGCGGTGGAGAAGGTATGCAACGACGTTGCTTCGCCGGCGAAAAACAGCCTCTCGTTGACAGGAGCAGCAAGCACGGCCCGCTTGTCCCAATGCCCCGGCAAGGCATGAGAATACGCTCCGGTCGCCAACGGATCCTGAAACCATCCGCTCACTGTCACCGGCTTGAGACGATCGCGCCAGGCCGCGCCCAACATGGACACAAGCTCGTCGCGGGCAAACGCAGCAAACGCCTCGATCCCACCTTTTTCCAGATCAACGGCGCATTGGCCGCCATAATAGCCTTCGATCAAAGGGCGCCCGAAGGGGCGCAAATGATAGTTGCCAGTCGCCGTGCGATCCATCGATCCAAACAGTCGGACGTTGTCAGGCAGATCTTCGGCGCGATCGACGAACAGGAACAGTTTGTCGTCATATCCCAGAGGCAGGCAGGCCGCTGCTTCGACCTTTGCCGGCAGGGCCGGCGTGAACACGATCTTCTCCCGCGCGATCAGATTGGTCGGCACGGTCACGATGACGGTTCGTGCGGCCACCGCTCCCTTCGCGCACATAATGCGAATGCGCGCGCCGGAATGGTCGATCGTCTGCACCGGACAATCGTAGACGATGGGCAGGCTGGCGCCGTACCGCGTAATCAACGCACCGTACCCCTCGACGACGCGATAGTTGATTTCAGTGTCCTCGTAGTTGTCGTAGTCCTTGACCGACAGGCCGTCGAGTTCGACGCCATTCACATAGGTGCTGGTCGCATTCAGCAGCGGGTTCCATCGCGATCCCGGCTCCAACAGCTCGGCGGCCGGCCGGTCCTGCGGCTCGCGGGCCGCCTTCTCCAGGCGCGCGTAGAATTCATCCTGCGCGCGACGGAAGCTGCGCTGCTCGCTTGCGGAAAACCCTTCGGTCCGGGTCTCCCGCTGCCAGGGCGGCGTGGTTTCATCCACCGTGAAGCCGAGCCCGCGCGCGATGGGCGTAAATGGATTGCGATCGGCCGAATGCAGCCAGCCGCATCCCATATCGACAGGATAGCTCGTCCCGCCCGCATCGACCACATTGGTCCAGGCGCGGCCGCCGGCACGCGAGCGCGCTTCGAGCACCAGAAAGGACACGCCGGCTTTCGCCAGCGCCTGGCCCGCGGCGATGCCGGCAGCCCCTGCGCCGATCACCACCACGTCGAAATCGCTCGTCGAGTCGCCGGAAAGAAGGGTCATGAGCCAGCAGATAGTTGGGCCGGACGGTCTCGTCCAGATTGGAAACGGAACTTAGGGACTTTAGTCGAATTCCGAAAGAAAAACGCCAGTCGCGCTTGAGCATCAGGCCATTGCGTGAATAATTGCAGAAAATTTCGCCCAAGTCGGCCACCAAAAGTCGGCCATCAATGTGAGGGAACCCAGTGATGAGAAGCTTTGCAACTGCCGGAAAACTCGTTGCCGCCGGCATCTTTGGCGCGATTCTCCTGAGTAGCCCAGTCAAAGCCCAGCAATTCGTAGGCATTCTGACCGGCGGAACCTCAGGCGTGTACTATCCGATGGGCGTCGCCATCTCGAAAATCCTCACCGAGAAGGTCAAGGGCGTCCGTCCGTCGGTACAGGCGACGAAAGCTTCGGTCGAAAATCTGGTCCTGCTGCAGCAGGGCAAGGGCGAAATCGCCTTTACGCTTGGCGACAGCCTCGCCTTCGCCTGGGAGGGCAATGAGGAAGCCGGGTTCAAAGCCAAGCAGACCAAATTACGCGGCATGGCCGCCATCTACCCGAACTACATCCAGATCGTTGCGTCCAAGGATAGCGGCATCAAGACTCTCGCCGACCTGAAGGGCAAGCGCCTCTCCGTCGGCGCGCCGAAGTCCGGCACGGAACTCAACGCGCGGGCGGTGCTTGCCGCAGCGGGCATCACCTACAAGGATCTCGGCAAGATCGAATATCTGCCGTTCGGCGAATCCGTCGACCTGATGAAGAATCGCCAGCTCGACGCCACCTTGCAATCGGCAGGTCTGGGCGTCGCCGCCATCCGCGATCTCGCCAGTTCCGTTCCCATCAATGTCGTCGAAATACCGGCCGACATCGTCGAAAAGACCGGCGCGCCCTACATCAAGGGCGTCATCCCCAAGGGCACCTATAGCGGCCAGGATACCGACGTCGCCACTGCCGCTGTCGTCAATTACCTGGTCACCCGCTCCGATCTGTCCGACAACGCCGTCTACGACATGACCAAGGCGATCTTCGACAATCTCGACGAGTTGCGCTCCGCCCATTCCGCCGCCAAGGACATCGACATCAAGAAGGCGCTGGAAGGCATGCCCGTTCCCATGCATCCGGGCGCCGAGCGCTATTTCAAGGAACACGGCGTCACAAAGTAGAACAAGAATAAGCGATCGCGTGAAAGAACCTGTACGATGAGCGTAACAACTCCGACCGAACTCGAACTCGAGCACGGTCTTCCGTCCGGCTGGGGCGATGGCTTTCCTGCAAGAGCCCTGTTCTGGATCGCCTTCGCCTTCGCCGCCTTCCAGATCGCCACATCGCTCTACGCATTCCTGCCGACGCAGGTGCTGCGTACGGTGCATGTCGGCTTTCTGACGCTTGTCGGCGCGGCGCTCATCGCCAATCACAAAACCAGCAGTCCGGCGCTTCGCCTCGCCGGCTGGATCATCGGCCTCGCCAGTTTCGCCTGCGGGCTCTACCAGTGGATTTTCTACATCGATCTCGTCAACCGCGCCGACGATCTGACCCAGCTCGATCTCATCGTCGGCATCTCCGCATTGACGATCCTGTTCGCCGTCTCGTGGATGCTGATGGGCGCGGCTTTGCCTCTCATCTGTCTTGCGTTTCTGGCCTATGCCTTCTTCGGCAACTACCTGCCGGCGCCGCTTGACCATCGCGGTTACAGTTTCAGCCAGGTGATCGAGCAGATGAGTTTCGGCACCGAGGGCATCTACGGAACGCCCACCGGAATTTCGGCAACCTACATTTTCCTCTTCATTCTGTTCGGCTCGTTCCTCGAACGCGCCGGCATGATCCAGCTCTTCAACGATGTCGCCATGGGCCTCGTCGGCTCGGCGCGTGGCGGCGCGGCGAAAGTCGCGGTCATGTCCTCGGCGATGATGGGAACGATCTCAGGCTCCGGCGTCGCCAATGTCGTCACCGTCGGCCAGTTCACGATCCCGCTGATGAAGCGCTTCGGATACCGGGCGTCTTTCGCCGGCGGCGTCGAGGCCACCGCTTCCATGGGCGGCCAGATCATGCCGCCGGTGATGGGGGCCGTCGCCTTCATCATGGCCGAGAACATCGGCGTGCCTTATGTGGAGATCATCAAGGCGGCGATTATTCCCGCCATCCTCTATTTCGCCTCGGCCTTCTGGATGGTGCACTTGGAGGCCGGCAAACAGGGGCTGATCGGCATTCCCCGCTCGCAACTGCCGAGCATCCGCGCCGCCCTCAAGAAGCAATGGCACCTGGCCCTGCCGCTCTGCGTGCTCGTCGTGCTGCTGCTCGATGGCTTCACGCCACTGTTCGCCGGTTCGGTCGGCCTGGCGCTCACGGCGATCATGATTCTCGGCGGCGCCATCGCCCTCAACATTTCCCAGCAAGGCATGCGCTTCGCCTTCTGGATCGCCGTCGGCCTCGTCGCCGCCTCGCTGATGAAGTTCGGCGTCTGGGTGATCGTCGCGCTCGTCGGCGTGCTGATTCTCATCAACCTCTTCTCGCGTGGCGGCCGCGACACGCTCGCCATGTGCCGCGATGCGCTCGCCGACGGATCCCGTCAGGCGCTGCCGGTCGGTCTCGCCTGCGCCATCGTCGGCACCGTCATCGGCACCATGACCCTGACGGGCGCCG
>Ga0182744_1000534_pt1 | contig 35403 bp, 33 predicted proteins | sample eDN3rd30CKraftMG_FD_128525 | JGI IMG/M metagenome (GOLD analysis project Ga0182744, IMG submission 128525) | Enriched Miracle-Growth compost microbial communities from Emeryville, California, USA - eDNA 3rd pass 30_C Kraft MG (version 2) (version 2) ... | reverse complement strand
TTTTTGCTTCTACTAAACCGACCGGTCTAATCATGCAAAGAGGAGATGACTAATGTTCAAGGCTGTGATGTTGCGGAAAGCAGAGGACGGATCAACCGTCGCTGGAGTGGAGATGGTTGATCGGTCAAGCCTGCCTGCAGGCGAAGTGGAGATCAAGGTTGCCTACTCAACCTTGAACTACAAAGATGGCCTGGCGATCACCGGGCTCGGGCCCGTAGTGCGGCAATGGCCTATGGTGCCAGGCATCGACCTCGTTGGCATAGTGACAAAGAGCAGCAGTGCGGGCTTCCCGGAAGGAAGCGAGGTGCTTGTAAACGGCCATGGAATGGGTGAATTGCATTGGGGCGGGCTGGCACAGTTTGCGCGGCTTCCGGCTAAATGGCTGACTCATAAGCCTGAGGCCTTGAGCGCCAAAGATGTGGCAAGCATTGGAACGGCAGGTTATACCGCGATGCTGTCTGTATTGGCGCTGGAGCGCCATGGAATCAAACCTGATGCAGGGCCGGTTCTTGTGACCGGGGCTAATGGGGGCGTGGGCAGTTTTGCCGTTGCGCTTCTCGCCCGACGCGGTTACGAAGTCTGCGCATCCACTGGGCGTTCGGCGCAAGGGGATCGGTTGAAGGCGCTTGGAGCTGCCAGCGTTATTGATCGGGCCGAACTGTCGGAGAAAGGCAAGCCTTTGCAGAAGGAACTGTGGGCCGGTGCGATAGATTGCGTTGGCAGCCATACGCTTGCGAATATCTGCGCACAGACACGATACGGTGGTGTTGTCACCGCCTGCGGGCTGGCGCAAGGAATGGATTTTCCAGCCACGGTTGCTCCCTTCATTCTTCGAGGCATCACTCTTGCTGGTATTGATAGCGTATATGCAACACAGGCGCTCAGAGAAGACGCATGGGGCTGTCTGGCAAGTGAAACGGATCGCGATCTGCTCAAGCAAATTGCCGACAGTGTCACACTGGAAGACAGCATTGATTGGGCACGCAAGCTCATGAACGGGGAAGTCAAAGGCCGTATCGTTGTCGACCTGGCGGCCTGAAATGGAAACCAAGGCTATTTTTGATGCCAGGCTGGAAAGCCATGAGCTTGATCTCATAGAGAATGCCAGGCGGTTTGGCGGAGAATACCTGAGCGATGGCGGGCCCATAGATATACCGTTGCATCGACACCTTATCAGGCAAGCCGGTAAGTACGGCCTGGCGGGCATTGAGGTGCCAAGCCATTTTGGCGGAGCCTCTGCCTCTTATTCCACGAGAATGCGGGTATGCGAAGAGCTGGCTCACTTTCATGCCGGCTTCGCATTTTCCCTCGTCAACCATCACAACATTATTTCCAGAATCGCGCTTAGTGGAGGACGCGAGGTACAGCAGCTGCTGATTTCAGCCATGCTGGATGGCGATCGCATAGGATGCACCGCGATGACAGAGCCTCAGTCGGGCAGCGACTTCACCTCGATGCAAACTAAAGCTGTGCGCATACAAGATGGCTGGGTGTTGAACGGCGCCAAGGCATGGATCACCAATGCCAGCCTGGCTGATGTCTTCCTGGTATACGCGCAGACGGATGCGGACAAGGGTGCCGATGGCGTGGCCGGATTCATTGTGCTTGCCGATGATGCGGGCTTTGTGCGTGGGCAGCCTTGTAAGGCAACTGGAATTGACGGCATGGGGGTCGGCGGATTCACGCTGGAAAACTGTGCTATTCCTCATGAGCGGGTTCTCTATCCGGTTGGAGATGGTTTCCGTGCTGCCATGCGAGGCGTGAATCAGGCGCGGGTTCACGTAGCGGCCATGAATGCTGCGATGGTAGAGCGAGCCCTGACGTCTGCGCTTGACTATGCGAGCACCAGGCAAGCGTTTGGTGCTTCCGTCATTGAGTTTCAGGGGTTGAGCTGGTCTCTGGCAAATGTTGCCACGCATTTGCAGGCTATGCGTTTGCTGGCCTATGACGCTGCCCGAGCTATTGATGCGGGTACAGATGCGCAAGCCATCGCCGCCATGGCAAAAAAGTATGCCAATGACAACAGTGCCAATGCAATTCTCGCTTGTATGCAGGCAATGGGGGCGTACGGAATAACGGAAGAGGCTCGGCTCAGCCAATTGCTGGCATGGGCAAAAGCATTCTGCTACACCGACGGAACCCCAGAAATGATGAATGAGCGCATTGTCCGTTATATGCGCAAGACACGAAGGAAATAGATTCAAGCTGCCGAATAAATCCACTCACAATCCGAAAAGGAGGAGACATCATGAAGCTGCAACGTTTGTTTACCGCGACCGCGCTATCGCTTGGCGTGGCTGCTTTGTCCGCCAGCCCCGTGTTGGCCGACGACAACTATCCATCGCACTCGGTACGTATGGTTGTGCCTTTCCCGCCTGGCGGCTCTGTCGATTACATTGCGCGCATCGTGATCCCAGAGTTCGCAAAAAAGCTTGGCGCCAATGTATTCATTGAGAATAAGGGCGGAGCCAGCGGTGCGATCGGTAGCGCTGACGTGGCCAGGGCGGCTCCTGATGGGTATACCCTGCTTATGGTGTTTGATACACATGCAGTCAACCCATATATCAATAAGAGCCTTCCGTACGACACCTTCAAGTCGTTTGACTACATTACTGGGATGACCCGTGCCCCCATGGTGCTGGCTACCCGCAGCGATTTTCCCGCTGAATCTCTGCCAGAGATGATCGGCTATGCCAAAAAGAACCCTGGAAAAGTAACTTATGGATCTTCGGGTGTTGGCGGATCAAATCATTTGACTGCGCTTTCTTTTTCTAAGGCAGCGGGAATCTCCACCTTGCACGTTCCGTACAAGGGAGGTGGCCCCATGCTCACTGCGGTAATCGGTGGACAGGTCGATTTCGTAGTAACCACGTTTCCGCTTGTCGTTGAGCGCATAAAGACGGGCCAGCTCAAGGCACTCGGTATGGGCAGCCAGCAGCGCGTCCGTCAGCTGCCAGAGCTGCCAACCGTTTCGGAGGTGCTGCCCGGCTATACAGCTACGTCGTGGATAGGGCTTGTCGGGCCAGCAGATTTGCCTCCAGCAGTGGAGAAAAAGATCAACCTCGCGATGAACCAGGCCCTGAATTCACCAGCGGTGAGGGATAGATTAGTCAATGAAGGATTTGAAATCATGGCGGGCACGCCCAACGAGTTCAGAAGCTGGGTTCATGATCGCTACGTTGAGGCAGGGAAGCTGATAAAAGCCGAGAACATCGCGATGAGCCAATAGCCTGTGTCAACTAAGACGGGAGGAAAAAATGTTGGATGAAATGCCGCTGCATGAGTATCTAAGGCTACACGCTCGCCTTACACCAGAGAAGACTGCTATCGTCTGGTATGGTCACGAGATGAGCTACGCGGAACTGGATCATCTTACAGACAACTGCGCGGCATTTCTGTATGAGCTAGGGGTACGCAAAGGGGAACCCGTGGCGCTGTTCATGCAGAACTGCTGTCAGTATGTTATTGCTCACTTTGGCATTCAGAAATTGGGTGCGATCGTCAGCCCCTGCAGCCCCCTCTTCAAACATCATGAGCTCGGCTATCAGCTCCAGGATCTTGGGGCTCGTGTGATCATTGTGGCCCAGGATCTGCTGCCGATTGTGCAGGCGGCACGGCCTCAATCGCCGCTGGAGCATGTCATTTTGACTCGCTACAGCGATTTCCTGCCTGAGGTTCCAGCCTATACGGCACCTGACGCTATAAAACCCGTCATGCCCATCAACCTGGAAGGTGTGCGTGATTTCTGCAAGGAAATTACCAGTCCTGCAAGCTCGGTTGTTCAGCGGAACACGCGTCTGGATGATATCGCGCTGCTTGCTTATACCTCAGGAACGACAGGCAGGCCGAAAGGGGCCATGCTGAGCTACCGGAATGCGTTGTTCAAGGCCAGAGGAGGCGCTATCGCAAGCGGGCTATCACAGGATGATATACACCTGGCGATACCGCCGCTGTACCACATCTCGGGCATGCTATGCGGCATTAATATCCCCATATATCTTGGAGGAACCATCATCCTGCATTATCGCTTCAATCCACGGTCGACAGTCGAATCGATTGAGCGATACCGCCCCACCTACTGGAAAGCAATTGCTCCGATGCTGCTGGCGATAATGGAGGATCCTCAATCCCAGGGTTTTGACCTTTCCAGCTTGCGAAAATGCCCCACGACAAGCTTTGGAATACGAACCACTCCAGAGCTGGCGGAACAATGGCGCCGTTTTGCCGGCGGTGCGCAAGTCTTTGAAGCTGGGTATGGGCTTACCGAGACACATACATTCGACTCTGTTACTCCGCCCGAGGCTGTGCGCTGGGGAAGCAATGGCAGGCTGCTTCCAGGAGTGGAATGCAGGATTGTCAGTGTGAAAGACCAATCGGTATTGCCGGCTGGCGAAGAGGGCGAGATAGTGCTGCGTAGCCCCGGCTCGTTCAGCGGTTATTGGAATCAGCCGGACAAGACATCAGAGACGCTTGTGGATGGTTGGGTACGTACCGGTGATATAGGCAGGGTGGACGCTGATAGTTATCTGACTCTGTCGGGCAGGATAAAGGATCTTATCAAGGTATCTGGCTATAGCGTCTTTCCCGAAGATGTTGAGTCTATCCTGATCAAGCATCCGGGCGTAGGGCAAGTTGCGGTAATTGGCGTCGATGATGCCAGGAAGGGGCAGGTTGTCGCGGCGTTTGTAGTGCCCAAGCCGGGCGTCGAGCTGTTGACGGACGAGCTGCTGGCCTGGAGCCGCGAGAATATGTCGGCCTATAAAGTTCCCAGGGCGATCCAGGTCTGTGAGCAGCTGCCTATGACTGCGTCAGGAAAGGTGAAGAGGAATCAGCTGCGGCTTGAGCCAGCGTAGACGCACATCGTCAGGCTTTATGCCGGCGGCAAACCTGTTGTGCAACATCTATGAATTTCTGAACGGCGGCGGCACGTACCGTTTGGGTATTCCAAAGGATGCCAATACTTCTGGACTTGGCAAAGCTTCCCTTGATTGGAATTTTTACCAGCGAGGCTGGAGTGGCTGCCGAGCTAGCCCAGTCGGGGACAACAGCAACGCCCAGACCCATGCTGACAAGCAGCGCTATCGTTTCAACTGATGCCAGTTCACAGCGTATGCGTGGTTGCACTCCAATCTGTCGCAAATAATTTACTGCGAGATGCCCGCCAGACAGATTCCTGTCATAGCCAACAAGCGGATACTTTCTAAGCAGGGAGACAGCATCCTTCTCAGGGAAGGCTGAGTTGGAGAGGACAATCAGCGGTTCTTCTCTGATTTTTATCCATTCAAAATTCTTCGGCGTCTCGAAGATGGGTTTGATTACGATCGCCGCATCCAACTCACCTTCGAAAACCTTCCGGTACAGATTGACTGAGTAGCCGTTTGTAAGCATGAATGAGATATCGGGATGTTCTGCGCACATGCTGCGTATGACCTTGGGAATAATCCCTGTCATTGCAGAGTCGAAAGCGCCGACGTTGATTTGGCCCTGTATGGCACCACTCTTTGCCACGCTGTTCAGGTCGTGGATCTTTCGCAGGATGTCTTTTGCCTCGTTGAGGATGCTGAGCCCTTCCTTGGTTGGCATGAGCGTATGTCCTGAACGTACCAACAAGGGTAAACCTACCTCCTGTTCCAGCTTCCTGATCCGCTGATTGATGGCTGCGGGTGTCAGATTTGTTCTGCGTGACACCTCCGCGATAGATCCTTGGCTGACGATATCGATGAAGTTTTGCAGGGCATTGGTGTCCATGAACTCGTCTCACATGTAACGTTAAAAATAATATCTTTTTAATCAACAGAAAAATTATACTTTTCACTTCCTCTATGAACAATAATGACTTCGTCGCCAGGGGAAAAGTCCTCTGCGACAAAGGAGGAAGCAATGCAGTTTGACGGAACGAACTATGAAAGCCTGACCGAGGGGCAAAGCTTTTCTACGGTTGAGTTCAGTATTACCAAATCCATGAACATGGATTTCCAGTCTTGTTTCAGTTTTAGTTTCAGTGACGATGAGTCAGCGAATACTGGACAGGAGGAAGACAGAAATGAATTCGTTAACCCGGTGTTGATTGCGAACTTCAGTGTGATGAAAGAAGCGTTGGCTTGGCCGACGGGTGTTCTTCATGCTCGAGAACTGATGTGTGTCTATGAGGGTGTAGCTTGTGATGAGCCTTTGCTGATGAAGATGAGGGTTAAGAACAAGCTCATCAAGAAAGACAGGAAATTCCTGGTTCTAGAACTTCAGGCATATAAAAGGCAGTCTGGAATCATGGCCCTGGAAGTGGAACGAACATTGGTGTGGCCCTAATGCGCTCGGGGGAAATAATGAAAGCTGTTGGTGATAGTTGTTCGGTTGTGGTTGCTGCTGTGGGACAAGAAAAGATTAACCGCTTTGGCGAGGTGCATGGCACCAATGGCCGCACACACACTGACCCGGAGTTTGCCGAGAACTCTGTGTTCAAGGGCGTAATAGTTCAGGGAACACTGGTTCTTGCTCCTGTTCTTGAGGCGCTCAAGCGTATTTATGGTGCAAAACGATGGCTGGCGGGAGGAGAAATAGAAACCAAGTTCACCTCATTCACCAGACCGCATGATGTTGTCACAGCTGTATTCGAAGTTAAAGAAGTTGGCGAGGCTGGCATGACAATAGCCTATGTCTGCACGAAAGATGATGGAACAGTTGTGCAGATGGGAACAGCCAAGGCCTGACAAAAACTAGGAGACAAATATGATGAAAAGAAGAATCGCAGCGTTACTCTGTGGGTATGCATTGCTGGCTTCTCCGGTGGCATTCGCCAATTATCCGGATAGGCCCATCACGCTGATTGTTCCGGCAGCTCCCGGTGGTGCGGCTGACACGTTGAGCAGAATTGTCGGTGATACGCTGAGCAAAGAGCTGGGGCAGCCTGTCGTTGTTCAGAACAAGCCCGGCGCTGCTGCGGCGATAGGCATGAGTGAGCTGGCCCGCTCAAAGAACGATGGGTACACATTAGGAATGGTGTTTGCCGGGCCTATGGCAGTCAATCCGAATCTGTATAAAACATTGCGCTACGACCCGGACAAGGATTTTGATCCTATAAGCCTTGTGGCAATTTCTCCGCTTGTAATTTCAGTCAACACTTCCTTGGGAATCAAGACACTTGAAGATCTAGTCGATTATTCCAAGAAAAATCCGGACAAAATTACCTTTGGTTCTGCGGGAATCGGATCGACCCAGCACCTGTGCATGGAGCTCTTCAAGGTAACGGCCGATGTCAACATGATGCACGTTCCCTACCAGGGAACGTCGCCGGCCACGATGGATCTGCTGTCCGGCGTCATCCCGGTCATGTGTGACAACGTGATCAGTATCAGCCCGCAGTTCAAGACGGGAAAAATTGCGCCATTGGCGGTCACTACAACTGAACGGCTGGACGCTTTTCCAGATGTGCCAACCGTGGCCGAGTCTGGATATCCCAATTTTCAGGCGAATGGATGGTATGGAATGGCCGCTCCTGCCGGCGTGGACCCCGCAATTATTAGCCGTATTAGCAAGATCGTTAATCAAATGGTCCAGTCTGATGCCGTGCGAAAAGAGCTTACTGCCCAGGGGATGATACCTGCATCCAATACACCCGAAGAGTTCCGCACTTATATCAAGGCAGATCGGGAGAAATGGGCCGACGTGGTGAAGCGCGCAGGCATTGAGCGGCAATAGGATCAGTTTGAAAACAAGGTGGTGTAAGGATGGAAGTCGTCAAGTATCGGAAAACCGAAAATATCGGGGAAATCGTTATCGATAACCCGCCCGTGAACGCGACCTCGCACGCGGTCAGGGAAGGCATAATGGCTGCCCTGGAGGCTGCAAATCAGGATGCGCAGGTTCGGGCGGTCATTCTTCGGTGTGAAGGCAGGACCTTCGTAGCGGGGGCTGATATCCGCGAGTTCGGAAAACTCCCGAAGGATCCGCATTTGTCGGTCGTCAACACCACCATCGAGTCATCACCCAAGCCTGTCATTTGTGCATTGCACGGCACGGCGCTGGGTGGGGGCCTGGAGATTGCGATGAGCTGCCATATACGGCTTGCGTTGGCTGGCACCAGGCTCGGGCTGCCCGAAGTGACCTTGGGTATCCTGCCCGGAGCGGGCGGCACCCAACGCTTGCCGCGACTGATAGGCACGGAGGCGGCAGCAGAAATGATAGTGACGGGCGAGCTGATCGACGCGAAGCGCGCTCAAGAGCTGGGCCTGGTGGATGAGCTGGTGTCCGGCGACCTGCGTGAGGCAGCTCTGGCAAGGGCCCGGAAAGCTGCGGAAGAAAGCCAGCCCCTTCGCCGTACACGAGAGCTGAAAGCCGATGAGCTCTCAAGCGAAGGGTTGAAACGTATCGAGGAAAAGATTCGTCGTCGTGCCAGAGGACAGTATGCACCGTTAAAGTGCCTGGCATCCGTCCTGGCTGCGAATCAATTGTCTTTTGACGATGGGCAGGAGCAGGAAAGAAGCTATTTCCGTGAGCTTGTCATATCAGATCAGGCCAAGGCCCTGCGCCATGCTTTCTTTGTTGAGCGGGAGGCAACAAAGCCCCGGAACCTGAATAAGCCTGCTCAGCCGAAGCTTATTGAGACTGTTGGGATTGTCGGAGCAGGAACCATGGGGGTCGGAATCGCTATCGCATTTCTTCGGGCCGATTTCCCTGTGACCCTTATAGACACTGCGCCAGCCTCGTTGGAGAATGCCAAGCATAGAATAACGTCTGTTCTGGCTTCAGATGTTGAGAAGGATCGCTGTAGCGAAGCGCTGATGCAGCGACGCCTGGACAGCCTGACGATCAATACGGAGCTTGAGTCCTTGGGGCGCGTGGATCTTATTATCGAGGCCGTCTATGAAGACATGGCTGTCAAGCAGGCAGTTTTCCAGAAGCTAAGCAGCATCGCCTGCGACACAGCCATACTGGCGTCGAATACCTCCTATCTGGACGTCAATCATATAGCAGAGGCTGTCAAGCGACCTTTGCCTGTCCTTGGACTGCACTTTTTCAGCCCTGCGCATGTCATGCGGCTGGTTGAGGTGATACGCACCGACAGCATCGCGGATGATGCTGTTTTTACTGTTCTGGCAACCATCAAGCGCTTGGGGAAAATACCTGTGTTGATGCGAGTATGCGACGGATTCGTCGGCAATCGGATGCTGACGCAGCGCACACGGCAGGCGTACTTCATGCTCGAAGAAGGGGCATTGCCGGAACAGATAGACAGGGTGTTGTATGAGTTCGGGTTTCCCATGGGGCCTTTCCAGATGTCAGATCTGGCCGGCCTGGATGTGGCATGGAGAAATCGGCAGTCGCGGCTGGATTCGTTAAGTCCGCGAGAGAAGCGATGCGATATTCTGGATCAACTGTACCAGCAGGGTAGATATGGACAGAAAACGGGTAGCGGGTTCTATCGCTATGAAAATGGGCGCGACTCCAAGCCGGATGAACTGGTTGCAGCGCTCATTCAGACACATGCGAAGCATATAGGCTTACAGCGCAGAGATCTGAGCGATGAGGAAATTCTTGCCCGCTGTCTGCATCCCTTGATCAATGAGGGCGCGCGGCTGCTTGAAGAGGGAATAGTGGATCGTCCAGGAGACATCGATACGGTATGGCTGCATGGCTATGGCTTTCCTCGATATAGGGGGGGGCCGATGCTGTACGCCGATTCTATAGGTCTTGGAACTGTGTTCGATACGATGCAACGCTATTTCGATGACACAGGAGAGGCTTTCTGGCAGCCTGCCAAGCTGCTAGCCGATCTGGCTCGCTCGGGAAAGGGCTTCTATTCGGCGAATTGAGTCCAGTCGATATTATTGATCACTGACGGAAAAACATAACATGACATCGCGACAACCCCCATTGGACGGCATCAGGGTGCTGGATCTGACCAGGGTTCTGGCTGGCCCTTGGTGCACACAAAACCTTGCAGATCTCGGGGCTGAGGTCATAAAGATCGAGCGCCCCGGAAAAGGTGATGATACGCGCGGCTGGGGCCCCCCTTATCTGAAGAAACCTGATGGCGAGGCAAGCAAGGAAGCTGCTTACTATCTCTCGACAAACCGCAATAAGAAGTCCGTATGTGTGGATATTTCCACTGACGAAGGGGCCTCGATGATTCGGGAGCTGGCGCGGTCTTGTGATGTTCTCGTCGAGAATTTCAAGGCCGGGGGGCTACAAAAATATGGTTTGCATTATGACGCCCTGAAGTTGGTTAACCCACGCTTGATCTATTGTTCCATTACCGGGTTTGGCCATACTGGCCCTTACGCCGGAAAAATGGGGTATGACCTCATCATTCAGGGTATGGGAGGGTTGATGAGCATAACTGGCGAGAAAGATGACATGCCGGGGGGAGGGCCGCAGAAAGCGGGTAATGCTGCGGCAGATTTGATGACAGGTATGTATGCCTGTCTCGCCGTGGTATCGGCTTTATTCGAGAGAACAGTCAGCGGCCAGGGGCAGCATATCGACATGGCTATGCTCGACTGTCAGGTCGCTGCCCTGGGCGCCCAAAACCTGAACTATTTCTTGTCCGGAAAGGTACCAGAAAGAGAGGGGACGGGCCACCAGAACCTTTGCCCGTATCAGGCATTTCGTGTGCGTGACGGATCGGTCATTGTCGCAGTCGGCAACGACAGCCAGTTTCAGAGTCTTTGCCGGCTGCTGTCTCGGCCAGACCTGGCGGGCGATGAGCGTTTCATGAGCAATACTGGCAGGGTGGTAAATCGCAAGGTGCTTTTACCGATTCTCGAAATGGAGTTTCTGAAGTTCGGGCGCGATGATCTATTGTCTGGCATGGAGGCATCGGGCGTACCGGGAGGGCCTATAAATGATATCGGCCAACTGTATGAGGATCCGCAGGTTATCGCCCGGGGAACCCGATTCGATATGCCGCATGCCTATGGGGGGGGGGTATCTATGGTCCGCAACCCTATGCGGTTCTCGGAGAGCCCCGTGACATATCGCATGGCGCCGCCATTGCTCGGTGAACACACTGAGGAGATTCTGTCCTCGCTTTCTCAATAGAGGAATACAGGCATGATGCAGAAAACCTCAGGGCCCGAAGCGCAATATTTTGAGGCGCTGAAGTTGGGCGTGTTCCGTATCCAGAAATGCAACTCTTGTAGCAATCATGTGTTCTTTCCTCGCATCCTCTGCTCGCATTGTGGGTCGGGAGCCCTGCAGTGGGTGGAGCCGAGCGGCCGCGGCGAGATCTATTCCATTACCGTCGTTCGACGAGATTCAGAACAGGGAGGCGACTACAACATTGCTCTGATTGATCTTCCTGAAGGTGTTCGTCTGATGGCCCACGTAGTCGATGATTCGGGACTGCGGCCGATGATAGGTGATGCTGTAGCACTGATCCCCGTGTCTGAAGCGCCTGGCAAGACGCATGACACGCTGTATTTCAAGGTAACAGACAAGGTTCAAGGATGAGTGAGAGCTCTTTGCGCGGTCGCTGCGCAATTACAGGCATTGGACAATATGGTTTGGGCAAGGCAACAGGATTTTCTGAAATGGAAATCTTGGCCAAGGCAGCCAGTCTGGCAGTGGCTGATGCCGGACTGAGTATGAGGGATATCGACGGCATTGCCACAGCCAGCGTCTCCGCTACTATGTGGGCAATGCCAGTTATTGAATATCTTAGTATCAGGCCCAGTTTTATCAATGGAACGATGCTGGGTGGATCCAGTTTCGTTGCTCATCTTGAACCGGCGATGCACGCACTGGACTCAGGACAGTGCAATGCTGTGCTTGTGTGCTATGGCAGCACACAACGAACAGCCCAGGTTGGCCGGCGGCAGGTAACCGAGTATCGAAAACTGCTTGATCCCCAGCCATATGAAATGCCCTACCAGCCGCTGAGCCCATTGAGTTCGTACGCTCTCGCGACAGCGCGTCATATGTATCAATACGGAACGACCAGGGAGCAACTGGCCGAAGTGGCGGTAGCGGCCCGCCAATGGGCCATGCGTAATCCTGAAGCGCAGCAGCGGGAACCGCTGACAATAGACGATGTGCTTAACGCACGAATGATCTCGGATCCCCTGACGGTACGAGACTGCTGCCTGGTTACGGACGGAGCAGGTGCATTTGTCATGACGCGGGCAGACCGCGTGGGCGATGCGCCACATGCTCCCGCCTATGTTTTGGGAAGCAGCACAGCAGTCTGGAACCGCCAGATTTCATCCATGCACGATCTGACGGTAACTGCCGCACAGCAGTCGGGCAAGTTGGCTTTTGCTATGGCGGGTATGCAGCCTCGCGATATGGATGTTGTGCAACTATATGATGCATTCACCATCAACCCCATTCTATTTCTTGAGGATCTAGGGTTTTGCGAGAAAGGGGAAGGAGGATCCTTTATCAGTGATGGTGCAATCGCACCAGGCGGCTCCCTGCCTGTAAACACCAACGGAGGTGGGCTCTCGTGCGTTCATCCCGGAATGTATGGAATATTCCTGATTATCGAGGCGGTGCGACAGTTGCGCGGGCAATGCGATGAGCGGCAAATCGAGGGCGCGGAGGTTGCACTCGTGCATGGCAATGGAGGCACTTTGTCAAGCCAGTCTACGGCTATCCTGGGCACGAAGGCAGCACTCTAGCATGAACAACTGCTGAAAGAGATGTTCGCCTAATGTTTGGTATTATTTCCCACCCCATAGTCATGCATACCTTTTAGGATGTCAGCGATGGCCATTTCGCCAGACGTGCCACTCTACCTTGATTTCACAAGCCAAGAAGAAATTGACGCAGCCTATGATCCAACTCGTAATGTCCCCGATGTGGTTTGTATACGAAAGCGCTACGAAGAGCAGGGGGAAAGGGCGCGGTGTAACCTGCCATATATAGCCAATGTGCCGTACGGCCCCACACTGGACGAGCATGTTGACATCTTCCCTTCTTCGGAGCCGGATTCACCCGTCTTGCTGTTCATTCATGGGGGATACTGGCGAGCAAACAGGGCGCGTGATTCAAGTCAGATCGCCCTTGGACCTCATGCCCTTGGTATGACGGTTGTGATAATCAATTATTCGCTCTGCCCCAGGGTGACAATCGACGAGATTACCCGCCAGACACGCGCCAGTGTCGCATGGACATTGGCCAATATTTCGCAATATAACGGCGACCCGAAACGTTTGCTTATTGCTGGGCATTCGGCGGGCGCACATTTGGCAGCCATGTGCTTGCAGACACGCTGGGCCGAAAATTATGGACTTGATGCGCAACCCATACGCGCCGCCTTGTTGATCAGCGGGATCTACGACATAGCTCCACTGCGTTACAGCTACCTTCAGCCGCTGATCCAACTGGATGAAGGCATTGTACGAAGGAATTCGCCCATGTTTGGCATGCGCCATTCGGATACGAAGGTATTATTGACTTGGGGAGGCAAAGAAAGCACCGAATTCTCGCGACAATCAAGAGAGTATTGCTCGCGGTGGCAGCAGATGGGTAACGCTGCTGAGCTGTTGGAGCAGAGGAAATGTGATCATTTTACAGTGATCCATGGGTTCGAGAATGCCGACAGCGAGCTATGTAGATGGCTGCTGAATGAGGCCTGATTGTCAGCTATTGAGGATTGGTGTCTTCATAACCGCAGGGTGTTCTAGGGAGGATGAGCATACCAAACACTGATTTCAAGAAGCTCCGGGTGTCGAACCATCAGCCTTTTCCCTAGGTCACCACGCAAGTACAAGAAGCGAGCATGCTCCTTCGCAAACGGATTCCGAGACCCGTGCGCCGAAAAAAATGCGGGCACCATGACGGCGCCATAGGTAACCTCGCCGGAAGTTCTCGTCCAGGATTTCACCCTCGACACGCCCTGTAGCTTTTAAGGCCTGCAATTGCGTCCGTTCTGATTCGTAGTCGAAGGCATAGATAGTTACACAGAATTGGCCATAGACGCTGGTGAATACAACATCACGGGGTGTCCATTTGCGACCATGGGTATCGATGGCAATCTCAATCATCTTGACTCCTACTGGGTGCGATGCACTTACGCCTTTTGTTCAGCATAAAGCTTGCCACCTGCCTCTTGGAGGGGTACCGCGCTATGGACACGAATTATTGCCTCTTCAGATAGACCGACTACAAGAAAGGGGCGATGATTAGCCAGCTGGCGCGGCAAGGGGCCTGCCGCCAGGAAATAGGCATGGAAGATGCTGGTTTCTGGTGTCGTTTCTAAACCGATATGAGGAGCTGACTCATGACACACACAAGCGGTTCGGCGAAGATAAAAGATTGGCCGCGGGAGTCCAGGGAAGCCGCGCAGCTTGTGCTGGACAAGTATGGCGAACCGGACGAGGAAACACTTACAGAACTGATTTGGCATCGGCCCGGGCCATGGAAGCGGATTATTGCTACGAAAGCCTTTTATGAACACAATTTTCCGACAGCGCATATAGATTGCGTTGAATCCGTCATTGACTATCGTGTTCCCGTTGACAAGTGCGACGAGCTAGCCCGATTTGATGGCAGTGTGATCGTCGAGCGAACAGCTGGCGAGGTGTCTGCCCGCTGTCATGACGAAGAGGCCAATTTTCTGGCATTGAATCTGATGCACGACATCGTCACCGGAGCCAAAACCGTCGAGGAGGCGCGAGCCTACTACGGCAAGGAATTTCTTGATTATCGACGTAGAAAGCCCACTCCCTACATGGACGGGCTGAAATTCACGCCCTGCGGCAAGCCGACCGCGGATCCGGACGAGGCCATCCTGACCGTGGATCAACTGGAAAAAGCGAAGCAAGAGGGCCGGCGGTGACTGTGGAAGACGGGCTTACGCCTTGCCACGCGTCATCTTTTCTTTATGCAACCTGAGAGGAGTGTCGTCCGCCGGTTTAAACGTTGACGAAGATGCACCCTCTGGGTTGGGGTTGCCATCAAACTGTGTGGCTTTTTGGCCTTTGGCCTCCTGACGGCTATGGCGGGCGTTATTGGCATTTGCTTCTTCGGTTGCTGACTGTGGGCCCTGCTCGGGGCCCATGCCTTTTTCATGGCGGGTCAGCTTATCTTCCCTGGCGGCTTTGTGCGCGGACGTATCGGTTTGCTTCATGGCTGGCTCCTTGTGAATACACAATATTCAGCAAGTCTCGGGCCTGCGCCGGCCAGTCTGATGGAGCCGTGGATCCACGGGCTATGGACGATCATGAACCAAGTGTTGCCAGGCAGCAGGCTTCACGTTGCGGGTAATGATGTCTGCCCCCCCGATGATGAACAGCAGGCTGAGGGTAAAAAGACCGACGACAGCGATGAGCCGAAGCAGCGGAATGCTTTGGCGCAGATGCATGAAGAACACCGCGACGAAAGCGGCCTTGGCAAGCGCTATGACTATGTTCAGCACAGCATTGGCGGCGCCAAGTGGTATGAGCGAGGTGGTAGTGGTAGCGGCTAGCAACAGCATAAGGCCGAGCCATACGAGTATGAGCGGCTTCATACCCGCCTCCGGGGGAGCGCCGTTCTGGCGATGGGTGGCGGCCGGATGGAGATGATAGTCATGACGCTCTCCCGGCCAGATAGAGCGCTGGAAACAGGAATATCCAGATCATATCGACAAAATGCCAGTAAAGCCCGGTTATCTCCAGCCTTCTCACCGCGCCATGCCCGGGTTCATGCGCAAGGTAGCGATGGCAATACAGCACCAGGGCAATGCCTATGATGAGGTGCAGCGCATGAAGCAGGGTGGAAAAGAAATAGATGAAATAGAAGAGCTGGGCTGCGGCGAGATCAATGGCGCCATCCATCTGAAAGGAGGGGCCCGGCACCAAATGTTCGTGCCAGTCTTGAAGATACTCATAGCTTTTGACGAGCAGAAACAGCAATCCCAGCAGTACCGCGGCATTGAGCGCGCGTCGGGCCTGTACGCGTGAACCGTTCTCGGCATACAGGAGTGCAGCGGCTACAGCCAGGCTGCTGGTGAGAAGCACCGCAGTGTTGAACGTGCCGCAGGCCAGGTCTGTGCTGCGGCTGGCAGCCTCGAAGGCCTGCGGCCATTCATATCGCCCATACATATAGGAAAAAAATATCGGACCGAAGAACATGATCTCCGATCCAAGGAATACCCACATGCCGATGCGGGCGCGGGCATCGATCTGGGCCTGGGGCGAGCAGGCGGTATTGTCTGTATTCATTCTTGAACCCCTTTTTCCGGGATATAGTCATAGGGTTCCGCAGCTCCGTTTGGAATTTGATCGAAATTATGCTGGGGTGGGGGCGAGGGCGTCGTCCATTCGAGGCCCGTGGCCTGCCAGGGGTTGTCTGAAGCGGGTTTTCCATGCCGGAGCGACCACAGCAGGTAGCCGATCGGCAGCAGATAGCCTATGGCCAGCACGGCGGCTCCGCTCGATGACAATATATTGAGTACCTGAAACTGCTCCGGATATGTGTGGTATCGCCGGGGCATGCCATCGTAGCCAAGCAGATACTGGGGAAAGAACGTGAGATTGAAGCCGGCAAAGATGATAAGGGCGGCTACCCGCGCCCAGGATTCTGCATACATGCGCCCTGTGATCTTAGGCCACCAATAATGTATTGCGCCCATATAGGCCATGACCGCACCACCCACCATGATGTAGTGGAAATGAGCCACGACGAAATAGGTGTCGGTGACATGCACATCTATTGAGAGCGAAGCCAGAAAGAGCCCCGTCAGGCCGCCTTGCAGAAACAGGATGACAAACCCCAGCGCATACAGCATGGGTGCGGTAAAGGTGATCGAAGCCTTGTAGAGAGTGGCAGTCCAGTTGAAGACCTTGATGGCCGAAGGCACTGCCACCATGAAACTCAGCACCGAGAACACCATGCTCGCGTATACCGATTGCCCACTGACGAACATATGGTGACCCCACACCAGAAAGCTGATGACGGCTATGCCAATAATGGCAAATGCCATGAACTTGTACCCAAAGACGCGTTTTCGAGCAAAGCAGGGGATGATTTCACTGGCCACGCCCATGGCAGGCAATATCATGATGTAGACAGCGGGATGAGAGTAGAACCAGAATAGATGCTGAAATAAAAGCGGATCGCCTCCCAACGCCGGGTTGAACAGACCGATCCCGAATACGCGTTCGGCGGCCAGAAGCAGCAGGGTGATAGCCAGTACGGGTGTTGCCAGGACCAGAATCACGCTGGTTGCATAAATGGCCCAGACGAACAGAGGCAGCTTGAACCAGCCCATGCCTGGGGCGCGCAGCGTATGAACAGTCACGATGAAGTTCAGGCCGGTCAGGATCGAGGAAAAACCTACCACCAGCACGCCGAGCAGGGTCAGAATCACGTGGGTGTTCGAGAATATGCTTGAGTAAGGGGTGTAGAAAGTCCATCCAGTGTCTACGCCACCAAGAAGCAGTGCGGCGATTGTGAACAGGCCGCCGCCTATATACAGATACCAGCTCAACAGGTTCAGGCGCGGAAAGGCAAGATCGCGCGCGCCTATCATCAACGGAAGAGCAAAATTCCCGAATACCGAAGGAATGGACGGGATGAGAAACATCCACACCATGATCACGCCATGCGCGGTGAACAGCCGGTTATAGGTATCGGCGTCAACAACATCGGCTGCGGGTGTAAGCAGCTCCATGCGTATCAGCCCGGCAGCCATCGCTCCGATGAAGAAAAAACTGGTGATTGACAGTGAATACAGGATGGCAATGCGCTTGTGGTCGTGACTGCTTATCCATGACCACAGCGAGTAGCCGTCGTGCAGATAGCTTGACGCGGTGGGCTTTCCGGAGCTGCGGACACCCATGTCGTCCGACGCGAAGGCTGTTCTGGAGGCTCGCGTAATCATGGACGGTCTCCCATGATCTGGCCGGGGCCGAGCGAGCGGATGTATTCGATGATGGCCATGATTTCCGCTTCATTGAGCTGCCCTTTGAACGATGGCATGATGGCCTCGTATCCGTTCACGATGTCTTTTTGGGGCTCCATAATGGAATCATGAACATAGGTTTCATCAGCAGTGATGCTGCTGCCGTCGGAAAGATGCACGCGCCGGCCTATCAGGCCGGAAAGCTCCGGCGCATGTACGGACGAGGCGGCGGCGTGGCAACCCATGCATCCATGGCGGCGAAACAGGGCATAGCCTCGTTCCGCAAGGCCCGGATGCAGGGCGCCGCGCTCTTCCCAGCGAGCATAGTCTTCGGGTTTCATGGCGATGATCCGTCCTTTCATTTCAGCGTGATCGGTCCCGCAGTATTCCGCGCATAACAGCAGATATTCTCCGGGGCGGTCAGCCTGGAACCAAAGGGTGCTGTAGCGGCCAGGCACGACATCCCGCTTGTTGCGAAACGCAGGGACAAAGAAACTATGGATAACGTCCTGTGATGCCATAAGCAGCTTGACTGGCGTGTCAATGGGAATATGCAGTTCATTGATTTCACGGCGGCCATTCATATGCTCAGCCTTCCACATCCACTGCCTGGCCACTATAAATACCTGCAAGGCATCTTTTGGCGCCTTTGCCTGCTGGACATAGTCATGCGCAGCCCAAACAAACAATGCAAGAAATACCAGCAAGGGTGCGATGGTCCAGACTGCCTCCAGGCCCCGGGCATGCGAGGGCGGATTGTCGCGATTGGCCCTGGAGTTTCTGCGATAGCGATAGCTGAAAATGACGATGATGATAATGAAGGTGGCGGCAATCAGCGTTGAGAACCCTACAAGGCAGAGATACAGCAGATCCGTGCCGCGCGCCGCAGCCGTTGCAGAAGGAGGAAGCAGCGTGAGTCCCTGGCTCATATCCGTTTTCCTCCCCGTCCCGGTGTTTGGCTCCGTCTGGAACCGCTCGGACAAGTCTTGTCTGCTTTGAGGCGTCGTGCCCGCCTGCGCACGAGCCATATGCCGCCAATCAGCAACAGGACGCTCAGCACGGCGAAAATTCTTATCCCGTTCATTACAGAGAGGGTGTAGCGGCCAGCCAACGGATCGTAATGGCTGCAGAGCAGCAATACCTGTTCTGTAATGCTGCCGACTGTTTCATTTGATGCATCGATCAGCGCCAGGCGAATGTCGCGGCGATCAAAGCGCACTCCTGAAAAGTAGCGCGAGACCCTGCCGTCCGGCGTCGCAATCAGAAAGCCGGCGGGATGGCTGAACTGGTCGCTTTTCTTGTCATATTCATACCGGAATCCGGCGGCCTGGGCGAGCGACAGAATCTGCTCATGCTTGCCGGTCAGAAGATGCAGGTCTGTGCTGCCGTCCGCATCCCCGCTTCCACTCTCGCCAGCGTTGTAGGCGACCAGCTTGCGATGCGCATCTTCCGGCGTTTCTCTGGGATCGATGCCGATTCCGACAATGGTGTGAGGTATGCCAGCATTCCGTACGCTCTGCAGTACGCCGTCCATGACAGTGCTGCATAAGCGTGGGCAATGGTAGTAACCAAAAACGAGGACAACGGGCGTATGCCCGAAATATTCGGACAATGTTCTTTGTTTGCCCCGGGCATCGACAAAAGCGGCTTGCAAAGGCAGGTCCTGGCCAAGCCTCTGCTGAAACCGGGGTGCTTCCTGCTTGCCGGAATTCTGCGTGGTCTCTGCCTCCGTGCCGCTCATTTCGACAGCCGGTTGTTTCGGTGAAGCTTTGCTTGCCAGCGCCATGGCGCGCATGGCTTCCTCGATCGGGATGCGGGCAAGCCGGGCTGCGGGATCTATCCATGCATAACTGGATGCGATTTTCTGCTTCTCTTTCAGATAGTTTTGCAGTACCGGTTGCGGGGCGGTCTCCAGGGGCGCGCTCGCCATCTGCCGCGCGCTGAACGACTGCTTGTTATCCTCATTCACGTGCCATAGGCGGCCGAGCGCCGCCACCGCAGCCAGAATCATCGCAATCGCAGCAAGCAGAAGTATAAGCAGAGGGGCGACGCGACGTATGGAAGCTTCTTCGTTGTAAGGCTTTTTCATGGCTCGCTTTCCAATTCACGCATGCTGTTACGGTCGCCTTGCGTCACCCGAGATCTGGGCGCCACAGATATGGCCATATAGCAGATCAGGGCTGCCATTCCGGCCAGTGCCAGGGGGGCCATCCACAGGGCATGCCAGCCAAGGCCTGGCACCGAAGGAAGAATCACCCATACGGATTCGAGCCAGCCGATGACGCACAATGCTGCCGCTACGGCGCGCAGGCGTCTGCAGTCTTGTTTCACGGATCTCAGAAGCAGCAACAGCAGCGGCACGCAGAAACCCGCGCATGCCAGAAAGATGCCCAGCCATGCCCAGCCGGACTGCATGCGCGGCACATACCATGCAATTTCATTGGGCAGGTTTTCTGCCCAGATGATCAGAAACTGCACAAATGCGAGGTAGGCCCACATCATGACGTACATGAGAAGCAGATTGCCCCAGTCTCGCCCCAACTGCCCTGGAAAGGTCGAAGAGGGCGTAGCGCCGGCATCGCTGGCCATTCCTCCCCGATCAGCATGGCGTCGAGGCTGCCATCGATGTGGTGCGGCACCGAGCGCTACCGCCAGCGCAAAACCCAGTTTCATCTGCATGGTGAGCGCAATCAGCCCAAACCCGCTCGAATGCCATTGAGGCATCAGCGACAGAATGAGATCCACGCCTGCGAGCGTAATGGTCAGCCCGTATATGATCAAGCCGACGGCGCTGAGGCCCTTGCGTTGCCTGCTGGGTATGATGCTCAGCAACTGCCACAGTGCGCCATAGGCAAGCAGGCGTGCTGTAACAAAAGCAGGCGAGAGCCAGCGCGCCTGAAATGCGGGGTAGCGGGAATGAGGCGTCCAGCCAGGATCTGACCAGGGGTAGAACAGCCAGCAAGCGGCTATCAGCGGCAGCATAAGCGCCAGAAGCATCGGCAGGCCAGCCATGGCGCGGCGCCATATGGGGCGAAGTGGCAGCCCCCACGCACCGCCCGTAAGATCGTGCAGCCACAGGTTCATCTGTGATCCGAGGACGGCGCCCGCGCAGGTCCACCATGCTGAGAGCCAGCAGGCGAAAAAGGCTTGCCTGTCCAGCAGGACGGAAAGGCAGAACAGCACGATGGCGAGAGCTCCCATTGCCAGGATGTATCCGCTGCGGGACGCGAAGGATCTTGTCATGGCATACCTTCCGTGCCCGGCGTCCTGCTGTTCGCGGCGGCTTTGCCGCCAGTGGCCGCATTGACCGGAATGCCAGGCTTGCTCTTGCGCGTGCCGGATGATGTGCGAGGTGTAACGCCCGCCGAGGCTGATAGGGCCCGGTAGGCTTTGCCGGCAATTTCGTCAGGAAGCTGGTCTATCTGCGCATGCTGGCTCAACTGCAGGGCCCGTACATAGGCAACGATAGCCCAGCGGTCGGCGGGTGTAACGCGGTCGGCATATGAGGCCATGACCCCGTAGCCATTGGTCATCACGTCAAAGATATAGCGGTCGGACACATGACGCAGCCTGTCGCTGTGGTAGGTAGGCGGCGAAGGAAAACCTCGCCGGGCCACCCGGCCATCACCATCCCCCAGCGGGCTGTGGCAGGGCATGCAGTAGATATCAAAGCGCTCCCTGCCGCGAACAAGCAAAGCCATATCGACAGGGTAAGGCTGCTCCTGCGACGATGCGGTTCGCCGGCTTTGCCGGGCTTGCTCGGCGCCCTGGCGCCCACTGGAAGAGCCCGCGAGGGAGCCCCGCGCATATATCACCGTGCCTTCGGGCGGCGTGCGTGAGGCGGCGCCGTCGGAGAACAGCTCGCTGGCGCCATAGGCTTTGCCACGCGGCTGGTCATACATGTCTTGCATTGCGCGCTCGCAGGCGGAGAGCGGGAGGAGCAGCGGCAATGACAGCATGATCGCGGCGATCTGTCTCACGGCCGTATCTCATCTGTATCGACGGCGCCAAGTTGCGACAGTGCCTGGCGATAATATGCAACATCGAAGCGTTGCGTCGGATCTCCCTGAGGCCGAATGCAGAGAAAGTACCGATCACGACTGGCAAGGTCGAAGCAAGGTGTATTGAAGACAGGGTGGTACAGGCGAGGCAGACCGTTCAAAAACAGCATGCCAAATACCGCAGCCAGCGCGGCCCCCAGTATGGCCATCTCGAAAGTGACAGGTATGAACATGGGCCAGCTGTTAAGTGGCCGTCCGCCAATGTTCTGAGGAAATGACACGACGGTGGCATACCATTGCATGAAATAGCCTCCCAGCGCTCCCAGCATGCCGCCTATCAACGTCAGCCGGGGAATTCGGCTGGGAGGCAGATCCAGGGCCTCGGCCAGGCCCTCCACAGCGTAAGGGGTGTATACTTCGAGCCGTATATGCGGATCCGTGCGACGCATGGCCAGAATGGCGTCGAGCAGATCATCAGGGGTTGAAAAGCGTCCCATGACGCCGTAGATACCGGGTTTCATGACGCATTCTCCTCCGCGGTTTCCTGCACGAGACCACGCATTTCAGCCATGGAAATCATGGGCAGGTAGCGAATGAACATGAGAAACAGCCAGACGAACAGTGCGATCGAGCACAGCAGAAAGATCCAGTCCCAGAACGAGGGGACGAACAGGCCCCATGATGAGGGCAGATAGTCCTGATGCAGGCTTTGCACAACGATGAGAAATCGCTCCATCCACATGCCTATGTTGATCAGCAGGCTCACTATCAGAAGGATGGACACCTTGCGTCGAACGCCGCGCCACCAGAGTGCCTGAGGTACGAGGACGTTGCAGAAGATGTAAGACCAGTAGACCGGGGCATAGATGCCGGTGAAGCGGTCTTCCGTCATGTGAATTTCATAGGGATCGCCGCTGTAGTAAGCAGTGAAAATCTCTGACAGATAGCCATATGCGACGATAAGGCTGCAAGCCAGTATGACTTTGGCGGCAAGGTCAAGATGCCGCAGTGTGATGAAGCCCTGCAGGTTGAAGTAATGTCGCAGCGGGATGGCGAGCGTAATGACCATGGCGAAGCCTGAAAAGAGAGCGCCAGCGACAAAGTAGGGTGGAAAAATGGTCGAGTGATACCCGGGCGTGTTGCCTATGGAGAAATCCAGAGACACCACGGTATGGACAGATACGACAAGCGGTGTGGCCAAGCCTGCAAGCAACAAGTAGGCGGTTTCGTAACGATGCCAGTGATGAGCGTCGCCACGCCATCCCAGTGCAAAAAGGCCATAGGCGAGCTGCTTGCCGCGGGTTCTGGCTTTGTCGCGCAATGAGGCCAGATCGGGAATCAGACCGACATACCAGAACAGCAGAGACACCAGCAGATAAGTGGAAATTGCGAATATGTCCCATACCAGCGGGCTGCGCCACTGCGGCCACAGCTCCATGCGATTCGGATAGGGCATCAGCCAATAGGCAAACCAGGGCCGGCCCAGATGCAGAATAGGGAAGATGCCCGCGATGCCCGCCGCAAACAGAGTCATGGCCTCGGCATATCGATTGATGGAGGTACGCCAGCGCTGGCGCAGCAACAGCAGGATGGCCGATATAAAAGTGCCGGCGTGGCCTATCCCTATCCACCATACAAAGTTGCCCAAGGCAAATCCCCAGGCTACCGGGATGTTCACACCGAACAGCCCGACGCCGCGCATGAATAGCCATGTGCTGGAAGCAAGAAAGACCAGAACACCGGAAAATGTGAGCAGGATGGCCGTGCGCCAGCGCCAATGCTCGCTCCAGCCTCGCGTCCAGGGGCCGCCTCGCCCCAGCACGATGCCAGAGATCTTGTCTGTCACGCTGCCTGGCGTCCATCCCGCACTCAAAACGCTCGTGCCGGGAGAATCCGCTGTTTCTGTCTTGCGCTCAGTCATCGTCCTCCTCCAGGCGGGCTGCGGGGTCATCGAGGCGAGCCAGATAGGTGGTGCGCGGCCGGGTGTTCAGTTCTTCCAGCACGGCATAATTGCGTGGCGATGCTTTACTGCGGCTTACTTCGCTGTCGGGGTCGTTGGTGTCTCCAAAAACGATTGCGTTGGTTGGGCAGGTTGCCTGACAGGCGGTCACAATATCGCCATCCCTGATGGGGCGGCCCGCTTTTTGTGCCTGGATTCGGGCATGAGAGATGCGCTGCAGGCAATAAGTGCATTTTTCCATCACACCGCGCTGGCGCACCGTAACGTCCGGGTTGGCGTGAGCGGCGGCGCTGGGATCGTTGCGGGAAAACTGGAAAAAATTGAAATGCCTGACCTTGTAGGGACAGTTATTGGAACAGAAGCGCGTGCCGACGCATCGGTTGTACACCTGGATGTTCAGCCCCTCACTGTCGTGCATCGTCGCACCGACGGGGCACACGATCTCGCAGGGAGCGTTCTCGCAATGCTGGCAGGCCATGGGCTGAAACTGTGTACGGTTTCCTGACTGCTCTCGATACAGATCTATGCGTATCCAGTGCATTTCCCGGCCCATGGCTACCTGCTCCGGTCCGACCACGGGAATGTTGTTTTCCGCCTGGCAGGCGATGGCGCAGGCATTGCAGCCTATGCACGCATCTAGATCTACCGTCATGCCCCATGCATAGCTGCTGTATTCATGCCCCGGGTACAGCGAGGGCGTTTCGTTTTCACCGCTGCGCGCGCGGGCTCTGGCAGGCTCGGAAACACGAGAGCTGTTTGACGGCGCGCTGTCGCGCCGCGTCTCGACGTTGCGTACCGGCTCGCGGCCCTGGGTGTGCAGCTCATGCTGTGTCACCGCGAAGTCATGGCGCTGCCCAGTGCGTCGCATCGTAACGGAGAATGTCCGTAAGGCGAGGCCGCCGTTTACGCCCTGTAGCGCAAAGACGTCGAAGCCGTGCCCTTGTGCCGTATTCCCGGCATGCGACCGCCCATAGCCCAAAGGCAGCGTGATCACGCCATTTGCCTGGCCGGGCATGATCCAAATCGGCGCCAGAATGCCTGTATCGTCGTCCGCCGTCGACAATGAGACAATGTCGCCGTTACACAGGGCATGCTGCCTGGCGCTGGCCGGGCTGATCAATGCGGCGTTGTCCCAGGTAATCTTGCTGTAGGGGCGAGGCAGCTCCTGTAGCCACGCGTTATTGGCAAATTCCCCGGCGACAAGATTGCTGTCATTCGCCAGCACGGCAGTTATCCCGATTGTTGCGGACGAGGGCTTTGCCGCTGATGGCGTCATGACGCCGGGCGGGTTTGGCGGCCTTGCATCAGGCTGGGCGCCTGATTCTGCTTTCAGCGCATCAAATGCTCCCTGCAGAGGATGCAGCGTGTGCAGCTTGTCATGGGAGGCGATTACGCCGCAGCTGAGCGCAGCCTGCCATTGCTGCTCGAATTCAGCTTCGCCCCGGGCCTGCCAGAATTCCTGCCATGTTGCCCGCGTCGTGGCATGGGCGCTTGCTGTCTGTCCGCTGGCAAGGACGCTCATCAGTTCATGAGACGAGTAGGCCCCATAGAGCGGTGCGATCACAGGTTGCACGATACTCGCGATGCCGTCATGGCTGTATGCATCGCTCCAGGACTCGAGTTCATGGGTTTGCGGAACGTGCCACGTGGCCCGGCGCCCGGTCTCGTCATAATACAGCCCCGTATGAATCGAGCAGGGTACATGTTCCAGTGCCGGCGCGAAAGCAAGCATGCCAGGCGCATCGTAGACCGGGTTGACGTTCACCATGACCAGCGTGCTGACCTGATCATTGCGCATAGCTTCCGTAAGCTCGGGAAGGCTTGCCGGACGGCGCGGCCTCGCGGTCTGGCTCCCGCTGCCCGGGGCTTTCCCCGGCTGTTGCGCAGCATACTGTTCCAGCGCATACACGGTCTTGCCCAGATTCCCCAGCATCGTGTTTATATGCCAGACCAGTACATGGGCCCGCAACGACAGGCTGTGACCTGCCGCCACGACGCATGCGCCTCGAGCTCTTAGCAACTGCCGGTACAGTCGGTTCAGCCATGAAGACGATTTCAGCGAGGCTCCACCATTCGATAGCGCGGCTGCACCATTCGATAGCGCGGCCGCCATCATTTCCAGCATGTTTTCCATCTCGCCCGGCGACATGGCCTGGCGGCTGTCTGCAAGTGAACCGCACAAGTTAGGGGAGCTTTCCAGTGCATACATGCGGGCGCGCGGATTGCGCCGGCGCGCAGCCAAGAAGTCATGTGCATTGCGCACACCGTCGGCCGAAGGGCCGAACAGATCGGCGTCGACGCTCAGCACCACCGCAGCCTGTTCAAGATGGTAGAGAGTGCGGGCGGGCACGCCGAACACCTGAAGTGCGGCGGCTGCGCGTGCGTCGCTGTCCGCAGGGTCATGCATATGCCATTGAGCGTTGGGAAATCGCATCAGCATCGCATTGATTTGCGAAAGCAGCGTGGGCGAAGATACCGGCCCGGTCAGCAGACGCAAGCCTCTCCCCCCGGTCTGACTTTCTTCATCCAGGCGCTGGATCAGCATGGACAGCATAGCCTCTCTGGTCGAGATCTCTTGCCTGTGCATGATGGTATGAGATCGTTCCGGATCCCAAAGGGTCAGGATGGCAGCCTGTGTCTGGGCATCGGCTGCGCCCAGGCTGGCAGGGTGAGCTGTATTGCCTTCAATCTTGATGGGCCGCCCTGATTCGGTTTCCACAAGAACACCTATGCCGAACCCGTTGCGCAGCAGTGTGCTCGCATAGAAAACCGGATCGCCTGGAACCATGCCTTCAGGCATGTTCACATAGGGCATGATTTTCTCCGGCGGCGCCTGGGTGCAGCCCGTTCCCGCCAGAGCCGTCGAGGCCGCCATCAGCTTGAGCAAGCGCCGGCGGTGAGGGTTGGCCGGCAGATCCTGCAATGTGGTCTCATGAAAGCGAACGGCAGGCGGATGTCTCATAAAGTTTCCTTTCTACCGGTGACAGGTTGAGCAATCGGTCAGGCGCTGGGTATTCTCCAGCTGAAGCATATGCAGCAGTTGCCTGCGCTCGTCCTCGCTGAGCGCGGGCAGAGTGCCCATCCGCGTGACATGACTGGGCGAAACGACTTTCCCTGTGGGATCGCGATGGCATCCAATGCACCACTGCATATCAAGTGATTCATTGCGCACCAGGATGGGCATCTGGTCCACCCGCCCGTGGCAGGTCACACAGGCAACGCCTTTTTTGACGTGAACGCTGTGATTGAAGAACACGAAGTCGGGTAAGTCGTACACACGGTTCCACTGTATCGGCTTGCCGGTGCGCATGCTTTCATGCAAGGGGCCAAGCGCAGGAGCGTCACGAAAAAGCTGTGAGTGGCAGCTCAGGCAGATGCCGGTGGAAGGCATTCCGGCCGATGCGGATGTTTCCACCGAGGTATGACAGTACCGGCAATCAATGCCGTCGTCGCCAACATGGTGTTTGTGGCTGAACGGTATAGGCTGCGGCACCGCTACGCCCGGCTCCACCGGTGAGGTTGTGCGCCACACCATGCCAGCGATGGTTAACAGCACAAGCCCGACCGGCACGAGCAAGATCAGCTTGATCAGCAGTACCTGAGATCGCTCCAGAAGTTGGGCCATGGGGGCGTCTCAGGGAAGAGCATGCGTAATCATGCGCTTGAAGCGCGGCCCGTATTTGTGGACATCCTTGCGCACCTCGGCAACATCGTTGGCACTGACGGGTGGCGCCCGGTTGCCCCAACTGTTGCGCACATAGGTCAGTACGTCAGCGACTTGCTGGTCATTCAGCTTCCAGTCAAAAGCCGGCATGGCCAGGCCGGTGGGCAGAGAGGGCGGATCAGCCATGTGGTCCCCGGCGAGGACAACCTGTATGAGCGTCTGCGCATTCTCGGCCTGTATCGGCGGGCTGCCTGCCAGCGGCGGAAATGCTTCGTCCTGGCCCTTGCCATCGGCCATATGGCAGCCTATGCATTGGTCTACATACAGGCCTTTTCCTCGCGCCATTGCTTGATCGTCAATATCTTCGGGCGCAGTGGTGGGGGCCTGGTGAGCCGGAATACTCTTTAGATAGGTGGCCACCGCAGCCAAATCCGCATCACTGAGATGCTGCGTAGAGTTCATCACGACCTCGGTCATGGGGCCCGTGCTGGCAGTGTCCTTGTTGGCGCCAGTCTTGAGGTATTGGGCAATGTCCTTGATGGTCCAGCTGCCGAGCCCGTCGCGCTCATGGCCGGTCAGGCTGGGCGCGAACCAGCCTTCGCCGGCATCTCCGCCCTGCAGTGCCTTGTCCTTGTCGGACGCGCCCAATACATTTTTTGGGGTATGGCAGGCGGCGCAGTGTCCCACGCCGTTTACCAGATACGCGCCGCGGTTCCATGTCATGGACTCGTCTTGTCTGGGTGTGTATTCCCCTTCGTCGAAAAAGAGCAGATTCCAGCCCGCCATGAACTGACGCCATCCCAGCGGCCAGATAAGATCGTTCTCAGGCGGTATGGCGCGCACCGGCTCCAGCGTGTCAAGGTAAGCCTTCAGGTCATTGATATCTTCGCGCGTCATCTTGGTAAACCAGGGATACGGACAGGCAGGGTAGAGGTACTGGCCGTCTTTGCGTCTTCCACTGTGCATGGAACGATAGAAATCGTCGCCGGTCCAGTTGCCTATTCCGGTCACGACATCGGGCGTGATGTTGCTGGAGTAAATGGTGCCGAAGGGCGTTTCCACCGGATAGCCGCCGGCGAAAGGCTTGCCGCCCTTGACGGTGTGACAGGAAATGCAGTCTCCCGCTTGCGCCAGGTAGCGCCCGCGCTGGATATTGTTGAAGTCATTGCCTTGCGAATGGGCGATCCCACAGCCCAGAAATGCCAGGGCCGATGCCATCGGTATCCACAGGAATTTGAGTGTATGCATGATGTCTCCCGGGTCAGATCCGGACCAAAGGGCCGGGATTCTTCAGATACATCTTGCGTATCGCATCCGCAGCCCAGAAGGCGAGCGCGCCTACGGTTCCAGTGGGGTTGTAGCCGGCGTTCTGGGGGAAATTGCAGGCCCCCACAACGAATACATTGGGCACATCCCATGTTTGCAGATAGCGGTTTACAACGCTGGTGCGCGGGTCATCTCCCATGACCGCACCTCCCGTGTTGTGCGTGGTCTGATAAGGAACAATGCTGTAAGGAGGCTTGCGTTTTTTGACGTTCATGGCGCGTGGCTTCATGGCCTTGCCTATGCTTTCCGCCTTTCCCGTCAGGAAATCCGACATCTTGTAGTCGTTTTCGTGGAAGTCGAAAGTCAAACGCAGCATCGGGTTGCCATAGATGTCCTTATACGTGGGATCCAGATCGAGATAGGCCTCGCGATGGCTCGCCACGCTTCCATGGGTTGAAATGGATGCGCTCTTGAGATAGTTTTCCGCCATGGATTTTTTCCAGCCCTCGCCCCACTTGGGCGCTTCCTTGGGCAGATGGTGCTGAAGTATGGGGCGCCCGCCCGTGGTCCAAAGAGCGATGTAGCCGCCGCCGATAAAGCCTTCAGGGCCATGATCAAAGTTGTCGGTATTGAAATCGTCTATCGCCTGCCCGAGCGCGCCTGCTCCCATGTATGGGTTCATCAATTCATCGACAAACACCTCTACCGAGGACGTTATCTGGTAAGCGTAGTTGCGGCCCGTTACGCCGGTTCCGGTGACGGGATCGTACGGTCTGCCTATGCCGGACAGCAGCAGAAGGTGAACGTTATGGTGGGCAAAGGCGCACAGGATGACGAGCTCGGAAGGCTGCTCGAACTCGCGGCCCTCCAGGTCGCGATACATGACGCCCTTTGCTTTATTCCCCGTGTTGTCCAGCAATACACGAGTCACATCACAGCCTGTGCGATACGAGAAATTGTCCTTTTTCAGCAGTACGGGCAGTATCGTCGACTGCGGCGAGGCCTTGGAGTTGTTGCCGCACCCGAACCATTCGCAGAAACCGCAGTAGGTACACTGCCCCATCTGGACGCCAAGAGGGTTTCGGTAAGGCCTCGAGGTGTTGGCAGCGGGCGCCGCGAAGGGATGGTATCCCAGCTCGCGCGCGGCCTTGTCGAACATCAGGGAGCCCGCGCTGCGATCCAGCGGTGGCAGCGGATAGTCTCGGCTGCGGTCGCCTTCGAAGGGGTTCCCGTGCTTTCGCCTTTCGCCTGCGACGTTGGCTGCGGCGCCCGATACTCCGCACAGGTACTCGAAGCGGTCATAGCAAGGCTCAAGGTCATCGTAAGTGATGCCCCAATCCTGGATCGTAAGATCTTCGGGAATGAAATCAGCGCCATACCGCTGCTCCGTATGAGAACGCAATACGAAGTCATCGGGCAGAAAGCGCCAGGTCTGGCCATTCCAATGCACGCCGGCGCCACCTACGCCTGCGCCCGGACGAAAGGACCCAAGCTGCCTCATGGGCAACGCTGTCTGGCTGCGGGTATTTCGAAAACTGAGTGTTTCGCGCACTGGCGCCTGGAACAGGCCATTGCGTACGGCATACTTGAGCTCGTCCTGGATATGCGTCGTTGCAAAGTCTGGAACGGTTGCCCTGTCCACGCCGCGTTCGAGAGCCAGTACCTGCAGTCCTTCCTCCGTCAGCTCCTGGGCAATGATCGATGCCGTCCAGCCGAACCCAACCAATACGACATCAACGGGTTTCAGTGTTGTTGCCATCGTTATTCCTTTAAACTTCGACGCGCATTCTGGTGCCGTCGCGTCCCATAATGCCGACAGGCGGCAGGGGGTAAGGCTTTCCATACTGGGTGATCTCAGCGACATAGTTGTATCGCGGCCCAGGGAAGCCAATCAGCTTCCAGCCGGCAAAATTGCGGTTGCCGCCATACATGGGGTCGGAGAGAAAGCCTTCCTGCGTGTTCTGCCACAGAACTTCGAAGAAAGCCTGGGCTGGAAAGTCCCTCAGCTCGATCTTGTTATCGTCCATGTCGTGCAGAAGCCTATCCTGCTGCTCTTGCGTCAGCGCTGCATACACTTTCCCGTCAAACTGTTTGCGGCAGTAGTCGTCGATATCGGCGATTGCCTTGCGGTAAAGCTGGGCCGGAGTTTCCTTGAGCTGGTATCCCTGCTGTTCAGTGCCCGATGCCCACGGACCTTCCATATATCGCCGGTCTGCGCGGCCATACGGGCCGGCAAGCTGAAGATCAATAAAAAAGGGAACATTGGCCTCAATTGCGCCCGGGCTATCCCTGTCGCCAGGAATCAGGCGAGCGACAGCTGCCTCGATGAATCGTTGCTCGGCAGAGGAAAAGAATGTCCTGGCGACTTTGGCGGGGCCAGGCTTGTCGCTGCCACAGGCAGGCAGCGCCATAAGAACCGGCAGGCTCAGCGCGGCCTGAACAAATCTTCGTCGAGACATTCCACACAGGTGCTCTGCGAAACAAGCCTGTTCTTGCGAGGGCATATTCGTGTCCGCGTCCCAACAGGAGTCGGATGGGTGCGGGCGGTGTCGTATTGTCTCCATTTTTACGTCCTGTAAGCAGTGTTTCGCTTGGCTCAGCAAAGGCTGTTCCTGGGCTTGCGCCCACAGGCTCGGCTTCAGGCATTGTCTTTTTTACTTCTGCGTCCAATATTTACTGTTTCAGGGATATGTCAGCTTGTGGCGCGGTATCACGAAGCGTATGCGCTTCTTCCGTTCGGCCTTGCGCCTGCCGATAGCGGCGCGGCGTCTGGGGCTTGACGGACACTGATATGACTTCCGGGTGTGCGCGGCTGATGCGGCGCTCCAGTTCGATGACAGCCTGTTCTATTTCCGGGGTGTGCAGAGCGTCTTCGAACTCTATGCTCATCGCGGCGACGATTTCGCCGGGAGATACATGAACGGTCAGAACACCGTTGGCCCGCACGACACCGTGAACACTGCCTGATATTTGCAGCATGGATGTACGCGTCTTCCGGTCTGCCGCCTCGCCTATCAACAGACCCTTGGTTTCACGGGCCAGCAGCATGGCCGTCAAAGCCAGCGTGGCGCCTATGCACAGTGATGCAATGCCGTCCAGCTCAGGCCGCTGGAGCGTCACCGAATAATGAACGCCCAGAAACGCGATCAGTATGCCGGCCAATGCCGCACTGTCCTCAAGCAGCACGATGAAGGTAGGAGGATCCTTGCTGTGCACGACGAGCCTGAATACTTCCGCATAGGGCCGTCCCTTTCGGAACTTGTGCAAGGTGTACACCCATGAGACCCCTTCGAACACGGCCGCCAGCGCAAGTACGATATACGTCACGTGGGCGTCCCTGACAGGCTCGGGGTGCATGATGTGGGTGACGCCTTCATAGAAAGATGCGCCAGCGCCCGCAGTGAAGATCAGCAGGGCGACAACAAAGCTCCAGAAATAGATTTCCCGTCCATAGCCCAGCGGGTGTTCATCATCTGGTCTGGCGTCGGCGCGATGCAGGCCGTATAGCAGCAGTATTTCGTTGGTGATGTCGACAACGGAGTGAAAGCCCTCACTGAGCATGGCCGAGCTGCCCGTGATGGCGGCAGCTGAAAACTTGCTGACAGCCACGAGGGCATTCCCGACGAGTGCCACGTATACGATTCGCGAAGCGTGGCCATTCTTTTTCGCTGTAATACGAGCCATGCGTTCTCCCTGGACAATCAGAGGGAATCCTCACGCGGATCTTGTTTCCCGGAAGAAGCGCAGATGCATACGGAGGAAGGGCCGACCAGTCCAGCGGACGAGCCTCCAAGATTGATGGGCAGTCAGTATGTCATTTCGCATCTTGCTGCGTGTTCAGTGCCTGGGCCATTTTCAGATGCTCCCGAAGTGTTGGAAGCGTCTTGTCGATCATTGCTTTCACATCGGGATCATCGGCCTCGGAGCTTGCCTGTTCAAACATCTCGACCGTTTTTTCATGTGCCGCCACGCCGATACGATTGACATACATTGCATCGAATGCGCCGCCGGACAAGGCCTTCAATGCCGCCGCCTCGCCCTTTTGCGCGGCTGAGGGCCCTTCAGGCGGGTTATAGCCTTTTGTACTGGCCAGGGCGCTGGCCTCCTTAGCCATCTTTCCATGGTCGTTGATCATCGTTTGCGCAAACTCCTTTACCTCGCTGCTGCTTCCTTTTTGCAGAGCCAGCTTGCTCGCCTCAATTTCGGCATAGCTTCCCTGAATCGCGTTTTCCATGAAGTTCTGGTCGTGCTGAGACAGCGCCCCTGCCTGCTGTCCCCACGCCTGGAACGAGAGCGCTGACATCGCGGCACTTAACACGATGAGGGCTATTCGGATAGTGTTCATGATGACTCCTGTGACTGTTTGGCGCCAAATGGCAGCCTCTTCGCAGCAATCACCATGCCAAGTTGTCGCGGCAGGCGTCGTGCCCCACGGTATTCACGCGCTCGGTTGGTCGACAGCTTTGAATGCGCTATCCGAATGGTAGCGCCGCAATGCGCGCATTGCGGCGTTCGAATCATTGGGCATGGGCTCGAGAAGAGCGGACTATCCAGGGCTTCCGGTGACAGGCAACACGATGCCTGTCACGTAGCTGGAGCATATGGGTGATGCCAGGAACACATATGCTGGAGAAAGCTCCTCGGGCTGGCCTGGGCGCCCCATTGCTGTGCTCTTGCCGAAAGATTTGATTTTCTCGGCAGGCTGATCCGCCGGGTTCAGGGGAGTCCATATCGGGCCTGGCGCTACCGCATTGACTCGGATGCCTTTCTTGACGAGGTTGGCCGCCAGGGATTTGGTAAATGCATGGATGGCGCCCTTGGTGCTGGAGTAGTCCAGCAGTGTCCCATTGCCGTGAAGGCCGGTCACGGAGCCGGTATTGATGATGCTGCAGCCTTCTTTCAGATGAGGGACGGCCGCGCGGGCCATGTAGAAGTAGCCGTAGACGTTTGTGCGTATCGTTTGGTCAAGGCGATCGTCTGTGATGTCTTCAATTGTCTCTGCGTGCTCTTGGAAGGCCGCATTGTTGACCAGCACATCCAGCCGGCCAAATTCCTGCACAGTTTTCTGCACCGCCTCCCTGCAGAATTCAGGATTCTTTACATCTCCGGAAATGAGCACGCACTTTCCGCCTTCGGCTTCTACTGCTTGCTTCGTGTCCTGTGCGTCCGCATGCTCTTCGAGATAGACGATGGCAACATTCGCGCCTTCGCGCGCAAAAAGTACTGCCACCGCGCGGCCTATTCCGGAATCCCCGCCAGTGATAATGGTCGAAAAGCCTTGCAGTTTGCCGCTGCCCTTATAGTTTGGTGCCAGGAACTGCGGCTGCAGGTCCATATCTTTTTCCATGCCTGGCTTATCGAGATGCTGCCCGGGCATGGGCGGCTCGGGATGTTTGCGTTCCCCTGCCTGCGCCGCTTCTTTGCGCTCAGCATTCACGGAGGGCTTTGCGGCATCTTTCTGGTCTTGCTGATGCTGGATGGTGCGTTGTCTGTCGGCTGTATGCCCAGCCTCATCGTTGCGGGATGGGTTATCTGAAGTCATCTGAATCTCCTCTGAAACTCGAAGTGCCGGCACTGGACAAGGCTGGTCATGCTTTCTACGAATAGGCGGGCATCACCCTGCCCACCATTGTTTGATAGTTTCGCGCAGTGCTGCCGGGCCTGAGGCGCCTTCTTTCGCAAGCGCCTGGATATACGCTTTGGCCTGCTTGACTGAAATATGCGGCGGTATAGGCGGCACCTCAGGGTCGGTGACCATTTCCAGTATGGTGGGACGGTCGCTTGCAATGGCTGTTTCCCAGCTCCCGGCTATCTGGTCAGCGCTGTCGACACGAATACCCTTCAGGCCCAGTAGCTCGGCGTATGCGGCATAGGGAAATGGCGGCAGCAGTTGCGAATCGTTAAAGCGCGGATCGCCGCCCAGTACACGTTGCTCCCATGTCACCTCATTAAGATCGCCGTTGTTGAGAACCATGACGATAAAGGTCGTGTTGGTCCAGTCTTTCCATCTCGCCGCGAGGGTGATCAATCCATTCAGCCCGTTCATCTGCATGGCGCCGTCGCCAACCAGGGCAATGACGGGACGGTCAGGATGAGCCATCTTTGCCGAGATGGCGTAGGGAACTGCGCAGCCCATGGTTGCAAGACCGCCTGAAAGCGAGCCAGTCATTCCCTCCCGCATTTTCAGGTCTCGCGCATACCAGTTTGCCGCGGAGCCAGAATCGCAAGTGATAATGCTGCGGTCGGGCAGTTGCGCGGAAAGTTCCCAGAAGACGCGCTGCGGATTCACAGGCGTGGCATCCGCCATGGCTCGCGCTTCCATCGTTTCCCACCATTGCCCTACATTTTTTTCGATTGTTTGGCGCCACTGCCGATTTTTCTTGCATTCAAGCAAGGGAGCAAGCGCAGTGAGGACGGCTTTGCTGTCACCGACCAACCCTATCTCCACTGGATACCGCAGGCTCAGCATGCGTCCATCCCGATCAATCTGCACTGCGCGAGCCTGCCCTTCCGGCGGGAGGAACTCGGCATAGGGAAAAGAGGTTCCGACCATAAGCAGGCGGTCGCAGTCATTCATCATCTCCCAGCTGGGCTTGGTGCCCAACAGCCCTATGGATCCAGTGACATAGGGCAAGGCATCGGGAACGGCTGCCTTGCCCAGCAAGGCTTTCGCCACGCCAGCGCC